>Ga0209553_1001588_pt1 | contig 11302 bp, 15 predicted proteins | sample LauGreFBDMM110DN_2_FD_188217 | JGI IMG/M metagenome (GOLD analysis project Ga0209553, IMG submission 188217) | Freshwater lake microbial communities from Lake Michigan, USA - Fa13.BD.MM110.DN (SPAdes) (version 2) | ecosystem: Environmental > Aquatic > Freshwater > Lake | place: Lake Michigan...
ACAAAGGGGTGCTTGACGAGAGTGGGTTCAGGGAGTATTGTGTCGACGTGGATTGGGGGTTGAATTTCCTATCCGTCAGATCCAAGCCAAACGGCGTCAGGTGTGGCAGTGCTATTACGATAACCTGCATGAGTTAATCACGCGATACAACTTAAGGCCCCCTTGCGTGCCTCATCACTGTCATCAGCCGCATCACATGTTTTACCTTGTCTTGCATTCTCTGGAACTTAGACAGGCACTCATCGCCTACTTGAGGGAACGAGGCATACTCTCAGTCTTCCACTATCAGCCCTTGCATCTCTCAACGATGGGCCAACAGTTTGGTGGCAAAAAAGGCGATTATCCCGTTACTAAGGATATTTGCGATCGCCTAATTCGGTTGCCCTTCTTCAATACCTTGTCAGAGTCCGATCAGGAGTTCGTGATCATGAACGTGAAGGCTGGACTCGAAACAATCCTATGAGTGAGCGTGCGGTTTATCGTCTTTTGGAACAGCCTTGGATATATCGCCTTTCGCAGGTGATGTTGGCACCGGGTGCTCAAAAGGCGATAGTATCTCAACTAAATCAGTTGGTTGCTCAGTTTCCTCCGGCCAAGCGACTGCTTGATGTTGGCTGTGGCCCCACTTCCTGGCTGTGGCGTGTGGGTTTGCACCCTGTAGGGATTGATTTGTCTCCGTCCTACTCAATTGACTTCAAACGGAAAGGCGGGGCAGCCGTCACCGGGTCTGCCGCTCTTCTTCCATTTGCGGACAACACCTTAGATTCAGTTTGGTGCATGTTCATGCTGCATCATCTTCCTGATGCCATTGCCCAACGAGCCGTCTCCGAGATTATTCGCGTGTGCCGTCCGAATGGCTACGCCGTGATATTCGACGGTGTGCTGCCGAAGAGTGCAGTGAAGCGACCCATCGCATGGTCTATCCGCAGATTGGACCGCGGCGGCCATTTTCGCGAAGAGATCCGCATGCGCCAACTACTCAACCAAAAAGAGTGGAATTGCCGGAGGTTCACTTACTCCGCAACTGGCTTGGAAGGGTTGGTTTGCGTCCTACGAAAAGGTGCCGACTAGTAGGTCAGCTGCAATTGCGACAAAGGTCCATCGATCAGTACGGAAACCAGCAATTTAAATACCTACGAATCGCCCGTTTGAGTTTATGGTAGCCGTACGCTCCCATAGTTGACCACCTGATTTTCCTCCAATCCGAACAGGACGAGACCGTCAACGGCTTTAACATCCGCAGATTCGATCCGCACTACTTCGCCTTTCCACGGCTCTGCCACAACCTGCAACACAATCCGGGCATCCGCGTCTTCAAGTGCCTGTAAGGATACGGTTTGGCATCAACACTGTCTGGAAACTTAACCCCGCGCTGATTCGAAATTGTATATCCCAGTTGGATCAGTTGATACGAAAGTTGCTTGATCCGCATTTTCGTCTTGATGAGTCTGGGATCACCCACAAAATAGAAGCTGGAATTACTATCGACACGCGACAGAGTAGTCTTGATATGCGCGTACAGTCGTTGCTGGTTCGCCCATCCGCGGGCAAATGCATCCTGAACGGAAAGATAAATAAAGGCTGCGAACAAGACATAGACGGCAATACCAACTGAAGCCAAGAAGGAGAATAGTCTCGTCACACGAAGGCGATTCGCCAATTCAGCCCGGCTTGCAGCGCGACACCACCGAGTATCCCCGCGCCCATCCAAGGAATATAGAAATAGCGGGATTCATTCTTTGCCCTGAAGAGCGCCATAATACTTGTCGGCAAGAACAAAATTATCAATCCGGTCAAGGCCAGCAACGAGGACCAAACCCTCATCCGACTGATTTCCGTTTCTGTGCGACTGCACTTTGACAGGACGAGGGCAAAAGCGACCAACAGTACGACGACGATTGAGATGAAAAGCCACCGCTCACCCGTGTGCTGTTGAGCGAGAAACTCCTTCCATGCTCCGTCCAAGAGCAAGAAGAATTGCCTCTTGGGCCAACCAAGAGTGCTTGTGATCATCACAATCAAGTTATGGGGCACCTGCGCCAGCTTAGCCAAACCCCCTTCTGTTTGTATCCGGTTTTGATGTGGTACCAGATGAGTAAAGATGAAGTATGTGACCACCGCACTCATGGCCACAGGTATAAACAGCATTCCTTTCCACAGTCTGGCCATCAGCAGTCGAAAGGAAGCGGGGTCTGCAATTGGTGGTCGGAAACAAAATGCCAATGGAGCAGAGGGAAAACAACCCTCAGGGGCCACATAAACTCGACGGTTCCACACGCCAGAAAATATAGAACTAGCGCTGAAACCAGGATAAGCAGCTTACCGTTGTGGAGATGGCGGATGAAGAACCTGATGGAGAGCACGAAACATATCGTTGGATACATGTATCCGATACACTGCAACCAATACAGAGCCTCGTAGTAGACCGGGGATACGCCGGAGAGCAATTCTGCCACCGCCGCGATGGAGCCATTTATCCGCAGAGAGCGACTGACGCTCATCAATTCGTTCACCACGAGAAGATGAAGCTAATCTGAAGAACATGGAAGGCACCCGGATGGTGTTCAAACAGAATCTTGAGTGTCCACTTGGCCACGTAATCCACGAAACGACCGTCCAGATAAATGACCGGGTGAGAGACAGAACCGATCCACTAGAAAACTCGGGCATCATCCGCCAAGAAACCAAGATCCATTGCTCGCCATCCACCGTTTACTCAAGGCTGGTGTTCGCTGCAACGAAATACACTCCTGCCCTGCAGGCCAGGTTCTTCGCCTTGAAAACAAAAGTAAGAAGGTGATTAGCAACTTTTCAATATCAACGCTCACTGAAGATGTGTCGATTAATCCCGACAACCTTCACGAACTTGTGCGGCCTCGACTAGATGCAGCGTTTCAAGCCATCGCGCAGCAATTTCCCAATGCGCGCTATTTGGTATGACTCTCGGGTGGATTGGATAGTACGGTCGTCGCATATTGGGCGAGCAGATATCTACCAGGGGTAACTGCTTTCAGTTTTTCATTTGGCGAGGATTTTCAGCAGTCCTTTGCGCATGGCGGTTCCATTCCTCAGATGCGTAGTTTTCTTGCAACAACATCAGGCCGAGATGGATGAGATTGACCTAGACTTATCGGTAGCACTTGGTGCCACCAAAAACGCCATGGATCGTCTGGTAGCTCAGCGCTAGTTTTTCACCACCGATAGCCAATCAAACAGCATCGTGCTGGTGAGTTCGATAGCGGATCGATATGTTGCTCCGGAGCCGTCTCTGGGTTATCATCTTGGCAAGGCGGGTCTCTCGCAGTTGGCCCGCTATTACGCGATGGTATTGGGCCCGATGGGAATACGTATGAATTCTGTTTCCCCATGGGTGGTCGCCAAGGACGAAGGCAAGGAATTCTATGACAAGAACAAATGGCTCGTTGATAGTTTCAGCAGGCTCATCCCGCTTGGTAGAATGGGAAAGCCACAAGCCATTGCTATCCCGATTATGTTCTTCGCGAGTGAACAGGCATCATATATCACTGGGCAAAACATTGCGATAGATGGTGGCTTGACGCTCCGCAGCCACGAATCGCTGATCAGGGATTTCCCCAGCCGGTCTAATTGAGGAGTCAGTTTTTGCCATACAGCGTTGTGTATTTACGGACACGAAACAGAGGGAAATTATAGCCATATGAAAAATCAAACAATATTATGTGTTCATGATGGACACAATGCCTCCGCCGCCTTAATGCACAACGGTGTTATTTTAGGGGCTGCGCAAGAGGAAAGATTCAACCGGATTAAAAATTATGTGGGCTATCCATTAAGGGCGGTCGGTTTCTGTCTGCAATTGGCGCATAAAAAAAGTTTAGGCGTTGATATTGCAGCCCATACGACCATACAAAACTGCCCCTATTTGGTGAAGAGCAAATGGCCTACTAAATTCAACATTCGCGATTATATAGCCTTTTGGACGAACAACTATGGACGGAGGTGTTTTTATGAAGAGCGTCGGGATGCGGATGCTATCAAATATTTAACATGGCTCCGAGATGCCGAGCAATTTTCTGGGGATCCTGAGCACTATGAGTTTTCCTTTTTGTACGGCGATGCTTTCGGGAATCGTACGAGTGAGCAGGACATGTTCCTTATAGAGCGGAAACGAGTTTTGAGCCAGCAAGTCGGGGTGTCTGTCGATTCAATAATGGTGCTTGATCATCATGCCTGCCATGAAAGCTATGCGTATTATGGTTCGCCATTTCGCGACAAGCCAACTGCTGTATTAACACTGGATGCGGGCGGTGATGGGGCAAATCAGACAGTTTCAATCTCAACTGAGAACGGATTGGTTAGGCTGGCGGAATCATCAACGAATTCTCTCGGAAAGCTATGGAAGGTGGTTTGTGTCTTGCTCGCGATGAAGCCATTTGACGATGAATATAAAGTTATGGGTTTAGCGCCATATGCAAAGGAAAGCAGTGTTGATGCCGCCATGCAACATCTTGACGGTATTTGCACGGTCGAAGGGCTGCGAATTGTTGGCTCCAAAAATCGAGTGGATCAAGCGGAGTTGTTCAGCTACTTAAGGGATAAGTGGGTTGACCATCGATTTGACAGTATCTGCGGGGCGATGCAGAAATATACTGAGCAGGTAGTCTGCCAACTCGTAAGAAACGTCGTGCGTGAGACTGGGGTGTCAAATATTGTCATCAGCGGCGGCACATCCATGAATGTAAAAATGAATAAAGCCATCGCCGATCTTGATGTGGTAGGCAATATTTTTGTCTGTGGATCTGGCGGTGATGAGAGCCTGAGCATTGGTGGTTGCTACTTATTGAATAAAGGGCATCCGGCTAAACCGCTTATGAGCCTCTATCTCGGAACGGATGTTAACAATGAATTGGATTCGTTTGATTTTGGCGTTTTGGCGAATGAATTCGAGGTCAGAAATGATGTTACTTTTGAAGAGATAGCTACGCGACTCCGACAAGGAGAAATTATTGGAGTGATTAGAGGATGCGCAGAATTCGGAGCTAGGGCGCTGGGGAACAGGAGCATTCTGGCCGATCCAAGTCATGGAGACTCAGTAAAAAAAATCAACGAAGCAATTAAGAACCGTGATTTTTGGATGCCTTTTGCTTTGTCAATTCTCGAGGAACATTCGGATAAAATTCTGGTTAATCCTAAGGGATTATTAAGCCTTCACATGTCAATGTTATTTGAAGCAAAGCAACAGGGATATGAAAAGATAAAGGCGGGCTCGCACCCTTATGACATGACAATAAGGCCGCAGTTCGTGTCAAAGAATTACGCGCCACAGTACTATCAATTGATTTCTGAGTTCTATGCACAATCGGGAATCCCTGCGCTTCTGAATACCAGCTTCAATCTTCATAGGGAGCCGATCGTTAATAGTATTGAAGACGCGGTAAGAACATTTCGGAATTCCGGACTAGATGGCCTCTGGGTTGCAGACAAGGTGTACCTGTCAAAAATTCAGTGATAGGCCTATGCATAGCCTAATTTGTCGCATGTTCCGTCGCGAAGTTAACCGCTTACCAAACTGGAACGGCAATTAATTGTGATGAATGATATAAGTGTTGCATGTTGGTAGCATGTTAAAGCGCAAAGATATTTGAATATGTTTTACAAAAATTTGGATTCACAAAAAATGTGGGGCATGAGGCGGCTCGTACCTCGCCCCCTTATACTTTATAGGGCATCTTCCGCCAGTATCATCGCTTTGCTATTTTTTGTCGATTCTTAATCCTCGGCTTTTTTGTTTTTTTCTTTATGTTAGTTATTATTGCGTCCGGTTCGTGGTAGTCCAGTCTCCTGCACTAAGGAACATAACTCGTTTTGTTTGTATCATGGTGATGGCGGGAGCTCTTTGGTTGTTAAGGAGAGTCACAGCTTCCTTGTTATTTGTTACCTCTACCTGAGATGCATATCTTTTGCTTGGCGCAGAGGAAATTCAGCTGCATGAAGCGCTGTTTTACTTGGTTTTTCTGCCGACTTTTATATCCGGACCGATCCCTTCGGCAATGGATTTTTCAACCCAGACACCTCGCCTTACGCTCAAGAATTTCCACCTTGGCACGGCTCGTATCCTAATGGGCTGCTGCAAGTATGCTTTTTCCATATCGTTCGGTCATTATCTGCTGATCGTGAACAATACTCCGTTCACGTCGTTGCTAGTTATGAGTACCTTCGCACTGTGGCTGCAAGTTGTGTTTGCGGGTGTTTGGCTTAGCCCGAATTTTTCTGGTATCAGGGATATTGCTATCGGCGTAGCGCGATTGGTCGGCATCAGAGTTCCCGAGAATTTCGAATGTCCGTTGACGGCCTGTGATATCACTTCCTTCTGGCGACAACGGCACATGAGTTCTGGGAATTGGCTGCGCGCCACAATATACAGCCGGTTGTTAGCAAATCGGAGGGAAAGAGTCCTGCGTTCGTTCTCATGACGCTTCCTCTTATGGCGACTATGTTTGCCTGTGGTGTGTGGTGTCGACTGACTCTCATGTTCGTGCTCTGGGGGCTTTGGCACGGTAGTGCGCTCGCGGCTCATCAGAATTGGTCCCGCCATGTGCGCCCTTACCTGCCAGCGTCGTAGTGCGCCCATTTGGGATCTTGGGTCGTGATTGTGAGCGTGGCCGCTGTTATGCCTGGGATGCGCGCAGCTGCTAGTTGCCGAGTGCAGCAGGTTGTGGTGTATCAGCGCCGCCGGCCAGAGTGGAGTGTGGCGTATCTAGTGGTGCATCAAAGTTTGGAGACGTGGTCGGCGCGGCGCCGCGCGGGTGGGCTGGATGCAGGCGCTGGCGTGGTGCCGTGAGTGGTGGGGTCTTTCAAATCCGTATTGCAGGCAGTGTGCAATTTCCGGCTGTTACGCGCATCAAATCTCTGCGAACACCAAACAGAAGTGGTCTTTGAACTGAAGTTGGTTGTTGGTGGGGGTGAGTAAAAATCGGTACTTGACGAGAGCGGGTTCAGGGCGTATTGTATTAGAGTGGCTTGGTGCTTGAATTTCCTATCCGTACAAGTGAGAGTAAGGCGGTAAAATCGAAAGAACCCTTAGAACCTCTAAAATCATCTGACTTGCCGGTATTCAAAATTCTTGAGATATCGGAAAAGAAAATATCGTATGAAGTCTGGCTGGAATTGAATGATGAGTTTGTGCGCCGTCTCAGGGAAATTAGCGACTACGACTGGATCTACAATTCACCAGAGCGCAGGCCTGCCGAGGTACCGTGTCGATGGAGAGGCTGAACCCTGCACAACTGATAGGAATTTCGTTTTGCAGAACGTGTAAAACATAAATAAAAGGTATTATCGATGAGCAAGCTTACTTTTCGCGACCTGATTCAAGCAAAAGTCAAGCGCAAGCTGGTACTGACGACTGCCTTTGATGCGTGTACCGCCAAAGCCGCTGAGGCTGCCGGTGTTGATATGATCTTGGCTTGGAGTGACAATTTGGAGCACAGCAAGTTTGTAATCGATGCTGTCCGCTCCGGCGCGCCCAAGACGTTGATTGGCACCGGCATGCCCAGCACCGGTGCTTATTCCAGCGAAGCGGAGGCGCTGCGGATGGCGGGTGAGTTGTGCAGCGCCGGAGCCGATATCATGTATGGTTCGGGCTTGGTGCCAGAGAACTTTGGCGCGCTCGCCAGTCAGAAATATCCCTGTGTTGGCCATGTGGGATACCTGCCAGTTCAAAATACTTGGTTTGGTGGACCGCGTGCGGTGGGTAAAACTTGGGAAGAGGCGTTGCAAGTTTATAATATTACTGTGGCGCTACAAAAAGCGGGCTGTATTGGTGTCGAGATGGAATGCGCAGCGGCTCGAGTCGCCGCCGAGATCACGAAGCGCGTGAATCTGCTCACCTTTTCGATGGGCAGTGGGCCAGATTGCGATGGGCAATTCCTCTTTTCCAGTGACCTGTTCGGCACCAATACTGGCCACTATCCTCGGCATTCCATCACGTATGCCCGGTTTCTAGACACCGCGATGCAAGCCTTGACGCAATATCGAAACGATAATGCCAGCGGCGAATATCCTGCGAAAAAACATGAGATCAACATCAAGAAAGATCATTTTGAGCGCTTTCTTGAGGCCATCAAAACGTAGATCATGCAAGACTTGATCAATAAAAGCGACGTGTTGCTCAAAGCGTTGCCGTACATGCAACGCTTTCGGAGTTCCACCTGTGTCGTCAAATATGGCGGCAGCTTCATGCTTCCAAGGTGCATTCAGCAGGGCATAATTGGCGATAAGGTTATAGCCAGCCGCCGCTAAGCCCGCTATGGCTCGATGCATCCCGACGCCTTTAGCGGCGGCCAACGCCAGCGCATTGGCGTGGCGCGCGCCCTGCCCCTGCGCCCCTAGCTGATCATAGCCGACGAACCCGTCTCTGCCCTGGATGTTTCGATCCAGACGCAAACGCTCAACTTACTGCAGGATTTACAGGAGCAATTTTAGCTCTCCTACCTCTTTGTCTCGCACGATCTCAGTATGGTTGAACATATTAGCAACCGGGTGGCTGTCATGTATGTGGGCAAGATGGTCGAGATTGCCGATACAGAAGAGCTGTATCACAACCCCAAACATCCCTACACCGAAGCACTGCTCTCCAGCGTGCCGAACCCCCAGCCCAATGCCCAGAAGCAACGGATTATCCTGAGCGGCGAAGTGCCTAGCCCCAGCAAACCACCAAGCGGCTGTTATTTTCACCCACGTTGCCGCTATGCCACAGCACTCTGTGCAGAGCAAGAGCCAGCACTTACTGAAATCAGCCCTGGTCACAAGGTGGCTTGTCATTTCGCCGATACGCTGACCCTGGGCGGGGTAAAGTGACAAGTGACACGGTGACTTCGACAAGCTCAGTCACCGTGTCACTTGTCACTTATCAGGGTAGCCCAACCAGGCAGCCAGTATCCACTGGTAGGGTAACTTATAATGGAAGCGGGAGCTAGCATTATCGATTGTTGCACAATGCGGGTGTCGATGCATAACCGATCACGGAACTGAATTTGATCAGACACGGGGGTGTCAAACCTGCGCTGTAGGAATGGCACATGCATTAGAGCGTTGAAGTGTCGGGTACAGACGCTGGCGTGGTGCGGTGAGTGGTGTAGTCTGCCAAAACCGGATTGCAGGCAGTGCGCAATTTCCGCCTGTTACGCGCATCAAATCTCTGCGAACACCAAACAGAAGCGGTCTTGGTCGGAAGTTTATGGTTGGTGGGGTTTAGCACAAAGTGGTGCTTGACAAATGGAAATTTAGGGTGTAATATGCCGAAGTGGATTGAGGCTTGAATTTCATTTCCGTTTAAGTATCGGGCACCCACGTAGACAGCCATACAAATGGTGATTTTCGGCTCTGGACTAATATCGTTATCCAGCGGTAAGTTTTCTTTCGTCTCCATCATTACCTTTTCTTATCAAAACTTTATTGTGTCTCGCCTGTTCGGTATCCATTCCATTAAGACTGTAGCGCTTCGATCTGCTTATTTCATATTTACAATGAAACTGACGGCCTGCGGTCCCTCACGCCAGTACTCGATCGATTCAATGTGTGGGTTCTTCGCCAGCCACTCTCGGTATGCTCGCTGTTCTCCACACTGAGGGCTGCCTTTAAACCGGAACCAGTCATGGAAGATGAGGATCGTTCCTTGCCCCACAAGGTCGGTTAGAAAGTCCAAAACGGGGACCGTTGATTCGTACAGGTCGCAATCGATCATCACCAGCGCCGCGTGTTTGAGTCGATGTTGGCTCTTAGCCTCCGGTTTAAGCGTCTTGTCATAGAAGCCAGGAATGGTGATCACCCGGCGCAGATCAACTCCCTCGCGTGCGAGGTTCTTCCGGAAATTAACCTCTGAACAGGCGTAGGCACCGATCCCGAAGTCTGCATCGCGGTTCCACTCGCCAGGTGGAAGCCCCTCAAAGGAATCAAAGGCAAAGTACCGGGGGGGCGTCGTGAGCCAGCGGGAATATTCCGGCTGGTCCGTGGCAAAGTGTGGAAGGTTCCGGCGATTGTCCTCGATGGCATGAAATGCGTTCGCAAACGAGTCGCCTTTGTAGACACCGAATTCGAGGTAATCCCCCTCAACCTGGTTCCATGCGATGAATGACGCAGCAGTTTGTATGCAGCCATTAAGCCCGATGAAGTTCCTCTGGGGGATAACAAACCGGCCGGCCAGCAAACGTACCGGGCGCAGTATCCGTGTCAGAAACCGCTTTAAGTTAGTCATATTTAAGTCCTCCTTGATAGCGTTTTATTCTTTTTATACGCGGTACTGGTATCTGTCATGATGAACCCTCTTAGATATACCTAGATGTACGGTTTCACAGCGCCGCTCTCTCGATTACATAAATCTGCAGTTTATCTTCTCTCAACGTCATTGGTAAAACGGTCTGACCCGCAAGTATAATCTTTCCATTAAAGAAACAATCGCTTCCTTAGAGTCTTATGCTGTTTGTTTTGATTGTGGCATACGCATACAAAGTTAGGCTTTGTATGTCAAGTATTTGTTTATTTTATCAAATTATTCTACATTGCCTAACCGATGTTCGACAGCTGTAGGCTTTTTTCTGCCACTCAAATGACGTAAGTAATCGAAATCTTGTGATCGGACTTCCGGAAAACTTAAAAACGTGTGGGCATGCGAATATGAAAATAGTGCTTGACAAAGCTGGTAGTACATGCTGGGAGAGTAGACATGTACGTAAGAACAATTTCCCGGAAAAACAGAGATGGTTCCACCGTGACCTACGTCCAGCTCGCCCATAATGTGCGCGATCTGCAATCCAGTTAGCCCAAGGCGAACGTCCTTAATACCTTCGGACGTTCTGATGAATTGGATGTGGAGGCCATAAAACGATTGACCCGAAGCCTCTGCCGATTTCTTTCTCCTGAAGCCGCCCTTCAGTCACAGGCCGCCTCTGAGGGGAAGAATGTTCCCCTCACGTTTCTGAAAACTGTTCCTCTGGGCGGTGCTTACCTTTTGCGTTCCGTGTGGGAGATGCTGGGACTTCATGCTGTTTTGAAGGATTGCCTGAAGGAGAGGTCGTTTATGTCCCCGGTGGAATGGGCGGCGTTTGCCATGACGGCCAACTAGGCTTTGGCGCCGGACTCCAAAAGGGGTTTTAGTGGCAGTGCAGCAGTGCGGCAGTGGGTGGTGGTATTTCCGAAGCGCCTGCGCTACTTTTTGAACGTTGATGCAGGCTGCCTGAACTGGGTGGCGGGGATCGCGATGAGCTAAGTGCAGCGCGCCACAGCGGGAGCGAGCACAAGCACGGCGCAAGCAGCGCGCAGCGGC
>Ga0209553_1001589_pt1 | contig 11299 bp, 11 predicted proteins | sample LauGreFBDMM110DN_2_FD_188217 | JGI IMG/M metagenome (GOLD analysis project Ga0209553, IMG submission 188217) | Freshwater lake microbial communities from Lake Michigan, USA - Fa13.BD.MM110.DN (SPAdes) (version 2) | ecosystem: Environmental > Aquatic > Freshwater > Lake | place: Lake Michigan...
CACATCGAGGAAGCCACGAGTAGCGTTTTATGACAACGAGTGCTGTGGAGGCGTTCCATGATGGCAGCAAGCGAATTGCGCTGATCGCTTCCTTCACGTTTGCAGAATTGAACGGACTTCACATGATCGCCACCGAGGCAGAAGCAGCGAAGACCTTTCTCGCACTCGCCGCTGGAGAGATCTCAGAAGTAAATCTCGCGCGGTGGTTCGAAGCACATTCGAATGTGCGCCGCGCTCGGAAGTGATTCCGTCGCGCGCACATTGGACACATGCAGTTTGTCACCCCGTCCATGCGCTCAAGAGTGCGGCGAGATCTGCGGCGTCGACGCTGCCGCTTGCGTTGATGTCGCCAGGACCAGTGGTTCCCCAGGCGTTGAGGAGGATGGCGAGGTCGGCGGCGTTGATGATTTGATCGCTGTTGAGATCTGCGGGGTTTGTTGGCGCGGCTGGACCTTGGAGTGCAATGGTGACGGTTGGAAGTGCGCCGGGTTTGAAGAGTCCCAGTGTGCCAGTCGCATTCGCGGGCGGGAAGTTTGCATCGAACGCGAAGTTGTAGAGCGTTGCGAAGCGGAGTGCGTTGCCATTCGCGCTGGTTGCGTAGGTGCCGCCCGTCCATGTGACGGCGTTGTTCGCGGTGGAGCTTGTCCAATCTGTTGCGGCGTAGGCATCGCCCGAGTGGTAGTTCACATCTTTGAAGTAGACATTGCTGATGATCGCGCCAGCAGGAACGGGCACGCTGAAGGATCGACCGCTGCGATCACTGGTGATGTTTTGAATCGCGTACTCGTAGTGCCACTTGCCGCTGCCGATGTCGGTGACGTTGTAACCGAGTATGAATCGACCGTCGCCTTCAACATCGATATCCACGAGCGTCACTGCGGGAACAATCGTGCGCCATGCGTTGATCGCGCTTTGTTGTTGGTTCGTTGCGCCCGTTGGGGTGAGCAAGTATGCGCCACTCGTGAGCGCGCCGACTGTCATCGAACGCCATGAGCCGTTGTTGTTGTCGTTGCCTGCGGCAGCATCGCCTGCATGGATGTACTGACCTTCGCAGAGATACACAGCACCAGGGTTCATCGCTGGATTCAAGTCATTTGCATTCACTTGCACGCGTCGACCAATTGTCGCTATTGCTGCAGGCATTCCCGCGTTGAAACTTCCAGGAAAGATGCCGGTGGCGGCGTTCACTTCCGTGCGCGTGCCGAGTCCACCTTGACTACCGTTGAGACCCGCGCCGTAAGGATCAGAGCAACCAACGCCGAGCCACGTGCCACTTGGTGATGGAATGCATGGACCGCAGAGAGAATCTTGCAACGCGTAGAAACCGTGCTTGCCCCAGCCCATGCCGATTTGTTCGATGCGTCCGCCCTTGATGCGATACATGTTCTGCGGAATGAAGGGGTGACGATTGTCTGGCGAGGAGAACCAATCAAGCAACGCGTTGCCGATGTTGCAACTCGTGGTGCCGATCGCGTATGCCATGATCGTTTGCCCGCCGACAACGACTGAGCCGTACTTCTCGATATCAGAGAGTGATCCCACGATCACATCGGGACCTACACCACCACCACCGCCGCCACCACTATTGAAAGTGATGTTGATTATGCCAGCGCCGCCGTCACCGCCGCCGTATCCGCCGATCGCGAGGCGATAGGTTGTGTTCGCGGTGAGGACTGCAGCGAGTTGACTCTGGTAGTTGCACGCATCGTCGTTACACGCGAGCGGCACTTGGCTCGCGCCGCAGGTGGAGAACACCGCGAGTCGCGTGTCCCAGAGTTCTTCGTCGCAAGTGCTGAAGACGTACATTCCATCTACGGAAGGCGTGAACGTGAAGTAGTTCACCTTGAACATCGTGTGCGTGTCACATCCGCCGCCCGCAGCGACATCGAGTCCGACAGTTGCGTTGGTCGTGTCGAAAGGATTTGCGCCGAGGATTGCCGCAGGGGCAGTCGCGCAATCTGCGCTTCCGCCTGCGACGCCGCCATCACCCTTGCCGCCGCCCATTCGCGCGTGTGCGTTGTGACTCCACTGACCAAGAAGAATCGCAGCAGTAGCAAACGCGAAAGAGAAGATGAGGGTGCGTTGAGTAGACATAGAGATTCAATGAGATTCGTTGAGGGTCGCGTGTGACGCGGGAGCACAAGCGGAAGAAGTAGGCACATCAACCTACATCATGGATCGAAGTCGTGTCGGGAGATTCTCTGATGAAAGATGGCACTTTTCGCGAGGCTGAGTGCCTTTCTGAAGCGCTGAGGCGCATGAAGCGAGCGATTCTGCAACACTTCGAGAATGTTGAGACGACTGCACGGTGGAGCGTTGGCCGCATTCGCATTCGCATTCGCGTTCGCATTCGGCTGTGGACCAAAGGCGTCGACTGATCCGTTGAGCGCATCGGCGTGGAAATCGCGACCGAGCGACGCGGCACTCGCGCAACTCGCGTTGATCAATCCTGTGTGGCGCGAAAGAGGCCACAACGCTGCGGGCTCGATGCCGATGGGAAACGGCGAGCTGGGCGCGAATGTGTGGGTGGAAGACAACGGCGATCTCGTGCTGCTGCTCTCGCACACGGATAGTTTCAGTGAAGCGGAACGACTGCTGAAACTTGGCCGCGTGCGCATTGCGTGTGAACCTCCTCTCTCGATGGATGCATCATTCACGCAAACACTGTTACTTGCGCGTGGAGCACTTCAGATTCAGGCGGGCGATGCGCGCATTGAACTGATCATCGACGCAGTATCGCCGAGCATTTTCGTTCGAATGGAAAGCGACTCGGTGCGGACGATGACTGCGACGCTTGAACCGTGGCGCACGACGGAGCGATCCTTCACAGGCGACGAGTTGAAATCTTCATGGCTTATGCATGACGCACCCGCGACGATTGAGGTGAAGGAATCTGCGGATGTGCTCGTAGTCGACCCCGATGCGGTCGTGTGGTACCACCGCAATGAGTTTTCGTACGCACCAATGTCGCTTGAGCATCAGGGACTCGCGAGCGTCGCGAGCGCTGTTGAAGATCCACTCATCTTGCGGACATTCGGCGGGCGCATCGAGGGCGAAGGATTTGCTCGCGTCGACCGCGTGACGATGAAGTCCACCGCGCCTGCAACGGAGGCAACGCTGCACATCACCGCGAGTTGCTCGCAAGCAGATGATCTCGATGGCTGGCTCGAACGACTTCAAGAGCGCGCGGCGTCCGTGCCGAACTTCACCGAAGTTTCTGCGCGCACGGCGGCGTGGTGGAGCACGCGGTGGACCAGCTCGTTCGTGTTCATCGAATCCGCGCCCGCGAAGTCGATTCTCGAGAACACGCATCCGCTTCGGATTGGGTACGACTCCAACGGGCAGAATCAGTTTGCGGGCGAGATCAAAGAAGTTCGCTTCGTCACTGCAGACACGAGTGTCGTGGTCGCGAGTGAGAATGGAGCAAAGTTAGAACTCGCGCCTGAGCTCGAAGCGAGCGTCGACTTTACGATTGATGCGTGGGTGAAGCCGGCGTCCGCGAATTTGACAGGGCGCATCGCCGACAAACTCACCGCAGGCGGCTCCGACGGATTTCTCTTCGATCTTCAGAATGGGAAGTTGCGCGCGATTGTCGGAGACGCGTTGTTGCAGAGTCAGGCGTCATTGAGCACCGAGCGCATCTCGCATGTCGCGCTCGTGTTTAAGAGTGGCGTTCTTCGACTCTATGTTGACGATGTGCTTGTGGGCGAATCGGCGCAAGCGGCGCTCGCCACTCAAGGTGCGACGACACTTGAAGAGGCGTATGCGTTGCAACGATTCGTGACGCTCGCTGCAACGCGCGGCGCGTTTCCAGTGAAGTTCAACGGTTCGATCTTCACAATTGCGCCAGCGCCCATCAACGGCAAACCGTTCAACGACGATTGGCGCGCGTGGGGTGGTGCGTTCTGGTGGCAGAACACGCGCTTGCCCTATCACGGCATGCTCGCGCGCGGCGATGGTGATTCGATGCAGTCGCTCTTTGCGTTCTATTCGCGACTGCTTCCGATCGCGAAGGCGCGGGCGAAAATCTATTACGGCGCGAGTGGCGCGTACTTCCCCGAAACGATGACGACGTTCGGTGGGTACTCGAACGAAGACTATGGATGGAATCGCGAGGGCAAGGCTGTTGGCGATGTCGACTGCGCGTGGTGGCGATGGGCGTGGAATCAAGGACCTGAACTTGTCGCGCTTATGCTCGATCATTGGGATTACACGCACGATCGCGCGCAACTAGACGCGCAAACGATTCCGATGGCGAGCGCTGTGTTGGAGTACTTCGCGACGCGTTTCTCGCTTGACGCAAATGGCGTGCTTGTGATCACACCTACGCAATCGCTTGAAACGTACTGGACGGGAGTCGTCAACGATTTGCCTGCGATCGCGGGGATTCGCGAGATCACATCGCGTCTGTGTGCATTGCCGAGTGATGCTGGATCGAGTGCAGATCGCGCGCTCTGGGAACGGATGCGCGCTGCGTGTCCAGCGTTGCCGACGGTGAAGAACGCGGCGGCAGGCGTCGAGGTGTACTCGGCAGCGGAGAAGTTCGATCCGCAGCGTTCGAACTGCGAGAACCCAGAACTCTCCGCAGTGTGGCCCTTCAACTTCTCAGGAGTTGGTCGCGGTGATCTTGCGATTGGTCGCGCGAGTTACGCCGCACGCATCGAGCGTTTCGTCAACGGTTGGCCGCAAGATGGGCAACAAGCGGCGCGATTGGGTCTTGCGGATGAGGCTGCTTCCATCGTGCTCGCGAAGTCGCGCAACACGAACAAAGCGTTTCGATTCCCCACTTTCTGGGGACCGAACTTTGATTGGGTTCCCGATCAATGCCACGGCGGAAATCTTCTGACGACGATGCAAGAGATGTTGCTGCAATCGGTCGGTGACAAGATCATCGTGTGCCCTGCACTGCCGAAATCCTGGAGCGGGAAATTTCGGTTGCATGCTGCGCACAACACAACAGTCACGGCGTCGTTGAAAGACGGTGCGGTGGAGTGGATGACGGTGGATCCGTCGTCGAGGGCGAAGGATGTGGAGTTCGGTGAAGGCTGGTCGCTGCGATGACAGCAGCGAGCCTGCCGCTGCGCGCACCATCGCGACGGTAACTGAAGAAGCGTGCTGCGTCGGCAAAGGTGCACGGCGGATCTGCGTCGATGTTCTCGGTGTGCACGCCAGCGCGTTCGAGTTGAACGCGCACAGCAAGAGCAAGATCTGCGTGCAGTTTTCCCTGCGCGTTGCGTGTCGGCGCGAGGCACGCGGCGAGATTCACGTTCTTAAGCGCGTCGGCAACTTCATCGCCGATTTCGAAATGCGCGCCGCGGATGCATGGTCCAACTGCAGCGAGCGCTCGGCTGATGTCGCAGCCTTCTTGACGCAACGCATCGATCGCCGCAAGCACAACTTCAGCGACGACGCCGCGCCAACCTGCGTGGACTGCAGCAACCATGCCGTTTGACGGGCACGCGATCAAGATCGGCACGCAGTCCGCGACTCGCACAAGCGGCGCGGGATCGCCTGGCATGCTCGTCATCGCATCGGCAAACGTGCGCGTGAGAATCGCATCACGCGTTCGAGCGACCGCGTTGCCGTGCACTTGACTCACTTCAGCGATCCGCGCATCGGTCGCGAGCCCCGAAGCACACGCAAAGCGCGCACGATTCTCTGCGAGGTTTGATGCAAGGTCACGCTCGCCGTCCGCGAGTTCAGCGTTCGCTCGAGAGGATTGCAGATTCAGCGCATCAAATGGCGCAACGCTCACGCCGCCGATGCGAGTAGAAAAACCGTGCGCGAAACCCGCGCGTTCGAGAAGTGCACTCTTGAGTACAAGCACACCAGACGGAGTGATTCGTTCGACGAGCACGCTCGCTCTATCGGCTCATGGGCGCAGTCGGCGACATTTCGATGAAGCAGCCGATGGCATTCGTTCGAGACTGCGGAGGGTTCAATCCGGCGTGCGCGCTGTCGATTGCATCACGCAAGTCGTTGCGCGTTGGCGAAGCGCGGCGCTTGCCGAGTGAGGAGTAGAGATCGTTCACGCGTCCGTCGTAGAGGATCTCGATCGCGCCCTGTGTTCCTCGACGAAAGAGCACTGCTTCAGGCATCACCTTCGCGCCGGTGAGCCGCGCGAGCGATTGATCCTTGTCGAGGAGAATCACCATTGCGTTTGCAAAGCCGTAATCCTTCGCGTGCGCTGCGACGAGCGTGAGATCTTCAGGCGGGTTCGCATGCACAGCGTAGAAACTGATGCCGCGATCTCGCGCACTCTGCGCGATCGAGCAAAGTTCTGGCGCGAGTGCGTTTGAAATCGGACAGTCGTTGGAGATGAACACGACGACGGCGAGCGACCGATCGAGTCCTATGCGTGGATCAGTTGGCGTTCCATCGAGCGTCGTGACACCGACGAGCGCGCTCGGTGTCGATGTCGTGGTTGCGGGCGTTGCGTGGCAGCTCGACAGCCCAATCGACATGAGTACGACGCAGAGTGATGTCACAAACATCGCGCAATGCATTTGTCGAACGAGGATGCGATTCAACCAGTCCATGCGCCGAGCAGTATGGCAAGATCTGCAGCGTCAACGGATCCACTGTGATCAAGATCCGCTGGACCCTTTCCGCCCCACGCGCTCAGCAGCGTCGCAAGATCGGGTGCGTTCACCGCGCCATCGCTATTGAGATCGCCGATTACAACTGGAGTCCCAACAGTGATCGAGCCCGTCATTCCCATAAAGCAGTGTGGTATGCAGAAGTACGAGACAGTCGTTCCAGCAGCGCTTGCAGGCACCGTCCACAGGAACACGGGATTCAAGAGATTCAGCGGCGAATCGAACGTGCCATTTCCACTGCAGCGTGTTCCGCTCGTCACCGTGTGATTTCCACCCGTGCGCACGAAGCGAATCACGTCGCCAGGAAGTGCACTCACCTCGGACGGACTAAACGTGAAGTCTGTCTGCGTGACAGTGATATCTGCGGCAGAGACAAGGGAAGTTGTCGCTAAAACGGTGACCAAGAAAAGTCGCATAGTTGTCCTAGGGAAAGCGGGAACAGACGATCCAAAGTTACCACGATTTCTGGCAGTTCCAAGTCGAATGGAGAGAGTTTCGAAATCGATTCAGAACAAGAGCATTTCAAGACCGTGCGTGGGGGGTGGCGTCCATGAACTCGCTACTCTTTCACCATGCTCAGCGGTTTCCCAACCATCGCACGAACAACTTCCGTGGCACTTCTTACGGGGCTCATACTTCTCGGCTGCGGAGATGGTGCGGGCAAAGGCGCGCAAGAGCCACCGCCATTCGTGCCACCCGCAGCAGAGTTGCAGGCCGCGAAGGATCCGAAATTCAAGCCACTCATCGCAGCGATTCTCGCGCGTCATGCGGCTGACGATGCGCTCGGTGCGTACCGCGGTTCTATCGGTGATGACATGGATGAGGCGCAGCGCGCGGAGTTCAACCGTCTCTTTGGCGTAGTGCAAGCGAGCTCAAAGCCCATTGGAGATTTCGTGAATCGCGAAAGTTGGTCTGACGACGATCGAGTCGTCATGGATCTCATCATGTCGCTGCCGCTCGATCAATTGAAATCACTGAAGTGATTGCTTGACGAGGCCAGGAATCACGCGATCCGAGATGTACTTGAACGCGGGACGAGATCCGCCCTCAATCACCCAGTGCGTGTCGGCATCAATTGCGAATTGTCGTGCGAGTGACGGGTAGAGGATGTCAGATGCTTCGACGGATCCATCCATGTAGGACATGTTCACGCGCGAGCCATTCCACAGTGCAGGGGAATCAATCCATTCACCAAAGAGCGGATGGTCGTAGGAGGGGTGAATAGAAATGCACCAGCCATGAAGGTTGTAGCCGAAGCGATCCTCCTCGGTGATTGCACACATCGTGCGCGATGGCTGTGGAATCTGTGCGATCGTTACAGTTTTGTACCACTGCTTTTTCAATTCAGGCGGCGTCGTTGGATGTTCGGGGTGTGGAAAATCCCAAAGGTCCGAGCAGCGATTGGCGTAACTTCCACCGCCGCAACCAACGAATGCGTTGAGCGAGTAACTGCGAACGCGTTTGGTGGTGTCTTCAGTGTCCTGCGGCGATTTGTACGCGGCTGGATCTGTCCGAGGTATGTCCAGAGCGCGCCTGCTTTGAGTGATGTCAATGTTTCTTTGTTCCCAATCCTGCCAGGCGGTTCTCCCGGCCCCGGACTCGGCGCTTCAGTATCGACCCACATGTTCGTATAGATGGGAATGCCCACGCTACCGATGTGATCCGTGCGCGACGACGGCAATCGGCCCATGCTGTCATTTGCATACGCAACGGATGCGAGCGCGATCTGCCGCTCATTCGACAAGCACGCGGTCTGCATTGCTTGGCGTCGAAACTCGCCGAGGCTTGTGAACAACAATCCGATGAGCAGCGCGATGATGCCGACAACGACGAGGAGTTCGACGAGTGTGAACGCGTTCCTGCGGTTTGACATGCGGTTCACCATACGAAGAGCTTTCCCGAGAGTTACGGAAATCACAACGCTTTGAGAATCGACTCAAAGTGTACTCCTCATCCGAACAAAGTTGTTCACGGACCCCAAAATGGAGCGCGGGGCTATCGCGTCGACAGCGTTGACCTACTCAACTTCGCATGCCATCAAACAGAGAGCATGCACGATGAAGTCGCTGCCGCTCGATCAATTGAAATCACTGAAGCGATTGCTTGATGATGCCAGGCATCATGCGATCCGACATGTACTTGAATGCGGGGCGAGATCCGCCTTCAATCACCCAGTGCGAGTCGGCATCAGCTTGGAATTGCCGTTGGAGTGATGGGTAAATGATGTCCGCTGCTTCGACGGATCCGTCCATATAAGACATGTTCACGCGCGAACCGTTCCACAACGCAGGGGAGTCAACCCATTCGCCGAAGAGCGGCTGGTTGTAGGAAGGGTGAATCGAAATGCACCAGCCTTGCGTGTTGTAGTTGTAGCGATCTTCTTCGGTAATCGCACACATCGTGCGCGATGGCTGTGGAATCTGCGAGATCGAAACAGTCTTGTACCACTGCTTCCTCACTTCGGGTGGCGTGGTCGGATGATCGGGATGTGGGAAATCCCAGAGATCATCGCATCGTTCGTTGTAGTTTCCTTCGCCGACACCCACGAATCCATTGAGCGCGTAACTACGAATACGTGTTTTGACGCTGGCGGGATTTGTTCCAGGCGGATTCTGTGGCACGGGCACGGGATCCTGTGGAGACTTGTAGACGGACTGATCTTGACCGAGGTATGTCCACAGCGCACCTCCTTCGAGCGACTTGAGCATTTCATAGCCGTTGACAAGCCCGCCTGGTGCAGCAGTGTCAACCCACATGTTCTTGTAGGAGACAGCGGAATCGCTCGCGAGACGATCCGTGCGCGGCGACGGCAATCGCCCGAGGTTGTCATCCGCATACGCAGCTGACGCGAGTGCTATCTGCCGTTCATTCGACAAGCACGCGGTCTGCATTGCTTGGCGTCGGAACTCGCCGAGGCTTGTGAACAGCAAGCCGATGAGTAGCGCGATGATGCCGACCACGACGAGGAGTTCGACGAGCGTGAATGCGTTCTTACGGTTTGACATGCACTTCACCATACGAAGAGACATTGCGAGAGGATCACGGAAAATACCGTTCTTGAAGAATCGACTCAAAGTGTACCCCTGCGCTCCGCAAAGTCGCTTGCCGATTCCAAGCGCGTGGGGAGTACGCTTCCCCGCATGCCCATGCGCCGAAACGCCGTCGGACTCGCCGTTGTTGTTGCCGCGCTGGGTTATTTCGTCGATATCTTCGACTTGCTTCTCTTCGCGCTCGTCCGAAAAGAGAGCCTTCAAGAGGTACTCGCCGCGGATCTCGTCGGGTTAGCGCCCGATGCTGCGGATGCGTTATTAAAAAGTTGGGGGCTCTGGCTCGACAACACGCTGCAGACAACAGGGTTGCTTCTCGGTGGTTTGGCGTGGGGAGTGCTTGCTGATCGAAAGGGTCGGATTGCGGTGCTGTTCGGTTCCATCCTTGTGTACTCAGTTGCGAATCTGTTGAACGCGAATATCGCGGACATCAACCCTGAGGGAAACTTTGGTTGGATGTACACCGTCGGGCTCGGTCGCGCGATCGATCAGTACGAAGTGCTGCGCTTCGTCGCGGGATTTGGTCTTGCGGGAGAACTCGGCGCGGGCATCACGCTCGTTGCAGAATTGGTTTCGGAACAACGCCGCGGGTATGCAACAACAGTTGTTGCGACAGTCGGAATTCTCGGCGCCGTCGCTGCCTATCTCGTCACGCTCTACTGCGCGTGGCGAACCGCGTTCATGATCGGCGGAGGATTGGGGATTGGATTGCTCTTCCTTCGCATTGGTGTTGTCGAAAGCGGGCTCTTCAAAGAGATGGCAGGAGCATCGAAAGGCGCGGGCGCATTCTGGCGACTCGCGTGGCCGCCGCGACGACTGCTGCGTTACACGAGCACGGTGTTGATCGCGGTGCCAATCTGGTTTGCCGTCGGCGTGCTTGTGAAGTACGCAGATGTCATCGGCGCTTCACTCGGACTCACAGGCGAGAACAAACCATCGCCGAGGAACGCGATCTTATGGTGCTACATCGGACTCGCGGTGGGCGATGTCTGCAGCGGTCTGTGTAGCCAGTGGATGCGCTCACGCAAGAAAGCGATCCTATTGTTCCAACTGCTCACCGTCGCAGCGATCGCGCTGTACTTCACGCTCGGCGCAACATCGTTGCCGATGTTCTACGCATCCGTCGCCTTCCTCGGCTTCGCAACCGGCTATTGGGCGGTGTTCGTGACAACAATTGCGGAGCAGTTCGGTACCGATCTTCGCGGCACTGCCGCAACCAGCGCGCCCAACTTGGTGCGATGGTCGGCCGCGGGCTGGGGACTACTTTGGGTCTTCTTTGAAGGCGTTTTTGCTGCGAGCGGCTTCGGAACAAGTGTCGCGTGGATGGCCGCCGCTGCAACGGCTGCAGTCGCGATGCTCATCGCCATCCCTGCGGTGTTCGGTATCCGCGAGACCTATGGAATATCGCTTGATTTCAAGGAACCGTGAGTCGCTATTCTCCCTACCACTATGAAGTCGCTTCGCACTGCACTTGGTCTTTCGCTCGCGCTCACTTTCGCTGCATGCAATGGCGCGGTGAAGAGCGGCAGTTACCTCGTCACGGTGCGAGATGCAACGACGGGCAAGGTTGTGGAAGGCATCACCGTGACCGCCGCTGCAGCAACGCGCCTTGCGCCAGTGTTTGAAACGGCAACTGACGCGGATGGCGAAGCA
>Ga0209553_1001592_pt1 | contig 11286 bp, 10 predicted proteins | sample LauGreFBDMM110DN_2_FD_188217 | JGI IMG/M metagenome (GOLD analysis project Ga0209553, IMG submission 188217) | Freshwater lake microbial communities from Lake Michigan, USA - Fa13.BD.MM110.DN (SPAdes) (version 2) | ecosystem: Environmental > Aquatic > Freshwater > Lake | place: Lake Michigan...
CTGGATTGGGGATGCCTTCTCATTGCAGCAGGCGCTGCTGATTACGCCGCTTTGTGCGGTTGCTTTTTGGTGGCTGTACCGCAGCCTGGCGCTGCGCAGAAGCGTTTAGCTCTCTCCAAAACATTGACTATTTTGCGTTATTGAAGCTGGTGTAAAGATAGTCAGTGGTGGCAATACAGGATTTTTGTTGCGAAAACTTGTCGACGTTGGGACGCTTTCCACCAATATTTTGAACCTCATCCATTTCTGATCTACGGGAGATGTTTTTTGCTTAAGTTAAAGTGCAAAACCCGATTTCCTTCAATCTTTCCACGGAAACAGGGTGCGTGCCCTCAGATTTCTCAAAGCGAACATTGTCGTAATCTGCACAATATTTTTCTTCGGTCCTAGGCACCTGTTTCTTGGAACCTCGCCTAATTTAAGAGCTTGACTTTTAGATTGTATTATGGTAATATTGCATTATAAATCCAGATAATTAACATTTTCCGCTTCTAACAACCGCGCAACAATTAAATAGGCTAACAATATGTAAACCACCCACCACCCACCTTTTAGACCATAGTTTTTGTACTTTTTTTGTGATAAAGGAGATGGCCATGAATTTGTTATTCGATTCTTTGAGAGCATATACGAGCAATAAAATTGGTAGGCGCGAGTTTTTGAAGCGCGCAGCTGCGGCAGGGCTGACAACCCCTGCAGTGATTGCATTTCTTCAGGGTTGTACCCCAGCTTCGGTTTCCCAAAACTCCGGATCAGACACCCCAAAGGTAGACCTTAGCAAATTTAGCAAAGATCAGGCTACAGCCAACCCGTTGGTGTTCAATGCGTGGAACTACTTACCAGAAGTCGTTGCGGGTTTCCAGCGTGAGTTCGAAAGTCAATTCAGTGAGTCTGTCAACTACGAGGTAATTCCTGGTGATTACACAACCATCATGTTAAACAAACTGGTGGCTAATTCACCCCTCGACTGTCTCTATACTAAGGCGCAAGGCACAAAGATGCTTGCTGCTGACTGGTTACACGACCTCAGTGACCTAGAAAATATCGACGAAATTAAGAAAGCAACATTGCCCGCTCAATGGGCAGCGCAGTCTTACCAAGGCAAGATTTTTGGATTGCCCTATTTTAATAGCATGAAGTGTTGTTTGGCTTACAATCGCATTCGGTTAAAAGAAGCTGGTCTCTCTGAGAGTGATCTGCCAAAGACGTGGGATGAAGCCTACGACATTGGAAGGCGGTTAAAAAAGGACGGTTTTCTCGAACATGCAATTGTTATGCGTTGGGCACCTAACAGTGATGCGTTGCTTGATAACTTTATCGCTGAGTGCCTCTCGAGGGGTGATAAGTTGTGGGACGAACAATTTAATGCGGTGTTTGATGAAAACACTGCCGTTGGTAAAACGCTAGATGCCTGGCAGAAAATTTGGAAGGATGGTCTGGTGCCGCCGGATTCGTTGGGGGCTGGAGACCAGAAACAGCTGTTTGGCACAGGGGACCCGCTCTTCACGTGCACCCAGAGCTACGAGCTGAAGGATCTAAATGACCCATCGTCTGGTGCTCTTGCTGGAAACGTAATGATGGTTCCGTACAATGGGCAGCCTTGGGGCTTTTTGGATTACGGTCTTTACTCTATAGCGAAGCGCCCGAAGGAAGATGCACAGAGATTGGAGCGGCGTAAAAGATGGGTCTCGTTTATGGGGTATAAGGATAAAAATGGCAGTTACCGCGTAGCCAAGGAATGGGTCAAGCAGGCAAATTTGGGTACTGGTTATGCTGAGATTTATAGTGACCCCGAGGTGATTGATGCGTATAAATCATGGATGCCTGAATACCCCAAGCTACGAGACATTATGTCTGAAAACGAAAAGCATGTTCAAATTTGCAATGGTTGGCACGCTGTTTGGTACCCCGAGTGGGCTGTAAAGGCGGTTGATGTAATTCCCAAAGTAATAACTGGAGATATGGGAGTTTCAGAAGGGATCCGCGCAATGCGGGATGAATGGGACTTGCAGCAAAAACGATATTCTTGAGTGTAGTTTCAGCAATGGAGGCGGTAAGTGTTAGATGCCGCCTTCATTGCTGTGTTTTATTGATAGTGGTTGCCTGATTCTACTAATTGAATTGAACATTTATGCGTGACTGTAATGGGCCTTGGGTGTCGCAATTTGACCATGGTGCAAAGCTCTTTTTGGTTTTCCTTGCATGGCGCGTGCGAATTCACCAGTTATGAGTGCATGTGGCTAATCACATATCAAAGATCAGGGTGCACGCATTAGATTCTCTTGGGACTGGTGACGAGGAGAAATTCGCGTTTAAATTCTTAATGCCGCTAGTGTGCTTTCTATTGCTCACAACAGCGTTTCCGTTGGTCTTTTCCTTTTGGGTAGCGCTAAATGATGTGCCATTCTCTCTTCAGGCCGCAGGTTGGCAGTTTGTAGGAGTTAGTAATTTCCAAGACGCGCTGTCTCTTGGAAGCACATGGCACGCACTGTACTTAAGTTTGTACTACGCTGTAACGGTAACAGTCCTAACTTTGGCAATAAGTATGGCTGGCGCTCTGCTTTTGAACGAATCTTTCGCCGGAAACCGGTTGCTACTCTTGTTTAGCATCTTGCCTATGGGGTTATCCACATATGCGACCGCTATTTTGTGGCGGTACATTTATTCGGAGTCGCTCGGTTTTATTAATTCTGCTTTGTGGCATCTGGATTTAAGTGAGCTAGGAATACAAATTCTCACGAATAACTCAGCGATTCCGTTGATAGCAGTTAGTCATTCGTGGCAAATGGCTCCATTTGGCATCTCGTTTTTGTTGGCAGCTTTACAGGTAATCCCCCCAGACCTGTATCGTGTAGCAACAGTTGACCGCCTCGGTATAATTGGGAGATTTCGCCATGTGACCTTGCCATACCTATACGGGACGGTTCTGGCGACTTCTGTATTGTTTGCTATTGCGGCGATTAAAGTGTTTGACCTGATTTACTTTTCGACGAACGGTGGACCGAGTGGAGCGAGTACAACTATGACCTACCAAATATACCTTCAAACGTTTAAGGCTTATAAATATGGTTATGGTGCTGCGCTTTCGTATATTCTACTGTTTTGGCTGGTCGCATTGCTCCTAATTTATTTTTACTTTTTTACCAAACACCGGGAGGTCACGTCGGGGTAATGAGAATTGCAGGTCGATTTATCAGCATCTATTTGTTTGCAATCATATTTTTGATATGGACAATTGTGCCTATCTACTGGTTGTTAAGTCTTTCGTTGATGAGCCAATCAGAAAGGATGGTAAATCCAACTCCGCTCTACCCGCGTAATCCAACTTTTCTTAACTATGCACGTATTCTTGGTATTTCCATGAAAGATGGAGATGGAGTTGTGCAGGTGCCATCGGGTAACTCTAAGGCCGCATTGCGGGGTCTACGAAATAGTGCAGTGGTGGCCACTGTAGTTACGATCATTACCATGGTCGTCGCTTTACCATCGGCGTATAGCTTGGGTAGATTAAAGTTTCGATTTCGGAACAGCCTTCTATTTGGAATTATTGCATGTAGATCACTCCCTGATATGGCAATGTTGATCCCATTTTTTATTTTGTTCCAAGTTTTGGGGATGCAGGGGACTTTGGCAGGAATTGTGATTCTCCACTTTGCTTCGATTACGCCGATTATTGTGTGGGTCTTAATGACTATATTTGAAGTACTGCCAAAATCTGTTGAGCGCGAGGCGCGAATTGATGGGTGTAATAGGTCGCAAGCTTTCTGGCGTGTGATTGTGCCTATGGCATTGCCCGGAATAATCTCTGCCCTAAGTTTTACGTGGATGATTTCGTGGAATGAATTTACATACGGGTTGTTTATTGGCGGTGGATCAGAAGCAGGGACCTATCCCCCGATTCTTTCTGCGCTACTTGCGGTGGACTATGGTCTTGCGGATTATCAGGCTGCTTCGGCTGCGATGGTAATTGGTTTACTGCCCAGTGTGGTATTAGCTTTTGTGTACCAGCGTCAAATGCGGAGTCTTAATGTGGTGTCCCCTTTCTAAATGGTGATGGCTGTCGAAAATATCAAACTAAAAAGAGTGTCTAAAACGTTTGGCGATTCGTTGGCATTGGACGATTTTTCGATTGAAATATTTCAAGGAGAATTGCTCGTTTTATTGGGACCCTCTGGTTGCGGCAAAACAACCGCGTTGAATATTCTTGCGGGATTGGAAACTCCAACTAGTGGTGAGGTATTGTTCGGAGATCGGATTGTTAATAACTTGCCAGCCGATAAACGTGAAATTTCGATGGTGTTTCAGGGTGTTGGGCTCTACCCGCATCTGAATGTTTTACAAAACATATCGTTTGCACTCCGTCTTCAAAAAATTCCTGCGAATATTATTCGTGAACGTGTAGATGAAGTGGTTCAAATATTGGGAATAACTCCCCTTACTAACCGGCGAATAAACGAGTTAAGTGGGGGCGAAAGGCAGCGGGTAGCAATTGCAAAGGCACTGGTCAGGCGCCCCTACCTGTTTTTGCTTGATGAACCATTTTCTAGTTTGGACGCAGATTTACGCAGAGAGCTCCGATCTGAAATTGTGAGAATTCACCAACAGCTTGGCACTACAATGGTTTTCGTAACTCATGACCAAGAGGAGGCCATGGCTGTAGCTGACAGGATAGTGGTTATGAGTAAATCTAAATTGCAGCAAGTTGGTTCTCCCCTTGATGTCCATGACAAACCTGCCAACCTGTGGGTGGCAAAATTTGTTGGGGCTTATCCGATAAATGTTATTTCTTGTCTTTTTAATCGCGAAGAATCCTTGATTTCGTTGTTTGAACCGCACGGACCTAAATTGCCTGTAGATTTGGCGTTACGTAATCTAATACACATGGGAGAAGTTGAGGGCCAATTCATACTTGGGGTCAGGCCTCAATACGTCCAGATTGTCGGAACTGACGAGTGCAAACCAAAGATTTTGGGTGTTGTTAATACGCGTCAGGTGCTGGGTACCCAGATTCTTTACACTCTTAAGTTCGAAGCTCACGAGCTTCGGGCGGTTGTGTCTTCCGAATTTAGATTTGAGGTTGGGCAGTCAGTGTATGTTCATCTTGATTTGGATCATGCCTTCTGTTTTGAACTGACTACAGGACGACGGGTTTATTCCGAATAAATCTTGATGCTTTTACTGGCGTCTAATTCAATATATATGGGATTGGCATTTGGGTTGTGGTTGGTTTTGCTGAGGGACCTACTGGGTATTGTAAGTTTGTATGGTGCGCGAGAATGGTGTTTGGGCACCGGGTTCGTGTCAGGCATCCACTATGGTTGTGTCCAGTGTCTCTTTATTTCTCATGCAATTAGAGGTACTATCTATGGGTAATTTTGAAAATAGTGAGACGGCAATGTTGCCATTGCCTACATTGTGCAGCACTACAGTGTGTTATCCATTGTCTGTATCGCCCAAATTTAGTCTAGAGCGAGCGCTTGTGGGTATGGCACGGGTCGGTTTAACTAGTGTGGAGCTCGTGGCAATTCCGGGGTATTGCCCGCATCTTGATCTGAATTGTATGAATGATGAGGCAACAAATATCCTGAGGTCTTTATTATATAAACACGGGCTTAGTGCGATTGCAATTAATGTGTCGGCGGACCTAACTCTGGAATCTGGTTTGGCATATCTTTATGAAGCTATGCGTCTTGCACAGGCCCTATCTGTCCAGATAGTAGTCACTAACATTGACCAGACGGAGCTCGAGATTGGGGCAATGCAGTTTAGTCGTAACTTGCCCAAAATTGTCCGGTATGCAGAAGAATGTGATGTCGTAGTCGGCTTGGAAACCCACGGTGGGCTAATTAAAACTGGTCAGCAAGGTGTCGAATTTCTCAAACGCTTTGGCAGTGATCGACTTAAGATCACTTATGACACGGCTAACGTTATTTACTGCGGTGGTATTAAACCAGACATAGATTTGGCGGGAATGGCGAATGACATTGGCAAATATGTGGGCTATGTTCATTTGAAGGATAAAGCTAATTTGCTAGTGGGGGACTACAACTTTCCCGCTTTTGGGTACGGCATTCTTAACTTTGGCACAATACTTAAACTTCTTTACGAGGGTGGCTATCGTGGTCCCATGTCTTTAGAGGTTGAGCTTGATGGGAGGCCGGTTACTCCTGAGCTTGTGGATTCTTCCCTTGCCACGTCTCTCAGTTATCTGAAGCAGTACTTCATTTGAGGATAGCAAATTGACTCAACCCCACATCTTATCGTCTAGCCTACTGAAGCATGTGAAAGTTTTGAGCGAGCAGTATCCCCACCGGCACACTGGCGATCCAGAGGAAAAAGGTGCTGTGGACTATATTGCTAACCAGATGCGCCAAGCTGGTCTCGTAGTTGAGGTGATCTCAATTCGGGTGATGGGATGGGAAGTTACCCAAGAAGCGAGGCTCGAAATCCTTGCTCCAGAAAAATTTGAGGTGGAGTGTGCCCCGTTTATCTTTTCTGGTTCAACCCCGGATGGTGGCGTGGTAGGTCGCCTGCAACATATTGGACGGAGCTTTATTGCTGGTGGCTTTGAGTGGGAAAAGTATGCAATTATTGACGATGCGGGCACCTGGCAGGCGATTGTAACTGGACGTGATGACGGCCCGGCAATTTCCTTACCAGGTCCGCCATCTGGAGTGGCTGGCACCGCGGAGACGCCGTTGATTACATGGCCTGCCTGCGTTATCGGCGCGGATGATGTTCTGCGGGTACAGGCTTGGCACAAGGCTGGTCAGAATGTTCAGGTGCGCTACACAGTCCGCACCCACTTTAATCCTGACGCACGTTCGTATATCGTCAAGGGTGCGTTACAAGGCAAAAATGATCCAGAAGATATTGTTATTCTGGGATGCCATCACGATTGCGCGGGTGCGCTTGGTTTTCCGTCAGCTATTGATAGCCCCGGAGCAAATGACAATGCGTCGGCAGTTGCCATCTTTATTGAACTGGCTCGCCATTATCGTGCATGTGGTACGGCCAAGACGCTGTGGTTTTTGAGTTTCGGTGGCGAGGAACGGAACTTGATTTTGTCTCGAGACTATGCACGGGTTCTAAATGAAACGGGTCAACTCAATAAAGTTATTGCATATTTGGGCATCGATCAGGCTGCGAATGGTGATGTATTAAGATTACTTTCGTCTGCAGAGGAACCCCATTTGCAGCCAGCTATAAATTTGCGCCCGATTCTGGCAGAGGTGGCAGCTGAACTAAAATTGGCCCAGCGTTTTAATACTTGGGGGCCAGCTCCGGTGCATGCTGCAAGCGATCATTGGCCCTTTTACTTCTCTGGGGTCCCTTCTTTTCTCACCGGCTGGCATCCTTTTCCCACTTACCATCGCGCCGACGATAACTTAGCATATTGTAACAACGACGAAAAATTTTTGGCTACGATGCATTTGACCGCAGGTATGATTGATCGCATATGTGCCCTGCCACACCTAGGTCCGGTTGTCCACGCGTTAACTGATGGCCATGTAACTACAAATGTAGCAGTCAATGCCCGTGGATAAGTTCTAGCGTAGCGCGCTTGAACTTCCGAATATCAAGCCCGAGCATTAACGGAATAGAGGTGTCTATTTGACGCGGCAACTTTTCTTGAGTGACCAAGATTCTGGTATTGTAACAGTCTTATGAGCTAGGCTATTTATGCAGTGCCTGTTTTGTCCGAAAGCACGGCCCAGAGTACTCATTTTTAGGTCAGACGTGGCTTAAGTGAGGGTGCGGCTCTGGATAACCGTTTCGAAAACGTGGTGTCGTGCCAAGTTTGATGTTGCAAGGAGATTAAAAGATGGCAAAAATTTATTTTGCGGAAGATGGCGATCTGGATATTCTGAAGGACAAAACAATTAGTGTGTTGGGGTACGGTAATCAGGGTGCCGCGCAGGCTCATAATTTGCGGGACAGTGGCGTTGAAGTGGTTGTAGGTAATACCCGTGATGCGTCCTTTGAGAAGGCAATTGCAGATGGCTTTGCGGCTTATAATGTGGCAGAGGCCGTAAAGCGCTCCGATATTCATCTGCTTCTCGTCCCAGACGAGGTTATGCCGCAAATGTTCAAGCAAGACGTTGCGCCAAACCTTGTTCCGGGTCAAGCAATTGTTATAGCGAGTGGTTATAACATTACCTACGGTTTTCTTAAGTATCCAGCTAGTGTTGATGTGCTGATGATTGCTCCTCGCATGATTGGCACTGGTGTGCGATCAGGATATATTAGTGGCAAGGGATTTCCAAGCTTGGTCTCAGTGCACCAGAATGCTACGGGAGGGGCCAAGGCTTTGATGTTGGCGCTTAGCAAGGGTATCGGTACATTGATGGGTGGTGCGGTTGAGTCGAACTGTGACGAAGAGACTCTCTGTGACCTCTTTAACGAGCATTTTGGTTATGTTTATGCGTTGCGGCGCGCTTACGAAGTTCTGGTTGAGGCAGGGGCCAGCCCCGAGGCGGCATTGTTGGAGTTTTGGGCATCTGGCGAAGAAATGGAATTAGCGCGCGTCCACATGACCCATGGACTGTTTCATCAGCTAAATCTACATTCCCAAACTAGTCAGTATGGGCAAGAGGTGACTGGACGTCTTACTGCCGGTGAGGAAATAGTGGAGCGCGATCGTCTCCGCAGAATTATTTCCAACATCAAAGACGGTGTGTTTGCGAAAGATTGGGCTTTGGAGCAGCTATCGGCGTTTCCTGTGTGGCATCGCGTGCGCAGGGACAATATGGCACATCCGCTGATTGCTGAGGAAGAGCGTCTTTTGCGGCTACTAGGTGTCTTGGAGCGTGATTCGGAGCCATAATGAAAGAGCCGGGCGTACATGTAGTTACATTGCGTTACGGGGACGGCATACAACAATTAGCGATACCGCGCCAAAATCTACTTGATGAGGTGGGGATGCGTCCCATAAATCCGGCAGCGGATCCACTGGCGGCAATCGCATCGGCACTGGATAACCCAATAGGGAGCTACCCCCTAGAAAACTTGGCTCGTGGCTCCCATCGAGTGGTCATACTGATCGATGACATGACCCGACCCACACCCACTCACCTGCTATTGCCAAGTGTGTTGGGGCGACTAGAGCAGGCAGGTGTATTGAAGGCGGAAATTTGTATTCTAGTTGCTACGGGCACGCACCGCCCTATGACTGATATAGAACTTAGTAAAAAGGTTGGCCCGGTTGTCAAAGAGCACTATTGGGTGGTTAATCATGACTATCGAGCACCAAATGCCTTGCTCCATCTCGGCATTACCCCTAGTGGAATTCCAATTACTATTAACCGGCTTGTGGCTGAATCTGATTTTGTGATTGCTATCGGTAATATTGTACCGCATCGGTATTGTGGCTGGGCTGGTGGAGCCAAAATGATCCTGCCGGGAGTTAGTGGTGAATTAACTACTGCAGCAACACATCTAATGATCACGAAAGACCCTGACGCACGTCTGGGTGTGGTGGAGAATCGCGTACGCCACGAAATTGAGGTAGTGGCGGACAAAGCCCACCTAAAGTTTATTGTCAATACTGTTCTGGATCGATATTCAAACATCGTGGATGTAGTCGCTGGAGATTTCCGGCGGGCATTTCGGCAGGGAGTTGAACGCGCAAGAGAAGTGTACACTGTGCCTATTAAAGGCCGTGCTGACATTGTAATCTGCAGCGCCTTTCCTAGCGACATTAATTTTTGGCAGGCTGGTAAGGCGCTATACTCGGCCGATTTAGTGGTGCGGGAGGGCGGTGTAATCATCCTTGCTTCTCCGTGTTACGAGGGCATCGGCGAACACAAAGAATTTGCAAAACTACTTAAGTATAACTACCAGATGATCGAATCAATGCTTACACAGGGTCAGATTCAAGATCGAATTGGGGCGGCGGCGGCTTTAGCTGTAGCATTAGTTAAGGCGCGTGCCAGCATTTTCTTGGTGACCTCCAACATTACAGATGAAGATGCTGCACAAATGGATACTAGACGGTTCGATAATATTCAACATGCTTTTGACACCGCAATGAAGGTCAAAAATGGCAGTGCCCAAGTCACTGTGTTGCACGAGGCGACTGAAATCCTACCTATTCTCCCCACTTAGAAATTGGCAATGCGTAAATCCATCACTCTGCGAGCTTTTCCAAATGAGATGAATACTTGGAGCCGAATAGATTTGGCTCGAGCTGCTGGTTATCACGGGGTGGAAATTAACCTAGAGCCTAGTGGCGAATTTAGCCTTGAATCCAGTGAAAGTGACCTCCGCGATCTAAGAGGTTACATTGAAAATCTAGGAATGCGGGTCAGCAGTGTCTACAACCGTCAGCAGTGGCTCTACCCGATCACTAGTCAAAATCCCAATACCCGCCAATACGGCCAGACCATTCTTGAGGGGTTAGTGCGAGCTGGTTCAATCTTGGGAACCGATGCTGTGCTTGTGGTGCCAGGGGCAGTTGATAACAGCCTGTTTTCGCCGGAGCCCGAAATTGTGCCTTATGATATTGCGTATCGGAATGCACAATCAATCTTGCGCGATGTGACCCAGCGCTTAGGAGCGCGGTATCAGGTTTACTTAACCATCGAGAATACTTGGAATAAGTTCTTGCTTAGCCCTTTGGAGTTGGCCCGTTTTGTTGATGAAATAGAGAGTGAGTGGGTAGGGGTTTACCTAGATGTCGGAAATTTATTGCGGACGGGTTTTCCCGAGCATTGGATTACAATTTTGGGGAGTCGCATCAAGCGAGTTCACTTCAAAGATTTTCGAACAGCAGTAGATAATATTCATGGTTTCGTGAATTTACTCGAGGGTGACGTTAACTGGGCGGCAGTATGCTTGGCGCTAAAGAGTATCCAGTATGACTCTTGGGTGACAGCTGAGGTACTACCTGCGTACCATTACCATGGCCAACGGCTTGTTTATGATACAAGCGCTAGTTTGGACGCAATTTTATTCGGATTGTAGACACTGATATCATTAGCACTAGATTCAGGTTCGAAGTACAATAACGACAGGCAGTTTAGTCTAACGCAGTAGCTAGTCAAAAAATACTTTCCTATGTGATCTGCATGCGTGGGTTACTCGAATTAGTAGTTAGGTAAATAGGCAGAGTCAGAAATCATTTCGGCCGCCATTAGTGGTCTACCACGTGGCTGTTGGCTTGCATGGTGTCATACTCTTCAGCACCGTCACGCTGGTGGGCTGGATTGGGGATGCCTTCTCATTGCAGCAGGCGCTGCTGATTACGCCGCTTTGTGCGGTTGCTTTTTGGTGGCTGTACCGCAG
>Ga0209553_1001596_pt1 | contig 11277 bp, 7 predicted proteins | sample LauGreFBDMM110DN_2_FD_188217 | JGI IMG/M metagenome (GOLD analysis project Ga0209553, IMG submission 188217) | Freshwater lake microbial communities from Lake Michigan, USA - Fa13.BD.MM110.DN (SPAdes) (version 2) | ecosystem: Environmental > Aquatic > Freshwater > Lake | place: Lake Michigan, USA...
ACCAAGTTCTGCGCATGCCGCTCTTCCAAGTTTGATGGAAGCTTCCGCATTTGACTCTGCAGGATTCCAGACGCAACCCAATCGTTTCACATTTGGCGCTGAAGCATGCATCGCCATGAGCAGCAACTTTGCCGGCTGCAAAGTTCCAAAGCCAGCGACATTGGTCGGTCGTGTCGAACCTTCGGTCCATGGACCAAGCGGAACTCCAAACCCAGGCGGCGAAACTACTAATCCGAACACGTGTGGCAGGCCTCGCTTATTTGCACGCAATACGGTTTGCGTTGCAACCGTCGAGAGCGACACAATCAAGTCATAGGGCGGCGATGCACTGCACACCGCTGCAGCCATCTGCCCGAGTGTCCCAACATCTCCTTCGGCATTAAAAACGTCAAAGGTCGTCCCAGTTGACTCGCTGAATCCGGCCTCTTTCAATCGTTCGATCACGCCAATCCGCCCGACGTTCATCGCATCAATCGAAGAGATTTGAATGACTGCGATTCGCCGCGGTCGCGCCGCTTGCGCTGCAGCATCGAGCGCGCCTCCCGTCGGACGTTGGATGGATCGATCGCTGAGCACGAGCACTGCAGATGCAGCAGCAATCAGGAGAATCCCAAGGATGAGACGTCGTACGGCGTGGAACACTTCGACACGATACATCCGAGCGAAAAAACTTGCATCCCTTTGTCTCGGCGCGGGCAGTCTGAAAGCGCTTATCCGGAATGTGCTACGCGATCGCTGCGATGAACACTTGAAAGTTGCGCGTGATCTTCGGATTCATTCTCGCGCGATACAAAATCGAATCTCCCGAACAATGCACGGTGCAAGTCAGTCCATATCTTGAAACTCATGCGCAGCGATGCGCCGACTTCGATGGACTTGAAATCCTGAATGCACCCGACCACGCAACTTGCGCGCTCGGAACAACTGCTCCAGTTCGGCCTCGATGGATGAGATCTAGCTGAACAACGAAACCTCGTCGAGTCATCGTCACCGATCTCATGCAGACGGGCTATGAGTATGTGCTGTCGGTGCCAGTGGGACGAATACAAACTCTCTCGAAAGGCCGCACTTCTACTACTTCAGGAGGTGAGGGCGTCGGCTTCTGCCAGATCTCGCCGCTCAGCCGCCGGAGCCCGAGAGGATCCGCACCGACATCAGCTGGCCCGCGCTTGTCTCGCGGTACTTCGTAATCGGATCGTCGGCGAACAGCGTGATAAACCCATCGGTCGGAGCGACGGCGCGACCGATTGGGTCTTGCAGTGCCCACTGCGGGACGCCGTTAATCGCCAGCGTGATGACTCTCGTCGAACCATCGCGACGCAGCGCCATCCGCACCGGGGTTCCGACGGCAATGGTCGCCGCGCTCATTGGACCCGGCGGCGGCATCACAAAGACCACGCTTCCAGTATTCGGCACGTACAACAAGCCTGCGTCGAAGGTGAGATTGGTGAAGTCGATGAGCTTGGCGCCGAGGAAGTCGAAGCCGCCTGTCAGCACGAAGTCCATCTCGATGGTGTAGTCGCTGAGGTCGAGACCCGCGACAGGGATCCGTAGCCCCTGCTGCGGACCAAACACATACGCGCCGTTCTGAACGCTTCCGCCCATCGAAACAGCGTCGACTCCGCTACCAGCCGAATCGCCGTAGCCCTTGTCAAAGGTGTACTCGCGGACGAGCGTCTGGGCGCCTCCCCCCAGCAGGCAATCGGGAACAACATCGAGCGACGGCGCGACCGTGCCCCACGCGTTCAGCACATACGAAAGGTCGTCGCCGTTCACGACGCCGTCCTGTGTGGCATCCCAGAAGCCCATCGATCCCCACTCGGCGAGCAAGCCCGTGAGGTCCGCCGCATCAACCACGCCGTCGAGGTTGCCGTCGGCGAGCGACTTCGGCTCAGAGAGCAGCAGCCGCACGAGTTCGTTCTTGAGCGCCTGATACTCCTCCTGTGCGACCGGCGGCAGGGTCTCGCTCAGCGGGTCCCACACACCGACGTCGCCGTCGTTGCCCTCGATCCCCGGCCGAAGCGGCGGCACCGGCTGCGCGAGCAGGTACAGCCGGACTTCGCAATCATTGGGCGCGAGGCAGGTTGGCAGCTGGTTCACCACGAGCTTCCACTCACCGCGCCGCACTCCGTACTGTGCGAGAAAGGGCGGCTGCGTGATGGCCGTCGTACCCTTCGGACACTGGTCCGCCATGTCCGGCGGCAGGAAGCAGTAGTTGGTCCCACCGCACTCGACGACCGCGTTCGAGGGATCCGTCGTGAGAAGGTCGCAGTAGTTCGTGATCGGATAAGGCGCCGACTCCGCGCCGCCCAGCCAACATCCGCCGTTGGCGGCGCACAGCTCAGGATTCGCAATGAGACCGTCGATGACCGTGGCGCCATTCACGCACGGACCGACGGTGTTCGCGGGGAACACGCCCTGCCGGTACTCCGCGAAGTTGAACTCGCGGATCGCTCCCTGCGCAGGATTCGTGAGAAACGGCATCATCGGCACGCAGTCGATGCGGCGCGATGGCGTCTCCACCGCGGTCCAGTCGACGCCAGCCGTCTCGCAAAGCAGGCCGAAGAGGTCGACGATCGAAACAGTCTCGTCCACCGCGCGGCCAGGCGCAACGACCTGAGGTCCCGCGACGATGCATGGCGAGCGCACGCCGGTCTCGTACACTGTCTGCTTGGCCCGAGTAATCGAGAATGGCGGCAGCACATTGTAACCAAGGGTTCCGTTGTCGTTGACGATCAGGATCATCGTGTTCGCGGCCACAAGGTCGCCGAGCACGAACGAGCCGTTGACGCGGCTGCCGAGGCCGACATCAACCAGCATGTTGCCGATCGAAGCGTCGACCGACTCGACCATAAGCTTGTACTGATTTCGGAATCCAGGCCCCGAAAACGCGCAGGACTGATCGCTCGCCGCAGGTCCCGTCAGCGACGGCGGCGGAGGCTGGATGGGTGTGTGCGCCGACGAGTGCGTCGAGAAGGCGAGCCACGGCTTGCCGGCCGCGCGTGCTCCCGCGATCCACTCCGCGGTACGACGGCTCACGAAGCTCGTGAGGTACTCCCGCTGCGGCAGCTTTGCGCGCTCGGCCGAAGTCGGCGTGGTGGTGATGCGCGGCCAGACGTAGTACGCGTTGGTGAGCGTGAAGTCGACCGCCGAGCATGAGCCCTCGGCGCAGGTCGCGGCAAGCGTCCCGTCCGACTTGAGGAGCGGCGTCGCTCCCATCGCCATCGCCTGCAGCGGATGGACATTCTCCACGCACGATCCGTCGGGAAAGCAGGCCGCGCCGCGCACATTGAATCCGCCAATCGTGCCGCAGTTGTAGGTGCCGTCCGCTGCCTGGCCGCCGAGCGTCATGTCGACCGACGGCGGGAGATCCCAGTAGCCCTCGTAGAAGTCGAGCCCAACCGTTGAGGCGGGCGCCTCGAAACCGTAGCCTGGAGGCGTGTTCGCCTCGCCGCCGCCGAGGTGGTACTTGCCCAGCATGCCCGAGGTGTATCCCGCTGCCTTGAGCAGCTTGGGCACGGTGACCTCAGAAGGATGGAGCTGGTTCGATGGGATCATCGGGTCGGTGATCGCCGTCACGACGCCGGTTCGAAAGGAATGGCGCCCAGTGAGCATCGCCGCGCGCGAGGGCGAGCACTCTGGCGTCGCCCAGAAGTTGCGGAAGCTGACGCCCTTCGAGGCGATCTCTGCGAGCACGGGCATCGCGGGCGCCTCGGGCGCCGCGTTCCAGTTGTACGGAGGGAACGACATCTGGTCTATGCCGAGGTCGTCGAGCACGATCACGAGGATGTTCGGTTGTGAGCCGCCGTTAGTCAGCGCGGTCGGCGCAGTCGGCGAAACTGGATATGCCAACGCCGAGCCAACAGAAAGTACAGCGAAGGCGGCGACGCCAGAGTTTCGGACGATTCGGATGGGTTGCACGAGGCGATGACCTTTTTGAAGCTGAAAAAACAACTAAACACCACTGACGTGCAACATGCACTCAAAACAAAACCTTTCAATCCTGATTCGGGCGGAAATCGGAAGACTCTGAAGATTGAGCATCGCTGTAGCAAGTCTGAGGGACAGGATGATCATCCTTAGCCAAGGCCGTGCGCCGCGCATTACCCCGCTTGGATCCGCCGCACGAGTTGGACGCCGTTCTTCACGCCGAGTTTCTTGTAGATGCGCCGCGTGTACTCAACCACAGTGTGTGCGGACAGGTTCAACTCCGCGGCAAGCGCCTTGGACTTGATCCCTCGTGCAAGCCCGAGCGCGATCTCGGCCTCGCGCTTGGTGAGCACTTGCGTCCAGTCGGCCGCGAGTGCTGCAGTAACGTCCGCCGCCGCTTGCTCTCCGAGGATCTGGAGGTTTGGCAGCGGCAGCACTCCAGGCAAGAGTGGGTCGACGGTCACGCAGACATGATGGGTGCAACTGTGGTCGGTGCCGGGTAAGGCACCCTTGAAGCGTTCGCCCGTGCGCGTGAAGAACCTCGTGAGGCCCTGCAGCAAACCCCAAAGCTCCTGAATCTCGGCATCGTTGAACGAGCCCGCGTGCATGCTCGTCCATGAGTAGTCGCGATTGTTGCGCGTCGCCTCGGGCTTGACCTTGGTCTCGACCTCCGCGCGTCGCCGCTGGTCGAAGAGTCCATCGAGTTTGGCGAGCAGCGCCTGGTCCTGCGGATCGCCCGCGCGAAACTGCACCACAATCGCAGGCCGGGTGACGACCCAGCCAAACGCCCGCTTGCCGGTGGAAGCTCTCTTGCGACTGACGAGCTCGACGCGCTTCAACGCCTCGAGCGCAGACCGCACCGCGGCGGTCGGCAACTGGGACGCGGCTACAAGATCCTCCACCGTCGATGGTCGGTCGAAACGACGCAGCAACTCCCAGATCACGAGGTTGGTCGTGCTACCAAGTGCGAGAAAAAGGTGGGGATCCCGAATATCGAGTGGCAGTTCGGATCCCTGACGCATAACGCGGATAATGCCACAGAACTACTTCGCGGTGTGTTAAGACGCCGTGAACTTTCGCGACCCATCGGCCAACGAGAGTTCTTACACCGAGCCCTGTAGCACGGCAACGCTACAGCACCGCGAAAGATTGACCATAGTTCTCAAAAACAGCTTGCCTGAGCGTGCAGTTGCGGCATCTTGTCGGTCACGGGGCTTAGCATCCCGAGCTTCCAAGGGCTTCGTCTTCCTCGCGCCTAGCGCAGTTCTCGCTGGTGTGCTTGCCCGCATACTTCAACTCGTCCAAATCCGGATCCAAACAGATGTCGATTCCTGCAAACAACTCCGTCGCCACTTCCGGTCGCTTCCGATTCTCGGTCGCTATGTGCCTCATGGCAACTTCGCTCACGCTCCCCGCCCACGGCGGTTCGGAGAAGGATCGCACCGTGCCGGACACCAAGTCGCCCGCGAAGACTGCACCTGCGCTCAGTAGCAACGGCAAGGCCGACAGCAAGGGGACGAACGCCCAGCGCTCCACAGGCGCGCCAACCAAGCCCAACATTGTGTTCGTCATCATCGACGACGCGGGCTCCGACTCGTTCACGCGCTGGAACCCGGCGGGCATCGCGCTTCCGCAGACGCCCGTGATCGACTCGCTCTGCGATCAAGGCGTGCGCTTTAGTAATGTGTGGGCGATGCCGCAGTGCTCGCCGTCGCGCGTCGCGATGATGACGGGCCGCTATCCGTTCCGCACCGGCGTGATGAACGCTTGCCTAGGGAACGCGCCGCCGCGTTCGCAGGCCTCTCCGTACGAGTACACGCTGCCGAGGCTTCTTTCGACGGCGGGCTATTCGACGGCCTACATCGGCAAGTTCCACCTGGGTGATGCCGCGCTCAATCCCGAGGGAATCAACTACGCCAACGGGCTCGGCTTCCCCTACTTCAACGGCACGCCGCTCGGAGGCGTTTCGCCGCTTGACACGACCCTCGCTAGGCAGATGCCGGCGCCGGCGAGCGGCACAGCGCCCCTCTACTCGTGCGGATTCCCCGTCGACAGCGCCACCAATGCTCCGGCGGTCTGCTCGTGCGGATTCCCAGACCAGACCTGGGTCGACGGCATGGATGCGGTCGAGTGTCTCGCCGTCGGCGGCGTTCCGCTTGTCGACGCCGCGGGCACGCCCGTCCTCGTTGGCTCGGCTGCAGCAGTTGCCCGCGTCGACTTCACGGTCGACAACGCCCACTTCGTCAATAGTCGCATCCTCGCCGTCGAAGGCCAGAAGCCCACCGCGATAACCGAACACAAGTACTCGCCGAGCAGCGATGTCGACCACGCACTCACATGGATCAGAGCGCAGCCTGCGGGAACGCCGTGGATGTGCACGGTCGGCTTGATGAATGCTCACGATCCTTACCAGCCCGCGCCCGCCAATCTGCTGCCGGCCGACGCCGAGTGGCCAGCGGCCCTGCCCTACATCTGCGACACGCAGGTCGGCTACGAGGATGTCGACACCGACCCGTCGAAAAAGGGCATGACCAACCAAATGCTCTCGGCATCGGACCGCGAGATCGGTCGCTTGCTTGTTCAGGGCGGTTTCGCCTCCTGGTCCGGCAACGGCGTCACGCTCACCGATCCGAACACGCTGGTCGTGGTCGTCAGCGACAACGGGAGCTACGAACCCGTCGTGCGCCTGCCCTACAACAAGGACCAGGCCAAGGGCTATGTGAACCAGTCGGGCGTGAGCGTCCCGCTCGTGATCGCCGGTGCGGGTGTGGCGTCGCCTAACCGCTCGGTCGACGCGATGGTCAACGTCGCCGACCTCTACCAGCTCTTCGGCGAGGTCGCGAACATCGATGTCCGCGCCACCGTTCCAGCGTCGCACGCGCTCGACGCGCAGAGCATGATCGGCTACCTCCGCGACGCGAACGCTCCCGCAGTGCGCACATTCAACTTCACGCAGAACGGCACCAACCTGTCCTTCCCGGGCGGAATATTCCGCGCTTGCTTGCTGAAGTCGCTGCAGACCTGCACCGACACGACCTTCCCAGGAGCCACCGTGTGCGACCTCCAAGGCGGAGTTTGGTACGAAGGCTACGCCACCTGCTGCGACCTGCGCGATTCCGGCGAGGCCGGAACGGGTTGGGGCATCCTCTCTCCCGCGGCACTCGCCGTGACCGACGGGCGCTACAAGTTGATCGTGAAGGAACTGCCGAGCTGCGAGCAGGGCACGGTCTGCGCCTACGAGTTCTACGACCTCTCCACCGCGCCCTTCGCCAAGGCACTCGGCGGGCGAGGCATCGATTACCCCAGCGCAAACCTGCTGTCCGACACGGCGTGCACCGATACCCAGCTGACTCCTGAGGCGGAGTTCGCGTTCACCACGCTCGACACCTACGCGCGCAACCTGCTCGCGTCGGGCACCGCGGTTCTAGGCGACGGAAACCTCGACGGCGTGGTCGACGCCGCGGACATCTCGGCTATCTTAAACTGGTGGGGCGGTCAGTCGGTGTACGACTTCAACAACGACGGAACGACCAACGGCGACGACCTCACCCAAGTGCTCATCGGCTGGACCGGGCGTCCGTGACGCTACCGATCCAGGCCCAAAGGTAACAACTGATGTCCGCTCGCAACTTCATCATCGCGATTGCCACCACCGTCTCGCTCGCCGCCGCGGCCACCCACGCCGACTTCTACCAATTCAACAGCACGCTCGACAACGGCTACTCAGTGCAGGGCGTGATCGAGACGAGGGCTTCCGCGCCAGCGTCGTTCATCGAGACCAACCCGAACTTTCCTAACGCGCCGTTCGCCACGCAGTATGTCGACTGGCTCCACCTGTCGGTGTTCCGCGACGGCAGCACGATCGCCGAGGGCTTCTCGGTGTCGAGCAGCGTGTCGTACGACCCATTCCTCCGCGTTGGCTTCGATTCGTCGACGCTCAACCTTTCGTCGTTCGACGCGCAGACCCGCGGCGCCGACACAGGCCCGACGCCGTACTACTTCATCTCCAACGGCGTCGATCCGAGCTACAACCCCGTCGACTACGGGACGACGGCGTTCAACCTGTTCCTCTTCGATCCGGGCACATCGTCGGCGACCTATCTCGCCTCGACGATTTCGCTCACGGTGACCGCGATCCCAGCGCCCGCGACAATGCTCGCGTTCGCGCTGCTTCCAGTGGCGCGGCGTCGGCGGCGTTGAAAGACGCCCATCGACAACGCGCTGCAGCGGCTTTGATAAACGCGATTTGAAATCTTGGCAATATTTTAAATTACGCGTGTCTGTCGCTCAGTGATATTGTGCGATGTCCCCCACGCGAACGCCGCCGAAGGTATTGGGGAACGAGCGAAAACTGCTCCGCAACAAAGGCGAAGGTCAACACTCGAGTAACGAATTCCTATCAATCTACGCGACGCCTAGACCGACCGCTGCGAAATCCGAGTCAACGCCTCGGGTACAGAGAGCAGAAGAGAGACTCGTCCCACATGGCACGCGACATCCCACCCGTCACCAACATCGACATCACTGGCGCAATCTTGCAGAAGCTGATCGGCGAGAACGCCGCAACCATCTTGGAAGTCGGCGCACATCATGGCAATCACACCGCGGCGCTGCTTAGGACATTTCCGCGCGCGAACATTCACTCGTTCGAACCTGATCCGCGGGCGTTCGCCGTGCACACCAAGATGGTTAACAATTCGCGCTCGAAGCTGTATCAGATGGCGATCGGCGCGATCAACGGTCGCGCGAACTTCCACACGAGTGGTGGACTTCCTCCAGGTCCCAAAGCTGCGTTGAGAGCGAACTACCCCGAAGGCTGGGACCAGTCGGGTTCGCTGCGCACGCCGAAGGGGCATATCGAGAAATATCCGTGGTGCAAGTTCTATCGAACGATTTCGGTTGAGGTTTGTACGCTCGATACTTGGGCTTCAAAACATGCGCCCGGCGGGATCGATTTTATCTGGGCTGACATGCAGGGCGCTGAGGGCGACCTCGGGACCGAAGGCGTAAAGACGCTTGCCCGCACGAGATTTATCTACTGCGAGTACAGCGACGAAGAACTGTACGAAGGCGAGCCGACACTCGCGAGATTGCTGGAGCTCATGCCAACATTCGACGTTGTGTATCGCCTGCCGAGCGATGTGTTGCTGCGCAACACGGCACTTGTTCAAACGGCATGATTGCACTTTCGATTTCACGGCGGCATTCATTCACCACTGTCGCGAAGCACATTCCAGCGCAGCGTTATTGGATGATGCGCTGTAATGACCCGCTTCGAAAGCACATGTCACCAATCCTTCGCCGTTCATCATCGCGCAGTTACACTTGATTCACGAATTCATCGCTTCGCAGTGGATTTGTCGGGCGCTCGCCCGCGACACTCGAAAGGCGAATTCCTATCAATCCGACCCGCGGGGCATCCGCGCCCGACGCAATTGAGGACAGGCACAATTCCCGCGAACGCTCCTCAAAAGCCCGTGCAGCGTGGTTGAATCTTTCGGCCTTGGACAAGGAAGGTGCCTGTCCCCGATTACTTGCCCTTTTCTTTCTGTATCAACCGAATCTTAAAGACTACTGTGGTGCTTGACGGTCGACCCGACCATCGATGAGCACTCGTCACGAGATGCTCACTCAAGGACTAATAAGATGAACACGAAACCAAACATTCACGTTCCTTCCGGCTCAGGAAAATCGTTCTGGGGTCCCGGCGGTGACCGCTACCGCTTCCTGGTTACGGGGAAAACCAACGGTGGTTCCTGTTTCATCGTGGAGTGCTTGGTGCCGCCGGGCGGTGGACCTCCCATGCACACCCATCTGCTAGAGGATGAGTGTTTTTATATCTTGGAAGGGGAGTTGGAGATCGAGGTGGGGGGCAAGAGGGTCAATGTCCGGGCCGGAGATTTCATCCATGCACCGCGTGGGGTTCCCCACACCTATCGCAACACGGGATCAGGCCACGCCAAGATGATCGCTACCTTCACCCCTGCCGGGATGGAAGGTTGGTTTGAGAAGACATTGGATCCTGCTGGAGAGGGTGAAGAAATGCCGCCAGCGCCGAGTCCCGGAATGGTTAAGCGCATGCTGGATGCGGGGCCTGAATTCGGCGTCGAATGGTGATTTCCAAGCGGGGCGGGAGTTTGAGTGCGATCAACAGCGTGCGGTCAACCCGTTGCAGCAGGTGTTACACACACGATTTGAAAGACTTCAAAGTCGCTGTGAATGTCGCCTGGAATTGTTGCGCGAGACGCAATCGAGGACATGCATAACTCCCGCGAACGCTCCTCGAAAACCCATGCAGCGTGGTTGAATCTTTCTGCCTCGGACGAGCAAGGTGCCTGTCCCCGATCGCCCATTGATTGATAGGAATTCGCCTTTCGAGTGTCGCGGGGGAGCACCCTACAAATCCACTGTAAAACAGTATTTCCATCGGTTCACCGAAAATTTGCGGCAAATGCTTTCGCAATAACCACTGCGAAACTAGGTATTAAAGCATTATGGCGGCAGTCCTTCATTGTCCTTCGCACCGCTATTGACCGAGACCCTACAAATGATCCACTTTTTCACTGCGCTCAACCCCAATTCGCGAGCATGATCGAGAGGTCGGTCGCGTTGACGACGCCATCGTCATTGAGATCAACTCCTACGGCGCCGACCACCACCAACGCCAAGGCTCGCGCCCGCCGCTGCAAGCAATGCCAACGCGCCCGGCGCTGGTACGGCTGTCACGTTGAGTGATGTGGCCGTTGCGATGAACATCCCTTGCGAAGTGGCAACATCAAACAAAAACAGGTTGTATCCCGTGCTACCAAACGCCACTGTTGTTCCGCTGGGATCTGAGCCGTTCGAAACGAAGTAGTACGAAGAAGCACCCTCATACACCGTAGAGAAGTCGAGCGCTGCAATCGCAGGCGCGCCAACATGACTGAAGTTCAGATAAAGAAACTTGTCCAAGCACACGCCAGCAACCACATTCGATGCTTCACTCATTAGCGCACCGCTCTGCAGCACGCGCATGGTCTGCGATTCCAAATAAGTGCTGGCATACGGGGCAGGAGTAAGCGTTGTGTAGTCCCACGACCCAGTGGTTTCGCCGGTCAGTGTGGGATTCTTCTCAATGAAGCTCGCCGGCGCCGAGGCCTTGGTGGCAAACTCGCCCTCCACCAAGAAGCCATTCGCGAAACTCAGCGAATATTGAAAGACCGCAGCGCTCGCGCCACTCGTCAGCAGAGCCGCTGCGGCAACAGGAACGAGGATGGCGGAAGTGCACAGGGTGGAGCGAAGGTTCATGGGATGTAGGGTCTTTCTAAAACTTGTATAGGGGGACGAATCAGATTGGTAGTACGAATT
>Ga0209553_1001603_pt1 | contig 11262 bp, 9 predicted proteins | sample LauGreFBDMM110DN_2_FD_188217 | JGI IMG/M metagenome (GOLD analysis project Ga0209553, IMG submission 188217) | Freshwater lake microbial communities from Lake Michigan, USA - Fa13.BD.MM110.DN (SPAdes) (version 2) | ecosystem: Environmental > Aquatic > Freshwater > Lake | place: Lake Michigan, USA...
CAATTGAGGTTAATGCCCCACTTGCCTATGTGAACATGACTGGTGGCCAAGATGATTTGGTCTTTGATGGCGACACAATTGTGGTTTCAAATGGCGGTGAATTAATTGCCCGCGCCCCACAATTTGAGGACGGTCTTATGGTCATTGATCTTGATGTAAAGATTGCCTCAAGTGATCCAGATTTAATTATCTCTAATGCGCCAATTTTAAACTATAAAAAAATAGTTCCCGGAGTTGCCAGAAGGCTAGGGGATCTAGAGGAGATTTGGCAGGGGCTAGTAATTGGGCTGCGGGATTATGTGGGTAAGAATAATTTTAAGTCAGTAATTCTTGGAATCTCAGGCGGTATTGATTCAGCATTGGTGGCTGCTTTAGCAGCGGATGCGATTGGAGCAGATAAGGTCCATGGCATTGCAATGCCAAGTAAGTACTCATCTGATCACTCACTATTAGATGCTAAAGAGTTAGCTTCAAATATTGGGTTAAATTATCGAATTATCCAGATCACCCCAATGGTGGCAAACTTAATTGAAAACCTGCGAGTAGATGGCTTAGCTGAGGAGAACCTACAGGCCAGAGTTCGTGGCCTAACTTTGATGGCACTCTCTAATCAAGAAGGGCATTTAGTTTTAGCAACTGGTAATAAATCAGAGTTAGCAGTTGGCTACTCAACAATGTATGGGGATGCCGTTGGCGGCTTTGCCCCAATTAAAGATCTATATAAAACTCAAGTTTGGCAGCTTGCTACATGGCGAAATGAATTAGCAATTCTGCAAGGACAGACCCCACCAATTCCAGAGAATTCAATTAAAAAAGAGCCAAGTGCTGAGCTTGCTCCAAATCAAAAGGACAATGATTCTCTGCCAGAGTACAAACTCTTGGATCAAATTCTCTCTATATATATAGATGAAGATGGTGGAAGGCCTGCAGCCCTTGCAGCCGGCTTTGATCCGCTCTTAGTAGATAAAGTTGTTGGCTTAGTTGATCGGGCTGAGTATAAAAGGCGGCAGTATCCACCAGGCACAAAGATCTCATCTCGAGCATTTGGTAAGGATAGAAGATTGCCTATTACCTCACATTGGCGTGAGTCATAAATTATTAGCGCTTAGAAATAAACACGCAAATCATTTGCAATTAGTCATTAGTTAAATTCTTTCCTAATATTACCCCTATGGCTATCTCAACTAATGAGCTTATAACAATTAAGCTCTGGTATTTCACCCGCCGCCGGGTAGTTGATTTTGCCCGCGCTACAACTTCTAGCTGCTAATTCACACCCCTGCCATGGGCTTTGCCCTGAGCTTTTGCGTGCTTTAAAAAAACAAATAAATCCAAACTACTTAAGGAGATAAAAATGAAGGTCTATAACAATATAACTGAGGTTTATGGCAATACCCCGTTGGTTAAGTTAAATAAGATGATGACTAACTCCACCGCCACTGTTTTAGCAAAGCTTGAGTTTTATAACCCAACTTCAACAGTTAAAGACCGGCTAGCAATTGCAATGGTTGATGCTGCTGAAAAATCAGGTGAATTAAAGCCAGGTGGCACAATTGTTGAGGCAACTAGTGGAAATACTGGAATTGCGCTCGCAATGGTGGGAGCAGCAAGAGGATATAAAACAATTCTTACAATGCCAGAGTCAATGTCTAGTGAGCGCAAAGCATTACTTAGAGCATTTGGCGCTGAATTAATTTTAACCCCGGCGGGCGAGGGTATGAAAGGTGCGTTGGCTAAGGCTGAGTCATATAAAGATTCTGGGGCAGTATTAGTTCGCCAATTTGAAAACCAAGCTGGCCCTGAAGTTCACCGTCGCACTACTGGTGAAGAAATTTGGCGCGATACTGATGGCACCGTAGCTGCGGTTGTTTCAGGTATTGGTACCGGAGGCACGATCACTGGTGTTGGCCAATTATTAAAATCTAAGAATCCTGAGGTAAAGATATTTGGAGTAGAGCCAGCTGCTTCACCAATTTTAAATGGCGGTGAGCCTGGTAAGCATCCACTGCAGGGAATTGGGGCAAACTTTGTGCCACCTGTTTTAGATAGAAATATCTATGACGAAATTTTTGATGCACCATCGGACGTTTCAGTTAAATACGCGCGAGAAGCTGGTACCTCAGAAGGAATCCTAGCTGGGCTCTCAAGTGGTGCAGCCCTTTGGGCCGCTCATCAAGTGGCGCAGCGAGCTGAGTTTGCTGGTAAAACTATTGTGGTAATAATTCCATCATTTGGTGAGCGATATATTTCAACAATACTCTTTGAAGATTTACTGGGCTAAATTGTTTAAATCAATTAGAGAAGATATCGACACCGCACTTCGGCTAGATCCTTCTGCCCGTAATCACCTTGAGGTATTTCTTACCTACCCAGGTATACATGCAGTCTGGGGGTATCGGATCGCTCATTTTCTTTGGAAAGTAAAACTAAAACTATTAGCACGTATTTATTCAAACTGGATAAGAGCTGTAACCGGTATTGAGATCCATCCAGGGGCCCAAATTGGTCGAAGGTTTTTTATTGACCATGGCATGGGCGTTGTAATTGGGGCAACTGCGATAGTTGGCGATGATGTAATGATTTATCATGATGTAACACTGGGCGCTCGCACTAATGAAGCTGGCAAGCGCCATCCAACTGTTGGAAATAATGTAGTAATTGGATCGGGCGCTAAAGTGTTAGGTGATATTTCAATTGGTGATTGGGTAAAGATCAATGCCAATGTAGTAGTGACTAAGAGCGTTCCAGCCAGGACTATGGTTGATTCTTCTGAGTTTTTTGTTATCTAATCCCGCATAAAGGCGGTAAAAATTAGGTAGTTAACATAGCCGTAATCATTAACGGCTTTAATATCCCTATGACCTCCCCAAGTGATTTGGCTAAACAACAAGTATTTGTGCAGCGCACAATTGAAGAGCGCAATATTCGATTCATCAGGCTTTGGTTTACCGATGTTCTAGGTTTTCTAAAATCAGTTGCGATCGCACCCGCAGAGCTTGAGAATGCATTTGCCGAAGGAATTGGTTTTGATGGCTCTGCCATTGAAGGCTTTGCCAGAGTTACTGAAGCAGATATGTTGGCAAAACCAGATCCTGCAAGTTTTTCAATTTTGCCATGGCGAACAGAGGCACCGGGTGCTGCTCGAATGTTTTGTGATATCACAATGCCAGATGGTGCACCTGCCTCAGTTGATCCAAGAAGAGTTTTAAAACAGACATTAGAAAAAGCGGCAAAGCTTGGCTATACCTGTTACACACATCCTGAGATTGAATTTTTCCTATTTAAAGATGAACCACAGGTAGGTAAAGAGCCAGTACCAGTTGATTCTGCTGGCTACTTTGACCACACACCATCTGTAGTTGGTCATGATTTTAGAAGGCAAGCAATTACATTACTTGAAGCGATGGGTGTTTCAGTTGAGTTCTCCCATCATGAAGGAGCACCAGGACAGCAGGAGATTGATTTGCGTTATGCAGATGCGTTATCAACTGCCGATAACATCATGACATTTAGACATGTAATTAAAGAAGTAGCACTTGATCAAGGTTTCTACGCATCCTTTATGCCAAAGCCATTTACTAATCATCCTGGCTCTGCCATGCATACTCATATCTCTTTATTTGATGGTGAGAAAAATGCATTTTATGAAGAGGGCGCCCCAATGCAATTATCTAAAGTAGGTAGATCATTTATTGCTGGCATTATTAAACATGCTGCTGAGATAACTGCAATTACTAATCAATGGGTTAACTCATATAAAAGATTAAGTGGTGGTGGGGAAGCACCTGCATATGCAACATGGGCACAAAATGATCGAAATGCGATGGTGCGTATTCCAACTTATAAACCAAAGAAGGAGGCCTCAACTCGTATTGAGGTTAGAACTCCAGATTCAGCATGTAATCCATATTTAGCATTTGCAGTAATTATTTCTGCCGGTCTTGCTGGAGTTGAAGGAAAGTATGAATTAAAAGAAAACAGTAATCCTGCCCCGCTTCCAACTGATTTGGCTGAAGCAATTACTGCGATGGAGAAAAGTGAATTAGTTAAGAAAACATTAGGTGATGATGTATTTGAGTATGTGCTGCTAAATAAGCGAGCTGAATGGGATGAGTATTGCAAGCAAGTTAGTGCCTTTGAATTAAACCGGTATTTACCTGTTCTTTAGTATGCTTAAGGGATGAGCAATCAAATACAAACTGAAATTCATGTCGATTTAGATAATCGGGATAAAAACACCGCCTTTTTTAGAATTTTCTTAGTAGTTCCAGCAGCGATATTTATCTCTAGTTTCTCCGAGTTTTCAGGTGATTTTATGGGAGTGATCGGCGGCTTTCTAGTACTACCTGTAGTTCTTTCTTTGCTAGTTAGAAATGTTTACCCTTCATATGTATTAGCTTTTAATAAGTCTCTACTTGAGTTAAGTAATCGAATTAATGCCTATGCATTAGTACTTACTGATGATTACCCATCTATTGAGGCAAATCCAAAGGTTAGATTAATTTATCCTGATGTTGATGGTGGTAAAAAACTTAGCCCTTGGATGCCATTAGTTAAGTGGTTTCTAGCAATTCCACTTTTCATACTTGGCATTATTTATGCAATCTACGCTCTTGCATTAACAATTATTGCTTGGATTAGCGTAGTTAAAAATGGTATTTACCCAGAGGATAAAGCTGAAGAGGTAGTTAAGGTAATTGCTTACTGGAATCGCTTGTATGGGTATGGCCTTCTTTTAGTAACTGATGAGTACCCATCTTTTTCACTTAATTAACGAAGCGTAACCTTATTCTTCACCGCACCCTTTGGCCGATAAGTTGCCCTTGGCTGCGCTTTTGGAAATGATCCAGTTAATCTAAAGTTTTTTGCCACCATTAACAAAATTAATCGCGCTTCTGCTAAAGCAAAGTACTCACCCAGACATTTTCTACTTCCACCACCAAATGGGAAGTAAGCACCGCGGGGTAGTGATTTTTCAAAATCAGAATTCTGCCAGCGGGTGGGATCCCATTTTTCTGGGTTTGGAAAGTACCTTGGATTTCGATGTGTTACATACTGGCTAAGTAAGATATGTGCACCCTTTGGAATTTTAATGCCATCTATTTCACAATCTACCGTGGCAATTCTTGGCGCCACCCAAACTGGGGGAGCAAGGCGCATCGTCTCTTGCAAAACTGCTGATGCAACAGGTGAACTATCCTCTAGCTCTTGGTAAGTAGGTGAGCGATTTTCACTAATCCAACTAGCTCTATCTGCTTCATCCTCTAAATCCTTTCTAATCTTTGGATTTTTTGAAAGGTATGAAAAAGCCCAACTCATTACATTTGCAGTAGTTTCATGGCCACTTAGAATTAAAGTTAAAACTTCATCCCTAATATGATCAACAGAGATTTGATCTCGCATCTGCAATAAGATACCCAGCAGATCATCATCTTTTTTCTCATTACTTTCGATCCGCTTATTTATGATTGCCTCTGCAATATCAACTAATCGATCAGAGGCAACCTCAAACTCTTTAAAGTACTTAATTGTTGAGTTATCAAAGCGCTCAAGTCCAGGCAGCATGGTGCGTTCAATTCGATCAATTGCCACTTCCATAGATTGTGCAATCGCTTTTGTGTATTGGTGAGAATCAAGTCCAAATAAGCAACGCGAGACAATTTCAAGGGTTAACTCCATCATCTCAGGGGTTAAATCAATACTTGATTTATCTCGCCACTTATTGGTGTGTTCATTTACCAACTGATGCATAATCTGAACATATGAATCAAGATTGCCATGATGAAAAGGTGGTTGCATCATGCGCCGATGGGCTAAGTGAATTGGCTCCTCATTTGTTAAAAGCCCCTCACCTAATACTTTGCGCATTCTGGCAAATCCAACTCCTTTAACAAAATTATGTTGCTGAGCAACAGTTACTTCATGAACACCGGTGGGTGAGAATAAACCAATAAATAATCTTCTCGATAAAAAAAATGAGCAGGAATCACCATATCTTCGCTGCATTTTAAGTAAAAATTTTGGTGTGTTAACCATAAAAGTTGCGGTAAGTAGATCTGATAACAACGGATTTGGTCCTGGCAGATTTAAATCTTTATACCAAGATTTTCTAAAGATAGGTTCTGGAATTGGCGCATACTCAGCTGGGCGGGGAGCGCTATAGGGCTTATTTGCCTGGATGCTCATGCATTAATCGTATGGAGTTTATGCGGAGAATAAAATGGATTTTGATCAGTAATTTGGTTTATTTCTTAAACTTAAGTTAACCTTAAGCCATGTTACTTACAGGCTTCACATCTTCACGCAACTCATTACGCCTGTCATCACTCCTTCTTACCTGCCGCGGCGGGGCCAAGTAACCGGTCCCCTCGTCGCGGAGGTTGGTCACACCGGTAGACCACTTTTAACCGACGAGGAGAAGAAATAAATGAATAACTTTCCAGAACAAAGTAAGTCAGATATGCCGATATCGCGTTATGCCCCATTTAATCCATTTCCAAATAATGGTTCATTAACTGATCGCACTTGGCCATCTAAAACAATGAAGGTGGCACCTAAGTGGTGTTCAGTTGATTTGCGAGATGGCAATCAAGCATTAATTGATCCAATGGATGCTAATCGAAAACTCGCCATGTTTAAGTTGCTTGTAAAAATGGGATACAAAGAGATTGAAGTTGGTTTTCCAGCAGCTAGTCAGACCGATTTTGATTTTATTCGCAAAATTATTGATGAGAAGTTAATTCCAGATGATGTAATCATTCAGGTCCTAACCCAAGCCCGCAAGCCGTTAATTGAGCGCACCTTTGAATCAATTAAAGGATCAAAGCAGGCAATTGTGCATTTATATAACTCAACTTCAACCTTGCAAAGACGAGTTGTCTTTAATCAAGATAAGGCTGGTATTGAAAAGATTGCAACTGATGGCGCCCAGATCTGTTTAGATCTTGTTAAAACTGTGCCCGGTACCTTGGTCTCATTTGAGTACTCACCTGAGTCATATACTGGAACTGAACTTGAGTTTGCTGTGCAGGTTTGTAACGCAGTTAATGATATTTGGAAACCAACACCGGCTTGGAAAACAATTATGAATCTACCAGCCACAGTTGAGATGGCAACACCAAATATTTATGCAGATTCAATTGAATGGATGCATCGCAACCTTAAATATCGCGACAGTGTCATCTTAAGTTTGCACCCACACAATGATCGTGGCACAGGCGTAGCAGCAGCTGAGCTTGCCTATCTTGCCGGTGCTGATCGAATTGAGGGAACATTATTTGGCAATGGTGAGCGAACTGGAAATGTTTGCTTAATTACCTTAGGGCTTAATTTATTAAGCCATGGTATTGATCCAATGATTGATTTCTCAGATATTGATGAGATTAGGCGAACAGTTGAGTATTGCAATCAACTTAGAGTTCCTGAGCGTCATCCTTATGGCGGGGACTTAGTCTTTACCGCATTTTCTGGATCACATCAGGATGCAATTAAAAAAGGCTTTGATCACTTGGAAAAAGATGCCAAGGCTGCTGGAGTGGATAAAGATAAGTTCACTTGGGCAATTCCATATCTACCAATTGATCCAAAAGATATTGGCAGATCATATGAGGCGGTAATTAGAGTAAATAGCCAATCTGGTAAGGGTGGCGTTTCATATTTAATGAAGCATGAACACCAACTTGATCTACCACGCAGATTACAAATTGAGTTCAGCCAAGTAATTCAAGCCTTAACAGATAGTGAAGGTGGTGAGGTTTCACCTGAGGCTATGTGGCACATCTTTGAAGATGAGTATCTACCTGCTAAAAATAATCAGTGGGGGCGCTTTAAATTAGCCGCACTTTCTCAAAGCTCACAGATGGATCAAGATGTTGATCTTTCAATTGAGTTAATTGATAAGAAAGAAAGCAAAAAGTTATCTGGAAAAGGTAATGGCCCAATTGCAGCTTTTGTTGCAATTATTAATTCATATGAGCCAAAATTTTCACTCCGGGTTTTAGATTATTACGAGCACGCTTTATCAGCAGGTGGTGATGCAAAGGCAGCGGCATATCTTGAATGTGAGATTGCTGGAAAGATTTTCTGGGGAGTAGGAATTGATCCCAGCACAACCACAGCTGCGCTTAAGGCCGTAATCTCATCTATTAATCGCGCAGTTCGTTAACTAACTCTGTCTTACTCCTCTAGTAACTTAGGGGTATGCCGCTATACCGTGATCAGGGAATAGTTCTTCGCACCCAAAAATTAGGTGAAGCTGATCGAATAATTACATTATTCACAAAAGAACATGGCCGAATTAAAGCGGTAGCAAAGGGGGTGAGGCGAACAAAATCTAGATTTGGCGCCAGGCTTGAACCTGCAAGTTATGTTGATTTACAACTTTATACCGGGCGAACTTTTGACACTATTACGCAGGTAGTAAGTATTGAAAATTACGGTGATGCCTTATCTAGTGACTATCAAAGCTGGACAGTAGCGAGTGCCATATTAGAAGCGGCTGAGCGATTTACCCAAGCAGAACATGAACCTTCCCTTCAACAATACTTATTAGTTACTGGCTCTCTTAAAGTGTTAGCAGAGCGTAGATATGATGCTTCATTAATCTTAGATGCATATTTACTACGTTCACTTTCAGTTGCCGGATACGCCCCATCATTAACTGTTTGCTCAAGATGTGATGCACCAGGTCCGCATAAGTTTTTCTCACTGCAAGGCGGTGGCTGCGTATGTGTTAGCTGTAAACCATCTGCATGTGCAACGCCAAGTGCTGCCACCTTAGAGTTAATGGCAAATTTATTAACAGGTAATTGGGATAGCGCATCTAAAAGTGAGAGTAAGAATAGAAATGAGGCATCAGGCTTAATCGCTGCCTACCTGCAGTGGCACTTAGAACGGGGCTTACGTTCTCTGCCATTAGTTGAGAGAATTAGCCGTGGCTAAAAAAGTAAAGCAACCAAGTGCGCACCGTAATGGAATTAAGCCGCCTAAATTAGATCGCAAGCAAATTCCAAATCATGTGGCAATTGTGATGGATGGCAATGGTAGGTGGGCGAAGAGTCGGGGATTGCCTAGAACTGCCGGACATGAAGCGGGTGAGAAAGCATTAGTAGATATTGTTAATGGCGCCATTGAAATTGGTATTAAAGAGTTAAGTGTTTACGCCTTTTCAACAGAGAACTGGAAGAGATCCCCGCAAGAGGTTAAATTCCTAATGGGATTTAATCGAGATGTTATACATAGTAGGCGGGAAGAATTAAATGAGCTTGGCGTAAAGATTCGCTGGGTAGGACGGGGAAAAAGACTTTGGAAAACTGTAATTGATGAGTTAGAGCAGGCTGAGTCTCTTACAAAAAATAATAAAGTTTTAACCTTGAATATGTGCATTAACTACGGCGGCCGAGCTGAGATATTAGATGCAGCAGTTGCTATTGCAAAAGATGCGATGCGTAAGAAGATTAAGCCAGATGCTTTAACTGAAAAATCAATTACTAAATACCTTTACGCACCTTTAATGAGTGATGTTGATTTATTCATTCGCTCATCCGGTGAGCAGAGGACTAGTAATTTTTTAATGTGGCAATCAGCATATGCTGAGATGGTTTTCCTTGATGTACTCTGGCCAGATGCTGACAGGCGAACTCTTTGGAAAGCGATTGAGATATATGCCGAACGAGAGCGAAGGTTTGGAAAAGCTTAATTAAAGATTTGCAACAACTATCCACATAATTACCACACCAGTTAATGTGGCAATCATTGTGACTTTAGAAGGATGTTTAGAGTGAGCTTCTGGCAAAATATGTGATGTAGCAAGATAGATAACAATTCCAGAAAAAGCAGCAAGATATATAGCCAGATTGCTATCACTGATAGTTAAAGATGAGCCAATAAATGCACCAGAAATTCTTGCAATTGCATCTAAACCAAGTAAATACTTTCCTCTTGTGCGCCATTGACCAGTCTTAATCAGCAATGAAACCGTATTTAAACCATCACTAAAAGCGTGAACTAACATTGCAATAAATACTGCAAAACCTAACGCATTACTTACTTTAAAAGCTAAGGCAAGGGCAACGCCATCTAAAAATATATGACCTGCCATAGCAATCGCGCCAACTGTTCCAGCAATTTCAGCTTTATGTTTATGCTCATGGCCATAATCTGATTCAGCTGGTTCATGTGAGCCTGCAAATTGTTCAATAAAGTGAAGGGCTAGAAAGCCTGCAATTAATGCAACTGAGGCGGTTCTAACGCCAACTAAATTATTATCACTCATTTCAAATACTTCAGGTAAGAGATCAAAACCAACTAAACCCAGTAGCAGTCCAGCGGAGAGACCTAGTACTAAGTGGAAGCGATCTTTAGCGCGAAGTGCCAACATTCCGCCAAAAAATGTAGCTAATACGGTGGTGGCAGCGAGAGCGATAACTAACATTTGCTAAATCTAGCGTAAAGTAATCCCATAAGAGCAAGCCGCCGACAGCCAGCCGGATGGAGATCAAATGGCGCAAGATCGATTAGAGATAATTGTTTCACTAGCTAAGAGGCGTGGCTTTGTTTATCCCTCATCAGAAATTTATGGCGGACTTCGCGCTTCTTGGGATTACGGTCCATTAGGTGTTGAGTTAAAAAATAATATTAAGCGCCAGTGGTGGAAATCAATGGTGCAGGGCAGAGATGATGTAGTTGGTTTAGATTCCTGTGTAATTTTAGCTCGAGAAGTTTGGCAAGCATCCGGTCATGTTGAAACTTTTTCTGATCCATTAACTGAGTGCACTAGTTGTCATAAAAGATACCGAGCAGATCATTTAGAAGAGGCTTATGAGAATAAGCATAAGAAAAAGCCTGAATCACTAGGTGAAGTAAATTGTCCAAACTGCGGCACTAAAGGAAAGTTTACAACTCCTAAACAATTTTCTGGCCTTTTAAAAACTTATTTAGGTCCAGTTGAAGATGAATCAGGCCTTGCCTATTTACGCCCCGAGACGGCGCAAGGAATATTTATTAACTTTGATAATGTGGCATCAACTTCTAGAAAAAAACCACCATTTGGTATTGGTCAGATTGGCAAGTCATTTAGAAATGAAATTACTCCTGGAAACTTCATCTTTAGAACCCGTGAGTTTGAGCAGATGGAAATGGAGTTTTTTGTAGTTCCAGGAACTGATGAAACTTGGCATCAGTATTGGATCGACACCAGACTCACTTGGTATAAAGATTTAGGAATTAATCCTGATCGCCTTCGAATTTTTGAACATCCTAAGG
>Ga0209553_1001604_pt1 | contig 11261 bp, 18 predicted proteins | sample LauGreFBDMM110DN_2_FD_188217 | JGI IMG/M metagenome (GOLD analysis project Ga0209553, IMG submission 188217) | Freshwater lake microbial communities from Lake Michigan, USA - Fa13.BD.MM110.DN (SPAdes) (version 2) | ecosystem: Environmental > Aquatic > Freshwater > Lake | place: Lake Michigan...
AGGATCACGGCAAGACCCACCACAAGGGCAATCATGATAATAACCTTGGGGTTGTTGATGTTCCCACTGTCCCATGGGACGGGTTTTGGCAAACTGTAATCACGTTCCACATTGGGTGGGACGTCTGACCGTGACACCCTGAGCATGAATGAGTTGTTGTTGGCACCGTTGAAAGTCACAGGGGTCCCGTTGATATCTCTCCACGTCACCGTCAGGCGCGTCAGCTTTTCAATCACTTGTGGATAGTCGATCGCAAGTGAATAGTCGCCATTCTCCTTGAAAGTTTTGATGGTTCCCGAAGTGACGTCAAGGGTGACTGGACCGAATGCATGGGAGGCTTGTGTATTGACAAAGGTATTTCCAGTTATTTTTGATCCTAAATTCAATTTTTGATTTCTAAGCTCCATGATGTCCAGGAACAGAAACTCGTTCGTGGTGAAATCCGCCACGTTCGAAGACTTGAGGATGTACTTGCCTGTGAATGTCGTGTTTGACCCGTACACCAACAAGTCAGCACTGCCTGCAGGTGGGATTGCAGCCGTCTGAATCACCCCACGTGGCATACCAAGCATGGTGGCCATCTCCTGGGTCGTCACGTTCATGGTGAATGAGCTGGCTGAATATAAGATGTACTTGCCTTCGTTTGAACTGTAATAAATCGAGAGACCTGCTGGGAGACGTCCTGTTGCTGTAATTTCAGTTGCTAATGTGGAGGCTGAGAAGAAGCTGGGGGCAAGACTCAGGTTGGACGTCCCTCCAAAGTTCAAAACATTCGATCCTAAATTTAAATTGTAAATTGAATTTGGAATATTAGCACTGACAAGTTCCACCTTGCTGATATTCTTGAGTGGGTTGGTCAGGTACAGACTATATGCATTTCCGTTGGGAAACAAATTTGAATCCCTAATTCGAGAGTCCACATGGATGTACTCCACGATACTCATCTCCTATTTCGAAAGAAAATTCACAGTGATTTCCGTCGTGGACCCACTGAACGGCTGGACGTAAACCACCGAATCCTCCTTGTGCTCAATCGTCCGACTGTGACCATTGACCACTATGATGTCACCCCTCTGAACTCTCCACGAATTTTGAAATGAAATTCCCCAAGTGATATGGACCAGTGATCCGACGGGCATTCTAAAATACCAGAAGGTTTATTCCTTAGATAAACAAATAAAGATTCAGAATAGGATGTACGAGGTTCTTGGCCTCACGAAGGATGCAACTCAGGATGACATCAAAAAGGCGTACAGGAAACTCGCCATGAAACATCACCCTGACAAAGGCGGCAACCCCGACGAGTTTAAGAAGATTACGAATGCGTATGAGGTTCTGTCCGACCCACAGAAACGCCAGAACCTAGACCAGTTTGGCGATCCCAACGGTCCACAGATGCCCCAGGGTATGCCAGGTGGATTCCCGGCTGACATTTTCGCTCAGATGTTTGGTGGTGGCTTCAATGGTCCCGTCCGTCGTGAGAATCACCACCACGAAATATTCATTTCACTCGGTGATGCGTACAAGGGTATCACCAAGAACCTGCACATCACACTCGTCCGCCTGTGCTTTTCATGCATGAAGCGGTGTGCCCAGTGCAACGGCCAGGGGAAGATTCACCAACAGATGCAGATGGGTCCCTTTTCCCAGATGTTTGCTCAACCATGCCCCACGTGTAGCGGTGGTGGAAAGACTTCCACTGGGTGTAAAGAGTGCGACTTCAAGTGCAAGAAGCATGAGAAATTGAATTTCGAAATGAAATTGGATCCTGGAGTGGAGGATGGACACGCGGTGGTGATGAAAGGTCTCGGTGAACAGGTTCACGCGGCGACCGGTGAAGAACCCGGTGATCTGGTGGTGATTGTTCGGGTCAAGATTCATGACAATTTTATGCGCCAAGGGAATGACCTCGTTTGGAACGTAAAAATCTCATTCGAGGGGTCAGTTTCTGGGATGCATCTCACATGCCCACACTTTGACGGTCCGCTCGAAATCAACACGTCGCAGTGGGGAGTGTTGGACCCGAGAAGGGACTACCTGGTGCCGGGCAAGGGGATGCCCGGTGGGAACCTGAGGGTTTCATTCGACGTCAAGTATCCTGACCCAAATATGAAGTATGTATTGACACAGTGCTAAGCGAACGCTGTTAAAGCTTCATTAATATTGAGAGCAATGCAACCATGGCATTCATCGTCCCGATCGTTACTGTGTCTGTTGCTGAGTGCATCACCTCCTCGATACCTATGTGAGCATGATGAAACACCACGTCGTTAACAGTACTTGGTATCATAGAGAGTGTTGTAGCTCTGACGACGTGCTTTTTTAGCAGGGTTCCCGACCGCATAGAACGCTGAATCACGGGGTGACGACCAGCTCGCCTCACCGTGATGCATGTGCGCTTTAGCGCTCGATCCATTCTTATCTTTAGATTTGTTTTTATTTTCCTCCTTAATGCGAACAGATTTGGAAGAGTAACACGAGTAGTCCTTCGACTTTTTTGCCGAGTCCCTCTTTTTCTCCCGGGAAGATTCCTTTTCCATTTTTACTTTTAATTTACAAACAAAATTAATAGTCGATTACACATCTGTATCTGGTGTACCACCACCGGAGTTTCGATTCACCGGAGTTCGAGCCATGGCCATCAACTGACTCGCCACAGATCTACTTACGTCATCAGGCGTGGTCCTCGACATTCTAACAAACCGCTGAGCCATACGGAACACCGGGGTTGATGATTGGGTCGTGTCTTCCTCTAGGTCAGGTGTGTGTTTGATAAAATTGGTCAACTTCTTCTCGATAGGGTTGCCCTGCTCGAGAATCGTATTAAACTCCGCATAACACTCGGACATGAAGTCGTGACCATTTGTGCTACGGTCAGAGGGCTTGAGCTTAATCTCCTTTGAAATCTTGATGGCTAACTTTTTGACGTTGATTGAACACCGAAGAGAATTCGTCATCTTTTCGTTCAACTTGAGATACAGCTGAATAGAGCCGAGCACTCCCGTACCGGCTGACAGAACGGCGTTAAGAATACTAACGTATTTCTGTTCCAAAAATTCATTCAGTGAGATGGCACACAGCGCATTCATAGATGATATTACGAGAATGGGGACGTTGAATTTACTAGACAATTTGTTGTAATACGTATACTCCTTGATGGAATGCCTATGCAATTCATTACACTGCTTCTCGAGCTTATCCAAAAGATCATGCTCTTCGTAGTGCCATTTAGTTTCTTGAAAGTCTATCGGTGTGAAAGGCATCCTATATTTAACGCAACTAATTTATTCCTCTGGAGCCTTAGGACTGAAATGATCCAGGGCAACCTTGAGAGCATGCGCCTTGGCAGCCTTTTCACTTGGCTTGTACTCACTGCCCATGGTTGTCTCCAGTACCGCCTTGTAATAGTTGGACGTCTCGAGAGCCTCCTTTATATCCTGACGCAGCTCCTTTAGGGTGTTCTTGACAGCAGTCTCCTTCTCAATCAGTTTCTCAATAGCAGACATTTCTATTTACACGGGTCGCACTGTCTTTAACCGTAAGCAATCAGACCCTTCTCAGTCTCAATCCCACCCACCAGCCACCCGTTGCCGTCACTCTCGAGGCAACTCACTGGAAATCCAGCCATCGTAAGCGCCATCTCGGCATTCCAGTCGCGCTCACCATTCTCGTCGACGAGCACAGCATCCGCCATATCAACCGCCTGCTGGATCAGCTCGTGGCGATCCCCGATATAACCCCAGTTGAGGCACTCGTTCTCGCCGCGCGCGTCGATAGTCTCATCAGCCACGATAGCGTACAGCAGGCAGATAAGCTCCGAGGCGGACATTTTTTTTGGATGATTTAGTATTATTTTTACACTAAAAGTCGAGAACAGAACCTAAATTCTTTAGGTTCGACTGACCTACCCACACAGTCCGCGCATCTCGGCATAGCTCAGCTCACCCTTCTCAAACTTCTTGAGCGCGTCAATCTGCACGGGGTCACCAAGCGCCTCTGCAATCTGCATCTTCAACGTCGGCTCCGAATCCGAGTCAATGACGAGGCCAGGGCAGCTCGAAACCTCTTCATCGTCATCATCAGCGTCGTAATCTCCCGCATTCTGCGTCGACGTGTAAAACCCGACAAAGGAGCCGATTCGGCCACGCCCGTCGGGGATAGGGTCCGCCCTGCCGGTATACCGCACGAGACACGGCTTCGTGACGTGGTTCATCTGAGTCACGCGATAGAACCACTCGTTGTCCTTCTCAGTCAGCTCCCAGCCAATTGGGCGGTCAGGCTCGTGAACAGATTGAACAGTCCCATCCTTGCAAACGACGTAGAGCTCGTTCTTCTTGGGCTCCCCCTCCAAGTAAAATCCGTACTGGTAGGTTGACATGGTTGGCTCGAGACCAACCGGGGAATCCAGTGCGGAGGGCTCGGCGTAAAAGAGAAGACCAGGTACCTTGAGCTGCATTTTTTGAGATGCTTTTCTATACTTTCAGAGGGGAAAGTCGAGAACAGAACCTAAGTTCGACTGACCTTTTTCTCCCAGTCTATATAAATGTCTGCCAGGATTATCATCCCAGCATCGCTTATCAATATCATATTCTATTCGTTGGCGCTGAAATGGACAGTCAATCTGCAGGTTAACCAATGCAAGTGTGCCCAGGAATGGAGACTCAAGTACATGAACGCCTATTTCGTCATGGCGATTGTGGGGAGTTTGTTGACCATCACGGCATTGTTCAAGAAACAGTTGATCCCTCTTATTTTCAAGTACTGGCTGCCTTTGATGGCTTTGGCAACTGTACTGTACGGAGGCATCGGATTGAGCTATCTCGTAGACTTGAAAAAGAAGAATTGCGAGTGTGCTAAAGGTGCTCAGATGAATTTCATGTATGTCCTGGCCATCATTCAGGTGATTACAATCGGCCTAGGCGTCTTCAGTCTCACTTACTTGAGTGCTCGCCGCATCATCTGAATCCGATTCAAAGAGCTTACGCCGCACTAGGTCCTTGCATGACGGTGTGAGGTCCGACTCTTCCAAAACATTCATAGCCCCATTCTTCATTCTATTTTCGATCATGTCAATCTTGCGCATCACGGTAGAAAAACCTTCTTCTAGACGTGATTCGTATTCGTGACTGATCAAATGTCCATCCAGTATCCACCCCCGGTCGACCAAATAATACGCCCTATTTGCGGCACGTACCCACAGCTTATCACCGTGTTTGTCTAAAATTGTACGAAATTTCTTCTCCTTTGTGAGATTCATAATCAAAAGTGATGGGTTGGGGTCAAACTGAAGACTTTCGGGGATGTACCGAATTCCAAGATGAACCTCGCGTGTACGGTAGAACAGATTGCAAGTAAAATCAACATCTTGTTCTATGAGCCAGTCAACGAGCTTGCCGGGGTAAATCACACAGTCGACGAGGATCGAATCGTTCACAATAATCTTGAGCAAATCGTGCCCGTGGTATTTCGTGATATTTCGATACATTTTTGTCGTCACCTTTGCACCATTCAAGCCAAGAAGGCGAACAAATATCGGGAGTGAACGGTGTGTTCCTACAGGCCACATGATGTCAATGTCGTTAAAGGTGGTATCCCCAGCTACAACGACATCCCGAAGGTACCCGCCGAAAATAGCCACGTCAAAACACAGGGCGGTGTCAACTATACGTTGTGCGTCCATTTTGCTTAGCTAGTCAGGTCGGAAAGTCTTTATGAGGTATTTTTTTGTTCAGTTATTGTAATATGGCACTTTCTACTTTGTTATCAATTGCCTCAAAAGTAGGATCTGTGGCAGCTTGGGCGGTGTCAAACCCAACAGCGGCGTATGTAGTCTATGATAAAGCAACCGGTCTTATGAGGTGGTCAGGGGAGTGGGTTATGAGACCAATTCGATATGTCATGTCAGTGTCTGAATTTAAGCGTCTTTTGAAGGCGAAGGAAAATCTAGCAGCTGCAGCGATGACTGATCCAGGTGTGTGCAAGGAATTTGCCGCACACATGAACAAGGTGGGACCGTCACTAAGTCACGACACGGATATCCCAGTACCTGCTATCAAGTCAGTATTCCAACTAGCAAAACAATACGTGACATCTCCGCTCGGAGTTTCACTCATGATTGCTGGAGGCATTCTACGAAGTGGTGTTCCAATTAGTCCAGTATTCAAAAAGTTCCTGCAGAAGGGACCGGGATCTGGTGTCCGTGAGACTTTCAGATATATAGGCCGGGTGATGAACTATTACCTAGGTCTCGATGATGAACTCCAGACCCTGATTCACAACAAAATGGGTCTCAAGAGTCCCTCGCCGATCAGGACCTCGCCGATCAGGACCTCGCCGGTCAAACTCAAAACCCCCTCGCCGGTCAAACTCAAAACCCCCTCGCCGGTCAAACTCAAAACCCCCTCGCCGGTCAAGACCCCGTCGCCAGTCTCACCCAAGTCACCTTCACCCAATTACATCTACGTAGATGGTCGGAAGATTCCACTCCGGAGAAAACCGATGTCCCCTGCTAAAGAGAAGGAGGGTCGTCTGCGGAAGGTTATCCGTCGCGTTTTGCACGGTAGAACTGATGAGGAAAAGATGCGAAAGCTCGCTAAATTGTTGAGAAGAAGTGCATTGTCAGCTGCCGCCAAGTCGCGTTAAGTATTTGCGACCCGCATTCCCTTGATGAATTTACCATTGAAAAAATGGAAGACACCGTTTGGTGTAGTTATTGTATTCTTACCATGGGTTTTACCCGCCGTACCCATAGTCTTCAATTTGTTATTAGCTTTATTCGGCGTGTTGTATGAGTTGTTCGTCATGAGTGCCCGACCAAAATCAATAATATAAGCTTTCTTATTACTGTTGCTTATGATAATGTTGTTTCTGTGCAAATTACCATGAATAACACCGCGCGAATGCATCTTTGAGACGGCATCCTTCACTTTGTTCGCAATATCCTTTGGAATTGGCTGACCCGTGAACCACTTCTTCAACGCGGCACCTCTGATGAGATTGCTCTGCATCACGCTCATCTGGTTACCCACCTGAACCTTTGGAACCTGTGAATGCAGGTAGTTGTTTGCGATGACATTCTTATTCTTGTAGAACTTGGGGGCAATATTGAGTCCGTTAAGCTTCTTGAGTCCCGCTTTTTCAGCATTTGAGTTGATTGTTTTCTTCTGGAATTTGATTGCTACATTCTTCTTGAGGTTTGTGTTTGTTCCCTGGTAGACGACACCCATACCACCCTTACCAAGAACACCCGTGATGGTCACTGGCCAATTCTTGATGTACTTTTGCATGACGTGCACGTTCGTCGCGGGGTGAACCTCAACCGGAACAGCCACGACCGACTTGGCCTCTTCGACCGTACCCAATAGAACAACATCCGTCAGTTTTTTGAGTGATTTTGCATAATAACTGCTGCATATGTTTGTATTTGCAAGAGCCTTCATGTTCTGACGCGTCGTCACAATCTGATAGGTTGATCCACGCGGGAGCAGAATTTCCCATTCTCCTGGAACTTGTGTAATACCAAACATCAAAAGACACTTGGACCCCTTGAGAATGGTGATTCGCTGAAGTTCATGTCCATCTGCGAATGATGTAACAGCTTTTTCGCCACTGACGGATGCAGAACAGAAACGCTCAGTCGTGTACAAGTTGTTCACTGCACCAGCCAGATATTTGTCATCCTTGTTACCTCGGAACACAATGAATGCACGCGTCACCGAAGGAGCCTTGCGAATAATCTCGTTCAGGTCGTTGATGAACATGTGAATAATCGACTTGATGTGTTCATTGTCCTTGTCACTCCTGACCCGTTTGACAGTTTCATCATAGTCCTTCAAAATGTTACCCGTGTTTATCTTGTAGAAATCACGAGCCTGGAAGAAGAATGCGAAATAGAAACCATCGAAACCCACCTTGTTCCTAAACCTGTCATAATCCAATACACCGTCGAGATAGGCGTGAGCCCACTGGTCACCATTATAGGTATACCCACTGATGGTGAAGATTTCACGAACACCCAACGTCCGGATGTACTTGTCTTGAGCAGCAAACCAATTCAGATCCATCATGTCACTCAGGCGCACATTCTCAAACGAATTCACATTACGGCCGTACGTAAACAGAAGCTGTTTATGTGCCAGATACTGTGCATACGACAATGTAAGATCATACGTGTCATAAGTAAATTTTGGATTTGTAATTATCAATTTCCACCCCATCGGACCGAGACTACCTGAAATCTTACTATATTTGTACCGGAGAGTGTTTGATCTCTTCATGTAAACCATCCCGTTGCCCTTTGAGCACAGATTCTTGTAGTTTATATTCTTGTTGTTGGTACCACCAGTAGCCTCTTGAAGCTTTTTCAAACGCTTCGCCACCTTTTCAACAGCCACAGTAAACTCGGAAACCCTCGCCTTGACGTGATCCGGTCCGGGCTTTACGACGGGAACAAGCGTCACTGACAGAATAGCAGGTGGAACCTTGGGTGCGTTGTTTAAAGATTCTAGAGGTACAAGTGATCCATTGAGCTTTGTGACATATTTTGCTTTATTGAGTATGACTGGCGTATTTTTTGAAGAATAGTAGTAATAATTACCGTTCTTCTTGTATACATTCGTGTTAGCTCCAAGTATGAGATTTGTCTTTGTGTAACCAGCCTTGGCATTGGCAGTTGCGAGACCTTTTGAGGCGTACGTCTCAAATTTACCCAAGGGCTTCACCGTGCCTGTTGAGTTCTTGATCATGGTCTTTTTAGTAATCTGCTTCATATTTGCATAGTAGGTTGTGGTGGAAATAGAAGATTTTTTATACACTGGGTGGTCACCGTTCGATGTTATATATTTCGTCTTGACCAACGACATATTATTTACACAGAAAATATTTACTCGTAGTCATTGTACATTGCACGCATTCGCTCCTTCTCGCGCACTCGAATGACGTGTTCTGCGGCAGACAATTCCTCAACGACGTCCCATGCAACCCTGCACTCGGCCGTGTCCTCATAATGCCGACAGATCATGTTCGCGTGACGAATCGCCTCCTCGAGACGACGCTTACGAAGCTGAACCTTTTTTGGTGGTTGAGGAACTGAAGCGCACATAACCAGACGCAGCATTGTATTTAGAGAAGTGTTGACCTCTCTAAGTAACATGGACCGAGTCGTAATCAAAGCGAGTGATGTCGCAGCAATTATTGGTCAAAACAAATTCAAATCTACCGATGAGGTTTTCAATGACATGTGGAAAAAGTATTCTCCCGAGAATTTCAATTCTAAAACAAAATTGGATCTGGCAGAGGAATCCCTTGCCAAGTCTGACACTGCCAAGGAGGTTCTTGGGAATGCATCCACCAAACGGGCACGTGAGTCTGACGATGCTCAAAAGACCTTCAAGGAGGCTGAAACGAAGATTAATTCCGATTCAAAATTAAGTATCGAGGATAAGGTTCGGGTCATAGATCACCTCAAGACCACGGTGTACACAAACCACGGTACGAATACTGAAGATGAGACTGCGCGCCGCACAGGTCTTGATCTCAACCGAGACGACGCATTTCACACTCTACACATCGGAGAGTACAATGACCGCGAGTACGTGGTGGTTGGACGCGTGGACCGAATCGAAACGCAGCCAGATGGTTCAAAGGTACTCGTCGAGATTAAGAACCGCATAAAGACTCTGTTCCGCAAGGTGTACCCGAGTGAGATGATCCAAATTCAAGTCTACCTGGAGATGCTAGACTTGGAAAAGGCGAAACTCATTGAGCAGTTTAACAAGCAGGTGAACACGATGGAGGTGAAGCGCGATCGTGACATGTTTGAAAATGAGATTATGAAGGGCCTCGAAGAATTTTGCTTCCGACTAAGCCAGGCGATGGTGTAAATATGCAGTAAACCCAATACTCACGTCAAGCAACAGAACTTTCCATGCATGCTCGTGCATATTGTTAATAGCCATATATGCAAATGTACCCCAAAGCAAAGCGTGAACTGGTCTCAAGTCGTTCCACCAGATGCGATCCCCAAACACCTCTACACCCGTCTTCCGTAGCCCATTCACGTAAATGTACATGAATCCAAATGCGATTGCGAGAGCCATAAATCCAAGCGGTCTAAGAAGCTTGGGGTACTTGTACGCAATCCACACCAGGGCGAGACGTGATCCCATGCACCCAAATAAGAAGAGGAGAGTCCGTTTGGTCTGGACATCCATTTATACTACGCAATTTTATTTAAGAAGCATGCTGAGAATGAGCTGGGTCAGAACGACAATCATAGTCAGTTTTGCATCCCTGGACATGACCCATGTGACGATTGCCAAAGCCATGGCCACCTTGACGCTCGACGAAACGGCAAAGGGCATGGGGGTGGTGAGTGCAGGGGCTGCGTAGCTATAATCGACGCGGGCTGTATGACCCTCACGGGCGAGTGAGATGTCAGCAACTGAGTTTTCCATATTAATACTAGTCAACAAATTAACTTGACTCGGCAACCCAGAGACGACCCTCTGCAAAGTCATCCAGTGTAGCCTCGAAAAACTCGGGATCGTCGGGGTCCTCTGGGTCATCCTCGATCAGCTCCCAGCTCTCACCATTCCAAGAGTCGACTGTGCACTGGTAGTATTTCGTCTTCTTACCCTCCTTGACACGATACGTCACAGAGGCACCGACCAGCTTCTCCATCAGGTCCTCGTAGTCCTTCACCTGAATCTTGAGATCAGAATTCTCACGGGCAAGAGTCAAAACAACCTGAACAGCGTCCATATCTAAAATCAAAGGTTGTCTGCTTTTTATCTGTGAAAAGAATAGGATGTTGCATATTCTTCTAGCATCAGTAATTGCGCTGATTGGATTTGTCTTCACGAGCCGTCCATGGCTCCAGTGGCTTAATACACTCGGACCGGAGGTTGGCTTGTTTATCAAGCACGTAATTATCCTGACGTGCATATTCGTATTGGCGCGAGTCGACCCGCGTATCAAATTTGCCCATCATGGTCAGGCGGTTGGTGTTCTCATCCTATATGTAGCATTTGTCATGATTTTCAATTATCAATCCGAATGGATTCGGGATGCAAAGGCGGATAATGTAGGCGTCCAGACGATAGATGGCGCCATCTATCACCGATCCAGGGAAACTTTGAAATTAAGCCCTGAAGTCTCCAGAATGTTAACCTTTGTCGTGATTCCATTCATTCTGGTGCTCGTTGGGTCAAGACTCGTCAACGGTAAAAGAAACGTGAACATTGGTTAAAGAAAAAGGATAC
>Ga0209553_1001605_pt1 | contig 11259 bp, 7 predicted proteins | sample LauGreFBDMM110DN_2_FD_188217 | JGI IMG/M metagenome (GOLD analysis project Ga0209553, IMG submission 188217) | Freshwater lake microbial communities from Lake Michigan, USA - Fa13.BD.MM110.DN (SPAdes) (version 2) | ecosystem: Environmental > Aquatic > Freshwater > Lake | place: Lake Michigan, USA...
TTTCTGGTTGGCCAGAGTATCCGGTGCCCGCAGCGTGAGTCCATTGTCCTTTCTTTCGCGATTGAATTCCGCCATCACGGTGACACACGCATCGGCTCGACTGAGTACCTGAGACACAAACAGGCCGCGCGTTTTCGCCGTCTAAACATTTTTACTTATGGTGGATGGCACTACAAAGCCTCATATTCGATTGACGGCACAGAAACTCGCGGAACAATTCGCAGCCGGCGCAGCCGCACCGCGGCGAGCATGTCTTCTGGCATCGTCGCGAAGGCGAAGGCGGGATCAAGCAACTGGTCCAACTTGTAGCTCGCCCGCAATGGTTCATCGTCGTCGACCTCGATACCGAGGACCGCCCGACAGAACGCCCTCCTCAACGGCAGTTGTACTTTCTTTCCGCCCTTGGCGATCAGATCGATCGCTCCGTCAGATGGGGAGTACACGAACACGTTGCTGAACGCGTAACTTTCTTCACGCGGTGCCAGGTTGTGTTCCTCATCAAAGATGAGTTGTTTGTCCGGCCAGTCGGGAAGGTACGCAAAGAAGAAGTCAGCACCGCCCAAACGCTGGTAATGGTGGACCTCGCAGACTTCGCCGCGAAGTTCTTTGTTCCAGTAAAACGCACGAATCTCGGCCTCCAGTGCCGCCTTCAGTTTCGGCGTCCAGGTAATAGGCTTCTTCGGCAGACTGTTCCAGCGATTTGCCAATCCGCCGGTCCGTAGTGCTTCGGCACGGGCGAAGATGGCGGCCTGATCGAACGCATCGCGCGTTTCGAGGTACGCCCACAGCGCTTTGTCCGCCGGGCTTTTCAACCTCGCGAATTCCGCGAGCCGCTCGGGGCATTGCCATTCCAGTTCCTCGATGAGCACCTTGTGTCCCTTCGGGTCAGAAAGCTCATGGACGTCCTGCAACACCACCTGATAGTGCCGACGATCGTCGCCCATCGCCTCCCATGCCGCTACAATGATTTCAACATCGCGTGGCTTCATCTCGTCCCACGCAACGCCTGCCATCACCGGCACATTTTTGAACAATTGCTTCAGCAACTGGTTGTCATGCAGCTTGAGCTGTTTTCGCAAATCAAATGCCTTGGCCACTTCAACTCTTCCTCTTTCTCTGCAGTGTCTTCATTTACCAAACAGCAAACACTACGGTTAAAAAAAATGTGCTGTCCCAACGTCAGAACAGCGTTTTTGCTTTCGTCGTCACAAACAGATTCAATGATTCGAGGCGGATTCGCATGGCCTCTGGCGAAACCTGAAACGTCTCAGCGAGCGGCTTGCAGAAGATCTCCTTCATCGCAAGGTCCCGTGTTTCTTGATCTACCACCAGTGCGCCGCGGTGATAGATTGCTTCCGCCGTTCCTGAGTAAAGGTCCCTCAATTCACCAATCGCTATCGGTCCATCATCTTCGTGGCGCAACTTGGCCCATGCTTCATAGATCATTTTTCTGGGCATCAGCATGCACGCTGCAAACGCATTTGCCTGCCACTCGACTGGCTGACTCTTTTCACTGGACCGACAGACAACATCCGGATGAGGCGTTCCGTCCTCGAAGAGAAGTCGCTGAGATGCGTTCGCCATAAAGTGCTGGCGGTGCAATCGCCAATGCCCAACTTCGTGAGCCAGCGTGAAATGGTATCTACCGAGACGCGAAGGATTCTCGAAGGGATCCAGACTTTGCTCGATTCCAATTTGGGCTCGTTGAAACCACATCGCTCCATGCACGTCGCCAAACGGAAACAGTGATTTCATGTCCAGATACACGAGTGTCAGGTTGAGGTGCGTCTCAACGATATCATCCACAGGCACCGGTGGCGCAGTCACTGCCGCAAACTTCAATGCATACTCGTCCAGCAACAAATCGGCTTCACGCTCGATCTGCTTCTCGTGGAGAAATGGCACTTTGGCTGACGGTAATGAATTCTCCCGGCTTTTCATTTTTCCCCTTTCTCCTTTAACTTCCGAATTTGCGCCGTCAGTTTGCGAAGCTGCTCGCCAGTCAGCCCGCTTGCCTCCCGTAACAGTTCCGGCATTTCGGTGGGTTGCCGCTGGATGATCTCCGGCAGATCCTCCGGGACGCGACCGGCCAATGCAATCATTTCATCCGCATTGACCTCCAAAAGTTCGGCCATTGTTTTGACGCGCTCGGCGGTAGGCGGGTCCGCCGCACCTTGTTCAACATGCGAAAGGTATGTCGGGCTGACTCCCACCAGCTCGGCAAACTTGCGCAGAGTGTAGCCCTTCGCCACGCGTTTTTCGCGAAGCCACTGGCCGAAGATATTTGGTGTTCCTGTCATATGAATTTCCACTCCGGGCTTCCGAGCCGTGGAGATGTTGAACATTGCGTGACGACCATCGATTTCAAACGACAGGCGTCATCCAGAAATTTTGGGAATCACTCCCAGGTTTTCGATTTGAATCCCAAGCTCGTTGCGTTTTCGGTGACGGCGCGTTTTGTTTGGTCTGAGACGCCGTTGGGGCAGTCGGCATTGATTTCGAGAGTGATCTTGAGCGTGGCATTGGGGTCGCTGACGAGGTGGGAGATGATTTCGTCGGCGACTGTGATTAGGCGCATCTTGGCCGTTGATGCATTGATCTCGATGGATCCATGGAAGGACTTTGGTTTTGCTGCAACCACTGGTGGCGTGACACCCGGAGGTGTCGGGCCTGGTGGCGTTGGTCCTGGCGGAACAGGACCGGGGCCGGGCGGCGGGGTGACAGTGCCGGGGTCAGGCTTCTTGATGCTGTCGGCGTAAGCTTTGGCGGCATCTGGTTCAATCAGGAGCAATGTGTCGTCGAGCTGGACGCCGGATTCGCCGATGTGGAAGCCGTCGAATTTGTCGCCGGTTTGGCCGTAGGCGGTTCCGAAGAAGTCTGTCGAACCGGCACCGGCTCGGATGGCTTGGGCCAGGGAGTCGCGGTTTCTCAGGCGGGGCATGTAGAGGTAACGCAGCGTGTCTTCCCAGAACGCCATCGCGCCGGCTGCTGGTTTGCCGTCTTTCCAGTACAGATCTTTCAGTTTGGCTTTCAGATGCACAGCCGCCCAGGTTGTGATCACCAGTTCATTGTCGATACAGACACGTTCGATTTCAGCCGAGGCCGATCCGCCGCTTGATGAAAGTGGAAATGCTTCCACAACTGGTGTTGGATCGGTCGGCGTGTGTTGGACGGGGCACAGCAGCCACTTGTAGCACTCGCGAGCAGCACGTGGAACGACTTCGTCGGCGCTTTCCATCTCCTTTTGAGCCTGCTTTTGCTGAAGGAGATCGATGTTCAATCGACCTTCTTTCACATCATCAACGATCGACTTCCAGGCCAGAGCTGTTCGAGCCACGTCACGCAGCCGACTCAGCACTGCCATATCAGGAGCAAGGAAGACCAAACGGTTACCGCGATGACGCGGCTTATTGCCATTGTTGCGAACGTAGTCCAGCACAGCCTGATTGGCTGTTCGTTGTTCTTCTCGTGAATACCACTGTTCGGGCGACAGGACGACCAGTCGCAGGGCGCTGTCATCCGGGACATCGCTGTGTGGCGTGTAGATATGAACGCCGTCGAAACAGCCGCCGTTGCCGATGGTCTTCTTCAGTGCGTCCGCGATCTTTCCACGAACATCCGTCCCATCGTCGAACCGTCGTTTTCGATCTTCCATTTCGCGGCGCAAGTTGGCTCGAGTATCAAACCAGAAACGGGTTGCATCCTGAGTCTTGTCGCCGGAACTGTTCAGGTAGTGCAGTCGATCGGCAAGACGATTCAATGCGTCGGCATAGATCGCGGAAGTTTGACCGGGCTGGACACAGCCAAGCAAGACTCGTGCTCGATCCAACCCTCGAATACCAGCTTTGCCGGCCACTGAAGATGGAGCACTTCCCAGAAACAGTGTGCGGGCAACTCGCCGAGCTGCGTTGACCTGACCGAATCGTGGTTCGCGATTTTCGAGTTCCGTCGTTTCGGCCCGATCACCGTCAATATCTTTCTCGATGACAGCGTCCCAACCAGCGGGAAGGTAATAGGTCAGTTCGTTTCGCGAGCTGCCATCATGCAGGGGAAGGCTGCCGGGCATGATCAGCAAATCCTTATTGTCGTCCTTCCAGAGGCGATAGATCACCTTGGCCATCAGCTTCAGTACACCGCGAGTTCTCTGGAAGCCATCGATGGTCGTCCAGTCTTCGTACAAGCGGTCAAAGATTTCCGGATGGATCGGATAGGCCTGGACCAGTCGATCGTAATAACGACCTTCCTGCGTTTCTGATGGAAGTTTCGAACCCTCTGCCACGTACGTGTCAGCAAAGGCCCGGCAAACGGCCGAACGCGTTTTCTCGTCACGGACTGGTTCAAATAGACGTCTTCGAACAATTTCGAACGCCTCTTCAGTGGCCACGGGCTTCCAAAGAGCCTGGACTCGACCAAACGTCTTCTCCAGAGCTCGCAAAGCTGTAGCACCTCGCTGGCTGCCAGCTTCCAGTTCTGATTCGGGTAACGAAGCCAGAAGGATTGCGTTGGGCACCAATTTGACGGCTTCTGTCAACGCCTGGATGAATGACAAATTGGAATCGTAACTGCCACCACTGAGCGATTTGGATTCAGGAAACTGGCGAATGTACGCCACCAGCTCGTCGATCAGGACGACGCAAGGCGAGCAGTCTTCCAGGAGTTGTCGGATAATCTCTTTGCCTGGTGACGTGCCGTTCTCATCGGCTTCTTTCAGTAACCTGTAACCTGGTTCTCCGCCGAGTTGCCATCCGAGCTCGCCCCATAGCGTGTGGATGGTTTTCTTACCGTGTTTCCACGGTTGTCCTGGCGACAGGTTTGTACCATCGATGACCGCGACTCGTGATTTCGGAACATCCATCAATCCCGCCTGGTCCAGCAGAGATGGAATGCCCGGCAGCTCGTCCAGCGAACATACGCGAGTCGCCAGATGATAGACCGCCAGCATCGTATGCGTCTTGCCACCACCGAACGCGGTTTGCAACTGGATGACGGGTTCACCGCCATTTCCGGCCAGTCGCTGAGCAACCTGCGTCAGCAGCAGTCGCATTCCTTCGGTGATGAATGTCCGGTCAAAGAATGCCGCAGGGTCTTGGTACTCGGCCGTGGCCTTGCCAGTATGCACTGCGGTAATATCAGCCGCGAATTCCGACTGTTGAAACGTTCCTTCCAGAACGTCTCGATGCGGAACGGCAATCTCTCGCCATGGTTTCATATTGATTAACCTTTAGTCGTTAAACAAAGTCCGTTGAGTTGCCGCAGGGGCTTTGGCAGCGGCTGATTCGATGCCGGACCAAGATGTGATGAGTTCGTTATAGGCTCGGGCGTCTTCCGCCAGATTGGCTCGCTCGCAGAGTGTGTAAAGTCGATAGGCGAGTTGCCGGGCAGCTTCGGTCTGTGATTGAACTGCAGCAAGCACGGCACCGGCTTTGGATTCACCTTCCGTGGTGAAGACACGGATTAGTTGATGCAGCGTTTCCCAGACTGGAAGCCGGGAATCCGTTGTTGGGTTCCAGTCGGAGGGATATTCCGACCATTTCAGCAGACGAACATTGCCTCCGGCTGACGTGATCACGCCAGCCTGCTTGACACCATCGACGCTGGTTCCTTTCGCACGAGCCAAAACATCTGCCTCGCCGAATTTGCCGGAGTCCCAGTGGTACTGATCGAACCAGTGCAGACAGAACTGCGAATCAGGGTCAAAGTCATCCTCGGCGAGGAATCGGTTTATGAGTTGCAGTGCCGTACGGACAGACATCGGAGAACCGTCGGCTTCCAGTACCGCACTGTACTTCGAGAATACAGCCATCCCCGGGCCAATGATTGCTTGAGACAAGTCAACCGGTGCAACTGGAGAGTGGAGCCCCTCGCTTTCTCGCGTCATTGCTTCATGTGCTAAAGGGAGAGTTGCATTCAGTTCACGCACAAACTGACGGCGAGAAACCGCTGAGATGGCATTTTGTCGCGGACGGCAGACTAGAATGATAGATGACGCCAGAGCATTGGAATCGGTTCCACGCATTCGATTGCCGAGTTCCGTACGCATCGGCCATGTACCTGTAACCGACAGCTTAGCGCGATAAATTGCCTCGAGAAATGTCTCCCATCCTGTACTGCTTGTGCCGTCTGCAGCAGTGTCGGACTGTTTGAAAGCGTAATAAATTGTGATGGGAGCGCTCGGGTGAGCCTGCTCCGCTACGTTGCGCATTGCCAATGTCATACCGTCAAGGAAAAATGTCTCCGCAGCTTTCTTATTCTTGTGTCGATAAGTTGCAACGATAAGTTCTTCCGATTTGGGAACAACAATCGTTGCCATTTGAGATGGAAAGACATGGCGAAGTGCTCGACGCATCCATATGTAGAAGAAATCCGAAAGATCCGCGTAGCCAATATTGTCATAGTACGGCGGGTCCGTCGAAACAAACCTCAATTTGCTCAATGTCTGTGTCATTGCGTTGGCTTGAATCGCGTGACCGGCATACGTTGCAGGTGTTGCACTCAAAGATTTTGCTACCAACTCAGCCGCGCTTCGGAAATTGCCGGACGCATCCCCAAGTGGATTCGCTTCCGCGAAGTCCCAGGTGATTGGCAATGCCTGTCGACTGAATGTGTTTATGATACCACTCTGAGTTGGAGATGGATCCCATCGACCTAGTGTTGATCCGCGATCGGCAACCTTGTCCAGAGCAAACGCCAGATATACAGAAATCGCCTCCGCATATGCCAGTGCGCCTCGACCGTCAGACACGTAGTGAATTCCGTCGCCACTCAATCCGGCTGCCACCGCGTCCAATTCAATTTTTTTACGTGATTCAATTACCAGATTGCTGAGTGTCACCAACGCAGTCAACTGACGCTTGGTAAACAGATCGTCGAAGTGCGTCATCCCATACAACAAGCACGTCATGGGGCGAGGGTCGTTGGCAATCGGTACGTGCAGATCAGTCGTATTGCAGTCAATAGAATTTGCGAGTGCAGCTACTTCCGCTTGATCGGTTGATGGACTTAGGTAAACGCGCCCCTTGCCTTCGGCCACAATCGCAATCAGGATGGTTCTCATTCGTCCGGCAACTGCTTCAGATCGCACGTAGTTCGGATCAATCGCCGTGCCAGAAACAATACAACGAAAGTTTGCCCCACGAGAAGATTTAGTCCCGGTCTTTGCCTCAGGCGTGGGCTTCCCCAGTTTCACTTCGATTCTGTAGTTGTCGCCAGAGACAATTGGTTGCGCATAGACCTCTTTCCCAGGCTTACTGCAAAGCACAAATGTACTTGTGAGGGGAACATCTACATGTGAAAACGCGGGGTTCGGACTTTTCACAGACCTTGCCCAAAGCCACGCGATAACGGTCAGTTTTTGCCCCTTGTACGGCGCGAGATCTGAACGTTCATCCAGCATGTGTGCCGCAACTTCAACCTGAGGATAAAGTTGACCGATTCGCTTGAATGCTTCGTCTCGGATCCATTGCCCGTAGTATCGAATGTCCTCTGCCAACCCGGCCGTTCTTTTCCACTCCCGTTCTAGCAGTGTCTTTTCTTTTCGGGCCGCGGGATTCACAGGGGGACGCCCTGCAAACTTCGGCGGGATTTCAATCATGGCCTTATTGATCAATACGGGAACAGGATTTAGATCGCTGGCGTAAGCTTCAAGCCCCAGTCGTTGGGCTTCAATCGGAATGGTTCCGCCTCCTGCAAACGGATCATGCAGCCCCGGCATCTTTTCGGGATCAAACAACTCTGCAGCCTGCGGATGATTCTTGTTGAGTTCACACGTTTCCTGCCAGGACTTGCGAATCTCTTCGCGTGCCTTGTCTAGCACCTCTTCGTTGGTGGTGTTCTCCCACTTGACCAATTCTTCAATGATCGAAAACAGCCGTGCTCGTGCCTTAGTCCAATGCCCCTTAACCTGAGGTTTCGGCTCCACGCCTGGATTCTGACACCGCCACAGATCTTCCGGATCGTGAATAAGTTGCGAAAAGATCACAGCCCGTGCCGCCGCCAGCGGCCGCCGCGCCCACCATAAATGCAGCGTCGAAGGATGCCCATGCCTAATCGACTTTTCCCGTGCGCAGGCTGCATTGATCGCATCCAGCGGCAGCGCGACTTCGATGAGCTTTTTGGGAGAGATTATTTGTAATTGCTGCTGCATCATCCAGTGTACCCAATTTCGTTCAGTCGTTGTTCCGCAGCTGCGTCAAGTCGCCATCGGACAAACGTAAAATATTCCAGCCATGGCGTTGATGAATCAGCAATGAACAGCTTCCGCGCCAACTGCAGCAGGAGTTCAGCAGCAGGAAGTCCTGGATTCTGTCGCCTTAAGGAAGCAATCCGTTTTTCGAGTTGCGCCCGGACAATTGATCTATTTCTCTTCAAACGCGTACACCCCAAGTTGAGGTGGTAGATGGTTGCGGCAACGAGCGAGGTTGTGTCGGCGTGATTGTTCCCTCCTATTACGGTAGCTTCGCAGTTTGCCGCGTCCGGAATTGGAGTCCCATCTGACTCAAAGGCGACCAAACGAGGGAATGGTGGAACCTGATCCGGCGATAGTATCCATCCCTCTGGTGGATTGTTCAGTGCACCAGACTCAATCTGTTGGCCTTTGAACGCATCGCAACTGAGATTCTCCTTGAGCGGTGGAAGCTGCGTCTTCGGATCGAGTGCTTCTCCATCCGGAGGCCAGCTACTTCCGCCATGGCAAACCGCCCATAGATTCGGCCAGTGCAGTGCCCAATTTGGGGGCCGAGTCACATCCTCTTTTGGATGGAAATGTTCGACGCGCTGTTCGCGTTTTCTGGCGTCAAGATGCTCCTCCGAAGTTCCGTCCGCGATATTTATTTCACAAAACGCGCAAAGACATCGTTGACCTTTTACCAACTGACGCTTTATGTCACGGTAAGCCGCCATTCCGCCGTTGTGCGGATCTACATACATTTGCTTCCACGTGCTATCGGGGCAGGCAGCACGATAGTCGACTAATGTCTGTGGCTCGTCGAGCTTGACGCAGGTTTTCACTGTCCTGCCTCCCATTTCAAGTTCTCGATTCGCAAGTCAGCTTCGACAAGCATTGGCTCTTCGCCTTGACTCCACGCGTCAAGTTCACGACGTAATGCAATTGCTTGTTCAGAATCCCATTGCTTACTGTCAACAAGGCTCAGATAGCGGCTAAGCTTTCGCGACATTGGAAGGTCAGGCCTTGGGTTAACCAGAAAAACATCTTCCAACAATCGTTCCGCCTCCGCGCCCTCTGTACCAGCAGGCGCCTCGTGCAACACTCCATCTTTTAAGATTCGCAAGCTTGCGGTAGGTACCGTGGTGGCTACCTGCGGACTGTGCGTGGTTAGGATGAGTTGTGTATTCGGAAAAGTGCGCCGCAAGTCTGGAATCACTCGCTGCTGCCACAGCGGATGAAGATGGAGGTCCACTTCATCGATCATCAGAATCGCTTTGGTCTGCAGGACGTCTTCTTCTTGAGCCTGCGGGGGATTTGCCAATGCAAGACGCAAAGCGAAATCCATGACAACACCCAGCATTACCTGATAACCGTCAGACAACTGATCGAGATGCAATCGTATGGATGTACCAGCCGGATCGACAGCATTCACGGCGAATCGTCCCGTTGTGCTGTCGATTCTGGGGTTTGCAATTAGAGGAATCATGGACTCCAACGCGCGTCGAACAGCTGCAATGCAATACGACGCCTCCGTCACTTCAACATTATCACGCTGCTCTCTGAGTTCCCGCTGTTCAAGGAGATCGAACCAGCCCACGGATCGACGAAAGTCGGTCTTGCTTTCTAGGGCATTCTCAAGGCCCATCAGACGACGAAACGTCTTCGGCATCGTCCTTCGCTGCATGCGGTTGTGAGGGACATCAACAGCGCGGTTGGTACCGTAGTAGGCAAATACCGGAAGTTTGTAAGCGTTACCTGCGTTGTGGGCATCAACGACGCTGTCGATGTAGTGATAGAGAGACTTCGTCTCCCGCCGCTGGCCCGGAGCGGTATCCTTTGTCGCTTTGGAGTTGTCTCGAAAACGAATGCGGTCCCATTTAATTTGCCCGGCCTCATCGTCACTTAGAGATCCGTCGGCAGCCAGATATACGAAGGGAGCCGACTGATCGAACTCCGTTAAACGAATATCCGAAGGGAGCATTCCCGTTGCCTTGGGTTTCTTTTCGAACGGAAGTCTGGTGAGTATCGGCGCGAGCACCGTGCAAATGGCGGATAGCAGCGTTGTTTTGCCAGCGCCATTTCCTCCAACGACAACGAAGAGGTTCGAATCTGCACCGAATTCAATGTCGAGCGATTCGAAACATCGATAGTTTTTGATATTGAGTGAGTTCAGTTTCATTCAAATGGAGTCTTTGTTCTCGATCAATTGGCCGTTCCCAGCACAGCAACTTCGAACCGACTATTGCTCTGCTCGCAATAGCAGTTGAGACAGATCGTAATTGACGGAAGAAATGCCCCAGCCAGGTTCCTGGTCAAAAGGGCGACGAATGTAGTATGGACCTTCGGTACTGTCATCCTCATGGACGAGTACAATCGCTAGTACGAATTTTTCGCCCTGATTGAAAGCGTACAGCATCTCATTGCGAGTCACCGTGACCGTGGATGCTCCCTTGATACGCCCCTTGACTTCGATGTGACGCGGGAGCGGCAGTGTTCCATTGATGGCTGGTGGAAGTGATGTTAAATCCCATCCACACTTTTCCTTTGAAACGTCGGTCACGTGGCAATCTGCCGCCTCTTCGGTTCGCTGAACCGCATCCATCGCCAGTTTTTCAATGCGACTGCGGGCAGCAGGATCGACTGCGAAGGTCGCAGCCACCGGATCAACAGGTTCATCGCCGCGACGCTGGCTCATCAGGCCAGCCGGTACTACCAACGCACCGCCCAGAACAATCGGTGTTCCGTTGACAACATGACGCATCGACTGCAGTTCGCGTCGTCGGTTTTCTAATCGTCCTTCCAGGTCAGTGACGGTTCGGCGAGCATTCTCGACATTCAGTCGGACGTCTTTTCCAGCTTCCAGGTCTTCCTTCAATTTGATCCAGCGATCCGACCAAAAGGCGATTTCCTTGTTGAGTCGCTCATGGACCGCAGCGAGCGTCTTGTCGACATGGTTAATGCGACGTTCCGAGACTTCGCGGAAGTGATCCGGAACTAAGGTACTGGCGGCCAGGGCGACGGCTCGCTGTTCCTGCTCCGCCTGGATCCACTGAGCCTCAAGGACATCGGCGAGCAATGTTCGTTCTGTGGATGGA
>Ga0209553_1001607_pt1 | contig 11249 bp, 10 predicted proteins | sample LauGreFBDMM110DN_2_FD_188217 | JGI IMG/M metagenome (GOLD analysis project Ga0209553, IMG submission 188217) | Freshwater lake microbial communities from Lake Michigan, USA - Fa13.BD.MM110.DN (SPAdes) (version 2) | ecosystem: Environmental > Aquatic > Freshwater > Lake | place: Lake Michigan...
GTCGCGAAACCTGTCCCCGTGAACAGCCCGGCCGACCTCGCCCGGGCCAAGGCGGAAAAAAACAAGGCCCGTGCGGAAATGGACAAGGCCACGGCCGAGTTGAAGCAGCTTCAGGCGTCGGTCGTGGCGAAGGAGGCCGAGGTGGAAAAACTCAAGGCCGACCTCGCCAAAAACACCACCGACGAGCTACAGGCCAAGGTCACCGCCCAGCGGGAAGTCCGGAACAAACTCCGCCTGCAAGTGACCAACGCCACCGAAGTGCTGGCGATCAAGACCCGGCGGGCGAATGAACTGGAGCGCGCGGTGCCGGTCAAAGCAATTGATCCGGCGGCGGAACTGGCGGCGGCCCGGGCCACGGTCGCCCGGCTCAAGGCGGCCCAATTTTATTCCGGTGTCTATCGTGTCCGCGAATCCATCGCCGTCAAGAAGCGCGAGCAGGAAAAACTCTCCGCGAGCGACGAGAAGAAAGACAAGAAAGCCGCCGAGAAGCTGGCCAAGGACATTGCCTCCGAACAGAAGCAACTCGAAAAGCTCACCGCCGAATACGAGAAGATAAAATCCTCCACGGCACCGCCGGTGCGCCAGTCCAAGCTCTGAGCGGCCACGAGCGCCAACCGGGCTGCAAGAATCTGAGATGACCTTCCGCCGGTTCGCCCCGGCCAACTTTGCCCTTTGAACTTTGACGCCCCCCCGCCTATAAACGGCGCGTGCCTGAACTCTTCGCCAACCCGATCACTGCGACGACGCGGTACTGCGCGGTTTATGGCCATCCGATCAAACATTCCGCCTCGCCGGCGATGCAGAACGCCGGCCTGGCTGCGCTGGGCCTGAACTGGCGTTACCTCGCCTTTGCCGTCCACCCGGACAATCTCCGCGAGGCCATCGCCGGCGCGAAGGCGATGAAGTTCATCGGCCTCAATCTCACCGTCCCACACAAGCTGCTCGCCCTGGAAATGGTGGATGTGCTCGACGAGTCCGCCGAAATCTGGGGCGCGGTCAACACCATCCGCTTCGAGGCGCGGGATGATGATGGAAACTGGCGGCCACTCGATCATTTCCCCGGCGAAGTTCCCGGCGAAATCCGCTCGCACGGTTTCAACACCGATGCCGACGCGATCATGCGTTCGCTCCACGAGGATCTGAAGCTCGACGTGGACGGCGCGAAAGTCCTGCTGCTCGGCGCGGGCGGCGCGGGCCGGACAGCCGCGCTCAAGCTCGCCGCCGCCGGCGTCGGCGCGCTCTTTCTCGCCAACCGCACGCATCGCAAGGCGGTGGAACTGGCCGAGGAAATTCAATTGCGCTTTCCGAAGGTCACCGCCGTTGCCGCCTATCCGGGCAATCTCACCGTCGATCTGTTGCTCAACGCCACCTCGCTCGGCTTAAAAGCGGGGGACGTCTCCCCGCTCGATGAAAAGCATTTTCCCCTCGCCCAGGCGAAGGCGGTCTATGACATGATCTATCGCCCGGCGGAAACGCCCTTGCTGCAGGCGGCGAAACAGGCCGGGTGCCGCACGGCCAACGGTCTCGGTATGTTGCTCCATCAGGGTGCGAAAGCGCTGGAAATTTGGAGCGGCCGGCCCGCGCCCGTCGCGGTCATGCGTGCGGCGCTGGAGAAAAACATATACGGCGGGGAGCGCGCCCATGTTTGATCCCGCCGCCTGGACCCAGGTCCCGTTTCAATTCTGGACGCTCGTCTTCTTTACCTTCGGCTGCCTGGTTGGCAGCTTCCTGAACGTGGTCATTTACCGGATGCCGCTCGGCTTGAGCGTCGTCTCGCCGCCGTCGCATTGTCCGAAGTGCAAGTATTCCATCCCGTGGTTTCTCAACATCCCGCTCGTCACCTGGCTGGCGCTGCGCGGCCGGTGCAAAAACTGCGCGGCCCCAATTTCCGTCCGCTATTTTCTCGTCGAGCTGCTGACCGGCTTTGCGTTTCTCGCCTGCTGGCTGGCGTTCGGCAAGCAGTCCGCCGGAGTGGCGCTGGTCGGCTGCCTGGTGCTGGCGGGATTGATCGCGGCCACGTTCATCGACTTCGAGCATTTCATCATCCCGGACGAAATCACCATCGGCGGGATCGTGGTGGGATTCATCTGCTCGTTCTTTTTTCCCGCGCTGCATGGGCCGTCCACGGCGGTGGCGGCGCTGGGGCAGAGCTTTCTCGGCATCCTCGTCGGCGGTGGGACGGTCTATGCGATCCTCCGCGCCGGGAAACTGTTCTTTGGCCGGCAGAAGATCGAGCTGGCGCCGGGCAGCCGGGTCGTCTTCACGGAGAACAGCGTACTGCTGCCGGACCGGGACATGCCATACGACGAATTTTTCTATCGCAAGTCCGACACGATCTGTCTCGAGGCGAAGACGGTGGAACTGGTGGACCGGTGCTATGCCAACGCCACCGTGCGACTCAGCCAGGACAAGCTGATGATCGGAGAGGACGTTTTCAACCCCGAGGACACGCACCACATGGAAGTGGTCACCGACCAGATCGTGGTGCCGCGTGAGGCAATGGGTTTCGGCGATGTGAAATTCATGGCGGCGATCGGCGCGTTTCTGGGCTGGCAGGCGACGCTGTTTTCGCTAATGGCCAGTTCGGTCATCGGCGCGGCGGTGGGCGTGACGTTGATCGCGATGAAGCGCCAGGAATGGTCGAGCAGGCTGCCCTACGGCCCGTACATCGCGCTGGCGGCGGTGATTTGGATGTTCGCGGGGCCGCAGATCAAGGGGTGGATTTTCGGGAGATGATTCCTCATGAGCGCACGGCATATTATTGTCGGCATGGCGCTGTGGCTTGGGTTGCTGTTCTTCGGCGCGCGGAGGGCGGCGCGGCCTTGCTCTCTGGGCTGGCATCACCACGATGTGTTGCGATCCAATCACGGTGGACCGGGTTAGGAATGAATTTACGATTCACTTGGCCGCGATCCCGGAGGGCACCGCTGAACATTATCCTTCCCTGGCGAACCGCGAGGACGGCGAAGCCGGCTCGGATGATCCGGCTGCGACTGGTTGGGCCGTGCGCGAGACGCGCAACCGTGCCTTGGTCGTCTTCGTCCTCTGGATGGCGTGCGGTTTCGGGATCCGCTGGGTGCTGGGCCGGATCGTTCGCGACAACCTGGATTTGACCTGACGCGCGATGACAGTTGAAAATGAGCCGAAACTCCCACACCCTTCCTTCATGAAATTTTTCTGGATGCTTTCACTAGGCTTCGTGCTGGCGGTGGCCGGCTGCAAGAAGCCTGCTCCGGTCTTGCCGGCCACCACCAATGTCCCGCCCATCACGAACGCGACGCCTTATCTACCCTACGCCCAGACCAATTTACCGGTCATCAAAGTCTATGTCGGCGCGCATGAGCTGCGGACCGAGTGCGCGCTCACCGCCCAGGAAACGGCCACCGGCATGATGTGGCGTACGAATTTCGACGAGAACGCCGCGATGCTTTTTCCGTTTGGCCGGCCGCAGCGCGCGTCGTTTTACATGCGCAACACCCCGCTGCCGTTGTCGGCGGCCTACATCGATCCGAATGGAGCCATCCTGGAAATCCGCGACCTCAAGCCGCTCGACGAAACACCGGTCGAAGCCGCCACCGATCAAGTCCAGTTCGTGCTGGAGGTGAACCGGGGCTGGTTCGCCCGTCATGGCGTGAGCACCGGCGCGGTGGTGGTCACTCAGTTCGGGCCGTTGTCGAAAACTTTCACCCCGCAACCGTAGGCCGCACCTTCGCCTGCCACCATCCGCATGATGAAACGGGAAAAATCCGAAGCCTTGTTCGCCGAAGCCTTGCGCTACATTCCCGGCGGGGTGAACTCGCCCGTCCGCGCCTTTCGCGCCGTGGGCGGCCAGCCGTTCTTCGTGAACCGCGCGAGAGGCGCGCATGTCTGGGACGTGGATGGCAACGAGTACATCGACTACGTCGGCACCTGGGGGCCGGCCATTCTTGGCCACGCGCATCCGAAAATCATTTCCGCCGTGCAGCAGACGGCGGAGCAGGGGACCAGTTTCGGCATTCCGAACCCGCTCGAAGTCACGATGGCGAAACTCATCTGCACGGCCTTGTCGAGCGTACAAAAAGTTCGCATGTGCAACTCCGGCACCGAGGCCTGCATGAGCGCGATCCGGCTGGCGCGCGGTTTTACGCGGCGCGACAAGATCATCAAGTTCGACGGTTGCTATCACGGGCATGTGGATTCGCTGCTCGTCAAAGCCGGTTCCGGCGCGCTGACGTTCGGTCATCCTGATAGTCTCGGCGTGCCGGCTTCGTTCACGCAGCACACGATTGTGGTTCCGTTCAACGATGCCGACGCCGTGCGTGCAGTTTTCGCAGCGAACAAAAACGAGATCGCCGGCATCATCGTCGAGCCGGTGCCGGCCAACGCGGGACTGTATCTGCCGCAACCCGGCTTTCACGAATTTCTGCGCGACATCACGGCGGCCCACGGCGCGCTGCTGATTTTCGACGAGGTGATGACCGGCTTCCGGCTGGCTTTCGGCGGCGCGCAGGAGCGGTTCCGCATCACGCCCGATCTAAGCTGCTTTGGGAAAATCATCGGCGGTGGACTGCCGGTCGGCGCGTTCGGCGGGCGGGCGGATATCATGGACTGCCTCGCGCCGCTGGGCGGGGTTTATCAGGCGGGGACGTTGAGCGGGAATCCGCTGGCGATGGCGGCGGGCCTGGCGGCGCTGGAAGAACTCTCCAGTGCGGAATGCGGAACGCGGAATGCGGAACAAACTGCTGCGCGCTCGAATCAGTCTGACACTCCGCACTCCGCACTCCGCACTCCCCGTTTCGGGGCTTACGCGCGACTCGAAGAACTCGGCGCGCAACTGGAGGCGGGGATGAAGGACGCGGCGAAGGCGGCCGGCGTGCCGGTGCGTTTCAACCGCTGCGGCTCGATGTTCTGCGGCTACTTCACCAGCGAACCCGTCCTAAACGTTGCGGACGCAATGAAGAGCGATCGCGAGCGGTTTAAGAAATTCTTCCACGGGATGCTGGAGGCGGGCGTTTATCTCGCGCCGTCCCAGTTTGAGGCCGGCTTCCTTTCCACCACGCACAGCGAGGGGGACATTGAAAAGACGGTGAAGACAGCTGCAATCACAATGAAACGATTATAAAAAACATGCGCATCCTCGCCTTAGACCACGGAACCGTTCGCATCGGCGTCGCGTTGAGCGACGAGCTGAAAATGATCGCGACACCACTCGAATACATCCATGCCGAGCCGTTCACCGGTTTTCTCACGCGGCTCAAGGAATTGATCCGCGTGAAGGAGGTGGAACTGATCCTCGTCGGAATGCCGCGCAACATGGATGGCAGCTACGGCCCGGCGGCTTTGAAGGTGCAGGAGTTCGTGGCCGTGCTGAAGGATGTTGTCGCCGTACCGATCAAGCTGTGGGACGAACGCCTCACCTCCGCGCAGGCCAACCGTTTTCTGATCGAAGGCAACGTCCGCCGCGCCGACCGCAAGGCGAAGGTGGACAAGATGGCCGCCGCGATTTTGCTGCAAAGCTATCTCGATAATCTTTCGAACTGAGGGAAACGAATTGAATTCCCCATACATCGCCCCGTCCAAAATGCTCCAAAAACTGAACCGACCTACATCGCCATGAACATGAAAAGCTCCGTCCTTGCCCTGACCCTGATCTCCGGCTTGCTGGCCGCTCCGCTGCTGGACGCGCAAGTCCCAGGCGCGCCCACCACCAACGCGCCCGGTGCCGTCAAGCCCAAGCTGCCGCGCAACCGTTTCAAGTGGGACCTGATGGACCTCGGGCCGTTCTTCTCCAGCCACATGGAGGCGCCGGTGCGCGTGAACAAGTCGGTGGCCATCAACCTCGGCGGCGGGACGGTCTGCTTCGACACGGAAATGCTGAAGGTGGCGGATGCCTGGACGGACGGCTTCGTGCTGCTGCCCACGGGCCGCGACGGGCTGGAAGGAATGCCGAAGCCCGACAGCACCAACATTGTTTTCACCAGCCCGGGCGGCGCGGGCTGGGCGGATGCGGACGGAAATTTTTCCGACAAGCGGCCGGCCTTCAAAAACAAGCCCTACGGTCCGCTGCCGCGCGAGCACGCGAAGTGGAAGGGGATTTATCTGAACGGCGGCCAGGCGATTCTTTCCTATTCAGTCGGCAAGGCCGGCGTGCTGGAATCGCACAGCTTCAACGCGGAGGCGAAAGTTTTCATGCGCCGTCTGGAAGTGACGCCCGCCGGCGCGCCGCTCACGGCAGTGGTGTGCGGCGCGGGGAAATCGCCTGATCGGAAAGTAGAGCCGAACTTCATCACCATCGCCAACGGGGAGAGGATGCTGGTCATTGCGCTGAACGGACTGGGTGCGCTCGACATCGTGAGCAACACGGTCGTGCTGAAGCTCGACGGCAAAACCGGTGGCAATTCGATGCTTCAAATCTGGAGCGGCACGGCGGCGGAGTTGGAAAATTTCAAGACCGTCTCGACCATCCGCTTCAAGGCGGCCAGCCTAGAGTCGCTGACCAAGGGCGGCCCGGCCCGCTGGGGCGCGCCGCTGGCCGTTCCCGGAAAACTCAGCGCCGACACCAACGGCGCGTATGTCTATGACACGATTTCGGTTCCTGAAAACAATCCCTACAATTCGTGGATTCGCTGTTCCGGCGTGGACTTTTTTACGGACGGCAAGACGGCGGCGATCTGCTCGGTCTCCGGCGATGTCTGGCTGGTGCGAAACATTGACGACACGCTGGAGAAAGTCACCTGGCAGCGGTTCGCCACCGGACTTTTCCAGCCGCTGGGTTTGAAGATCGTCGATGACCTGGTTTATGTGCTGGGCCGCGACCAGATCACACGCCTGCATGACTTGAACAAGGACGGCGAGGCGGACTTCTACGAAAACTTCAACAACGACGTGGGCGCGTTCATGGCCTATCACGAGTTCGCGCACGACCTGCATGTGGATTCGCACGGTGATTTTTATTTCGCCAAGGGCGGCGATCTCGGTGAGGCCCAGCATCCGCATCACGGTTCGATCATCAAAGTTTCCAAGGATGGCAGTAAGCTGTCGGTGGTGGCCAACGGCCTGCGCGCGCCCAACGGCATGGGCATGGGGCCGAATGATGAAATTTCCGTGAGCGACAACGAGGGCAACTGGGTGCCCAGCTCGCGCTTCAGCATCATCAAGCCGGGCGGTTTCTACGGCCATGTGCAAACGGCGCAGCGCACCCCCAAGCCGGTGACCTACGACAATCCCGTCTGCTGGATGCCCAAGAATGTGGACAATTCCAGCGGCGGCCAGGTCTGGGTCAAGGGGGGCAAATGGGGGCCGTTCAAGGACGAGATGCTGTTCATGTCCTACGGGCATTGTACGCTGTTCAAGGTGCTGCTCGACCAGGTGGACGGAGAATATCAGGGCGGCGTGGTGAAGTTCCCTTTCAAGTTCGATTCCGGGGTGATGCGCGCGCGTTTCAATGACAAGGACGGCCAGCTTTATCTCTGCGGCCTGAGCGTCTGGCAGTCCGACGGGCCGAAGAAGGGCGGCTTTTACCGCGTCCGCTACACCGGCAAGCCCGTCAACATGCCGACCGGCCTGCACGTCACGGACAAAGGCGTAAAGATCACCTTCACCGGCGCGCTCGACCCGGCCACCGCCAACGATATGCAGAATTACAACCTTGAGCAGTGGAATTACAAGTGGACGGGAAACTATGGTTCACCGGAATTTTCCGTGGCCGAGCCGGAGAAGAAGGGGCATGACAAAGTCGCCATCGCTTCCGCCAAGCTCAGCGCGGATGGGAAAAGTGTCTTCCTGGAAATCCCCGGCATCAAGCCGGTGATGCAGATGAAAATCGGCATCAACGTGAAGGCCACCGACGGCTCGCCGGTCAAGCACGAGATTCACAACTCGATCTACAAGCTGGCGAAGGAGTGAACGGCACCTGATTTTCCGGCGGTTTGCCCGGCACGCTGAAGCGTCAACTCCAGCGCCGACTTCGTTGGAGTTCAGTTCCGAATTCCAAAGTGGGTCTCAGACGGCACCCGTAGCGCAGGCTTCCCAGCCTGCTCTGCCGCAGGTTTCCAAACCTGCGTCCGCTTGAAATGGTTGCGCGCCGCGAAGTCCGTTGCTCCCCCGACTTGGAAGTCGGCGACACAGCAGATTTGGAAACCTGCGCTACCACGTGGCTGTACCCTGCTTCGGAGTTCGGGTTTATTTCCACCATGCGGGATTGTCCCCGTCCGCCTCAATCTTCGCAGGCCACCTTAAAACGGGAAGCTGCGGATCGTCTCGATCACGTAATCCACCTGCGCGTCCGCCACCTCGGGATACATCGGCAGCGGGAGAATCTGCTTCGAGACCGCCTCGGACACCGGGAAATCGCCTTCGCGATGCCCCAGGCCTTCATAGACCTTTTGCAGGTGGAGCGGGCGCGGATAGTAAATGATCGTCGGCACGCCCCGGTCGGCGAGATGCTTCTGCAGTTCGTCGCGGCGCTCGGCCAGCACTGCGTAAACGTGGAAGATGTGGGTGTTGCCGGCGGCGGTCACGGGCAGGTCGAGGGGCAGGCCGTCCAGGCCCGCCGAATAACGCGCCGCGATCTCCGCCCGGCGGGCGTTCCAGCGGTTCAGATGCGGCAGCTTCACGCGCAGGATCGCGGCCTGAATTTCATCCAACCGCGAGTTGAACCCGTGCAGGTTGTGGTAATAACGGCGCTCGATGCCGTGAACGCGAAGCATCTTCAATTTCTTCGCCAGCGCCTCGTCGCTCGTGACGATCATCCCGCCGTCACCATCCGCGCCGAGATTCTTGGTGGGATAGAAGCTGAAGCAGCCGAGCACGCCCGAAGCACCAGCCTGTTTGCCGTGATACGCCGCGCCAATCGCCTGCGCGCAGTCCTCGACGAGATGAATTCCTTTCGCGGCCGTCAGCGCGAACAGTTCCTTCAGCGGCGCGGCCTGGCCGAAGAGATGCACCGGGATGATGGCCCGGGTGCGCGCGGTGATTTTTTTGGCGACGGCGGCCGGGTCGAGGATGAACGTCCGCGGGTCGATGTCCGCGAAAACAATCTTTGCGCCCATCTGGGCGATGGACTCGGCGGGCGCAATGTAGGTGAAGGGCGTGGTGATGACCTCGTCGCCGGGGCCGATGTCCAGCGCACGCAGCGCCAGCGTGAGCGCATCCGAGCCGGAGTTGACGCCGACGCCGAATTTCGCGCCGGCAAAGGCCGCGATCTCCTGCTCGAAGTCCGCCACGTTCGGCCCCAGCACGTAATGGCCGCCGGCCAGCACCTGCTCGACCGCCGGCAGCAGTTGCGCCTTTAACGATTCGTACTGCGCCGCCAGATTCAAAAAAGGAACGTTCACCCGCTCATTCAAGTGGAAGGGCGCGGGCATTTCAAATGTTTCTCAAAATAAAAAGCGCGGACGTGGCCGTTCGCGCTGGTCAGAAGGTGTTCGACTCGCCGCGCGTCACTGCGGCTTGAATTTTTTCCGCGCGGCCGGCAGTTCGGCCTTCAAGGCCGCGATGCGCTTCTCGTCGAGCGGATGAGTGCGGAGATACCAGGGCGTCTCGCTGCCACCGCGGCTTTTGTTAAGGCGGAAAACCGCTCCCAGAACGCGACCGCCACCTCGGGCTGGTAGCCGGCCCGCGCCACCAAGGGCGATCTAGTTGACGCCACTGTCAGTCGAAAAACCACAGCTGACCGCCGGCGCCTCCGGTGACGTTCCGCCCTGCAGCACTCGATGCGATTGGCCGTGGGAGCCGCCAGGCTCTGCGTAGCCGCGTCGTTCTGGAGCCGCCCGACATTCGTCCGATTCAGTCCGCTCTCACTCGTGAAATTGCCGCCGAGTAGGATCAAGCCGTCCGCCTGCACGGCGACGCCCTCGACGGTGCTGCTAACATTCGGGTTGAAATTGGTGTCGAGGCTGCCGTCTCCATTGAGCCGGGCAATGCGGTTGCGGTTCGACACGCCGGCCGTGGTGAAAGCTCCGTTAAAAATAATTTTTCTATCCGCCTGCACCGCCAGACCAAGGACGTTGCCGTTGACGTTGGGGTCGAAACTCGTCTCCAAACTGCCATTTGTGTTGAGCCGGGCGAAGCGGTTGCGCGTCGTCGCGCCCACGGTGGCGAAGTCCTCGCCGCGCAGGATCTTCCCGTCTACCTGCAACGCAAGGCAGTAAATATCGGCATTTGCATTGGATTAAACGTGACATCGAGCGTCCGTCCGAATTGATCCGCGCCATCCGGTTTCGGGTCACGCCGCCCATCACGATCTTACCGTCAGGTTGGACGGCGATGAAGTTCACGGAGTTGGCGGCATCGGGGTTGAAGGTGGTGTCAATGGTCCCGTTTGCGTTGAGTCGCGCATCCGGTTTCGCGCCACGCCAGCCACGGTAGTGAAACTGCCGCCGAGAATAATTTTGCCGTCCGCCTGCACCGCCGCGCTGTAACCCACGGTGTTCGCATTGGTGGTGACAAAAATCGTATCGACGTTTCCGGTCTGGGCGCGAAGACCTGCGGGCGTGGCGAGGACGACGAACAGGGCCAGCTGGGCGAGGAGACGGCGGCCCCAATTCGGAGTGTGGCGGAGGAGGAGGGTGGAGGCATTCATAATTTTTGGCCAGGTTTGTCAGAGCGCCAGATGCTGCATCATGCACCGCGTTTGTCGGCAAGCGACATGCTTTGCACGCTGGAGTGAGAGTTTTATAGAAAATTTGAACTGCGCCGTTCGAACAGCGGATTTTATGGGAAATTTTCGAGAAAAAACGATGCTTTAAAACGTGTATCTTTTGGACGGGACGCATCTGGAAGGTGCCACCGTCAGGAACGTCGGCTTCAGCCGGCGGGGACATGCGAACGGGAAGCGCGCTTTCCGTTTGGCCGTGCCTTCGGCCAATGGCGCTCCTGCCGACTAAAGTCGGCGTTCTGATCCGGCTCAGACTTTCGCCGGATCGTAGTTCAGCCAGGGCCCGAGCCAGCGCTCCATTTCAGCGAGCGGCTTGTTTTTGCGCTGCGCGAGATCGGCGACCTGGTCGCGGTCGAGTTTGCCGACGGCGAAGTATTTTGATTCAGGGTGTGCGAAATACAGCCCGCTCACGCTGCTGCCGGGCCACATCGCGAAGCTTTCGGTCAGCTTGATGCCGGTGTGTTTTTCCACCTCAAGCAAGTCCCAGAGAATTCCTTTTTCCGTGTGATCGGGACAGGACGGATAACCCGCCGCCGGACGGATGCCCCGGTATTTTTCTTCGATGAGATCGTCCGCAGTGAGTTTTTCCAGCTTGCCGTAACCCCATTCCTCG
>Ga0209553_1001608_pt1 | contig 11245 bp, 10 predicted proteins | sample LauGreFBDMM110DN_2_FD_188217 | JGI IMG/M metagenome (GOLD analysis project Ga0209553, IMG submission 188217) | Freshwater lake microbial communities from Lake Michigan, USA - Fa13.BD.MM110.DN (SPAdes) (version 2) | ecosystem: Environmental > Aquatic > Freshwater > Lake | place: Lake Michigan...
GCGCATCTTTATCCACTTCAGGTTCAAATAAACGCAGGTAGTGCTGGTGCGCGCGCACGGTTGCGCGCTGCACTGCTCTAATGGCGATCCCAGCCACCTGGTACAGGCATCCTGCGCCGCCACTAGCGCCCGCCACGGCGAGTTAGGCGCCAGCACCCCGAAGTAGCGGTGCCGATGCTTGCGCGGCGGTGGTATCAATGCACAAACCCGATCCAGAAACTCACTTGCGCTCAGCCGCGTTTCAATAGATCATTGTTGTTGCTATTGAGGTATGTGCCCCTCCAACGCCGGCCACTGCAGCCGGTAGCGCACCTGCGTCCCGCCTCCCGCCCATACCAGCCGCTCACCGGCAAACATCGGGCGCGCACAATATCGCAACAGCCGCTCACGCCCAGCACTATCCTGCGCTACGACCCGCACGCCCGCATGCACAGAAAAACCACCACTGTGCCCCCACCCCTGCATTACCGCAACCGTCTCCCTGCTCAGTAACCCGCGCCCCTCAAACAGCCCCAGCACGCGCTGCCTTACTAGCGCCTACACCCGCTCCATACAAGCTTCATCCACATGCGCCTCTAGATTTGCAAACCACTGCCGAACCGGCGCAGAATTCATACAGCATACTAGTGCAAATTCACACGCGCGCTCAGGACCTCGCCAAAGCGGTTCACCACCAGCACGCCACCAATTCAGGCTGCCACCGGGCGCAAAACACACCACAACCCCAACTAGACTCCGCATGAAATTTTCCCAGTAGTGTAATCCTGACCGACGCTCCCACTGTACTCCGAAACGACAATTATACCGGTCACAGTTCCAATCTCAATTAAGGTCAATGTGCAACTCTACCCACCAATAATTTAAACTCAAGCACCATATCATTCAACTAATTATAACAAGTAAAAAAAGAAGTACGAATTTGCAAGAACAATTTACGTACCTATTGCTTCAAGCAACAGCACCTTAAGATCTAAATCCCGACACTTACTAAATACACAACAAACATTGAGACACAATTTTAACCGCACGTGACACAAGCGTTCCAAATGATAACCACAGGGGCAGGTTTCAGGCCCCTAAATTGGTAAAGTCAACCCATGTTTGTTTCCCCTTAATACATTAAAAAACACAAGATAGCCTACAGAGTGATAATCCGCAGCCGCCCGCAACAACTGAAACAACCGTCAACAGGGTACGCTCTTCATATCGCAGACAACCAGCGAAACTTCTCCACCGACAATCAATTTAGTGTAGCTATAAAAATAACCCCACTACTAAATAAACAGGCACCACTTTAAAAATCTTACATTATTTCGAACAAAAATATGTGAGGTCCCTGCCCACGCCCATAGACCCTAAAGTCTCATAACAATCAAGCAATCTATCTTTGCTAATCCCGGCTAAGAAATTATCCATGCTCACTCTAAAGAAATGCGTCCCCTTACCTTTTTCCGGATGCTGAACATAATTAGAATTCATATCTACCAAGTTAAGATCAACAGGATTATCCGCAACAACAGCCACGACTTTAAACCCTTTGGCACTAACCAGATTTTCCATGCTTTCCTTATTGAAATAAGATATATGGTCCGGGTAAGCAAGCCAAAACTGCCTATCAATAATCTTGTTATCTTCCAAATGCTTATGCAGCAAAGAAAAATCATTCGGTGCGACGATAATTAGAATTCCATCCTCAGCCAAAAGGTTGTAAATCTTTTCAACTAAATCGACCGGATTCAACACATGCTCAATGACATTAGCCAAGATAACAACATCATAGAGCTGTCTATTGTTAACTTTTGCTAAGATTAGTTCAACGCAGTCACCTTGTTCAAGAAAAGGTAACATATGAGAATTAAAAGCATTTAATCCATATTGGCTATATCAATACCTGTAACCTTGTGCCTTTGCTTGGCAAATTGATCCAACACCCAACCTTCGCCGCAACCAATATCAAGCACATCCTTCTTTTCGCCTAAATCCCGCAAATGGCTTAACTTCTTATAAATCAATTCGGCTTTCAGTCGAAAATAATTGATTTCTTCCAACGTATACGCGACATCATAACTACCTTTCCCTTGTTGATAATATTTCTGGGAATAATATTCTTGCAATTCAGCTTTTGATGGAAGCGGACGATATTGGTAAAAACCCTATTCCGTTTTCTCACACGAAGTCCTACTTATATCGTTCGGGGATATCATAATTTTAAAAAGGAACCCACTTTAATTGGTATGTCTGGCGCTATGGTGACGACTGCTTGTTCGCCTAATCTGTGATTATACTCACGGGGCGAAAAACCAGTACCTTGACGAGCAAACTTGATATTGAACAGATACTTCTCGCTTTTGTAAGTACCTTACAAGGCGCATATCTGCTTTCAATATTTCGAGATCTATTCCTCATCGTCAGACCGCCAAAACGAAACCCTGCCCCTTAACGCTTCTGCGTTGCGGACCTCTCGAACTGACTGCTTTATTGTCTGCACCGTCATCGAAAAGCCGAATCAAAAGTATTGACGTAATCTGATAAGAAAACTTATCTTTTTTATTGGCCACAAAACCAGCCGCAACTGCTCACGCATTTGATCAAAATAAATGATACGATTTCCCAATGGTAGATTGACTCGGGCCACAAAAAATATAAGCCTATAAATTCATGACCTCGATTTTTGCTAGATAAGCACTTATGCTATTCAAAAACATCCACGGTCCTGAACGATTTTTCCATAACGCTTGAAGCGCTTCTTTGCTCTCTACTCATCAGAAATCCCAGTAGAAATATCACCGCCATACCCAACCTTAACGTTTTCTCGTGCAAGTAAGAATAAACCCCAAAAAACAAGGAGGCGATCCAATAAACACCGAAATCTGATTCCTCAAAATGATCAACGGCGGTTCATCAAACTATATTGAAAAAGCATTGTGTCGACCTGGTCCGCCCAATTTTAAATCTTTACGCCATATCCAAAGCGTGTAAGCTTCGCCATACAACCGGCCCAGCCTCGCCTCTCCCCCACAACTTATTCCCTCCTACGACGAAATCTCCGGCACTTGCATTAATTGCTCTGATGTCACCAATGCAAGTTTGACAACTAACGACTTCACCCAGATCCTTTAATCGCATCAATCATACTAATATCCCTTGACACTCTGATTATGCGCAGCTGGCATTTCAGGGACAATCCAATAAATTGGCATGACCTATCTTACGGCCATCTATTCCATTTCTTACGCTTAAAATAATCCCCCTAACTGTTCGACGCACATTGTCTAAAATAAAACACATCTTCCCTAAAGTCTTCTAATTTTAACTCCGATTTCTTATTCGTTTCAAACTAAACATGCGCATGGGGCGGAATAAGTGAAATAATCTTGACTAAATCGAAATTTCCTTTGCCAAAATTCAAATGCATATCCTTTTTAGAATAAAAATCTCCATCGGATAGGTGGTAGATATCTGGCTCTAATTTTACAAATTGACCAAGGATATCGTGATAATCGGCACCTTTCCATGCAGCATAAAAAATAGCATGCCCCATATCCAGACAAAAACCAAGCTTCGTTTGATCCAAAATATCCTTCATTTCTTCAGGGGACGCGCCCGTACAAAATGAGCCGTTTAGCCCTACCTTAGGCTTATTTTCCATTACCGCTAAGTCAAAAAGAACAGGAAATTCATCCTGAAACACTTTAACTTGCCGGATCGTCTCTCCTATTGATCCATTTGTGCCGGGATGAAAAATAATTTTCTCCGGATCCAACACGTTTCGAAAAACATCAACTTCCTTGATAAGGTCCTTGTTCTTCGACTCAGCATCTTATAAAGATAAATTTAGGCCCGCATGGGAATGGGGAGCATGCAGAATAATGGGCAGATTGATTTCCGCCCATTTATCCAAATATTGTGCTGAACCCGGAACGACAAAAAGTTCCACATAATCGAATACCTTATCACCATATAGTTCGATAGCAGGCGTAATATAACCATCATTCGTAGACCAAAGTTTTAAACCTAATTTATGCATATCGAGCGAGTGTACACGGAAAGGAGATTAAAGGCTTCATTCCACATCTCTGAAATAGTACGCTACCACACCGCTCTCGTCAAAACCCGGTTTCCCGCAACCTCGCACACTTTCCCAGTACAGATCGTGACGCTCCATCAGCTTTGTCAAAGCTTTCCCACAGAAATTACCCCGTCCTTCATCGCCACCACTCCACCAGCACCCCGCAGCCCCAAACACCGACTGCCCTCCGCCCGAAACGGGCCCGCACCCTTACACGCCGCGCACACGTTCACTTTACCCACTACCGCACCGCCGCCAGCCCGCACTGCACCCTGCACCCATCACCGGCTGCACTTGTGCCCCGCATGCTTCCTGTAATGCGCATAACTATGGCTTCAGCTGAAATTCAACCAGTAGCGCCCGGTCATCAACCATGACGCCGAGGCCAGCTCAGAGATCGAACGCCACCTCGTCCCGGTCAAGACTCTCGACGAGTACGCGCTTGCCGACGTCGGGTTCATCAAGATCGACGTCGAGGGCCACGAGCTTGGCGTGCCGCGCGGCGCGCGGCGCACGATCGAGGCCGGGCGCCCGGCGCTGCTCATCGAGCTTGTCGACCGGCTGCAGCCCGGCGTGATCGGCGAGACAGCCGACTGGCTCGGCGCGCTCGGCTATCAAGGCTACTACCTGCGCGACGGCAAGCTGCGCTCGCTCGAAGGCTTCGACCCGGCCGCGCTGCAGCCGGATGGGGCGCTCTCGAGCTACGGCCGCCGCGGACTGTTCATCAACAAATTCCTCTTTCTACTGGACGCACATATGGTTAAAGTCACGCGCTGGCAGCGTAGACAAACTTAACCTCGGCTGTTATACTTAGCTACAGTAGCTAAAGGGGTATAGTTAAAAAACTTTTTACTGTGAAAATTACTTTTATCAAACCACCTACCTATGGGGTAGGCCTCATGGGCGTGCAGCGCGTGCCGCATCTGGGAATCGCTTATATCGCCGCGGCCGCGCGCGACGAGGGGCACGAGGTCGACGTCATCGACATGTGCGGCGAGGACATCGATCGCGTCGAGTTGTTGCGGGGCGAATACCTCGCCTACGGCATGCCAGTCTCGGCGCTCGATACGCGCCTGAAGCCCTCGCGCATCATCGGGTTCACGATCATGTTTTCGCAGGACTGGGTCTTCATCCGCGAGATCATCGAGCACGTCCGCACGCTCGCGCCGGACGCGATTCTCGTCGCGGGCGGCGAGCATGTGACGGCGTTGCCCGACTATTGCCTGCGCGACTGCCCCGCGCTCGATGTCTGCGTCGTCGGCGAGGGTGAGGAGGCGCTCGTAGCACTGCTCGACGCGACCCTTCGCGGCGACGACTTGTCTACGGTTGGCAGCCTCGTCTACCGCGCGCCGGACGGTAGCGTCAAACACACGGCGCGCCGCGACCGCATCAAAGGCATCGACGAACTGTCGCTGCCGGCCTGGGATCTGACCCCGGTCGAGAACTACCTCTCGCGCGGACTCAACTACCACCTGCAGCGCGGGCGCACGATGCCGATGCTCGCGACGCGCGGCTGTCCCTACAAATGCACGTTCTGCTCGAACCCGAACATGTGGGGGCCGACCTGGCTGCCGCGAGACCCGAAACTCGTCGTCGACGAGATGGAGCTCTACGTCAAGCAGTACGGTGCTACGAACTTTATTTTCTCAGATCTGACGGCCGTAATCAAGAAGGGCGTCATCGTCGACTTCTGCCGCGAGATCATCCGCCGCAAGCTCGACGTGACCTGGCAGCTCCCGACGACGCGGAGCGAGTCGCTCAACCTCGAGACGTTGACATTAATGCACAAGGCCGGCTGCCGCGAGCTCGACTTCGCGATCGAGTCGGCCTCGGCCGAGGTCATCAAGAGCGTGCTCAAGAACAACAACGCCGAGAAGATGTCGCAGACGATCAAGGACGCGCTGAGCATCGAGATGAACCTAGCCGTCAACATCATCATCGGCCTTCCCGGCGAGGGACTACGCGATTTCTTTAAGAGCTATTTCATGAGCCTCCGGCTCGCGGTCATGGGCCTCCAGGAGCTCAACTGCTTTCCGTTCACGCCGTACCCGGGCTCGCAGCTCTTCTTCGAGTTCGTGAAGGCGGGGCGGCTGCGGCTCGACGACAAGTTCTTCCTCGATCTTTACGGTTACGCGGACCTCTCGAAGGCCGTCTCGTGGTCGGACCGCTTCTCGCCTCGGGGGCTGCGCTTCTTGCGGCTGTTCTTTATGTCGAGCTTTTACTCGGTCATGTTCTTGACCCACCCGCGGCGGATCATGCGCCTCCTCGCCAACATTCTTCGCGGCGACAGCACGACCAAGCTCGAGGGCGTCGTCAAACGCATCGCGCGCGGCGCACGCGACCAAAGCACAGCCGCCAAAGCAATCTGATGCCGCCCCAGACATTCGCGTTCGACCGCCGCGCGGGTTTCGTCGATTTCTACCGCGAGAACGGCTTCGTGATCGTCAACGGCGTTTACTCGAGGGACGATATCGCCGCGCTGACGAAGGCCTGCGACGAACTGTCGGCACGGCGCCGCGCCGATGGCAAGAATCCGCACAGCCCGCACCTCAAGCTGCACACGCATCACCCGGTCTTCGGCGCGGCCGCGCGGCACCCGCGGATGCTCGATGTCGTCCGCGAGATCCTCGGCGGCGGTCCGATGCAGTTGATCCACACTCAGCTGACCTACAAGCCGCCGGGAAGCCACGGCTTCTCGGTCCACCAGGACAATTTTTACACTCGGGTCGATCCGCCGGAGGCGATCGCGACTTGCTGCCTGTTCATCGATGACGCCGACGATCGCAACGGCGCGCTGAACGTCTACCCGGGCTCGCACCGCGAGTCGCTCTTGCCGCCGCGCAAGGACTGGGGCTATTTCCTGACCGTCGCGCCGGGCTTGGCCGTCAGCATGGCCAAGCGCGCGGCCGGCATCAAGCCCGGGCCCGACGACAACACGGTAGGCGTGATCGAACGCCTCTTCCACACGCTGGTCCCGCCTCAGTACCGCCGCGTCGTCGCCGAGGTCGCCGCCGGCGGCGTCTGCGTGATGCACCCGCTGCTGGTCCATGGCTCGGGCACGAACTCGACCTCGGACCGGATGCGCCGCAACGTCGCGATCAACCTGATCCGCAAGGGACAGCCCTTCCAAAAGGGGCTCTTCGCCGACCGCGAGCTCTACGACGTCTAGCATCCCTCACTGATATGCTACTTTCTGAGCCTTAAGAGTCATGCAACTCAAATGGGCTTTACCCGCCGGTTGACCCTGTTTCTCAAGCGGCACAATATCGACGACTGGGCCGCCCCGAGATGGATTTATCATCATGCAGTCCAGCCGATTCTCCGCCGGCTCTACCCCGAGGCGGTCGTGGCGATCTCGGGAGGACCCGAGGAATTCCAACTGCGGGTATTCAAGGCGCTGGTTCATCTCGGCGACGTCGTCGTGGATTTGGGGGCCAACGTGGGCTACTACACGCTGCCCGCGGCCGAGGCGGTGGGCCCTCAGGGGAGGGTTTTTGCGTTCGAGCCCGAGCCCTCGAACTGCGCCCTGATGCGCAGGCTTACCGATAAGGCAGGATATGCCAACGTCACGATCGTCGCTAAAGCCGCGACGCAGCAGACAGGCAAACTCCGTTTATTCCTATCGGGGAGCACTACGGTGGATCATAGGATATACGACACGCCAGGCCGGGTCTCCATCGAGATCGATTCTGTCGCGCTCGATGAGTATTTCTCGGATTTTAAAGGCCGGATCGACGTCGTCAAGATCGATGTCCAAGGCGCGGAGCTGTCGGCTTTGTTGGGCATGCAGCGGCTTTTGGAAACACATGCAGACATTAAATTGTTTACCGAATTCTGGCCGACAGGCCTCGTGCGCTGCGGCAATACTCCCCAATCTTATCTGGAGTTTCTCGCGCGCCTGGGTTTCTCGTTCCTGTTGGTCGATGAGAAAGCCGGCCGACTTCGGGAGGTTTCGATGGAGGAGCTCCTGCGTGACTTCCGAAACCCCGCAGAATACGACTATGCTAACCTGCTCTGCGTGAAGGATCGATCCGCGATCGTGGGCCTCGTCGAGGCCGCGTCCGGCGTCAGGCCAAGGACCATTGAATGAAAGTCTCCATTGTCGTCTATGTGCTCAACGAGCGGCAGGGGCTCCAGGCCATATTGCCGCTGATCAAAAAGGAGTGGTATGACCAAATGGTGTTCATCGAAGGAGGTTCGACCGACGGCACCGTCGAATATCTGCAAGAAAACGGATATGAAGTCTATCGGCAGGTAGGATATCGATGGTCGGGGGCTTATTCGGAGGCATTTCGGCGGGCGACGGGCGATATCATCGTGGATTTTTCCCCGGACGGCAACTCCGTCGCGGAGCGAATTCCAGAGTTGATCGCGAAGATTAAAGAAGGATATGACATGGTCACCGCCTCCCGCTACGCAGGTGGAGCGAAGAGCGAGGACGATACGGCGTTGACGCGTTTCGGGAATTTGCTCTTAACCAAAACCATCAATATCGTCTTTCGCGCCCATGCCACCGACAGTCTTGTGATCTTCAGGGCGTACCGGAGGTCCTTTTTGGAAAGATCCGGAATATTGGATGCCGAGCTGGGCCAGTGCGTGACGGCCCTGCTGACGATCCGCTGCGCCAGGATCAAGGGTAAGTATACCGACATTCCCGGGGATGAGCCGAATCGTCTGTTCGGCACCAGCAAGCTCAACGTAGTCGTTGACGGTCTGCGCGTTGTGTGGCTTATCCTCAAAGAATTCTGGCTTGAGATGCGCAAACGCGCGCCCGTTTCCCGGGCACGATCCCTCGCGAAAGATCCGCCTTCGGATTCCCGCCAGTAATTTCCGCATTGAATAGCTATTCCAAACAAAAGAAATCGGGCTTCATTTCCGTTGTGATGGAGCAATTCTCGGCCGTGCGTCGTCGTTTGCGCGCTCAACCGGACGCGCGCTCTGAAACCCGCGATTCGGCGTTCTACCGGGCGGGGGCCGTCCTGGCCGCCGCTTACGTCCTTTTCGGCGTCGTGCTGAACTACACCGCGAATTTCACTAGCTACGAAACGTCGTACTTCTTGCTCCCGATGATCCATCGTCGCGGCCTGGGCTTCGCTTGGAGCGATTTGTGGCAATCCTCCGTCGAAGTTCTGGCCTTTGATAACGGCAGCGCCGAAGAGCACCATCGCACAACCGAGGGGTTCGTTCTAGGTGACTGACTCGCCCAAGAACGTAACCCCTAAAACGATCGAAACAATCGGCACCAAAAACAATGCTGAAGACGCGATGATCGAGCCCGCAGCATCGAGAACCTTAAAGTTCCATACGAATGCGATGCAGCTACAGATGAAGCCGACACAAATTGCTGAACTAATTTGCCACAGCGTCTGCGGCGCTTGCTTAACACCGAAAAACAAAAACAGCGGTAGAAGAGTTATTGCCGAAAAGCACAACTGCGTTGTAACCAGCACCTCGGTCTTCAAGCCATATGGCAAGATATATTTTTTCGAATACGGATACGCAATGCCGTAACACTTTGTGGCGGCCAGCAACGCAAGCATTTCCCACAGCGGGTTATCACCTATCCCGTTCCAGACGCCGAATATAAATAGAGCCCCGACGGAACCGATGCCCAGCCCAATTACTTGCACAAAAGTTATCTTCTCGCTGCGAAACACTACTGCCACAAAAAACAGTGTCATCAGCGGAACGATTGACGCGCCAATACCGGCGAGCGCCGAGCTAATTTCGGTCTCTGCCAAAGCGAGCAAGATGCCAAATATCGAATTAAAAAACAATGAGAGGCTAAATATCCGCACCAAGATTTTCTTCTCTCGCGGAAACTTAAGTCTGAGCCGCGCAGTGTACACGACCATGAATAGCGCGCCGAGGGCATACTTTGTGAAAGCGACACCAACGGGTGTGAGAAACTCAAAACATCCTTTGATAAATACGAATGTTGAACCCCAGGCAATTATTACTGCAATAAAATACGGCAACCAAGACTTTATTTTTTTTCATGAGATGCCTCAGGCTAGAGACCTGTCCTTCCGGCTACCTTGCGAATGCTTCGCATGCGCCACACCCACCCCTTCGATGCGGTCCACCTGTCCTATTTAGTAGGATAGTCTGCGTATGTCCCAAACCACCAAGGTATTTGTCCACGGCGTTCCCGAAACCAGTGCCATCTGGTCACCCCTTGTCGACGAGCTCTCTACACGCGGCGTCACCAACATTGTCTTGCTTTCCCCTCCTGGCTTTGGCACACCATCCCCCGCAGGTTGGGGTGCAACGATGTACGACTATCGCGATTGGCTGATCAACGAACTCGACAACATCGACGGCCCCATGGATCTCATTGCACACGACTGGGGTGATGGTCATACTTACAGTGCATAAGCCGCCCGTCCAAACATCGTGCGTTCATGGGCTACCGATGTCATCGGAATGTTGCAACCCGACTACATCTATCATGACGCCGCTCTCCGTTGGCAAACACCCGACATTGGTGAGCAAGCCATTGCCGGCATGGTTGCCGAAGACGATCAAGACTTCGTACCTTATTTTTCCTCTACGGGAATGACACCCACCGGTGCAGCCAACATCAACGATGACATGGACCGCTGCATCCTCGCCCTCTATCGTAGCGCCGCCCAACCAGCCTTAGCCAATACCGGCAAACTCTTTACAACAGCAGCACCACCCAATGGCCTCGCAATCATCGCCCCCAACGATCACTTTTGCGGCACCGTGCAAGACATGAGTCAAGTTGCTACAAGCGTCAATGACACCACAGCCACTATTGACGATGCAGGCCACTAGTGGATGTGCTCACACCCCGAGCTCGCTGCATAGATCCTCATCGAGCACTGGGCTTCGATACCTGCCTAACGGAATTTTGTTGCACATATAAATCTGTCCGAACCCCCACGAACAGGGCGCAGCATTCACCCTCGGCTCAAAACATTAATCGCCAATTGAGGAATAAGAGGCCAGAGGCTGCTGATTTAGCAGTCCACTAGTTCGAGCCTGCCGGAGTGCACGTCAAAGATTGCACCCGCGACAACTAAGCTCTTGGGCAACATCGCATACGCACGTATCTTTTGAACATCTGAGATTAGTGCCGCGTGCTGATCCGCAACCATCCGAAACTCAATGCCTCTTGTGTCGATGCCATGCAAGCGCTCAATGCTGGCA
>Ga0209553_1001610_pt1 | contig 11240 bp, 6 predicted proteins | sample LauGreFBDMM110DN_2_FD_188217 | JGI IMG/M metagenome (GOLD analysis project Ga0209553, IMG submission 188217) | Freshwater lake microbial communities from Lake Michigan, USA - Fa13.BD.MM110.DN (SPAdes) (version 2) | ecosystem: Environmental > Aquatic > Freshwater > Lake | place: Lake Michigan, USA...
GTAATAAACTCGTGCGCGTTGACCGTGCGCAGCGTTTGGTCTGCCGGGCGGGACGCGCCGGCTCTACCGCCGCTCCGGGGCACGGGCCGCTCCACGCAGCAAGTCCCGGCCCTTCGTTCTCTTTGTTCCCTTCTGTGAATTGCCTTTCGGAGTTGTGGATAATTTTACAAATTCCGGGCTTGCTCGCGGCCCGTAACCAAGCAGTCTGTCTGGCGCACCAATGAAATCCATCGTACTTGCTGTCTGCCTGCTTTCGTTCTCCGCCAGCCTGCCGGCCGCCGCCCCGCCGCCGGTCGTCGGCGAGTTCCGCGTGACCATCAAGACCCTCGCCGCGCGGATGAAATATGACACCGCGGAATTCATCGTCCCGCCCGGCGCGAAGGTGCGGCTCACGCTCATGAACGACGATGCCATGCCGCACAACCTCGTCCTCACGAAGCCGTCCGCCGACAAAGGATTCGCGCTCGCGCAGGCCGCGTGGGCGCTCGGCGCGCAGGGCGTGGCGAAGCACTGGATTCCCGACGACCCGCGCGTGCTCGTGGCGACGAAGCTGGTGCAACCGAAGTCGCAGGAGGAACTGGTCTTCGAGGCGCCGCGCGAGGTGGGTGCGTATCCGTATGTCTGCACGTTGCCCGGTCACGCAATGGTGATGAACGGAATGATGCGCGTCGTCTCCGAGGGGACGAAGCTCACGGACGGAAAGTTCCAGCTCTTCACCGGGAAGTGGGAGAAGCTGCCGGACTTCTCGAAGCTGCCGCCGCTGCGCGAAGGGCCGCTGGAGGAAAATCTCATCCAGTGGAAACTCGACAACGACAAGACCGAGTTCGGCCTGCGCTTCACCGGCAAGCTGGAGGTGAAGACCGAGGGCGAACATACCTTTCGCATTTCCTCCGACGACGGTTCGCGCCTGAGCATCGATGGCAAGGTGGTGGTCAACAACGACGGGCAGCATCCGGCGGACGACGGCAAGACCGGCCGCGTGCGGCTGAAGCCCGGCGTGCATGATTTCCAGCTCGATTATTTTCAAGGGACGGCTGGGGCCGAGCTGTATGCCTCGTGGGAAGGGCCGGGCTTTTCCGAGACCTGGCTGACCAAACGGCAGCTTGGCGCGATGCCGAAGCAGAACAAAGGCGAGGCCAACACCGGCATCCCGCTCATCGTGAAGGACGAGCCGATCATTTACCGGAACTTCATCGCGGGCGTGGGCACGCGCGCCATTGCGGTCGGCTATCCCGGCAGCGTGAACGCCGCCTTCGATGCGGACCTGTGCAACGTGGCCCTCGTCTGGCGCGGCGCGTTCATGGATGCGAAGCGCCACTGGACGGATCGCGGCGATGGTTTTCAGCCGCCGCTCGGCTACGGGTTGGTCAAGCTCGACAAGAATGTGCCGCTCGCCGTGCTGACGAATGGCGAGGCCGCGTGGCCGTCGGCGCCGAGGGATTTGCCCAACGGCGACTGGCCGGAAGGCTACCGCTTCGGCGGCTACACGCTCGACAAGAAGGGCGTGCCGACATTTCGCTACACCTTTCGCGGTGTGAGTGTGGAAGACCGAATGGAAGGGGCTGCAGCCGACGAGCACGGCGGACACGATCACGCCGGCGTGGCCTTGCAGCGCGTCATCAGGCTGCGCAGCAAGCAGCCGCTGGACGGACTGCATCTCCGCCTCGCCACCGGCCAGCGCCTCGCCGCCGGGAAGGACGGCGTCTTTCCCCTCGATGAAGACATCACGCTCCACGCGGCGGGTGGCATCGTTCGGAAATCAGCGGGCGGCCCGGAGCTGCTTGTGCCCGTGTCGTTCAACCAGGGCGAGGCCCGCGTTGCCGTCACCTACCGTTGGAATCACTGACCCATTTTTCTCATGCAACGCATCGTATCAACGATCCTCCTCGCCGCCTTCACCACCACCGCCTTCGCCCAGAAGACCGAAACCATCAAGGCCGAGCGCGAGTTCTACGCCGTGACCACCGTGCCCACGCCGTCGGAACCGCCGATTGAAGTGTCCGGCCTAGAACTCATGCCCGACGGCAAGCTCGCCGTGGCCACGCGGCGCGGCGAAATCTGGATGGTGACTAATCCCGCCGACCCCGCGCCGATCTGGAAACGCTGGGCGCACGGGCTGCATGAGCCGCTCGGCATTTCCTTCCGCGACGGCTGGCTCTGGGCCACGCAGCGACCGGAAGTCACGCGGATGAAAGACACGGACGGCGACGGACGTGCGGACGTTTTTGAAACCGTGGGCGGCCAGTGGGGCATCAACGGCGACTACCACGAATACGCTTTCGGCTCGCGGCCCGACAAGGACGGCGCGATCTGGAATGTTCTTTGCCTGACGGGTTCCGGCAGCGCGAACAGTCTCTTCCGCGGCTGGGCCATCCGCGTGTTTCCGGATGGACGATCCGAACCCATCGCCAGCGGCATCCGCTCGCCGGGCGGCATCGGCTTCGCGCCCGATGGCGAGTGCTTTTACACGGACAACCAAGGCCCGTGGAACGGCAGCTCCTCGTTGAAGCATCTCAAGGTCGGTTCCTTTCAGGGCCATCCCATCGCCAACAATTCCTTCGACACCGCCGCCAAGAAAGGATTCTCGCTTGGCGCGATGAAGAAGCGTCCGGCCGAGCCGAAGAGCGGCAGCCGCATCGATGCCGAGCGCGCCACCGTCGAGGAATATGTGCCGCCCGCCGTCGTCCTGGTTCACGGCATTCTCGGCCAGTCACCGACCGGGATGTGCTTTGATCAAAGCGGCAAGTTCGGCCCGTTTCGCGGGCAGATGTTCGTCGCCGAGCAGTCCTACTCGCTGCTGCAGCGCGTCTTCTTGGAAAAGGTGAACGGTGTCTGGCAGGGCGCGGCCTTTCATTTTCTCGCCGGCTTCGGCAGCGGCAACATCGCCACGCTCATGACGGCCGATGGAGTCATCTACACTGGTGGCAGCGATCGGGGCTGGGGCGCGAAAGGCGGCAAGTCCTTCGCGCTGGATCGCGTCGCGTGGACGGGGAAAACGCCGTTTGAAATTCACGAACTGCGCGCGAAGCCGGATGGTTTCGAACTGACCTTCACCCAGCCCGCCGATGCCAAGACCGCCGCCGATCCGGCCAGCTATCGCGCCGAGGCCTGGACTTATATTTACCAGTCCGCCTACGGCAGTCCCGAAGTGGACAAGCTGACGCCGCGCATCGTCGCGGCCACGGTGGGAGCCGACGGGAAAAGCGTCCGCCTCAAAGTGGAGCCGCTCACCAAAGGCCACGTCCACGCCATCAGCGCGCCCGGGCTGCGGAACGCGGAAGGCAAACCGCTGCTCCACGCCACCGGCTACTACACGCTCAATGAGATTCCCAAGTAGCCCGCGAAATGCCCGATTGACCCGGACCTTCCTGTCGATAAAATCGCCCGTCACGAAACCAACACCAAAATGAAAACCATTCATCGCCTCCTCTTGTGCCTCGCCTTGCTCCTCACCCTCACCCCTGGCCTCGCCGCCGAAAAGGGCGCCAAAATCCGCGTCCTCATCATCGACGGCCAGAACAATCACGACTGGCGGAAGATGACTCCGTGGCATAAGGCGCAGTTTGAAGCTGCCGGCCTCTTCACCGTCGAGGTCTCCACCACGCCTCCGGGTGGCACGGGCTGGGAGAATTGGCATCCCGATTTCTCCAAGTATGATGTGATCCTCAGCAACTACAACGGCCAGCAGTGGCCGGCCGCGGTCAAGAAATCGTTCACCGAGTTCGTGGAAAAAGGCGGCGGGGTCGTCGTTATTCACGCCGCGAACAACGCCTTTCCCGGCTGGAAGGAATACGACCAGATGATCGGCCTCGGCTGGCGCGGGTCGGAATACGGCAACTACGTCACGGTGGCGGACGACGGCTCTCTCGTCACCCGCAAGCCCAAGGACGGCCCCGGGGCCGGCCACGGCTCGCAGTGGGAATTCATCGTCACCACCCGCGAGGCCGAGCATCCGATCATGAAGGGGCTGCCGGCTAAATGGAAACATGGCCAGGACGAGCTTTACCACGGCCAGCGCGGGCCGGGCGAAAACCTGCACCTGCTCGCCTCCGCCTTCGCCGACAAATCCAAGGGCGGCACCGGCGCGCATGAGCCGATGGTCTGGTGGATTCCGTTCGGCAAAGGAAAAATCGTCACCAGTGTGATGGGGCATGTTGGCCCGAAGACGGATTCCATCCAGTGCGCCGGCGCGAACCTGATCACTCTCCGGGCCTGCGAGTGGGTGGCCACGGGCAAGGTCACGCTGCCGGTCCCGGAAAATTTCCCCACGGCGGAGAAGACCGTGATCCTCCCCAAATAACCGGCCCGGTCCGGCGGCCCGCCGCAGTGTGGCGGCGGGCGTCCCGCCCGGCGGCCAGGCGTTGAGAGATCAAAGGCGGCCTGGCACTGCACGCGTGATCCGAAATCAGTGGCCTCATCTCCGGTCGGCGGAACGTGGGGCCTTTTCGGAATTCGGGTCGGACCGGGCAACGGATGAGCCACGGGTTTTTTTTCTGCTGGCCCCAATGAACCTAAAATAAAAATGAGAACATCAAACATCAGCGCACTGCTGGCCGCCGCCTGTCTGTATTCCGCGACCACGGGTCACGGGGGAGAAAAGAGCCGTCTCGTCGCCAACCTCGAGGCGGGCAAGGCGCAGACCGTCGTGACCTACGGGACCAGCCTGACCGACGGTGCCGCTTGGGTTTCCGTAATGCAGGCGGGGCTGGAACGCAGCTTTCCGGGCAGGGCCAAAGTCGTGAACAGCGCGAAGAGCGCCATGTGGTCCACGTGGGGCGTGAAAAATCTCGAGCAACGCGTGATCGGGAAAAAGCCCGACACCGTCCTGATCGAGTTCTCGATCAACGACGCCTACCTGCCGTACCAGACTTCCGTCCCGCAGGCACGCAGCAACCTCGTGGAAATGATCGACCGGATCCTGAAGGCCAACGCCAGTTGCGAAGTCATTCTCATGGTGATGAACCCGCCGGTCGGAGGCCATCTCGAGCAACGGCCAAAGATCACCGACTACAACCAGATGTATCGCGACGTCGCCAAGGACCGGAAGCTCCTGCTCATCGATCACCATCCCAACTGGGAAAAAATCCGCAAGGCCGACCCGGAGCTTTTCCGGAAGTACATGCCCGACGGCATTCATCCGGGCGCGGAAGGCTGCAAGATGGTGATCACGCCGGAAATTTTCAAAGCTCTCGGTTTGACCGGACTTTGAAGATTCCTGGCTATGGACCGTTTTGCAGCCCGCTCATCCTCACAACATGAAAATCCAATTCATTCTGCTCGCCGTCGCTTTGCTGACGGGTCTCGCCACTCCGGCCTCCGCCCAACACCAAGGGTGGCAGCACTCGGGGGCGCTCACGATTCTCACCACGCCCGAGGGTGCGAACCTGCCCGCTTCGGCGGTGGAGACTGACTTCCCATTGCTGGTGCGGCTGAGCAGGGACTGGTTTGATTTCAGCCAGGCGAAGCCCGGCGGCGACGACATCCGTTTTTCCAGCGCCAACGGCACCACGCTCGCCTATCAGATCGAACAGTGGGATGCGGCCCAGGGCACGGCGAGCATCTGGGTGCGCATCCCGCAGATCAAAGGCAACGAACGCCAGTCCATCACAATGCATTGGGGCAAGGCGGATGCCGCCAGCGAATCCAAAGGCGCGGCCGTGTTCAATGCCGGGAACGGTTACGCCAGTGTGCTGCACATGAACAGCGCGATGCAGGACGAGTTGGAAGCGCTCACTCTCAAAGACCAGGGCACGACCACGACCTCCGGCCTGATTGGCGAAGGGCGTCACCTCGCGCGCGGCAAGGGCCTTCTCGGCGGTGACCACGTCACGAACTATCCCTTCGGCGATGGCGCATTCACCTCGGAAGCGTGGTTTCGCGCGGAGTTGGCGGGGACGACGATCTTTTATTGGGGCCGTTACGCCACGCGACTCAACGGCAAAACCGGCGACGGCAATGAAGTGGGCCTCAATATCGGAGCGCCCGCGAGCCTGGGCTGGGCGTCGGACGGACCCGGCGGCGCCAGCGCGGCGACGGTGCCGGTCCTGGGGCAATGGAATCATGTCGCCGCCACCTACGAAAACGGCACCAACAAGATCTACGTGAACGGCAAACTCGATGGAGCCCGTTATCACAAGGCCGCTATGTCGATCGTGAAGGACATTGTCGTGAGCATCGGTGGAATGCGCGGGACCGACTTTCGGTACATCGGCGACATCGACGAGGTGCGCGTCTCGCGCGTCGCCCGTTCGGCGGACTGGATGAAGCTGCAATACGAAAACCAAAACGCCCTGCAGACTCTGGTCGGCCCGCTTGTGCCGAACGGATCGGATTTCGAAATGAGTCATGCGTCGATCCAGCTTCAGGAAGGCAAAAGTGTGACGGTCGTCGCCAAGGCGGGCGGAGCGCAGAAGATTTACTGGGTTCTCAAAAAGGACGGCGTGGAAACGCTCGCCGCCGTGGACCGGTTTTCCTTCACCCTGCCCGCCGGTCGTGTGATGGCCAACACCGCCCTGACCCTTCAGTGCAAAGTCGTGGATGCTCGCGGCGCGAAGACCAAGGACATTCCCGTCACCATCACGGAAGACATTCCCGAACCGGTCGTCACGCTGAAAGCTCCGGCGCGCTGGAATGGACGGGACACGATTGAAGTCGTTCCGACCGTCAGCAACCTCGCCGCGATGCGTGCCAAGGGAGCGGGCGAATTGAAAACCATCTGGACCGTCTCCGGCGGCGCCGTGACCAGGGAAGTCGCGTCCGACAAACTCATCCTGAAGCGTTCCCAGTACACCGGCCCCATCACTGTCCGGGCCGCCGTCAACAATGGCGGCGCGGACACGATCGCCTCGACGGTGATCGCGGTGACCGAACCCAAAGTTGACGCGTGGGTGCAGCGCACACCGGGGAAGAATGAGCAACCCGAGGAGAATCAGTTCTACGCCCGCGACGACAAAAACGAGGGAACGCTCTTCTACCACGGCACGCTGGATCAACCCGCCGACTCCGTGTTCCTGAAAATTTATTCCGACAACCAGCCCCCCAGGACCCAGACCCAGAAACCCGGTGCCGACAAAAGCTACGCCTTCACCGCCAAACTCAAGCCGGGCCTGATTAAATACAAAGTCGAGTTCGGCACGAAGACTGGAGGCACCGAAACCTTGTTGCGCACCGTGACGAACCTCATCTGCGGCGACGCCTACATCATCGACGGTCAGTCCAACGCCGAGGCCACCGGGCCGAACAATGGCCCGGCCGTGGACCCGGAAACTCCGCTCAACACCTGGATTCGCAGCTACGGCAATCAGCATGAGGGCAGCACCAAAGGCGGCTGGGGCAACGCCGTCCGCACGCGCATCTGGGGCAGGCCGGATTATGGCGTCGGCCAGATCGGCACCTGGGGGATGGTGCTCGCAACCAACCTCGTGACGAAGCATCAGATTCCCGTCTGCATCATCAACAGCGCGTATGGCGGCACGCCCATCTTCCTGCATCAGCCGAATCCCACCAATCACTTCGACACGAGCGGTTCTTTTTACGTCAGTCCCTACAAGATTTACGGCGGCCTGATCACACGCGTGACGGGCGCCAAACTGACGCACGGCATTCGCGGCGTGCTGTGGCATCAGGGCGAAAACGACCAGGGCAGCGGCGCGCCCACTGGCGACAGCAACTGGAAATCCTACCAGCAATACTTCATGGACATGACCGCCGCGTGGAAGCAGGACTTCCCCAACATTAAGCACTACTACGCGTTTCAGATCTGGCCCAGCGGCTGCAGCATGGGCGGCACCCGGTCCGGTGACATGCTGCTCGAAGTTCAACGCACCCTGCCTCCGCTCTATTCCAACCTGCGGATCATGTCCACGCTCGGCATCGTCAGCAAATCGAGCGGGCGCGGGCTGTGTCATTTCGACGAGGAAGGCTACGCGCAGATCGCCCGGCTGGTCAGTCCGCTGCTGGAACAGGACAACTACGGACTCGACCGGACGAAAATTCTCAGCGCACCAAATCTCCAGCGCGCGTCTTTCACTCGGGCCGGCCACGATGAAATCACCCTTGAGTTCGACCAACCGATGGTGTGGAAGGAAGAATGCAAGGCGTGGATCGAACTCGACGGCAAGGCTGCTCCCATCGCTTCCGGCAAAGTCTCAGGCAACAGCCTCACGCTCCAGTTGTCTTCGCCTTCCAGCGCTCGGCTCGTCGCCTATCTTTCGGGCAGAACGTGGGACGGGAAACCTGACCGTTTGCTCTACGGCAGCAATGGCATCGCCGCGCTGTGCTTCAGCGAAGTTCCGCTGGTCTCCAAGAAATCATCCCGCTGATCAATATGTCACACCATCTCTTCCGCATCTTGCTCTGGCCGCATGGTGGTCGGCGGCGGGCGCTGATCCTTGCCTGGCTCGCCGTCCAGCTTGCTTCGAACGCCGCCGTGGTGAGCCCGACGAATTCGTCCTTGAATTTGTTGCCGTGGCCCAAGTCCGTGGAGCTCGCGTCCGGCGAAATAAAAATCACTGGACGCTCCCGGATTGTGGCCGGGAATCCCGGGTTGAAACCGCTGGCCCCGATTTTGCGGGACGAGCTCAGGCTCGTCACCGGTTTGAACCTCGTCGTCGTCGATGGCCCGCCGCGTCCCGGCGACGTCGTGCTCCGCATCAACCAACAATTACAAGCCGGCGAAGACATTCTCTGCGTCCGCCGCGGCGAGGTCGTCCGGACGCGCGACGGCGCCTATCGGCTTCAAGCCACCGATGGCGTGGTCATCGAAGGTTTCGACTACCGGGCTGTGGCCGAAGGCACAGCCACCTTGCTGCAAGCCGTCCGGAGGGTCGGGGACTTCGCCGCCCTTCCCGCAATGACGATCAACGACTGGCCGCACGCCGACTTCACCGGGGTCATGCTCGACGTGGCCCGTCAGGCCAACACCCTCGAGGAGATCCGGCGCTGCGTGCTCGTCTGCCGCGCTTACAAGATCCGCTACCTTCAGTTGCATCTGACGGACGATCAGGCGTGGACGTTTCCTTCGACGGCTTATCCGGCGCTCGGCACGAGGAACGGTTCCGCGCACGGCGGTCCCGCCGCGCCGCGCTACGATCTGGCGGAACTGAAAGCGTTGGTGAAATTCGCCGACGAACGCGGCGTGACCCTGGTCCCCGAACTGGAGGTGCCGGGGCATTCCGGCAATGCCTGCGGAACCTTGCCGGAAATTTTCGGCTATCTCGATCCGGTGACGAAAAAGCCGGTGGGTCAGGGCATGATGAACATTGCCCAGCCGAAACTCTACGAGGCGCTGGACACGATCATCGGTGAGATGTGCGCGGTGTTCGCCTCGTCGCCATACGTTCACATCGGCTGCGACGAGGTTTCCGGCCTTGGCAATGTTGCGTCCACGCCCGGGGCGCTGGCGTTCATGAAGGAAAAGAAAATGCAGAGCCCCGGTGAGCTGCTGAATCATTTTATCGCAGAGGTCAACGCGATGGTGAAGAAACGCGGTCGCAAGACCATCATCTGGGAAGGCGCGGCCAACGGCGTGGCGAAGGACATTATCAACATGACCTGGGACGGCAATGCCCGCACCGCCGAACGCCTCGTGGCCCAGGGCATCACCACCATCACGGTTCCGTGGAATCTGGCCGGTGTACCGTGGAACGAGTGGAGCATGTATCATTGCAACGGGAGCGTGTTGAAAAAAGGCGACCCCGTGCTCGGCGCGATGCTGCCGGTCTGGGAACAGAAAGGGGAAGTCAGCCTGCGCTGGCTCCGTGGAGGTTTGCCCCGTCGCCAGGAGCGCGTCTGGGGGCCGGACACCGTGATCGAGACGAACAACTTCTCGCTCCGGGTGAACTCCACTGACTTTGTGCTCGACCGGTTGTTGTACGGGTTTGCAATCGACCAAAGCCCTTCGACGGAGGAAGGGCTGACGCATCGGCGAATCACCGGGCCAACGGTCCTGAAGTTGTCGGCGTGGCCCGGACTCGGCACGGTTCGCTCTACCCGGGACGGCTCGGAACCGACCATCGAGTCGCCGGGACTCGGGGAGCCATTCATGGTGGCTGATAATTTCACGATCAAGGCCCGGCTCTACGACGAACAGGGACACGCCGCCGCATCGATCTGGTCCCAGCCGTATATCTTCGCACCGCTGTCGCTTCATCCGGAAGGACTGCTGACCAATAGCACCTGGTTCTCGGACACGGTAACTTTGAAAATTTCGTCCACGATTAAGAGCGGAACCATTCGCTTCACGCTGGATGGTTCCGTCCCGCACGCGGCTTCGCCCGCCTGCGACAACCCGCTCCGGTTCACGAGCACCACGCGAATCAATGCCCGCTGGTTCGATGACGGCAACACCGGCCGGGGTGAAACTGTTGCCGCCACCTACCAGAAACTCACCACCGTCAGGCACGCCGCTGTGAACAAGCCCGTGACCATCTCCGTGACCGCCAAACTCGAAGCCGCCGCCGCCGCGCGGTTGCTGGTGGACGGCGTTCTGACGCGCGGAGGACAATGGGGAACTCCTGAGGTGCTCGCTCTCAGTTCGAGCGATCTCGAAGCGGTGATCGACCTCGAAGTGAAGACCGAGATTCGCAAGGTCGTGGCCCGGTGCCTCCACTGCCAGGAGGCCGGCATTTACCCGGCCAGGCAGGTCGCGATTTTTGTTTCCGATGACGGCCTGAATTTCACGCCGGCCGGCGCGGCCGAATACAAAGTTCCCGGCACCCGCGGCGCAGACGGAAGTTCCGTGAAAGAGATCGTCGTCGAATCAACCGCCGACGGCCGCTACCTGAAAGTCGTCTGCAAAAACAACGGACCGCTTCCGGCTTGGCACAACGCGCCCGGCGTGCCCGGACACCTGATGCTGGATGAAATTCTCGTAAACCCGTCGGCTGCGACGAATTAACGGTTGCCGCCCTCGCGGAATCCTCCTATTAAAATAGAATAATGAAATCCGCCCTCTCCATCCTCACCTTCCTGTTCATATTCCCGCTGGCTGCTTCCCACGCCGCCGCAGATTCCAAGCCGGTAAAGGTTTTCCTCCTTGCCGGGCAGTCGAACATGGAGGGCAAGGCCAGCAATGGCCTGCTGAATTATCAGGCCACGAACGCGGCCACCAAGAATCTCTTCGCCCATCTGCGCAAGGACGACCAATGGATCGTGCGCGACGATGTGTTCATCAAGTTTCTCGGGCGCAAAGGCCCGCTCACCGTCGGCTACGGTTCTCCCGGGGCCACGGGCGTCGAGTT
>Ga0209553_1001617_pt1 | contig 11205 bp, 5 predicted proteins | sample LauGreFBDMM110DN_2_FD_188217 | JGI IMG/M metagenome (GOLD analysis project Ga0209553, IMG submission 188217) | Freshwater lake microbial communities from Lake Michigan, USA - Fa13.BD.MM110.DN (SPAdes) (version 2) | ecosystem: Environmental > Aquatic > Freshwater > Lake | place: Lake Michigan, USA...
GTTTACGCAAGCTCAGGCCATCCCCCTGAACAGCACCATCGAGGGTATCGTTCTCACCGAGGATGTGGATTACTTTAAGGTCACCGTAAAAAAAGGGCAGCGCCTCAGCCTGGAGGTCGATGGGCTGCGTCTTGGTTACTTGAATTTCGATCCGTATATTGCGATCCTCGACAAGGATCGGTTCGAGAAGGCGTTTTCCGACGACACGATCTTGCATCGTCAAGATGGCTACTGTTCCTTCGTCGCGGAATACGACGGTGACTATTATGTGATGGTTCGGGAGTCTTCCTACCGCGGTTCGACGCGCTCCTTCTATCGCCTGCATGTCGGTGATTTCCGCCGACCAGATGTGGTCTTCCCGGCGGGCGGCAAGGTCGGCTCAAAAGTCGACGTGCGTTTCATCGACGCCAAGGGTTCCTTTACGGGTTCGGTGACGGTGCCGTCGGAAGAGGATCCTAACTTCGAGGTGTTCTCCGTCGAGGCGCCAGCGCCGTCGGGTAATCCCTTTCGCATTTCCCAGATGGATAACTTCTTGGAGTCCGAGCCGAACAGTGCCCGGGAGCAGGCCAACGTGGTGCCGCCCGCCGAGGCCTATGCGCTTAATGGCATCATTGGGGAGCCAGGCGACTCGGATTACTACCGCCTCACTTTGAAGAAAGGGCAGGTACTCACCGGCCATGCCTACGCGCAGGGGTTAGGCTCGCCGCTGGATCCGGTTATCAGCCTGCGCGGCTCAACCGGGGTAGCTTTGATTTCCAACGATGATGGCGGCGGCACGCGGCGCCTTGATTCCCGCTTTGAAGTCACGGTGCCTGCCGATGGCGAATACATGCTCAGCATCCGTGACCACTTGGATCGTGGCAGCCCCAAGTTTGTCTACCGCGTCGAGCTCATCGCCTCGCAGCCGCGCCTGACCTTTGCTTCCCCCGAATACTCGGTGAACGATTCGCACTACCGTCAGTTTATCGTGGTTCCGCGGGGTGGTCGGATGGCGTTACTCGAAAACTTCACCCGCACACGCGTGGGTGGTGACTACCGTTTCGCCGCACCTGGCTTGCCCGCCGGTGTGAAACTGCTGACCGAACACGCCCCGAAGGATATGCCGAACGTCCCGCTGCTGTTCGAGGCCGCTGCGGATGCTCCCTTGGGCCAAGCCATCGTACCCGTCCGCTTAGACCCCGTCGACCCCCAGAATAAGGTCGTCGGTCGTCTCCGCCAGAACTTCGACGTCGTCCGCGACGGTAATGTTATCTACCTCACCGACACGGAGGACCGCCTGCCGGTCGTGGTGGTCGAAGAGGCGCCTTACGCTTTGGAGATCGTCACGCCGAAGGTTCCGCTCGTCCAGAACGGCGTCTATGACCTTAAGGTAGTTGCTAAGCGTAAGCCAGGTTTCACCGCTGCTATCCGTGTTATCATGGTGTGGACTCCGCCAGGGGTTTCGGTGTTAGGCGAGATGACGATCCCGGCAGGGGCTGACGAATGTTCGTTCCAGTTAAGCGCCAGTGCGGGCGTGGCCACGGCGGAGTGGAAGTTTGTCGTGATGGGCGAAGCCGATGCCGGCCGGGGTCGCGTGTTCAATGCTTCGCCTTTCTGTCCCGTGAAAACGCAGACCGCCTATGTGACCGCCTCCGCGTTCCCGATGGCGGCTATCGAGCAAGGGCAGGAGGGTGTCGTGTCGACCAAGCTCGAGCAGCTCCTACCGTTTGAAGGTGAAGCCGTCGCCCGTCTGGTCGGCGTCCCTGATACCGTCGCCAGCGAGCCGATTAAAATCACCAAGGCGTCTACGGATCTGACCTTCCGCCTGAAGCCGGGCAAGGACTGCTTCCCTGGTAAGATTGCCAATCTCTTTATCCAAGTGGACGTCCCCCTCGCCGGTGGCACGGCGACGCACCGTGTCGCCCTCGGCTCGAGCGTCCGCGTCGATGCCCCGCGCAAAGTCGCCCCGGCTTCGGTCGCCAAAGTCGAAGCCCCGAAGGCCGATACCACTAAGCCCGCCGTGGCGCCCGCCGCCCCGGTCGTTCTTTCCCGACTCGAACAACTCCGTGAGCAAGCCGCGACGGGCAACAAGCAATAACTATGACTTCCTTCCGACTGCTCTTCACTTACCTGGCGGCGTGCGTCCCGGCTTTCCTGACGGCCGCCCCGGCTCCGGCCGACCTGACGCAAAAGCTCACGCAGATTGAGAAGCTCGAAATCTTCCCGTCCGCGGTAGCCCTCGAGTCCAAGCGCGACTTTCATCGCTTAGTGGTACTGGCGACCTTCAAGGACGCCACGACCCGCGATGTGACGGCTTTTGCTAACCTGCGCGTGGTTGACCCGAAGGTGGCCTCCCTAGAAGAGTATTCTGCGCATGCCGTCGCCGACAGCGGTACCACCGAAGTCATCGCCGAATTGGGCGGTCTTTCGGCGAAGGTGCCAGTTCAGGTTAAGGATGGCCTCAAGGATCGCGCGGTTTCCTTCCGCCTCGATGTCATGCCGGTCTTTCTCCGCGGTGGTTGCAATGCGGGCGGTTGTCACGGTGCGGCCCGCGGTAAGGACGGTTTCCGTCTCTCGCTTTTCGGCATGGATCCCGCTGGCGACTACACCCGTCTGACCCGTGAGATGATCGGCCGGCGCATCAACTTAGCCATCCCCGAGGAAAGCACGCTGATTGAGAAGACTATCGGTGCCGTGCCGCATACCGGCAATAAAGTCTTCGAGGCAGATTCGACCTATAGCCGAACCTTGCTGGAATGGATCGCGAAGGGCGCCCGCGACGACGCCCCCGACGTGGCCACGGTGACGGGCATCGAGGTCTTCCCCAAGCAAATCGTCCTAGAGGGGTCCAACGCCACCCAGCAAATCACCGTCCGCGCCACCTATTCCGACGGCACCGACCGCGACGTGACCAGCCTAGCGCTGTTCATGTCTAACAACGACCCTGTCGCGAAAATCAACAAGCAGGGCATGGTGACTTCCAGCGAACGCGGCGCGGCCTTCATGCTGGCCCGTTTTAACGTCTTCAGCGTGACAGCCCAGGTGGTCGTCATCCCCAAGGACCTTGTTTATACCCGTCCGCAGGCCGAAGCCTATAATTACGTCGACGCCGCGGTGAACGAGCGTCTCCACCGCCTGCGTATTGCGCCTTCGGGCCTCTGCACCGATGAGGAATATGTCCGCCGCGTCTATATCGATGTCGTTGGGCTTTATCCCAAGCCCGCGGAAGTTCAGGCATTCCTGGCGGATAAGCGCCCCGATAAGCGGTCCCAGTTGGTTGACGTGCTCTTGCAGCGTAAAGAATTCACGGAGCTATGGGTCATGAAGTGGTCCGAGTTGCTCCAGATTCGCTCCGGCATCAATAACAACCAGCCGCCGTTCTACAAAAACTCGCTCCTCTACTACAACTGGCTCGCTGACCGTATCGGCCAGAACCAGCCGTTGAACGAGGTGGTCGCTGACCTATTGTCCGCGAACGGTGGCACAGTCTCCAACCCGCCAGTGAACTTCTACCAGACCGAGGTGGATAAGTTAAAGCTCAGCGAAAACGTGGCCCAGGTGTTTATGGGGATGCGCATCCAGTGCGCTCAGTGCCATAACCACCCGTTCGACCGCTGGACGATGAGTGACTACTACGGTTTTAACGCCTTCTTCGCCCAGATCGGCCGGAAGAACACCGACGACCCCCAAGAAGTCATCGTCTATAATAGCAAGAACGGGGAGTCTCAGCATTTCCTGACCAAGGCTAATGTGAAGCCGAAGTTCCTCGGGGGCGAGGAGCCTGACCTCAAGCCCGGCGATGACCGCCGCAAGGCTTTGGCCGAGTGGATCGCCTCGCCGCGGAACCCGTGGTTCGCCCGCAATATCTCCAATATCGTCTGGGCTCACTTCTTGGGCGTCGGCGTCGTGGATCCCGTGGATGATGTGCGCGTCTCCAACCCGCCGTCTAATCCGGAACTTCTGGACCTGTTGGCGCAGCGTCTCACCGACTACAAGTATGACGTCCGAAAGCTCGTGAAGGACGTGGTGAGCTCCGCCGCCTACCAGCGTTCGTCCAAGCCAAACGCCAGTAACGGTGGCGATAAGCTGAACTTCGCCCGCGCCCAAGTCCGTCGCGTCCGCGCCGAGGTGCTACTCGACGCCATCTCGCAGATTACGGAAACGCCGAACAAGTTCCAAGGCCTGCCAATCGGGGCCCGTGCCGTCCAAATCGCCGACGGGGCGGTCAGTAACTACTTCCTGACAACCTTTGGCCGCGCCAAGCGCGAGTCGGTGGCCTCGACCGAGGTGAAAACCGATCCGAACCTTTCGCAGGCCCTGCACTTGATGAACGGGGACGCCATCAACGACCGTATCCGTCGTGGTCGGGTGGTCGAACGGCTGATCGCCGACGGTAAGTCGAACGACGTCATCGTCACCGACCTCTTTATGCGCGTCTTCGGTCGGCACCCGTTGGCGGCCGAGAAAGACGCTGTCCTGAAGGCCTTGGCCAGTGACCCTGCCAGCCGGCAAGCGGTCCTCGAGGATACGTTCTGGGCGTTGCTGAACTCCAAGGAATTCGTCTTCACCCATTGATACCCTGTGGCTGCTTTCTCCTCGCGTTTGGGCGCGGTCTCGCGCCGTTTCCTCCTCCTCGCCGCCACGGGCCTGACCGGGCTTACCGCGCGTGCCCAGGAGGCCACCGTCAAGCTGACCTACGACGACCACATCCGTCCGCTGTTGGAGAATAAGTGCTTCTCTTGCCATAATCCCGACAAGAAGAAGGGCGGGCTCGATATGACCAGTTATGCTGCCCTCGTTGCCGGCGGTGGCGGCGGTGCCGTCGTCGACCCAGGTAATCCCGGAGGTAGCCGCTTGTGGACCTGCAGTACGCAGAAAGAAGAACCGTTCATGCCGCCCGAGGGCGCGCCCTTGCCGGCTAAGGACTTGGCTTTATTATCCAAGTGGATCGCCGATGGCGTGCTGCAGAGTAAGGGGAGTGTGGCGCGTACGGCCAGTAAACCCAAGGTTGACCTGACGGTGTCGGCCGGGGCTGGTAAGCCCACGGGCCCAGTCGCCCGACCCGAACACGTTTTACTGGACCCGGTCGTCGTCACCCCGCGCGCCACGGCTGTCACGGCCATGGCCGCCAGTCCCTGGACTTCCCTCTTGGCCGTCGCCGGCCAGAAGCAGATTCTCCTCTATGATACCGAGTCCCGCGAACTCGCGGGCGTCCTGCCTTATGCCGAAGGGTATGCACGGTCGCTGAAGTTCAGTGCCAATGGTTCCTTGCTTATCTTAGGCGGTGGCCGCGGTGGTAAATTCGGCCATGCCGTCGTCTGGGATGTGAAGTCCGGCCGACGCGTCACCGAGGTCGGTAAAGAATTCGACCAATTGATGTCCGCAGATATCAGCCCGGACCATAAACGTATCGCCGTCGGTACAAACGCTAAGAAGGTGAAGTGTTTCGACACCGCCTCGGGCGAACTGCTCTACACGATCTCCAAACACACTGAATGGGTAACGGGCGCTGACTTCAGCCCTGATGGTATCCTCCTCGCGACCTCTGACCGCAACGGCAACGTGATGGTCTGGGAGTCTGAGAACGGCGGCGAGTTCTTCAACCTCGGGCAACACAAGTCCAGTGTCACCGACCTCGCATGGCGTTCCGACTCCAACGTGCTCGCCAGTTGTTCGGACGATGGGACCATTACCACTTGGGAACTCAAGACGGGGAAGCGCGTGGCCAACTGGGCCGCACATGGCGGCTCAGTACAGTCCGTGACTTTCACGCCTGATGGCCGCCTGTTAAGTTGCGGTAACGACGGCACCTCGGCCCTTTGGACTATCGAGGGTAAGCGTCTGACGCATGCCCGTGGTATTAAGCAGACCGACGTGGTCTCCAAAATCGTCGCCCTTGCCGACTCCAAAGTTTTCGTGACGGGTAACTGGCAGGGCGAGGTCCGGTTCTTTGACGTCGAGTCTGGTCAGGACCTAACGCAAGTTTCGGTGAATCCACCGAAGCTCGCGGAGCGTATCGCCGAAGCCGAAAAGCAATTAGCGAGCCTGCGGGCGAAGGCAACGAGTGCACCGGCGGACGCGCAAGCCGCGACGGCCCAGCTCCGTGCCGCCGAGGTCGAGAATGCCACCGTCTTGGCCGCTTCCGCCGAAGTGATGAAGAAACTCAACGCGGTGGAAGTTCGCTATCAGCCGGCCAATAAGGAATTGGAGGCCATGCGCTCGGTCCTCTATGGTAAGACCGCGGATGTGAAGACGAAGGCCGAGTTGACCGCTAAGATTAAGGTCGCCAGCGAGGCCCTCACCCCGGCCAAGACGGAACGGCGCGCTTTGCAAGAGTTGGCCGCTAAGTCGTCGCTTGACCTAGATTGGATCGCTAACCGTCTCATGGAGCTTCAGGCAAAGGTGAAGACCGACGAAGGGTCGTTGGCTTACTCGGATAAGGTGCTCGCCAGTGCGAAGAGCGACGAAAAGACCAAGGCGTCGACCCAGAAGCAACGCGAGACCCAAGCCACCGCCTTGGAGCTTTCTCGTGGTCAACTCGCTTCACTGCAGGCCCGTCAAGTGGTCGTGCAGGGGCAGATGAATACCTTTAATAAGCTAAAGACGGACGCCGCCGCCGCCGAGGCCTTCACCAAGAATTCGCTGGCCCAAATTGCGGGCTGGGAGGAACACGTCGCTTTTCTGCGGGCGGCTGAATTTAATGTCGGCGTCCTCGCTGAGAAGGAGCGTCTTGCTAAGCTCGAGGCGGATATCGCCGATGCGATTGCCGCGAAAGCGGAGAATGAGGTGGCGCACCAGGCCGCCCTTACACGCGTGACTGCTACGACCCAGCAGGTCGCTGACTTGGCCGCAAAATTGCCTCCACTGGAAGCGATTTGGAGTGAGCTCAAGGCAGCGTTGCCGTCCCTCGAAGCCCCGCTGGGCCCGCTGCGCCAGGCCGAAGCCGAAGCCGCCGGTAAGGTCGAGGCCCAGACTAAACTTTTAGGCGAACGCCAGGCCTTGTTGGGTGAAGCCATCCGCCAGCGCGACACGGAAGTCGCCGCCGCTAAAGCCGCCATCGAAGAGTATGGCCGCATCATGCGCCCTGTTCGCCTGCGCGTGGCGGAACTGACGACTCACGTCGAGACTTTGAAGAAGGAAGCCGCTACAGCGTCGGCCGAACTGGCTCAGGCCAAGGCGGCGGTCGCCGCTGTCCAAGCGAAAGTCGATGCAGCCGAGCGTAAGCTGGCGGCCAGCCTGACGGCGGCCGAGTTGACGGAAAAGCGCTTACAGGCCGCCACGGCCCAGGTCACTACGGCCTCAGAGGCCGACGCCTCTACCCATGGTGTCTCGGGCGTACTCTCGCTCCGTTATTTTACTTCCAGCAAGGAAACCGCTGCGCGTTTGGCAGCGGCCTTGACGGAACTGGCCGAGGCCAAGCAAGCCGTGGCGCAAGCCCAAGCGGCCCGTTTCGCGGCCGTTATCGCCGTTACCCAGGCAGGCTCCTTGGTGGCAGATGATGTCGCCAAGGTTGATGCGGCCCGGGCGGTCCTCGCCGAAAAGGGAAAACAGTTGGGTCCCGATCAAGCTGAATTAGCCGAGCAAGCGAAGGTTCGTTTGGCTCAGCAAAAGGAATATGCACTGAAAGTAGCGGCGCCGGCGGCCGTCGAGAAGGCTTACATTGCCAAGCTCGCCCCGCATCAAGCAGCCGTCAATCAAGCCCAAGCGGCCTTAGTCCCGCTGCAGCAAGCGATTGTAACGGCCAAGGCTCGTTTAGTCGAAGCGGCCCTGCCAGCGGAAGCGAAGAAGCAGGCTATCGTAGCGGCTGCCAAGACGCTGGACGAAGCCAAGGCCAAGTGGCTGGGCGCCCAGAAGGCCCTCGCCGCCGCGACCAAGGAAGTGCCCGACCGCGCGAAGAACCTCGTCGAGCTGGCCCGCACGATTGCGGACCTCTCTCCGCAGGTCGAGCCCCAGCGGGCTAAGGTGAAGGCGGCGGAGTCGGCCTACCTGGCCAAACTTCCGAAGCGTAACGTCGCGCAGGCTAAGTAGGCCTGTCTGGGGATTGCTTCAGGGCAGGGAGGTGCTACAAGAAAGCATCCCCATGAAGACCCTCCGTCTCCTCGCCGCCTGCCTCGGTGTCGTCTCGTTCGTCGCAGCGGCCACTCCGCCAGTCCGTCCGAACGTGTTGCTCATCGTCGCAGATGACATGGGCTGGGCCGACGTCAGTTGGCATGGCGGGAAGTTTGCCACGCCGCGGATGGCAGAGATTCTTAAGACTTCGGTGGAGCTGAATCGTCATTATGTGCAACCCGTGTGCACGCCGACTCGCACGGCTTTGCTCTCAGGTCGCTGGACGAGCCGCTTCGGTCCCCATGTGCTCGGTCCGACGAACATGCGCGCTTTCCCCGAGGGGACCTACACGCTGGCCTCGGCGTTAAAGTCCGTGGGCTATCGCACATCTATCTCGGGCAAGTGGCACCTGGGTGGTAAGTTTGCTTGGGGACCCCGCCAGTATGGGTTCGACCAGTCGTATGGCTTCCTCTCGGGCGCCGTCGACCCGTGGACGCACAAGTATCGGCCGGGCATCTTGGAGGATACGTGGAATCGTAACGACGTGCTGTTAAAGGAAGAAGGCAACGCCACCGAACTGATCGCCGCCGACGCCAAGCGCGTCATCCTTGAGAAGAAAGGGCCGTGGTTTGCTTATGTCCCGTTCGGCGCGGTGCATACCCCGATCGACGCCCCGAAGGAGTATTTCAAAGCGTATGAGGGCGTGAAGTTCCACGACGACGCAGTGAAGGACGATTCGATTCGTCGCTACGCCGCCTTTGTGACGCAACTGGATGCTAAGGTGGGCGAGTTCTACGACGCCCTCAAGGCCTCGGGGCAGCTCGAGAACACGGTAATCATCTTCACGTCGGACAACGGTGGAATCGAAAGCAGCGGAAATCCCTATGTCGGCAAGACCAAGGGGAGTCCGGCCGTGACCACGAATGCCCCCCTCCGCGGCTGGAAGAATACGCCGTATGAAGGAGGGATGCGCGTCAACGCGTTCGTCAGCTGGCCCGGTCACCTGCCCGCCGGCAAGAATAGCCACCCGATGCATGTGGCGGACTGGCTGCCGACGTTGGCTCGCCTGACGGGAGCCACCGTCCCTGCGGATGCGAAGTTAGATGGCCTCGACCGTTGGGCCGTCTTGACCGGTGCCGATGCGACGCCCGCGCCGCGGACCATCTATATTCCCCATTACCAGCGCTCGGCTGTCTTTTATGGCGATTGGAAACTCATCGCCCCGCATACCAACCCCCAAGGGAAGGCAGAACTCTTCAACCTTACCAAAGACCCCTTCGAACAGGACGAATGTTCCGCCCGCTTCCCTGAAAAGCTTAAGGAGATGCGCGAGCGCTTCCTCGAACTCCGGAAGGGGGACTTACTCGAAGCCCCGGCCGACGCCAAGTTTAGCGAAAAATCCGCAAAATGAAACTACGCCTATTCCTCTGCCTGCTGGCGATTACCAGCCAAGCCGCTGACCCCATCGGCGACGTCACGGCCCCGCCGGCTGAATTGAAGCTGCCGCCGTTTTACAAAAAATACATCAGCGCCCACGGTTTGCCGATTGTGGCCTCCGGTGCCGTCAACGACTACGCCCTCAAGGAGACCGCTTACCTAGCTAACCTCATGTTGGCCAAGCGCCCAGATGTCCGCACAGCGATGATCGCGAACGGCTCGCGGGTCATCATCATGGGGCGGGCGGAGTTTACCACCGATGTTCCTGAATACGCTGGCTTCAAGCCGAAGGATTACTGGGACGCCCGCGCCCGTGGCCTCGGCGGCTCGCAGACTGACCCCGTCTGTTCTTGCGCGGAAGAGAATATGTTGGCGTTCCCTGGCGACCCTTACGCTTCCGAGAACATCTTTATCCATGAGTTCGCGCACAATATCCACCTGCGCGGTATGCTGAAGGTTGACCCGACCTTTGACCGTCGCCTCAAGGCAACTTACCAAGCCGCCATGGCCAAGGGCCTGTGGAAGGGGAAGTATGCTGCGACCAACCATAATGAATACTTTGCCGAAGGCGTCCAGTCGTGGTTCGATAACAACCGCGTCAACGACCACGACCACAACCACGTGCACCTGCGCACACAGTTGCTGGAATACGACCCGGGCTTGGCTGCAATGTGTCGCGAGGTCTTCGGGGATACCGAACTAAAATATACCAAGCCGACGACTCGGCTGACGGGCCACATGGCGGGCTACGACCCGTCGACGGCCCCGAAATTCGTCTGGCCGGAACGCCTGACGACTGCGAAGGCTGAAATCCGCAAGAAGGTCGATGAACGCGTGCAGGCGGCAGAGAAGGGCCCGATCACACAGCCCTATACGAAGTAAGCCAGATGGACCGCCGACATTTTTTAGGGGCTTCGGCCAAGCTGATCCTCGCAGCCGCCCTGCGGAAGGCGCTCTGAGTTCCCTTAGGACGCCTTCGTGAAGGGATTGGCCTCCGTCGTCGCTGGTGTCGCCGGACGGGCCATGCGGACAATCACGACCATAAAGACGACGGTCGCCAGGCCCGAGAGCAGCAGCAGGGCCAGTCCGTAGCCTTCGGGGTTCGGGCTGAGGTCAAAGGTCAGCGGACCATAGAGCTTATTCCAGAGTGACACCCGCTGAGGTTGGCCGCTCGCCATCCAGCCTAACACCAGGTAGAGGTCCGTGATCCCGTAGGCCACGCAGAGCGCGGCAATCTTCAGCTGTTTCATGGCTTACTTCGCAGCCTTCTTAAAGACGGGCTTTTCTTTGTCGCCGCCGCTCAGGACGTAGGCCACGAGGTCAAGGATTTCGTCCTGCGTGAGCATGCTCAGGAGCATCGGCGGCATCGGGGAGATTGCGCTGCGCTCAATGCTCTTCACTTCCTTGCGGTCGACGTTGACGCGTTGGTCGGGGTCGGAGAGATCCGTGTTCACGACGACTGTGTCACCATTCAGGTTGACGATGACGCCGGTGAGGGTGTCACCGTTGTTCTTGGTCACGATAATCGGGGCGAACTGTTCGTTGATTTCCTTGCTGGGGTTGATGATCTGGTCGAGGAAGTCATGCGGGCTGTAGCGGCCCCCGGAGAGGGTTAGGTCGGGACCCGTCATGCCGCCCGCGTTGCCGAAGCGGTGGCACGTGAAGCAGGCCGCGGCGGCGAAGGCCTTGCGGCCGGTGTCGAAGTTACGGTCCTTTAGGCCGGTACCGACCGCGGCGTCG
>Ga0209553_1001618_pt1 | contig 11204 bp, 9 predicted proteins | sample LauGreFBDMM110DN_2_FD_188217 | JGI IMG/M metagenome (GOLD analysis project Ga0209553, IMG submission 188217) | Freshwater lake microbial communities from Lake Michigan, USA - Fa13.BD.MM110.DN (SPAdes) (version 2) | ecosystem: Environmental > Aquatic > Freshwater > Lake | place: Lake Michigan, USA...
GAGATATACCCTACTTTTATCTTAAAACAAGACCTCATGTTGAAGAAACTTCAATTCGATTCGAAGGCCCGATTTGATTCCCTTGATTTTTTAGTATGTGCAGATCTTAATCCATGACCCCTAAATTATTTTGCCAATTTGTCAATAAAATCTCATACTCAGCCAGCACCTTCTCCCAAGTGAAATCTTGGGAATGTCGGATACGACCAGCAGTTGCCATAGACTCAAGTAGCGTACGATCCTCTAAAATTCGTTCAAGTTGATTAGCACAACTCGCTTCATCATTGAAATAACATGCTCCATCTCCAGCCACCCAACGATTGTAAGCATTGTCATGCGCAAGCACTGCAGTTCCAGCACCCAATGATTCCACAAGCGATGGATTTGTTCCTCCTACTTGATGTCCATGCACATAGAGCCGCGCGTGAAAGCGCAGCGCCCTAACTATCACTTTGTCATAAATAGCACCCAGAAAAATAATTTCATCAGATGCCGCCTCTTTTACCTTAAGATGATAAGGATGTTCCATTTCGTATTTCCCCAGTACCACTAGCTTGCAACCTCTAGGTCTGCTAGACCATGCTCGCACCACTTCAAGTATGCTGTTCTCAGGCTCACCCCTCGCAATCAAAACTGCATATCCACGCTGTGTCAGCCCATAATTCATGATCAGCTCTAAACTTGCTTCTTTGATCTGATCTGATCCATATGGAATCATTGTGATCTTGTCTGCTGCTACCCGTGTGATTAAGTGCCGCTTGATCTCCGGATTGTCTGCCACCAAGTGATTACCCAACCAGCACCCAGCCCAGTCATTGAGCCAAAACCAAAACCTTGCAAACTTATTCCACTTTTGCCGACGCCATTCAATGCCATCCATGTTGATGATGTTATTAATACCTTTCAAGCGATAAATTGTGCAGAATAAAGCAGTGTTGTAACCTAAGGTTAGAATGAGATCGTTATGGCACGCGGCATGCAGGGTAGATTTCCAGTCAAACACAATTGTCCCGACTGCTCCAGACGTAAGAACTGGTATACAAACCCGATGAATACCCTGCCAGTTGTCCTCAAGCACCGGTCCTACACCTTCACCCTGGCAATACACAGTCACCTTCCAGCCATGTTTAACAAGGTAGAGAGACAGGTACTCTGCGAAAGTCTCAAAACCTCCATGGGCGGCAGGCACACCGCGCGTGCCAAGGATACGAACATGTTTATCAGTCACGGAACTTCATATCCCAATCTTGTCATGGTCTCTCGGAATAAAGCATTTACCGCCGGATGCAGTTCAGGCCAACCCTTGGTCGGATTATCATAAAGCCGTTTTTTTGCGTAATCTGCCACCATCTTATCTGGCTCCAATCCGCACTCCCGCTGCAGTAGATCTAATTCACCTAGTGGATCAGTTAATAAATCTTCATAGGCTAGTCTAACTACCGCATCTGGGTGATTTTGTTCTTGTCGCAAACCCTCCTGCATCGTTACGATCCATTCCAGTGCAGCACGATTAGTCTGGTTCAAATATGGAGTCGCAATTGGCCACACAGAAGCGTAAGTCTCATTTTCAAGAATCAACTGTTTCCTAAGGTAATGCCACTTGATATCATTCCGCCCCCACCAATCGTCAGTGTCTTCTCCTGACTTGATGCCAAGTCGCTCCGACCATTGGACTACCGATGACACCACGTCTACTCCATTGCGAGTGATAAAGATGAACTTTGCATCTGGAAAGATCGCCCGCACATAGTCCACACGAAAGATTAGTTCAGGATATTTATCGACTACTCTACTGGACCCGGTAGAAATCAGGTAATGAGAAAAAAGCCTATGCGCACGCCGCACTACATCTGAATTGGCATCAGTAGCCGTCAGGTGATAGCGTGCACCATCTGTTGAATAATTTCCGTTAATATCCTGTCTTGGGTCGATCACATGCCACAACGCTTTGGCCTCGTTCAGATACCCGACTTGTCGATGTAACGACAGCAGGATTCCTAGAATAGTAGTGCCGGAGCGACCTAGCCCTGTGATAAATACAGGACGAAAGATCTCGGACTCGCCCGGAATAGCCGCTAAGGTGTTCAACCAGGCAAATACGAGTGGGTTGATGAAACGACCCTTTGTCGTCAATGGTCTCCCTTCGAAAAGACCATAACTAAAGATACGGCGGATAACTCGTGTCATACCGTACTGTAGATACCCACGGTCAATCTGAGCGATCATCCAGCTCTCCATTTACCGTAGCTTCCCACATGCACCCCAATTCCCGCATAAAGCGCAAGCATTTCATTAAGATACCGTTGTGCTGTAAATGTTCGTGAAACATAGTCTCGCGCCGTCTTTCCCATCTGTGCCACAACACTATCCGACATATCCGAGAATTGACGTAATACACCAGCTAGTTCAGTCACATTACCACTCTCAAATAATTGCCCAGTCTCCCCCTCGAGCAGCATTTCTGGGATTCCACCAATGCGCGAACCGATAACCGGCTTGCCACAGGCATAGGCTTCTAGCACGCTCATGGGGGAATTTTCATACCATTGGGAGGGCAAGACGATAGCCCGAGCCTCTCGCACCCATTTCCACAGTGCCTCGCCACTCACAAAACCGAGGAACTCAATATCACCACCCACCTCTTCTGCCAGAGCTTTTAAATAGCTACCTTCTGGACCGGTTCCGGCAATCCGCAGCTTTACCTTTGCTAATGCTGCGGCTGTAATCAAAGTACCTAACCCTTTCTCTATTGCCAAACGACCAAAATAAAAAAAATAGTCTCCTGGTTTGTAGTGTGGAGTGTGTGCTGAAGTGTCTACATAATTTGGAATGTAAGTTAGCTTATTTTCCGACCACCCCCATTCCATCAATTTCTGTTTATAAAATAAGCTAGGGACAACAACACTATCAAGATTGTTTTTATAGAGTCCTAGCGCTTTATGCACTGCTGACTCGACCATGATTAAAGCACTTATTGGTAGCGAATCTCGGATGCAACGATTAGTTACAACATTAAGCAGATTACCGTTATGACATTTCTCACAAATACCACCACGGTTTAGCATCTTATAACTGGGACAAGCCAACTTCAGATCATGAGCAGTTAATATCGTCGGAATACCCCGTCGCTTTAACTCCACAAGAACTGAGGGGGACAGATGATGATATATACAATGAGCATGGGCTACATCTGCAGGAAATACATCCAAAAGTGCAGATAATTTACGTCTTGCCTCAATCGAATATATCACCTTACTTGCCATCCCAAGCCTATCTAATAGTCCATATTCGTGGCCATACTCAATCTCATCGACAAAAAAATTACTCCAGGGAGAAGGTTCGTTTTTCGGATGATGCATGGCCATAACAGCAGTATCCCAACCTAGGCGCCGGAACATATCTTCTTGTTCAAGAAAAACCACATCAGAACCGCCTCGGCGATAATGATAAGTGTTAAGAGATAATAAACGAGGCACTGGGTTACCCCTTTTCACTGGAGACAGCATTTTTAGGGATTGGATCCAATAAAAAATGCGCGTAACCTTTCCCAATTTTTCCCCAGTCGTATCGCTCCTTCGCTAACTCACATGCATCAGCATAAGAATCATAGTTCTCTTTGATCTCATTCACGGCTAAAGCAAGGTCAGACAGCTTGAATTTTACTGGCAACAATATTCCCACACCTTCCTTTACGGTCTCTGCCAGATCTCCAACATCAGTCGCAACGACAGGTTTTCCGAAAGCTAGCGCTAATTTTAATACACCACTTGTCGTACCTTCCTGGTAAGGCAGTATCACTATATCCGCAAGAGCAAAGTAATTCTGAACCTCCATGAATGGGATATCATGGTTATGCACAATGCAATTAGAGGATGCTCTTGCTTCTTCTAATGCAACTTGCAGCTCACTTTTTTTATAGCTTATATCCATTCGTCCCGCGATGACAAATCGATATCTGTCATCTGTTGATAATGCTCGTCTCAATTCCAGGAAATTCCAAATCCCTTTGCGTTCATCGATCTTTCCGAAAAAAAGCAAAACGAAATGATCACGGGTAAAAGGTGTTAAATTTATGCGAGACTCTTCGCACGATGACGGGTGCGTAATGAACAGGCTATATAACCCATGAGGTACCATCAAAAGCGGTCTCATCACCTTCATCTCACGCAGATCATCCCAACTACGTTGGCTATGAACAATTAATTGATCAAAAGCCCTATAGAGCAAAATATGCGTCAAACGACTCCATGGTTTCGGGTAGTGTGGAAGAACATCATGAATTGTCATGGCGGTCCGAATACTTACCATACCAAAGAACCGGATAAGAATTGATTCCATAAGTGCCGACTTCAATGTCGACTGAAACAGTGCCACTTGGGGCCTATTGATGACAAAAAATAATGCTAAACGTAGCAGATCAATCAGGTACCAACGACTACGATTAAAGAATGGAAGGACATCGAATTCGAAAGACGGGTAACCTTGATCACAATAGTTTTTTCCAACAACTAATGTTACTTTCACATACTGCGACAACTCTCGCGCCAACGAGATTGAATAATGTGTAATGCCGGATCCACCAGTAAAGCAAACAATAAAAATCCTGGAGTCTGTTCTAACTTTCATTTGTGTACTAATGCAGGATTGTTAATGAACTAAACGGTTGCAGCCTTATCGGCCAGTTTATTTTATGCCCCATAACATTAGTAGCGTTGGCGCAATCTTTATCTGAGGATAAATTGCAGGGATAATTTTTAATCTTAGTACTCTGATTGATTAGCAGAGCAGGAGTTTTTACAATCTGACGAAATAAACCGTGGCTTTCTTTCCCAAGCAATTTTTGAAAAGAAGTTGGCGAAAATTTCTCTGCGATGTCTCCTAAAACACCTTGACGATGGATGACAAAGCCATTATCTGCCCTAGTACCGAGATATATATTTCCTTTCAGTACCTCTACGAACTCTCTGTTGACACGATCCAAATAATAAATAAATGGTATTACACTTTCATTTATTATCGTGTTATTAAATATACTGTTGGCGCGCAACTCGCCCCAATGTACCGACGCATAATCTACAGCTACAAACACGCCATAGGAGCGAGAATATGCTATCGTATTTCTTTCAATTATATTATCAAAAGCATTATGTATAACAATTCCTCTCTCGGCGTTAATTACGGTATTGTCCTCGACCTTAAGCCCATTGGTTAGGTCATCCAAATAAATACCTGCCGCTAGCGTCCACCGATCGGCATTTCCTTCCGAATTACCAACCACGTTCTCGACAACATTACCTATTACCACGCTATTCAGAGGGCTTGTATCCTGATTATTTGCCCAGCTATAAATGGCACCACAATCATCCAAAACAAGACAAGTATTATACAAAATGTTATTTATCACCTTAGAATTCCGGTTGAAGCGAATACCGATATACCCGGTCCCTGAAATTGTGTTTCGTTCAATATGAACATAGTTTGAGTTAGTCGCGTTAATCGCTGCCAGACTATTTCTCGGCCCCCCTGTAGTCCCACTATTTTCGACTCGATTCCCGATTATTTTTACGCCCGGAGACTTCCACAATAGGATGCCGTCTCGACCACTTTCACGGATTAGGGAGTCCCGAATGATACCGTTTGATTCAGTGCTAAAAACGATACCATCTCGACCAGAAAACACCACCTCCATATTATTTAATTCCGTCTGAATGGAACTCTCAACTCGAACGCCATCCAAGCCGGCCTGGCGTATCCGTATTCCACTGAAATTTACATAGGGCTGGCTCATCAACTGAATACCATAGTCGTGCTGAACGACTTCAATTTGATGAGCTAGAGGTGAGGCCCCATTTGGTAGGTGGACATACAACTTCTTTTCTAAACTACTCCAATACCATCCTGGTCCATTCGATAACATCCAAAATTTATTGGAGAGATAGTACCCAGCACCTTTTCTGACAGGATATCTGGTTGCACCTAAAAAATTTAATTGAGAACCTGATATTGAGGCGATATCACGCTCTTCGATTAGCCAGCCTACAGTTCGAATGTAAGCCTTTACACCGTCCACATCTTTTTCTGGCAGATTTGCTAAATTTAAATCTATTAACCCTGTACTACCACTACCTGGATTCGTTGAAGTAATGCCATTGACTGCATACAAAAAACCATTCTCAGGATATCGAGCCTTATTAAGGAGCTGGCCATCGACAAAGACCTGTTTGATTTCGAAGTTAACATCTGACACATGAATCATACCCTTCACCGGAATCCAACCTTTCAGAGGAACTGCAAGATTTATCTCTGGACGTGCAGATTCGGCACAAGCATCCTCTGCTCTTATAGTTATCGATGCACTAGGTTTTCCTGCACCAGAAATCATCAGCGGTTCCCGCCAAATACTGCCACACCTAAGGATCACCGTATCACCAGGCTTTAATGTAGTAGCTGTCATACGACGCAAACTTCGCCATGGACCATCAGTACCACTCATAAGGTTAGTCTTTCCAGACCATTCGTCATCTCCAATATTGGCGTCTACAAAATAGATCGAAGCGCAATTTGCGAGCCCGATTCCTTCTATAGCCCATACCGTTATTAAGAGTAATAGTGCTTTCAGTGTTGTACATAATTTGATGTGATTATCAGTCTTCATAAGGTACAAAATCATTTTTCCCAATCAACGTAAATAACTTACGTCTCAGCTGATAGATGAATGTACCAATTTTACAAGAAGACTGAGTTGTGTATTGCAACTGCACTCTCTTCCGTTCTGCCCTGACGAAACTTAGGTTTACGGTGCTCTGACCTCCTGTATCGTAATTTGCGATGGGCCTGTCAATATGGCGAACCTGCGCGCCACCACGAAATACCCTTAGCAACCAGTCGAAGTCCGCGTTTATGCGGTACTCCAAATTAAACAATCCAAACCTGTCAAACAACCGTTTACGAGCAAATATACCCTGATGACATAGACCACCATAAAGTAGATTAATGGCATTAGTCCGATGATACTGACTCATCAATGGACCATCCTTAGTGCGATAAATGACATTACCAAAAACCAAATCAACGTCTGGTTCTGCTATGAAGATAGAGACTGCAGCCTCAACTGCACTTTCATCTATAAAACTGTCACCCGCATTAAGAAAATGGATGATCTCACCATTCGCCAAGTTAATTCCCTTGTTCATAGCATCGTAGGTACCCATATCTGATTCCGATACCACTCTACTTGTCAGGTCCTTAAAAAGTGCAACACGGTCCTGTGTCCCATCAGTTGACCCACCGTCGATCACGATACTTTCTAATGGTTTCCAAGTTTGGAAGCGTACTGAATCTAGTGTCGACGTAATCGAGGTCGCTGCATTAAGGCAAACTGTGACAATGGAAACGGAAAGACTCATTAGTTTTTATCTGGAACTTTTATGGCAATGAAGGATTTCGATAATCCAAACATTCGTTCATTAAGAATAGTTGCTTCTGGGAACAATGCCGAGAATTCCTTTCTATCAAGCAACCTGGCACTCTCGACCCATCGAACAGCATCTATAACGTCACTTGTTTTAGGCCAATGGCCTAATTTAAAATGTTGGACTAGGCTCACCCTAAATGGTCTCGGCAGCCAATGAAATAAAGGTGTGAGGTTGTGTGGCTCGACAGGGAACCAGTAATTAGGAGTTTGAATAAAATACCCCCCATTTACAGCGAGACGTCTAACCTCATTTGCAAACTGACATATTCTTGACCAGCCGCCAACATGCTCTATGCAACTATTAGAATGTATTATTGAAAAAGTCCCGGCCTCAAACTGACTTAGGTCACAAGCATCATCAATGCAATATGAAAAAACCCCATCATTTTGGTGCAGGTTCACGCCTGTTAAGTTTAGAATAGTTATTTTCACCTTACCGCTATTGAGGTATTCAGATGGCATAATATTCCAATATTTTCTAGTGCCACCGATATCTAGAATCGTTGCATGACCATGCGTACCAATAGTCTCGTCCAGCAGACTAAGAAATGAGGAGAACCTCTTCAACCTCATTCGTGATCCTGGAGAATTTATATCATCATAATTAGTAAATTTTTTTGCGATGAGATTAGTTACCCCCATTTCTTACTCCCCCAGCTATAGTTTTCCCATTAATTCTCATCTCAACTATTGATAAATTTAGATAGAACATTTCGCGAAGCCTTCACATATTTATCACCAGTTATCTTAAAAGTGATGCCTATCATTTTGAGTTAATTCTTATGTAATCTTCTTAGGCCAAGAATCATATAATTAGTAGCAAATATAGAGTTTTTCTGCCATAAACTATTTCATACTGGCACTGCCCAAGTATTTTTACGTGGGCTCGCATTTTCATTCAATGCCAGAGTCAGTATTTGTTTTTTGTCCTGTTTAATTCCCACGATCAACCGACTCGATTTTTTCGATATATATTTAAGATTTTCGGCAGCATGTGCTCTACACCGCCCTTAAAATTATTATCAAATGCCAATCTAAATTCATTTGCATGAATCACTTTCAATGCATGAACCATGCTTTGAAGTGTGTTGTACAATTGCAACTGTCCAGGATATCGCTGATACATGACGAGCTCGGGAGTGCCCCCTCTCTTCAGTGCTAATACCCGCTGTCCCAAAGCTAAAGCTTCCAAGATACTAGTAGCACAAGACTCTTCACATACGGAAGGGACTACTACTATCTTTGCCCGGATAGTCAACCCTATTACCTCTTTATATGATGTCCAACCAAGGAACTTGACCCAACCTCCATTGAAATGCTGCCGCAAGCTTTCTAGATCTGGCCCGTCTCCAGCTACAGTAACGTTTCGGCCTTCGGGTAGATTCTCTTTCATTGCCTCAAGGAATGCCCCCACGCCTTTGGCCAAATCTACCCGCGCTGCGATGAAGATGTCTGGCTCAGCGTGATTGCTGCTAGTCTCTTCCAGTGCCATACCAATCTGTCGAGTGTCAGTGAAGTTGTACACCACATCCACATTACCTTCCTCAACTGATCCTAAAGTACGGACGAGATTATGTTGAAGAAAGTGAGACACAAAAATTACTTTGTGACGCTGGAATGCTTGCTTAACCGCTGTACGCCATTTAATAACATTGGCCTTTGAAAGAGCGCGTTGTAAGGTGTTAGGATTCTGTGTTGCACAACTAGAACACACTGCTGGATTAATTTCATAACATACTGCGCCATTGTTAAAACGAGTATGAGTCAGACAATCACTGCCTTGATCATGTCGTGTCTGTACAAAGTTGACATGTTTCGGAATTAAGTTTGACAAGATAGGTAGATGACCATGGTAATGAATGACATCGTACCGATTCCTAACGGCAAGTATGGCACGGGCAAAACGGTAGGCAAGGAAAGCACGTCGATAGTAATTAAAGAAACCAAGTTGTTTCTCTTTCCACTGTCCGTTCTTAACGTTCAATTCCGGGTAAAAATTTCCCTGGAAAATAACATCACCTTCCATCTGCTCATACGGGTAGTAATTGTTACCGAATAAATCAACTCGATGACCCGATGCGATCAGAGCGTTACCTAGAGTGATCACGTGTTTCCCTAATCCACCCATTTTTGGGTGAGGAATATCCTCTGAAACCAAGAGAATATTCAGTTCGGTCATGATGAAAGCCTTACCATCAACCAACTTGTTACTGTATTTTTATCTTCCTGCCTCAGCACATAACGATAACCTAGAATACTCATGCAGCCGAGTAGGAGCACGATAACAACCAATGTCCTAAAAATATTTGGCTCAACCACTTCAACAAGGTACCAACCAATTATGGCAGGCACAAAGGTGCAAGCTAATGCAGGGGCGACGCCCTGTTTAAAATATACAACGAAGGGGACCGGTACCGTACGGCCATGGACATAGACCAATAATGGAATTGCCATTACAGCAGATACCAGTAGTTGGCTAATCGCGGCACCCAAAATACCTAACATGCTTACCAGAAAATAAGCACTCCCGATGCCAACTACAGCTCGTAAAATAGCAAACAATCCAGTCACCCTAGGGTGCCCCAAGCCATCATTTACCAGGGTTGGAAGATTAGTCAAAGAATCGAGAAAACTTGCCACTGCGAGTAGTGCCAAAATATTACTGCTATGGATAGCAAAATTCTCTCCCATCCAAAGTTTCAGTAGCATGTGTGCAAGTACAACCAAGAGCACTGCAATCGTCCCATTGAGAAAAATAGTGTATCGGACAGCCACTAAATAAATTCGACACAAGCGATCAATCTCATCCTTAGCCGCCAATGAACTAGAGAATGGAAACATCACTGCGCTTAGTCGATAGGTTATACCAAAGACGCGATTTACCAGCGTGAATGGAACCACATAAAATGCCAATGCCTGCATACCAATAAATGCACCGACGATTAACTTGTCGGCCTGTAGATAAGTAACAGCAGCAATATTCTTTAAATAAGCAAAGCCGCTAAAGTTAAGGACCTTATGGACAGTTTTACGACTTGGAGTAACCCAACGATATTCTGGCAGTAGTCGGCAGAACCAGTGTCTGAGAAAGGCAACGTTAATCATGCTGGCGATTAGCCGTACCAGCACGATTCCGACTAACCCGCCACCCATGAGTACAACCCCAACTGTCAGTACCGGCACAATTACGCCGAAGCTTGCCTCAAAACGAGCAGAGATATCATAGCGACTTAAACTTTGCGGAATGCTTTGAAGGTAACACTGGAGCTGGCCAAAAAAGAAACCTGCGCCACCAATACGTAAAGCAAGAGCAGCGGTGTCATGCAACGCTGGAGGGATTACAAAGACTTCAACCACCAGCCAAGACGCTGCTAGGAAAATGGATACTCCGCCGATTATTCCAATGAGAAGATAGATTAAAATACCTAGAGAAACGACTTGGTTAAGTTTTACTTTGTCGCCTTTTGCGTGAAACTCCGCCAAATATTTAATGGAGCCAGCAGCGACATTGATATCAATGATTGCAAAGTAGCCGACAATCGCAACAATCAGCGCCAAAACACCATATTCAGCTTCACCAATCTGGGCAACAATGATTGGTAATGTAATCAGTGTAACTATGGCAGGTAAAGCAGCACCCCCAAAATTTGCTAACGAGTTTCTGAGTATTATTGCGCGCATGGCCTAGTGAGTTTTCTGGGCTACTATAAGAACGTGTTGTGCCAGATAC
>Ga0209553_1001620_pt1 | contig 11197 bp, 4 predicted proteins | sample LauGreFBDMM110DN_2_FD_188217 | JGI IMG/M metagenome (GOLD analysis project Ga0209553, IMG submission 188217) | Freshwater lake microbial communities from Lake Michigan, USA - Fa13.BD.MM110.DN (SPAdes) (version 2) | ecosystem: Environmental > Aquatic > Freshwater > Lake | place: Lake Michigan, USA...
AGTATTTAAGGGGATCCCTTCTGACACAGCAACTCCTGATTTCTATCTCGGATTAACATCTACAACAATTACAAAACCTGTTGAGAATCCACTTAAAACCAATTATTTAATTACCAATCCACAAATTGCAACTCTCGACGGTGCAATGGCCATCAATAGTGACTTTGATCGTTCGATTTATGTATGGAAGAAGATTCCAGCAACTAGCGGCGCAAAACCGGACTTGGTTTGGAGTATGCAAAATCAAAATGATCCTAATCCGCTACTTGCCATGGATTTCCAACCAGACTCGTCTGACACTGGGAAGCTTGATGGTAAATCGATCTATGCTGCAGCTGGAGAGAAAACTTTTGTGGTCTGGGAGGGAATCCCAACTTCCAAAACCTCGGTTCCGATTCTTAACATTAAAGACTCTATTGGAAATATAACTTTTGAAATGCACCTTCGCGTTGCCGTTGATGATAAATATTTTTATATTCTAGATGGTAGTGCAAAAAAGATATATGTCTGGCTTGGCCTACCCACCGGAAAAACAGATAGCCCTGATTTCACTCTCACAGCAGATGCCAATCGCATTCGATCTGACGGTAAATACTTGGTTGCGGCAAGCCTCTATAACTCACCACACATCTTGGTATGGGACGTTTCAACTTTGAAAGCGGGTGCTGTACCAACTGGAAAAGTCAGTTACACAATGAACTTGCCGCAAGATGCACTATCTGTTGGTGGAGCTCTCTATGTTGCAGATACAAGTTTCCACCGCGTGTTGTATTGGAGTTCAATTACCTCTGCTATGAGTGGAGCTGCTCCCGACGCTTTCGTTGGAACCGGAACAAGTGCATCAGATACCCGACCTGGACAAAGTGAAACTGAGTTTCGTTGGCCCGCCTCGCTTTGGGTTGAAAATGGCTATCTCTGGGTGGGAGAACGAAAGTTTGGACACCGAATTTTCCGTTACAACTTAAGTTAATTGAGATATGTTATTTATCGTTGGCTGCGTGGCCTTCTGGATATAAGAAGAAATAATTGATGTCAGGGCAGTAAGTTCTTCTACTTCCGCTTACTTGAACCACCCTTAGCAAATATTAGTATCAATACTAAAGCGATGATAACGAGTAAGAACTCCATAATTAAATCCTACGCCAAAACTCAATTATTAAGTATGCCTGATTACTAGGTTAATATGTCTAGGCAAAGGTCGAAGAGATGATTAAGGTTAAGAGATGAAGTACTATAAAAACTCCTGTGTAGGAAACTATTTTAAGTTATTATGAAAATAAGAAGTTTACTAATTATAAGCTTAGTATTAAGTTTAATCTCTATTAAATCTTCGGCTAGTGCTCAACCATTAGAGAACTGCCGAATTTCTACTTCCGTGGGTCGAGCCGTTTCGCTTGGTTTTCCAATTAACCCAGAACGACTTTCAAATATATTAAATCCTAAGATTTTAGTTATTCCTTATAGATTAAGAGATGCATCATTTAGTTTTGGAGACAAAGAAAAGAATTTATTTCAAAAGGCTAGCGAAAATATATATAATTTATCTTCTGGAAGAAGTAGGATCACTTTCGCATTTAACAATATAGTAGATCTTGGTATTACGGTTCAGGAAATGGATTCTGTAAAAAACCCTGACAACGATATAAAATCCTGGCAAGAAAGATACACAAAATCATCTTGGGGTTTTGTTAAAAAATTTATTACAGACCAAGATTCTAAAATAAATTACTCTGGCTTTGACGGTGTTCTTTTTGTTAGCTATTCCTCAATTTCACAATCGTGGCTCGCTAATGCTATGATGATGAAAAAAGATCCTTTCGATCCTTGGTATGCTCCAATGCTCACATCAGAAGGACCAATTAACAACGCAATATTGCTTTATAACGCCTTAGATGAATTAACATTAACGCACGAACTTATGCATTTGTACGGTCTCACTGATTTGTATTATCCGCCTAATTTTGGACTTAGTACTCCAACCTCACCACCCTTCAGTTTAATGGTAGGAGGTGCGGGAAGGACGCTTCTTGCTTGGGAGCAATGGGTGCTTGGTTGGCTACCAGATGAAAATGTGCATTGTGTTTCAGAGAAAAACGATATTAAGTCTGATTCTGTGAACAATACTTTCAGTATTGATTACTCAAATAAAGATCAGCTTTTGGTAATTCCAACTAGCTCAGCAAGCGCATTGATTGTTGATGTGGTAAAGATAGATGACCGAAGATGGTTGTATTTCTACTCATTAGATAATGAGGCTGGACCACCGATCGCAACTTTCAAATCCAACGATTTTTGGATGGCGACCGATATAACTAACAATTTAGGCGTCGGCACCTTAATCGAATCGCCAAAATATACGCTGCTGATCAAAGATAATGATGGTCGAAAACTTTCCTTGAGCCTGATTCCTAAAGCAATTGCAAGCAGTGAAGGTGCTAAACAATTATTAATTGAAGCAGAAAATACTCGTATTGGTTACGTCAAGTACGCAAAGGCTGAATTAGACGCAAAGGCAGCTGTGGCAGTCAAGAAAACAACGATTACTTGCGTAAAAGGAAAACTGACAAAGAAAGTAACAGCAGTTAAACCAGTATGCCCAAGTGGGTATAAAAAGAAATGACTGATTAAGCATCAGACAGTTATGTCTTTTAGTTTGGATTTATCCAATATCCCGTTCAGTTGCTGAGTGCGCCTGAAGGGATTTGAACCCCTAACCTTATGATCCGTAGTGAGATGCTCTATCCGTTATCCTTTGTATATCAGTATGCCGGAAAATAATTCTCTTAGCTAGAGTTATTGGTCTGTAAATTGATACTCTGTCATTGCCTCTAAGTAAAATAAGCCAAATAATTGGCTTATTAATAGTAGAACTGGAAGCCAAAAATGATTGCTACTTATTCTTGTGCCAAGTGTGGAATGTCAGTTAATGCTTCTTGTGCCAAGTGCAACAAACCACTTGTCAATGATTCACTTGCACTTCCTGATGGCGGTAAGGTTCAAATCTCCCGCTGCCCACAATGTGAAGGAAAAATAAAATCTCCTATGTGTTGTGGCTCAGATATGAGTTGTTCGGTATAGGTACTTATATTAAAAGTGTTGTGTCTAGTATTTGACCCAGGGTTATTTAATCTTCGCTTACCCTAATTAATTACTCTCACCACAAAAATTTCTGTTATAAAAGTGACCCCAATTAAGCCAGCGTGCCCTTCTGCGTACAAGAATAAATGACTGATGTCAGGGCAGTAAGTTCTTCTACTTCCGCTTACTTGAACCACCTTTAGCAAATATTAGTATCAACACTAAAGCGAGGGTAACGAGTAAGAACTTCATAATTAAATCCTACGCGAAAACTCAATTATTAAGTATGTCTGATTACTAGATTAATAGCTCTGGGTCTAGGTAAAGGTAAAAGAGTTGAGTAAGGTGAAGAGATGAAGCAACTAAACAAGTAGTTGCTGTGTGCGCCTGAAGGGATTTGAACCCCTAACCTTCTGATCCGTAGTCAGATGCTCTATCCGTTGAGCTACAGGCGCTTATTTAGTTTTGTACAGCCTGCGCATCTTAACTTCTTTTCTTTGCGCACCAAAATGCTAAAACCAGTGTGAATAAAGCACAAAGGGCGCCGGGATCAGCCGGCGCCCTTTGTGTGATTACTTAACTATCAGCCGACTTTCTTGATTCGGCCATCAGCTGCAGGAACTTGAGTTACCTTTCCTGCGGCCATGTCTGCCTTAAGTGCATCTACGAATACATCAAGTAGTGCACCTTGAACCTTGGCTTGCGCTGGTGTGAAGACATTTACATATCCATCGCCACCATAGATTACGAAGTCAAGAGTTGTAAGTGTGTACTCCTTTGAATCCTTCGCAACTGCAGTCCCGTCTAGTTTTGTAACTTCGACGATACGTGAACCAACTGGCTTTGATGCATCAAATGAGAACTTGAATCCAGAAATCTGTGGGAAGCGACCATCACCTGGATAGTTACCGCCAACACCGTTTTCTAGAGCCTTCCAAAGGTTTGCACCTGATACAACTGATGTTGCAATCTGGTTACCAAATGGGAACACAGTGAATGCATCACCGAGTGTTACATCTAGTGGGCCGGTTCCTGTGCGAACAAGTCCTGTTGCTGCTGGTACATATGTCTTTGCAGGGAATGTGTCGCGGATACCGCCACCATTCTGGATTGCAAAGTCAGTCTTGTACTTAGCGCGCATCAAATCTGCGATGTAGTTACCCATTGGTGTTTCACCTGAACGCTCAACAGCCGGTGTGCCTCCACGTGGAAATACACCAGATACTTGACCAATTTTTACATCAAGCTTTGCAGATAGTTGATCTTTGTACTTCTTAACCATTGCAGCGGCTGCTACATCTTGTGTTGTAACTGTCGATACAACACCGGTAGTCATCGTTGCTGATGCAGCCTTTAATACGTGCTCGATTGATTGTCCAACAACTTTTCCATACCTCATACAAATCTGAGTACGTGTGTATTCAACACCTGAGTTACGAGTTTGCCCTATGACAACTGGTGCGAAGCGTGGGCTGCCTGGGATTACCGATGCGAAACTCTGGTGGCTGTGACCACCATAGATTCCAGCAGCGCCTTTGATTTGTGCTGCCATTGTGTTCAAAACACCCTTAGCAACACCATCAGCGCTCTCTAGCCATCCTTGGTGAACTAGCGCAATCACAAGGTCCGCGCCCGCTGCCTTTGCATCAACAATTGCCCGGTTGATACCAGTAACACCTGGGTCGATTGTGATTGTCTTCTTTGCACCTGATGCGTCTGTGTAATCAAGGTTTCCGGGGAATACTTGTTCGATTGTTTCTGATGTGTTAGCACCAACGACACCGATCTTTAAGCCCGCACGCTGAATAATTGTGAAGCTCTTTGTTTGCTTTGTACCTGACTTTAAAACAGAGAGAGAACCCTCGCTGTAGTTTGACACTACCCACTGGAAATCAGAGGCTCCGATAATCTTTTGAACGTGTGCAATATTTCTATCGTGCTCGTGGTTACCAAATGCACCAGCATCTAACTTCATTGCATTCAGAGCTTCAATTGTTGGAAGCTCTTCGAACTCTGTTGAGATTGGAGGAGCAGCGCCAATATTGTCACCTGATGTGAATGCAACCGTTGCGGCATTGGCTTTGCGATCTGCATCCCAGTTGCTTACAAGTAGAGGCGCACCGAATGAGGTTCCGACTTCAATCGCACCGTGGAGATCGCTGAGCTGAAGAACCTGAACAGCCTTGTTAGCTGATGAAGATACGGTTGCTAACTCAGCTGCTGTGTAGCTCTTGTTTGATGCAGCTGGCTTTGAAAAACCGTAGGCGTTAACCGCTTGGACGACTGGTCGCCCTGCTGGTTGACCAACAACAACTGGCATTGTTACAAGTGAGTGGTAGTTTGCAGGGACGAAGATCGGGCATGAGCCGGCACCGGCTGAAACAACATAACCAGTTACTTCTGGGGTTACATCACTTGCTGGCTTCCATTTAACAACAACTCCACGTGCACCTAAATAAGAGGTGACATCGGTTGGAGCATTTGGTAGTGAATATGTCGCAGCTTGTGCTGCAGGAATTAGTAGGGAGACTAATAGAGTGATGGCTGTGGCTAGTGCGCCGAAGCCGGTAAATTTTCTTGATGAAAGGGTTTTATTCATGGCGCTATCTAAGCATTACTTAATTCCGTGGAAGTGTTTTTTAGGTAACGAGAGGATTACTGCAAGGTGAAAAAGGTCACGACAATCCCAACTTCAAAAGCTCTTCGCGCTTAATACCCTTAACTCGAGGTTTACCCTTTAACTCACCAGCAGCCACCTCGGCCTCATTTATTTTCTGCCAAGCCTTTTGATCAACAACTACCTGATTGGTCAACAAATCTGAAATATCCCCAGCGTTCTTTGGTGATTTCATATCGTTGATTATTAACTCAACAACTGCTGCAGCATCTGATTTATTAGTACCAATAACACCTGTTGGGCCGCGCTTGGCCCAGCCAACTACATAGAGATTCTCTTTCACGCGACCGCCGGTATTAACAACTTTTCCATTCTCATATGGCACGCCATTAATGCTGGCTGCTTGATAGCCAATAGCAGTAATAACTAGACCACATTTAACCGTTACATCACCGTTAGGGGTTGAATACAAGACGCCCTCAACGCGCTCTGTGCCCAGGATTTGCTTAGGTGTGTGCTGGAAAAGAAAATGCATGGTGCGCTCATGTTCACTCTTTTGAGATTCAGCCATCAAAAGCATTGCATCTAGGTTGCTTTTCACATCTTTTTCAGGTTCTGCCCCAGCGCGAATAAGTGCACCATTAATATCATCTTTGCTAATGACAACATTGGTGTGTTCAAGTTTTGGAAGTTCGCGAAGTTCTGGGGAAGTGAAAGCTGCATGCTCTGGGCCACGGCGAGCGCTGATATAAACATCGCGCACAGCGCTATTTTTAAAGGCCACAATTGCATGATCTGCCGTGTCGGTTGGATCTAACTCACTTGGTTCAAGCGCCAACATGCGTGCAACATCTATTGCAACATTGCCTGCACCAATTACAACCGCAGTGTCACAATTCAGTGGAACATTTACCTCTACATAATCTGGATGTGCGTTATACCAAGGCACAAAATCTGCAGATGAGATTGATCCAGGTAGGTCTTCGCCAGGTATGCCTAGGGTTTTTCCTAAAGATGAGCCAGTTGCAATAACTACGGCATCATATTTTTCTTTTAGCTGGGCGATACTTATGTCGCTGCCAATTTCAACGTTTGCAAAGAGACGAAAGTTAGGATCGGCTGCAATCTTTTCAAATACTTTGGAAACAGTTTTAATTTTTGGGTGATCAGGCGCAACACCACTTCTTACTAATCCCCATGGTGTGGGAAGACGCTCAATCATGTCGATAGAAAATTTAAGTTCTTCGGATTCGGCATTTTGTAAAGCTTGTGCGGCGAAATATCCCGCTGGCCCAGCTCCGATAATTGCTATCCGAAACATTGCCATCGGATAACTCCAATCTATTTACTGGCGGAGACGAGAGGATTTGAACCTCCGATACCTTTAAGGGGTATACCTCGTTAGCAGTGAGGCGCACTCGACCGGGCTATGCGACGTCTCCAAGTGGTAAGCGTAGTTTACATGTCATTAAGTGCCCGTTGTTACCCCTAATTTCCCCTTAATCTTGGTTAAAACTTGGGTAATCCTTGTTGAATAGCTTTGCACCTCATTAGTCTGGGGCATCGAGTTAACAACGAAAGTGACCCCATGCAACTTTGTTTAAAGAAAACTTCTGAAGGTTCATGTTTCAAATTGAGAGATGACTCTCGAGGTCTATGCCAAAAACGGATAACAAGGAAAAGTTTGTTAAAGACTTTGTTGCTGCGTGGACCAAGGTGATGAACGCTGGTTGCTTTGATCTGAAGAGCTAAAACTCTTATTCGACTTTTCATTGACTAAACGTCAGTGAACAGTTCACAATTTCGAATTAATTAAAAATAGTTATGTATTTCTTAGATTCGAGGTGAAGATGTTTAATGCAGATAACGACTACATGAACTCCTCACTTAGAGATCAGGTTGAAGCGTTAAAGGTTTCAGCCAAAAAGGAACCGACAACACCTGAGACTTTACTCTCCCGAGGAAAGTTGTTATGGGAATGGGCAAATAGTTTTTCACTTACGGGGATAGCGCTTCCAGTTGAATGTTCATTCTTTATGACGAGCGTGTTCGTGGGAAGCATTGCCGGAGAGTTCAGTGTCCTTAAAAGAGATCCAATTGTGTCCTCTAATGATTTAGATCAAATGATTGAGGAACTGACACTAAAAGAGGAACATTTTGGTTCTCTTGGAACTTTCGCCTTAGCCCGCAAGCCTGCGATGATCGTTAATAGTCTGGAAACTTTTCAGCAAGTCTTTTCAGTTGGGACCTTGTCACTGCTTAAAGGTGGAGGATTACTTATAGCTCGTAATGGCTTCGTAGACCATGGCATACCGCAGCAAGAAAATCCAAGTGCGGAAAATTATGTATCAATTCAGACAAGCCGTATGGGTGCCACATTCCGCGCAAGCAGTTTGGATATGCGTGGACTCCGTGGCGGTATTCGCGCACCAATACCTGTTCTGTTTTTTGAGTTATCCGGATCAGATTTAGTCACAGGCGACACGGTGACCATTACCTATGGGGACACCTCGAAGGGCAGTGCTGGTTTTAGAGTTCAATCAACATCAACTGATGGATTCAAACTTCCTATTTATGTGGATTTTGCTGGAAATAGAAATTTTGTCACGTTCGAGAGTCCGGGTTTCGAAGTCGCTGGCGGACCTGCACGCTCCGTTCATGGATTTGTGCCTGCCGTTATCGGGATCGGTGAGTCCTTCGAACTAGTTTTGCGAGCCGAGGATATGGCCCGCAATAGAGCTACAGGAGTAATTCCAGGATATGAAATTTCATTAAATGATGAGCCGATAGCGCAAATTCCAACTGGAAATGAAGCGATCATAAAGATTGATGGATTATCGATACAGAATGAAGGCACGTACAGATTCAAAATCGCCTCTACCGATGGTGTCGTTTGCTTTAGCGACCCAGTATGGGTGAAAAAGATTGTTAAGAATCATATTTACTGGGGAGATCTGCATGGTCATTGCGAATTTGCAGACGGACAAGGTTCCCCAGACGCCTACTTTCAGTTCGGAAGAGATGACGCACGCCTAGATTTTCTCTGCTTATCCGAACATGATGTATTTCTAGATGACTTCAAGTGGAAACATTTACAAGATTGTTTGGCGCGTTATGAAGAAGAGTCTTCTTTCGTGCCACTACTTGCTTACGAATGGACCGCACCACCGGGACTCGGCGGACATCACAATGTCTATTTCCGTAAACGTGATGGAGAAATTGTCGGATTACACAAAGCTCATAATTTGGGAAGCTTATTCGAAGCATTGAAGCATCTAAATAATGATGGGGACGTCTTAGTCATCCCTCACGCACACCAGATTGGCGATTGGAAACAAGCCGATGCTGAACTAGTTGCTGGTGTCGAAATTGTTTCTCAGCATGGAGCTTTCGAGTGGTTTGGTCAGAGGTATCTGGATTTTGGACACCACGTTGGTTTTGTTGGGGGGTCAGATAATCATCAGGGCCATCCAGGTTACTCATCAGCATCCCCAACAATTGTTGAAAGTAAGAATGGGTTAACAGGAGCCTTGGCACCTGCTTTAACTTCAGAGAAGGTGTTTTCAGCAATTCGTAATCGATCAGTGTATGCAACTTCAGGTGAAAGAATCCTTTTAGATTTTAGTGTTGATGGGACTGGAATGGGAGGGACTATTCCAAAAGAAGGTCCGCACAAAATTCATGCAGCCATTGCAGGCACAGCACCATTGAAGCAAATTGAAATCATGCGAGGCAACAAGACTGTTTTTTCTCGCAATTTCGGCGGCACCCTTTGTCAATCGAATGTTTTGAGAGTTGCATTTAATTCCCCCTCCAGTGTTGTAGGGCATGACAATCCTCGAGGTTATCGAATCTGGAAAGGTTGGTTGGACTTTGGACGTGACCTAATCCAAGAAGTTGATTCTTCAGACCTGTTTAATTTTCATATGGAGCATGCTGAAATTCACAAAGGTGGCAGGAGCCGTATAGATTTTGAGGTTCATACACGTGGACAATCCGATGCATTTTTTATGAAGTTGGATGAATTACTCATTAGCGATGTGATGACAATGCATTTAGAGGAGACTGTTGAAAGCGCCGACTCCCGGTTTATCAGAGCACGTGACACGATGGAGTCAATACAGTTTGCGCTACCAGCAGCTGAATTGGTAAATGGTCCCGTGAGCAAAGAGATCTACACCGGTTCTTATTGCGATGTAGTACAACTAGATATTTTGGATCCCGACGGCGCGTGGGATGCTGATTTCATCTTTGAAGATAAGGAAGAGATTGCTGCAGATGGAGAGCACTACCGCCTTCGTGTTGAACAAATTGATGGCTCAACTGCCTGGTCTAGCCCAATTGCAATTACAAGTGGGGCGGGTCGGGCTCGAACCGACGACGGAATTATGAGTTCCGGGCTCTAACCAACTGAGCTACCGCCCCAAAGGCTTAAGGGTAGGGGATAAATACTCGTACAAAAACATTTACCGTTTAGTTACCGAACCTAGCCCTTGAAATGTAAAGAAACCAGCACGCATATTGATGAATTCTTCGGGACATCTGCCGACACTCGAAGCCAATTCCCGAAGTGGGTTATGGGTATCCAAGCGATTTCATCTACTTGAGTAGGCAATTGAAATTTTAAGCCGGAATCAACCCAATTGATTCCATCGGGGGAATATTCGATATGTGCCTGGACACCTTCTACTTTTATTGGCTGTGACAAGGCGCGCAAATAAACGATGGCTTCTTTTGCCCAACCGCACTCGTAGGGTTCTGTGAAGGAAGAGTTTTGCCAGGTTTCATTTCGGGCGATTACAGCGGTGATGCTAATTGGCAGCATTTAAAAATCCCCCGATAGGCATACTGAATCAATGTAATAAAGGGATCGCTTATTGGTGTCTGTTTCCGTGAACAGAGCAAGATTTAACATGCACCATAAGTTACGCATAGCCGGCATTTTCATGGATTCGATCTGGCTCAAATCAAAGACGCGATCATTACATTGCATTTCCTTCATGTGCATGCTTGCTAAATCAAAATCAAATCTTAAGTAATGCCAATTAACCTTGGTGGGAATCTCGTTATAGCAAAGCTTTTGGTGCCCATTCGGCAAATCTTCCCAATCCTCTGAAGCAAGGTGATCATGAGTAATAGTTTTCCCATCGGTTCCTACCGGAGTTACTTCTGGAGCCTTCCTTTTAAATTGCCATTTTTGGACATGCTCACCATTTTCAGCATTTAAAAATCGAATGTGGGGCATTACGCGATCTCCGCCCTCTTGCGGATCTTGCAAGTCAAACAAGAATCCAACAGAGCGAACATCAGTCTCCGAGAGGAGCAGTTCAGTGGCTTCTGGTTTAAAGGTGAAATAGAACTCAAGTCGGATGCGTGACGCTTTTCTAAATGTGAGTCTCTTGACAGATACGTTTCGCGAACCAGTTATTGGCCGAGTCTGAATCTTTAAAGCATATGTTCCGTCCCAGCTTCCGTGCGACCCACTATCCCAATGGGAAAGGT
>Ga0209553_1001622_pt1 | contig 11192 bp, 9 predicted proteins | sample LauGreFBDMM110DN_2_FD_188217 | JGI IMG/M metagenome (GOLD analysis project Ga0209553, IMG submission 188217) | Freshwater lake microbial communities from Lake Michigan, USA - Fa13.BD.MM110.DN (SPAdes) (version 2) | ecosystem: Environmental > Aquatic > Freshwater > Lake | place: Lake Michigan, USA...
ATAGCCCAGAAGATAGACCTTCGCGGGATGCACGCCGCGCACGGCAACAAAATCATCAATCAAGCGGGCGAACATCGGGTCGATGTGCCCCTCGTGCCAAAGATTCCAAGTATTGGTCGGAGCGCGGGGCGCCACGACGATGCCTTCCGCCGGCGCATAGAGCCTAATCTGATTTTTCCACTGCTGGTCATTGACCGCAGCGGGGGCGCCCCCGCCCCCATGCATCGAAATCCACAGGCTACGCTGACCTTCCGGCGCGAGGTTGAATTCCTTTTCCAACCAGCGGAGGGACTTGTCGCCGAGTTTGAATTCCTTGGCGGCGACCTCGGGGCCGCGCTCCTTCTTGAGCTCAACCGTCCGCTCGGCGGTGATTGCCGCGACGGCCGCTTCCGCTTGACTGCGGGTCAGGCCCTCCGCGGCAGGCAAGGCCAAGCCAGCTAGGCAAAGAAGCAGCATGTGGGGCAACAGGCGATGCATGACGCCAAGTTGGCGGCCGAGCTCGGGCGAGGCGAGCCATCTTCGGCATCGACCAACCCAATATCATACCATTTATATGATAATATCATGGTTCGCCCCGCCCTGCTCAGCCTGCTGCTCCTGCTGTCCGCCTGCCAAGCGATCCCGCAGCACCCCGCCAACCTCGTCGTCGAAGGCGTTCCGGCCATCACCCCCGAACTCAAGGCTGAGCTCGAGCCTTACACCAACCTCGGCGGCGCCAGCTTCCGCGGCTGGGCCACCACTCAGCGCACCCTTTTAGTGACGACACGCACCGGGGATGCTTCCCACCTACATACGATGGCCGCGCCCTTGGCGAAGCGCACCCCGCTCACCCGCGGACCCGACACGGTGCGGAGCGGTTCGTTCCAGCCCAAGGGCACGCGCCTGCTCTATTCCGTAGATAAAGGCGGCGATGAAAACTTCCAGCTTTGGCTGACGGATGCGGCGCAACCCGAGCAGGCGCCCCGCCGCCTAACGGATGGTAAATCACGCAACACCGACGCAACCTGGTCCAAGGACGGCACGCTGATTGCCTTTAGCTCCAATCGACGTAACGGCAAAGACAGCGACATCCTCATCGCCGACGTACGTAGTCTCGGTGAGCCGCGCGAACTCGTCCGCCTGGACGCCGGCGGCTGGGCGCCAGTTGACTGGACCGCGGACGGCAAGTCCTTGCTGGTTCGGCAGAGCCTAGGTAACGCCGCCTCGCGCCTGTGGACCGTGGAAGTGGCCACGGGCAAACGCACGCAAGTCAGTCCGAAAGGTGTCACCTGCCTCTACCAGCAAGCCGTCTTCGCCGAGGGCGACCAGGCAATCTATGCCTTGACCAACCATGGGTCCGACTTCCTTGCCGTGATGCGCCTCGAAGTCGCGACCGGGAAACTCACCCTCCTGGTGCCAGAACCTAAGTGGGACGCCGAAGAACTCGCCGTATCATCTAACGGCAAGCGCCTCGCCTTCGCTATGAACGTGGAGGGTTTCTCGCAACTGCGTTGCTGGAACCTCGAGACTGGCAAGGAAATCCCTGTGCCGACACTCAAGCCCGGCGTCCTCAGCAGCCTCGCCTGGCGCGCGGGCAGCCATGAGCTCGGCTTCACCTTGAACAGCGAAGACTCCGCCAGCGATGCTTGGTCGCTAGACCTCGATGCGGGGGCGCTCACCCGCTGGACGAACCGGACGACGAAGCCCAAAAAGGAAATTCCCGTGACCCAACCGGAAGTCGTGCGCACGCCGAGCTTCGATGGGCTCAGCATCCCCTCCTTGGTCTACTACCCTGACGCCAAGAAATTCCCGGGGAAGCGCCCCGTGCTGATGTTCTTCCACGGCGGCCCAGAAGGTCAGTCGCGCCCGGGCTACCGCGGTTCGGCACTCTATTACCTCAACGAACTTGGCGTGGCGCTGGTCTACCCGAACATCCGTGGCTCGACTGGCTACGGCCGCACCTTCCTGAGCCTCGACGACACTATTAAGCGCGAGGATGCGGTGAAGGACGTCAGCGCCGTGCTCGATTGGGTCGCCAAGTCCGATCGCCTCGACCCCAAGCGCGTCGCGGTCAACGGTGGGAGTTACGGCGGCTTCATGAGCTTAGCATGCCTCACGAACTACCCTGACCGCTTCCGTTGCGGCATCGACAATGTCGGCATTGCCAACTTCGTAACCTTCCTGCGGGACACTGCGGATTACCGCCGCGCCAATCGCCGGCTGGAGTACGGCGATGAACGTAAGCCCGAGGTCCGAGCCTTCCTTGAGCGCATCTCGCCTGCGAACCACGCCGACCGGATCCGCGCGCCCCTGCTTATCATCCAAGGGCGCAATGACCCCCGCGTCCCCTTCACCGAGGCGGAGCGGATGCGGGACGCCATCCGGGCCCAAGGCGGGCGCGTCTGGTTCGTGATGGCGAACGACGAGGGCCACGGCTTCGCGAAGAAGTCGAATACCGACTTCCAATTCCAAGCCACGGTCCTCTTCCTGAAGGCCAACCTCCTGGACTGACCGGCGTCTATTAGACAATAAATGACGGCGTCTGGGGGGAGATTCCCCTCGCAGTCCGAGGGATAATCTCCGAGAACAGGTACCTTGACCGCGCCCCCGCGGTCAATCCCCCTACCCCTACCATGAACTGCGTGAAGAAACTCACGGCGGCACTGCTGCTGTCCCTCCCCGCCCTCGCCCATGCCGGCGAAGCGGATATCCGAATCCCCGACCTCGCGAAGACATCGTTCCTCGGCGGCACGGTAAGTGGCCCTCAAATCCTGTGGTTCGGCCTAATCGTCTGCGCCCTCGCGACCGCCTACGGTTGGTGGCAGTACCTGCAGACGCGGGCGCTCCCGGTCCACCGCTCTATGTCGGCGGTCTCCGATATCATTTGGGAGACGTGTAAGACCTACCTCTGGCAACAGGGCAAATTCCTCGCTGGTCTCTGGGTGCTCATCGCTGGTTGCATGACCTACTACTTCGCCGGCCTCGAGCATAAGGACGCCTCCTCCGTCGCAGTGATCCTCGCGGCTTCGGTCCTCGGTATCCTTGGCAGCTACGGCGTCGCTTGGTTCGGCATCCGTATCAACACCGTCGCCAATTCGCGCGCCGCCTTCTCCGCCCTGCGCGGCAATCCGCTCGCCACGTTGCTCATCCCGCTCAAGTCCGGCATGAGCGTGGGCCTGCTGCTCGTCGCCATCGAGCTCTTCTTTATGATCGGGATTCTCCTGTTCCTCCCCCAGGATCTCGCAGGGCCCTGCTTCATCGGCTTCGCCATCGGCGAATCCCTGGGCGCCTCCGCCCTTCGTATCTGCGGCGGTATTTTCACCAAGATTGCGGACATCGGAGCCGACTTGATGAAGATCGAATTCAAGCTGCCGGAGGACGATCCCCGCAACCCCGGCGTCATCGCCGACTGCACTGGCGACAACGCGGGTGATTCCGTTGGTCCGACTGCGGACGGTTTCGAGACCTACGGCGTTACTGGCGTGGCGCTCATCGCCTTCCTCGCACTGGCTCTAGCCGCCAATCCTGCGCTGTGTGCGACCCTCATCATCTGGCTCTTCGCCATGCGCATCCTGATGGTGATCACCTCGCTCCTTAGCTACTGGATCAACGACGCCGTGAGCCAGGCCGTCTGGGGTCAGGCTAAGGACTTCAACCTCGAGCAGCCGCTAACGAATCTCGTCTGGATCAGCTCGCTGGTCTCGATCGCGATCACCTACCTCGCCAGTTACTTCCTCCTTGTCGACCAAGGCGGCAGTCTCTGGTGGGTGCTGTCCACGATCATCTCGCTTGGCACGCTCGCCGGCGCGCTCATTCCTGAGTTCACCAAGGTGTTCACCTCGACCGAGAGCCGCCACGTAAAGGAAGTCGTGACGTCATCCAACCAAGGAGGCGCTTCGCTCAACATCCTCTCCGGCCTCGTCGCGGGTAACTTCTCCGCCTTCTGGACCGGACTCTGCATCCTCGGCCTGATGTTCGGGGCGTATCTGCTCTCCACGCATGCCGCTGTCGCTGCGCTGATGCCGGCACAATTCGCGTTCGCGGCCCCGATCTTCGCCTTCGGCCTCGTCGCCTTCGGCTTCCTAGGCATGGGCCCGGTGACCATCGCGGTCGACTCGTTCGGCCCGGTCACCGACAACGCCCAATCGGTCTATGAACTCTCGCAAATCGAGAAGCAGCCCAGCATCGCCGCCGAGCTCGAACGCGACTTCGGCTTCCGCCCCGACTTCGAAGGCGCCAAGCACCAACTCGAAAAGGGTGATGGCGCCGGCAACACCTTCAAAGCGACCGCCAAGCCCGTGCTCATCGGTACCGCCGTCGTCGGAGCGACCACGATGGTCTTTGGCATCATCATGATGCTGCAGGAGCATTACCGGGCGATTGACGCGAAATTTAACGTCTTGGAGAAGCTCTCGCTGGTCCACCCCGAGGCCCTCATGGGCCTCCTCATGGGCGGCGCGGTGATTTACTGGTTCACCGGCGCCTCCATGCAGGCCGTCGTCACCGGCGCCTACCGCGCGGTGGTCTATATCAAGGAGAACATGAAGCTCGACGCGACGACGGCGACGACGGAGTCCTCTAAGGAAGTGGTCCGCATCTGCACGCAGTACGCGCAGATGGGCATGACGAACATCTTCATCGTCATCTTCTGCTTCTCGCTGTCCCTCGCGCTCTTCGACCCGTTCTTCTTCATCGGCTACCTGGTGGGCATGGCCTTCTTCGGCCTCTTCCAGGCCATCTTCATGGCCAACGCCGGTGGCGCTTGGGATAACGCCAAGAAGATCGTCGAGGTCGACCTCAAGGCCAAGGGCACCCCACTCCACGCCGCCACGGTCGTCGGCGATACGGTCGGCGATCCATTCAAGGACACGTCTTCGGTCTCCCTCAACCCGGTCATCAAGTTCACGACGCTCTTCGGCCTACTCGCCGTCGAGATCGCGGTGAAGATGCCGGCCGGACCGAAGCTGCTCCTCGGGAGCGCGATTTTCTTGGTCGCCCTCTTCTTCGTCTACCGGAGCTTCTACGGCATGCGCATCCCGGTGGCGGACAAGGCCCGCTGACCTGGTCAGCCGACGGCCCCGAGGGCTCAGTGGTCGCTGGGGTGCCGCTGCATCTTCTCGCCCCAGGCGAAGAGGATCATCGAAAGCAGGAAGACTCCGTGGATGATAGCCTGCCAGAGGATGACCTTCTCGTCGCCGGCAGTCATCGGCTCTCCTGCGGCGGCCGCCGAGGTGATGTCGATGAAGCTCTTCAGAAGGTGAATCGCCGAGATACTCGCCAAGCTGCCGGCGAGTTTCACCTTCAGCGTGTTCGCGTTGATGTGGTCGAGCCAGTCTGGGCGGTCGCCGTTTTCGCCGAAGTCAATCCGACTGACGAACGTCACGTAGCCGCCGACGACGACCATGTTCACGAGATTGGCCACCATGGAGATATCGACCAGGGAAAGGATGCCCAACATGATGGAGCTCTCCGTAGCGGTCGCGAACCCGGCGAGCAGATGGACTAATTCCTGGACGCTCTTCCACGCATAGGCGATGGCGGCAAAAATAAGGGCGACGTAAATCGGTGCCTGTACCCAACGGCTGGCGAAAATAAAATACTCCAAGCCATGCTCGAGTTTCTTGAAAAAACTTTCGGACTTTGCGTCTTTAGACATGGCGTTAGAATTAGTATTCTAATCCATTCGTCAAGCCGTGGTGACGTCAAACGCCCGCGCTCGCCGCGGCCTCGCCGAGCGGGTCGGCGTTTGGCTCCCGCAGGTAGGCATCGGCCTTGGCTGAAACAATCACGCCATAATTAATCGTGCCTAACCAACCCGACATGATGATGCCGACGCTACCGGCGTGGTACAGCCCGCCCACTTGTTCGGGCAGCCCCATCGAAACCTTGAGCCCTTCAAACTTCGTGCCAAAGGAAGTGCCACCCACGTGACGGACGTAGCGGTTGACCGTGCGGGGGGTGGCCGCCTCGGCGTGGTCGACCTTAGCACGAATGTCGGGAATGAACTTCTCCAGCCCGCGGAAGGATTCCTCAATGACGCGCGCCTTGTGCGTCTGATAGTCAGCCTCGGAGAGGTTCGCCCAATCCTCGTACTGCTGATTGACCGAAGTGACGATCGCGTAACGGGGGATCTTAGTGTGGGGACGGGTATCCGGATAGTAGACCGAATAGGTCCGCGAGGTCGTATGGAAATCGATGAGCTCGCGACTGGAGAACGGCTTCGCCTCGGAGGTGAAGACGAGGTCGCCGATGTGTGGGATATTCTCGCCCGTCCGCACGCCCATGTAGACTTGGCAGGAGGAAGTATTGACGCGCACCTGGCGGGCCTGCTCCAGGAAGGAGTCATCGAACGCCGTGGCGTCCGTCAGCTTTAGGACGGTGTCCTTAATATTCGCATTGGAGACGACGGTCGCACACGCCACTTCAGCTTCTTCGCCCAACCGGGTGCCGCGGAGCTTGACGCCGACCACCCGGCGGCGGCCGGAGGCGTCTTTCTCGACGAGCACCTTCTCGACGAGCACATTGCGGCGGATGTCGACCCCATTGGCCTTCATCTCCGCCGTCATCAGGTTGATCATCGTATCCGTACCGCCTTGGAAGATGAACACGCCCTTGGACATGAAGTTTGAAAAGACGATGCCAAACGTGATGGCTGGGTCGTCGAGGGTCGAGCCATTGGCATAGGCAATCGGCTCGAGCAGGAGACGCTGGATATCGGGGCGACCGGGAAAGAACTGTTCGAAGAGCTCGCGCGTCGTGCGCGGGTCATTGTCGTAGTAGTTCATCTCCCGAAGGTGGGCGAAGAACGCCTCCACGGTCTCGGCCGGGATGCGGAACTGCTCGATCATAATCCGCGTGAAGTCCGCGCGGTCGAACGTCGTACGCACATCAAAATCCGGGTTGATAAAACGGACGTCGCTGAGCTGATGAATGCGGTCGGAGATTTCCTTGGTCCAGTAGCGCCGGGTCGATTTGATCATCCCATGCGGGAAGCCGTGCAGGGAGATATCGAACACATGGCCGCCGGCGCGCTTAAAGAAAGTCGCCAACCCGCCGAGCTGGTAATGGTGCTCGAGCAGCAGGACCTTCCGGCCGAACTTGGCGAGGTTGTTCGCGGCCGTCATCCCGCCCAGACCGGCGCCAATGACGACGGCGTCGTAGCGTGGGAGCAGGTTTTCGAAAGGCGAAGGCATCGGATAGGGACAGGTAGAAAGAAACGGGCGGAAGGCAAAGCCGAAACCCGTTTGCAGGCGGCCTTTAAGGCGTCCGGAGGCTCCAGCCGGCCCGCGTCTTGGACAGCACCACCGGCCGCCCGAACAACTCGGCCAACTGCGGACGACGCAGGACTTCGGCGACAGGCCCGGCGGCCAGCTTGGTACCCTTCCGCAAGAGTAACGCGTGCGTAAAGACCGGGACGATTTCCTCAACATGGTGCGTCACGAGCACGATGGACGTACGCTTGGCCACCATCGGCAGCCGTTGCAGCAACGCCAGAAAATCCGCCCGCGCCGCCGGGTCGAGGCCCGCACAAGGCTCGTCTAAAATCAGCAAAGCTGGCTGACCGATCAACGCCCGCGCAATGAGCACGCGCTGGCGCTCGCCTTGGGAGAGATGCCCGTAGGGACGGGAAGCCAGCGCACCGACCTTCAGCCGCCGCAACATCGTGCGGGCGCGCGCCAAAATTGCGGCTGGCGGACGACGCCAAAGATTAATGACCCCATCGACACCCCCAGCAACGACGTGCAAGGCGGGTTCGGCTGGCTGCACCAGCGCAGCGATAGACGGGCCCGCCAAGCCGATGCGCCGGCGCAGTTCGCGCCAGTCGCTGCGACCGAACGTTTCCCCGAGGACGGTGACCCGCCCGGAGGTCGGCGCGAAATAACCGGTCAGCGCAGCCAGTAACGAAGACTTGCCCGAACCATTCGGGCCGAGGAGCACCCAGTGCTCGCCCGTGCGCACGGTCCAATCAATGCCCTTGAGGATGACCTTACCTTCGCGGGCGATGCGCAGGCGAGCGACCTCGAGGACAGGCGGGAGCGGCGGCTTCATGGGCTCACCTTATTAGGGAGGGCGCGGTCCGACTTCCAAGTCGCAAAGCGTGCACGCCCATCCTTGCCCTCCGCCCTGAGGTCTGTTTATGATTTAAGCATGCGCTGGGCAACCCCACTCCTCCTTGGCCTCTGCCTCGCCCTGGGGGCAGCGGAGAAACCGACGCCGGCGCCGATCTCGCCAGCGGACTTGGCTGAGCTCGAACAACTTCGGCAAAAGTCACGGGAGGACACGGTGCCGCCCACCGCCGCCCCGCTACCAGCGCCAGCAAACGGCGCCATGAGTCGGGAGGACCAAGCGGAGTTCGATGCCTTGCGCTCGCAAATCAAGGCCCGCCAAACGGAGACCACCGGCGGACGGCCCATCTTGGTGCAACTCATTCACGCAGAACTCGAAGGCCTAGAACTAGTGATGGTACTCGACGCGCCAGTGCCTACGCCGGTCGTTATCTTTGGCAGCGGACATACCTTAGGCCAAAAGTTCAGCGTCACCGGCACGTTCAGCGGCGCAGCGAAGTTCGACGGCGCCTACTACTCCATACTCAAGACCAGTGAGCCCGTGGTAAACGTCCTAACGTCCAAGGAAATCCCCAAGGTAGCCCCGAACCCCCACCCCGTCTTGGGTGCGACCGATGGCGAAACCGACGATGGCTTCAGCGGCTTCCAACTCAGCAACATCCTCTTCGCAGGCTTCGCCGCCATCTCGCTCGCCATTGTTACCCTCAAGGTCAAAGCCCAGATCGTTGCCATGAAGAGCAATAAATCCCGCCGTCGCTAAAAGCCAGCGTCGGCGGGTTCCTCGCTGCGACGACGCATTTCCTAGAAGGTTTGCAGGGAACGCCGAAAAGGACTTCGGTGTCTTATCCCTATGAAGTCCCTCCTGCCCCTCCTCCTGGCCCTCACGGGTTTCGCGGCCTCGCCCGAGTCCGCGCTGAAGTTTGCGGACCCGAAGCCCCAAGCCTATAGCCTGACGCTTCGCGCCAGTGAGATCGACCCGCGCTGCAAGTCGCATCCAGAAGTCGGGTTTGTCCTCGAGGCGGCCGGCAAGCCCGCCGATGCCCAACGAGCCACCGTCGACACGCGGGTTGCACCGCGGGGCCAGCTCGTGATTTGGCTCATGGGCCACAGCCAGCCACTCGCCGAAAAGGTCAATAGCTACGGCCTGCACTACATCCAAGTCGCCTATGCGCGTGAGTGGTTCGCCAAGCTCAACACTGAGCCGCTCGACGACTCGCAACACCTCGGCAATATCCGTCTCGAAGCCACCACTGGCCGGGATGCGTCCAAGGCCATCGACATTCCCGTACCCGACAGCATGCAGGAACGCGCGTTCCAACTCGTGAAGGCGCTCGCCAAAGCCAACTCGGCAGGCCGCTGGGAATTCTTCCTCACGAAAGATGGTAAAGCCCTCGATTGGGAAAAAGTCATCGTCTCGGGCGCCTCGCACGGCGCGACCTCTTCGGCCCGTTTCGGCATCGCGCAGAAGTGCGCTCGCATTGTGATGTTCTGCGGCCCGCGCGACCAGCTCGACGATTGGCAGGCGCTGCCTTCGGCGACTCCATCCAACCGTTTCTTCGGCTACAGCCACGTGCTCGACAGCGGCTGGAGCGGCGACCATTACCCCCGCTCATGGTTACTCATGGGTCTGAATAAGTTCGGCCCCATCGTGAATACCGACGAAGCCAAGTACCCTTACGGCAACTCCCGCCGCCTAATCACCAAGTATGACGTCAAAGGCGATGCCAACAAAGGCCACAGCTTCGTCCAAGTCGGCAAGAACCCGCCCAAGGACGCCAAGGGCGTACCGGTGCAGGAAGACGTCTGGCGCTACCTCTACACTTCCCCCGTCGATGAAGTCGGCAAGCCGGTGCCGGCCGAGTCGGAGACCCGGATGAACCTGCGGAAGAAGAAGTGAGCCCCCTTACCGAGGCTTGCCCTCGGGTGGCTTTCTCCTGTTGGATAGCCTGACATCGCCGTGGCCATCCGCATCGACCTACTTACCCTCTTCCCGGCCATGGCCGACGGCTTCCTCCAGGAATCCGTCATCGGCCGTGCCATTGAAAAGGGCACCCTCGGATTCAAGGCCCACGACCTACGGCAGTACTCGAAGGATAAGCACCGGAAGGTTGACGACATCCCGTATGGGGGTGGTCCAGGCATGCTGATGACCTGCCAGCCCCTTTTTGATGCCGTGGACGCCTTGGCCACGCCCGATTGCGAGGTCATCTACCTTTGCCCGGATGGGGAGCAGCTGACCAACCCCTTGGCCCGGGAATTAGCCCAAAAAAGCCATTTAATCCTCATTTCTGGCCATTATGAAGGGATCGACCAGCGCTTCCGGGACCGCAAGGTTACCCGCGAAATCTCGATTGGTGACTATGTTTTGACCAACGGTACCCTCCCGGCTTGCGTCCTCGTGGATTGCATCGGCCGGCAAATCCCTGGGGTCCTCGGCGAGGAAAACTCCTTGACTGGGGATAGCTACAACGGCAAGTTGCTCGCCTTTCCGCAGTACACCAGACCCGCTGTTTATGATGGTCTCGAGGTGCCCCCGGTCCTCCTAGGAGGACACCACGCCGAAATCGAAAAGTGGCGCCGGGTAAAGCAAATCGAGAAGACAAAGCACCGCAGGCCCGACCTACTGGAAGACCAAGAACACCAGCCATGAGCAACCATCCCCTCCTCCAATACGCCACCCAATCGCAGCTGAAGCCCGGCCGCGGTCACGACACTTTCAAGGTCGGTGATGGCGTCCGCGTCTCCACCAAGGTCCGCGAAGGCGACAAAGAGCGCACCCAGCTGTTCTCCGGCATCGTGATCTCCCGCAAGGGCGGCAACGTCCAAGAAACCTTCACCGTCCGCCGCATCTCCTTTGGCGAAGGCGTTGAGCGCACTTTCCCGGTCCACTCCCCGAACATCGAGAAAATCGAAGTCGAGCGCGTGTCCCAGGTCATGAAGGCTCGCCTCTTCTACCTCCGCGATCGTCACGGTAAGTCTGCCACCAAGGTTAAAGAAAAGCGCTACGACCCGTCGGCTGCGGCCGAGGTCAAGTAAGCGCTCCCTGCGCCGACAAAAAGCCCCGCTTCCGGGGCTTTTTTATACCTAAAGATAAAGGCCTAGTATCTTAAACGACTGCAATCAGGCAAATCAACCTGCTGTTAATAA
>Ga0209553_1001625_pt1 | contig 11185 bp, 3 predicted proteins | sample LauGreFBDMM110DN_2_FD_188217 | JGI IMG/M metagenome (GOLD analysis project Ga0209553, IMG submission 188217) | Freshwater lake microbial communities from Lake Michigan, USA - Fa13.BD.MM110.DN (SPAdes) (version 2) | ecosystem: Environmental > Aquatic > Freshwater > Lake | place: Lake Michigan, USA...
GCATCCTCTCCAGCCGCCATTTCCCGGAAGAGTTTCAGGGCAATTTTCTCAACCTGAACGTCATTGGCTTCCAGGGCATCTTCCAGGCGAAATTCTCCGAAGAAGGCTCCGGCCTGAAAGGCACCACCGTCCCGGAGCTAGTCAAGGGCGACAACGCCATGATCCCCAACTTCCGCCCCATCGCCGTCGCCGTCGCCCCCGATGGCTCCATCTATTTCTGCGACTGGGCCAAGGAACTCATCGGCCACATGCAGCATCACATCCGCGACCCGCACCGCGACAAATTGCACGGCCGCATCTACCGCATCACCTACGAAGGCCGCCCCCTCCTCACCCCCGTGAAGATCGACGGCCAGTCCATCCCGAACCTCCTTGAAGCCCTCAAGACTCCCGAGAACGACGTCCGCACCCGCGCCAAGATCGAACTCGGCAAGCTCGACAGCGCGAAAGTCACGACCGCCGCCAAGAAGTGGGCCGCATCCCTCGACAAGAAAGACAAGGACTACGAGCACCACCGCCTCGAGGCCCTCTGGGTCCACCAATGGCACAACGTCGTCGATGAAGCGCTGCTCAAGGAAGTCCTGCGCTCGCCCGATCACCGCGCCCGCGCCGCCGCCACGCGCGTCCTCTGCTACTGGCGCGACCGCATCAAAGACCCGCTCGCCCTCCTCAAAGTCCAGGTGGCCGACGTGCATCCGCGCGTCCGACTCGAGGCCGTCCGCGCCTGCAGCTTCTTCACCACGAAGGAAGCCGGCGAAATCGCCCTGCTGGTTTTGGAAAAGGAAGCCGACCCGGCCAAGCCTGATTACTACATCAAGTACTGCCTGGACGAGACGATGTCGGCCCTCAAAAAATACATGAACTGACCGGCGCAGCGCGCTCCTTGAAAAGTCACGAATCGGCATGAGCCTCTCACCGGGCCATGCCGATTCTGCTTAACAACTGAACATGAAAATCTCGCTCATCCCGCTCTGCCTGCTCGGCGCATTCCTCGCCGCGCTCCCGCTCGCCGCCCAGGACGAGGAACCGAAGCCGGACGACGGCCCGAAGAAGATCTACATCCCGGCCAATCCTAAGGCCGCCGAATACATCATCGGCCAGCTCTCCAACAAGGAACTGGTGCAGGCCCCGCGCGTCGAACCGGTCTTCCACGCCTTCCTGAAACGCCCGGGCCTCGACGCAAAATATCGCGAGGAAGCGCTCGCCGGCCTGGCCGCGCTGCACAAGACTGATCGCCTAACCGAACTGCTCGCCGCGCTCGAACGCCTCGACGCGCAGGGCGCAAGCGCCGTCACCTCGATCACCGACCTTGGCCCGTTCCTCGCCAAATCCAAGCCCGCCGATCTCGCCGCCAAAAAAGCCGCCCTCGAAAATCTCATCGCCAAGGCGAAGCTGCCCGTCACCCGCTGCGTCGTTGCCGCCGGACTGATCACCGCCGCGGGCCAGGCCGGCTCCGTCTGGGAACAGTCCGCCAAGGACAACGCCCGCCTCACCGATGTCGTCTGCGGCGTGCCGCTCGTCGCCGACGCGACGTTGCGCGCCTCCTTCCAGCCGAAGCTCGCGCCGCTCGCGCAAAAGGCCGCGACCCCGGAGTTGCAACGCCAGGCCATCCAAGCGCTGCCCACGATGAAGGGGCACGAGGCCGCGAACTTTGCCACGCTCGCCGCGCTGCTCCGCGCCGGCTCCGAACGCACCACCGCCGTGCGCGCGATGCTGCAACTACCGCGCGCCGCCTGGCAGAAAGACCTAGCCGGCCCCGTGGCGCAGAGCCTAGTCGATTACGCCGGGAAAGTTCCCGCCGACCAGCGCACCGCGCAGGATTTCCTCGACGCCGTGCAACTGGGCAACGACCTCTCCATGCTGCTCCCGGCGGACGACGGCAAACGCCTCCGCCAGGCGCTCGGCGAGTTGGGCGTGCGCGTGCTGGTGCTCAAGGCACTCCCCGAGCAGATGTTTTTCGACAAGACCCGGCTCGTGGTCGAGGCGGGCAAGCCGGTCGAAATTATTTTCGAGAACCCGGACGCCATGCCGCACAACTTCGTCCTCACCGCGCCGGGCGCGCGCGAGGAAGTCGGCAAGCTCGCGGACGCCATGCCGCAGGAGGCGGACGAGGAGGGCCGGATGTATGTCCCCAAATCGTCGAAGGTCCTGTTCGGCTCGAAGCTCGTCGATCCGGGCGCCAGCCTGAAACTCAGTTTCACCGCGCCGACGGAGCCGGGCGAATACACCTTCGTCTGCACCTTTCCCGGCCATTGGGTGCGGATGTTTGGCACCTTCATCGTCACGGCGGATGTCGAAGATTACCTCGCCAAGAATCCCGAGCAGGAGGCGCCGAAGATCACCGAATGGAAGCTCGCCGATTTTACCGACGACTTGAAGCGCGTCGATCAGCACCGCAATTTTGCCAGCGGCAAAGCGCTGTTCAGCTCGCTCGCCTGCGTGCAATGCCACCAACTCGGCAAGGAAGGCACGGCCTTCGGTCCGAACCTGTCCGGAGTTCTCGGTCGCTGGAAAAACGACCGTCAGGCCCTGCTCGAACAGATCCTCGATCCGTCGAAGGTGATTGATGACAAATTCCGCGCCCAGTCGCTGGAACTCGGTGATGAGAATTCCGTCTCCGGCATCGTCGTGGCGGAGGACGCGGAGACCGTGACCGTTCAGACCGGTCCGTCCGCGGCGGCGATTCAGAAGGTGAAAAAGAGCGCCATCAAATTACGCAGCAAGGAAGAATTGTCCCGGATGCCGGCGGGCCTGTTGAACATGCTGAACAAGGAACAAATCCTCGATCTGCTCGCCTACCTGCTGGCCGAAGGCAGCCCCGACCACGCGGCATTCAAACACGACCAATGATGTGGATTCAGCCGGAACGGTGCAGAAGGAAAATCCCTTCACCTCAAGCCTCTCCCCGTCGGTCCGGGCGAGGAAGAAGATCACACCCTCGCTTGGCCGTTCACTGGATCGTGCGCCGCGTCACGAGGTCAGGACGTTCACCCTCTCCCCATCGGATGGGGAGAGGGACGGGGTGAGGGGCGCGTTCCACCGCATGGTTCCGTTTCAGAAACGCCGGCTTCAGCCGGCAGGAGGCCGCGAAGTTCGGTCGGGATGGAATCTCCAGAATCCCCTGGTGGCCGGGCGTCTCTGCCGGCTGAAGCCGGCGTTCCGCGCCAGTCCTCTCTCCAGCCAGGTGCCAGTCTGACTGGCCGCCTAGTTGCCGGCGGCGTTTCTCGGCGGGAGTTTGGCCAGCAGGGCATCAATGCGAAGCTTGTCTTCGGTCTGGAGGTGGCTTCGCAGGCGTTCAACCATGCCTTTTTCACGAAGAATGACCGGCGAAATCTTTCCGTCCTCGATGGACTTGATGAACACCTGACAACCGGCGCGGCCCGAGGTAAGCGCGCCCGCAAATGCGCTTCGCAGCCCGGGCGATGCGCCGGGCATGGCGTCGGCGATGCGTTGATTGAGGATCCCGGCGGAATATAAATGGATTTCGGTGAAGTAAGTCGCAATTTTTCCACGGAGCGAGTCTGGCTCGCCGGCCTGGGAGACCGCCGCCAGAACGGGGTCCAGGGTGGTGGAATTCGGATTGCTCAGGGCAATGAGCGCCCGACCGGCGGCCGCGCGGGAGGGTTCGTCATTTTTCCGATCGGCAAAAATCGCGGCCAGTTGCGGAACAAAGGCGGCCAGCTTGAGCGTGCGGACTAGGTCGGCTCCGGCCTGCCGGGAGGAAAAGCCTTCCGCAGGAATCTCCATTTCCAGTTCAGGCAAAGCCGGCTGGAAGCGGCCCAAGGCCAGCCAGGCGTAACCCCCGCCCGTCAGGGAGTCGGTGGCCTCGATGTAACCGCGCCGGCCGGCAAATTCGCCAAGATTCCAGGAAACCCTCTGCGCGGTATCGCTTCCCGGGGCCGACACTTCGCGCAAGACCTCCTTGGTCGTGGCATCGATGAGCCGGACGATGTTCAGCCTTCGGCGGGATTTGTCGGAGTTTCCGTCATGACCGGCGAGATAGAAGCTCAGGTCTGGCGGCAGCAGGAAAGGAGACGAGGAGAGCGTGCCGGTGAGATACTCCGAAATCGGGAAACTCGACATGAGCTTCGCGGTCCGTCCATCAGCGCAGGGACGCACCTGGTACGCCCATGGACTGCTGGTGGGCGCGTCGATGAGCGGGGTGTTGATCCACGCCGTGCGGCGCGGCGGGCCTTCAGGCGTGGTCAGAAGCCTGGTCACGAGTCCAGTGCCCCATTCAAGCACGCTGGCGGTGAGGGGGAGCCGGCGGTCGAACGCGCCGCTCTGGATGGCTTTGAACAAAGCCGCTTCCATGTTCTGGTCTCCGGCCGATTTCGCGCGCACCAGCCGGGCCAGACCGTCCATGTCATCCGCATAGGCGAAATCCCACACGTTGTCGGTGTGGGGTCCGTCCAAAAACTTGTAAACCGTCCGGCGGACATATTCGCCGTTCAACACGCGCGTCGCCAGTCTTCCCTCCGGATCAACCAAGATCAATCCGGGGGCTTCAACGCCATAGGCCGACGGCACGCCCGATTCCGTCCAGGAGCCCAGGTATCCCTGCAGCCAGGACATCTCGCTCATCTTCACGAAGGATTCGGAGGTCCGCATGTCCCCGTCCAGATTCAGGCTGAGGACGACCAGCCGGTTCGTTTCCTGAATCGAGAGTTCACGCAAGGTCTGCAATTCTGTATTGCGGTATTCGCTCGCCGCGTTCCAAAAATCGATCAGTAGATATTTGCCGCGAAAATCCTCGGGCCGGATGGTCCGGCCATCAAATGTTTTGGCCACAAAGGACGGAGCGGGGTGTCCGGGCCGGGCCGGCGCTTTCGCCTCCATCTTGAGCGTGCCGAAGTCAAAAACTCCGCCCTCGACAGGCGGACGGACCACCACCTTGCGGCTGATCAGCCCGAGCAAACCGCTGGTGTATTTGTCCGGGAGAACGACGGTGGGGGCGATGGTCAACTGGTAGGAACCGGGCGGGAGGTTGTGGGCATGAAAGGTTCCATTCGTTTGAAAGACGAGCGCGTAGGTGCGCTGGGCGAGGACGGTGGCGCGCCCCTTCTCGGAGGACCAGAATGAATTTTTACGACGATTGAATTCCTGCATCAGTTTTTGCCGCTCGGCCGGGTTTTTCGCCCGCGCAAGATTCGGCGGCGTCAGGTCGGGGATTCCCGGCACCTGGAGCACGAGGGCGTGTGCGTCCCGCCGCCAGTCGATGTCGAAGGCTTCGATGCCGGTGGTTTCCACCTGGCCGGTTACGGAAATTCCACCGCCGCCGAGGGTGACCACGTTGGTGAGGCCGGGCTTCACGACCACGGGCTCGCCGTGGCTCAAGATCATGGGCGCCTGGGTGAGGTCCCGAAAACGGTTTTGCACGGAGACCTGCCACTCGCCGGGCGGAACTTTGTCAAACGCGAAGTTACCCTTCTCATCCACCCGCGTGCGTACGATCAGGGTCAGGTTCGGCCGGCCGGTCTCGCCCACGTCATTTTCCCGGTTGTGGAGCGTGATCAATTGATACGGCTGCGCCTTGTCGCCGACGCGCAGCGCTCCCCGGATGTGACCCCAGGGCTGCAGGGTAATTTTCCCGGTCGCAGCAAGTTCGCGCACGGTCGTCTGGGCGAATCCAGATGGGCCGGCGGCAAAAATATTTTTGTCGTCCGCGCGGGGAGCCAGTTCGAACCGCCCGGCGCGGTCGCTGACATCCGACGCGCCGCCATAACTGTCGCGGGTGATTGCGCCGGCATATTCGATGCGCGGTTCCCGGACTGGGTCGGCGAGCACGACCGTGACATTGGTCGCGGGTGTGCCGTCGGGCCGCAACACCACGCCCCGGGGGCCGCTGCCGCGACGCAGGGCATAGCGGTTGGTGAAGTATCCCGCCTTGGTGATCGGATCGGAAACCAGCGGCAGATAACCGGGTGATTCCAGCAACAGGCGTGTTTCCCCGCCGGCAACATCACTGACGGAGACCGAAAAATTTCCGCGCTTAATGGTATCCGCGTAGCCTCGGTTCCAGCGCATCGGTTCATCCGGGGCGTTTCGTTGCCCCCGGATCAAAGTGAGAGAATTGACCAGAGCCCCGGTCTCCGCATCCACCACCGAACCGTAATGGCGCGAATATTTCCGCAGCGTCACGGCGGCTTCTCCGACGGCGGGCACGGCCGTCCGCAGATACGTCTCGCTGTAGTTGTTCTTGCTGACGGAAAAGACCAGGACGCCGATCGGCGCATTTGGCCATTGGAATCGCCCTTCGTCATCAGTCAGCGTCCGCCACGAGGCCAGCCGGGTGTTGTTCCATGAGGCAAGTTCCACGCTGGCTCCGGCAACCGGCGCGCCATCCTGATCAAACACCCGGGCCTTGAGCGGAAGTCCTTTGACGGGCGTGATCCGGATCGGTTTGGAACCCGACTCCACAGTCACGGCCTGAAAGACCGGCGCAAAATTCGACGCCTGGACCAGAACGGCCCCCTTGCTCGGCTCGGTGGCCACAAACAGGAATCCACCGTTGGTGTCGGTCCGGCCCCGGCGGTTGCCGTAGCTCTCCGTGTAAAGAACCACGTCCACATTCGTCATCGCCGCCCCCCTCGCGTCCGTGACGAGACCGTTGACGCGCATCTTGGCCGGCATTTTCATCACGGCCAGGCTGGCGGTCAGATCCTCGGGCCGGACTTGGAAGCGATTGGAGACGCCGGGAACCGCTGACTCATAGGTGACAGGATTGTAATCCGGATGGGAGACATTGAAGCTGAAGCCGCCCGGCGCGGGTGGAAGCCGCTCGCTCACCCAGCGCCCCGCTGCGTCCGTCGAGACAATGTCATAAACCGTTCTCGTAAAATCGGCCTCCCCGATTTTCGTCAGGCGCGATATCAGCACCTCCGCGTCGGACACGGGCGATCCGTTGAGACTCTGCACCGCTCCGCCCGACTTCGATCCGCGCGCGAGCCGGACGCTGATTTCTCGTGGCACCCCCTTCGAATCAAGGGGAGAGGCGGTGACGACTTCCAGCGCATGGCCGGGCGCGGTGACGACCAACCGGACCAGCAACGTCTGCTGCACGGGAAAAGCCAGCCGGCCGGTGCCGGAGGCATCGACGCCCGTCTCGCCAAAAAAGTAGGTCGAAGCATCATCCGTGATCGAGAGCTGCGCGACCGCGTTCGTCAACGGTGTCTTCCCGTCCGCTCCGGTGACGCGCAGCAGCAGTTCCTGACGGTAGGCGGAATCGGGATGCCCGGCGGATTTCGCGGCGGTTTTGCCCGGGGCAGGCTGAAGCAGCGGCACCCCCGCCTTCTCCTCCAGCGTCAGGGCGAAGATGATGGGCGAAGCTTTACCGAACAGTGACACGACATCCAGACTGACGATTTCCCGGTCGGGCAGCGGATTGTCGAAAGTGGTCTTGAACAAACGCCGCACCCCGTCTGGCGTGCGCTCCGGCCGTTCCGGCTTGTCTGGCTCGCTAAAAAAATACCACACGCCCGCGTTTCCGAGCCGGTCGGCGTGTGGATTGCCGGCGAGAATGTTTGGCGAAACATCCTTGGCCAGATTCCAGGCGCGCTTGCCGTCGCTCACGTTCAAATCCACTTCCGTCAAATCACACGAATGATTGCCGTCGCGCGGGCCAACGGACACGGCCAGCATGTCTCCGGCCTCCACGGCGAGATTCACGAATGGACCGAACTTCACTTCCTTCGCGCTCTGGGCCGTGCCGGACGCGAGCAGTCGCCGGGTGGCGCCGTGCTGCAATTCCACCGTCCAATCGACGCCGCTCCCGCAATCGGCATGCGCGCGCTGAACGGCGCCCTCGACGCGCAGGGTGGCCGCGACGGGACTGCGCCAGCCGATGAGGACGCGCCGTTTGGGAGACGGATGCACCGCCACGCCGTGGGCCTTCGCGTTGCCCGGCAGGCGCACCGTCTGACCGGAGGAGTTGGCGATGATGCTCAGGCTATCCGCGCCGTACCAGCCCTTGATGAAATCGTATTTCCCGGAATTCTCCATCTTTTGCGTCAGGAGCGAATCAATTTCGAAGGTCCCCGCCGTCTGCGCCGCGGGCGAATCAGCCCCGTAGTTCGACCAGGCAAGGATCGAGTTGGGATCGGCCAGCCTGCTGTGTTTCTCTCCGGCGTCCCGCATCCAGTTGCGGGCGTGGACGCCGTAGGTCAGCCGCACCGATCGGGTTTCGCCGCCGGCGTAGTGCAACACCAACGAGGACATCGGGATGCCGTCCTTCACGCCGTGGGCCGCTCCATGCAGCAGGTGCAAACGCGCGGCTTTCTGCCCGATGGGAATACCTTCGACCTGCGCGTTGCGGAAATCACCGTTCCGCGCCGCATCCAGCCCGGTGACCTCGAGGCGGCCCCCGATGTGGTAGGGAATGCCATCCAGGGTCTGTTCGCCACGCGGCAACTGAGTCGCGGCATTTCCGGAAGAGCTTTTTCCCGCGTTGGTGCCGTTGAAAATCTCCGTGTAGAAGTTGGTCAGGTTAACGGGCCGAAAAACCGGCCGCTCCTGGGCCGGGGTCAAGCCGGTGGCCGCCATGACCAGCAGGACGGCGAGCAACCACCGTCCCGGCGAAAAAATGACTTTCCAGTCAGGCTTGAATCTCATCATTCTGGATGCGTTCTCCGACGTTGGCGGGAACAGGTTTCATCAAAAATTGTCTTTGTCACTGAATACGCCACACGATCAATGGGTCGAGATTCTGCAAGTCCGGCAACGTGAGCAAGCAACCATCTTATTTTTTTCGCGGGCGGCAAACCCTTTTAATGCGGGGGATGCTCCTCTTCACCGTTCTCGCGCCCGCCGTCCTCCTTCCGGCCCGGGCCGCCGAGGAGACCGCGCCCTCCCCGGCGTTCTCGGCTCCGAGCGGTGTTTACGCAAAGGAGCTGACGCTGCAAATCACGGCCCCGGGCGCGTCGATCCGCTTCACCTTCGACGGGACCGAGCCGACGCCGGCCTCGCGCCTCTACGCCGACCCGCTGCGCATCACCAACTCCGCACTGGTGCGGGCGAGAAGCTTCGCCCCGGCCCGCCGGCCGAGCGCGACGGTGTCCGTTGATCTCACGTTGCTGGGCGAAGACCTGGCCGGCTTCACTTCCAACCTGCCGCTCATCATCATCGACACGCAAGGCGAGGAGTTTTCGGCGGAGCGCAACACCCGGGTCATCGTCACGGCCCGCTTCATCAACACCAACGGCGGCCGCGCGGCCCTGACCGGCCCGGCGGATTTTGACGGACGCGCCTCGATGAACGTGCGCGGCCACGCCTCGAGGAAGTATCCCAAGCACTCCCTCACCTTCCGGGCGCTGGCTGAAAATGACGAAAAGCAGGGCATCTCCGTTTTCGGCCTCCCCAAGCAATCCGAGTGGGTGCTGTATGCGCCCTATCCGGACAAGACCTTCATGCGGGACGTCCTGGCCTACGAGTTGAGCAACCAGATGGGCCATTGGGCGCCACACACAGGGTTCGTGGAAGTCTTCATCAACGAATCCGGCGAGAAACTCACGACCAACTCCTACATGGGCATCTATGTTTTCGAAGACAAGATCACCCGCGATCCGGCGCGCGTGGACATCACCCGGCTGCGTCCGGAGGACAACACCGAACCGAATGTCACCGGCGGCTACATTTTCAAGAAGGATCATGTCGGGCGCGGCATGTCCCGCCGGGCGGTCACGGATCTGACGCGCACCGTCAAGTTCATCGACCCCAGCCCGGCGCTGCATCTGCCTTCCGGACCGGGCAGCTTCCCCGCGGATCCCGAGGGATTCGACATACCGTCCGAAAAAAAATCCAACCGCAAGGCCGACAAGTGGCGGCGGGAAGAGCCTGCTTCTCTCAAACAAATTCCCGTCACCAACCAGATTGGATTGGTCAAGCCGTTCAACCCCCGGCATGAAAAGGCGCAGGGCGATTCCAAAATCTTTCCGGACCAGGACGGCTTCTGGAGCAGCGTGAAGGGCAATCATTTCTTCTACGTGGAGCCTGAACCTGACGAACTGACGGCGCGCCAGCGGGCCTGGCTGCAAGGACATGTCGATCAGTTCGAGCGCACGCTCTACGGGCCGGATTTCAAGAACCCCACCAACGGCTACGCGGCCTACATCGATGTGGACTCCTTCATCGACCACCATCTCCTCGTGGAGTTGAGCAAGAACGTGGACGGATACCGCTTCAGCACCTACTACCGCAAGGATCGGGGCGGCAAGATCAAGATGGGCCCGGTCTGGGATTGGAACCTGGGCTTTGGCAACTGCTCCGCCCGTGGCGCCTACCTGACGGAGTACTGGATGTGGCCGCAATGGGACGACACCGAATACACCTGGTTTCGCCGCCTCTTCGAAGACCCGGATTTCGCGCAGCGCTACGTGGACCGCTGGGCGGCGCTGCGGACCAACATCCTCGCCACCCCCAGGCTGATTGCGCGTGTCAACGTCTGGGCCGCCCTGCTGGAAGAGGCGCAGAAACGCAACTTCGACCGATGGCCGATCCTGGGAACCGTCGTGCAGCCCCAGCACTTCGTCGGCGTGAGCTACGAACAGGAGATGAACTGGCTGCGGCTTTGGATGGAAAAGCGCCTCAACTGGATCGACGACCAATTTGTTCCCGCCCCAACTGTGAAGCCCCCGGGCGGCGGAAAACAAATTGACTTGTCCACGACGGCCGACGACGCCCAGATCTATTACACCCTCGACGGCAGCGATCCCCGCGCTCCCGGAGGAACCATTTCACCCAAGGCTCGACGCTACACCGCCCCGGTTACCGCTCCCGGCCAGGGCCGCCTCTTCACCCGCACCCTGGTGGAAGATCGCTGGAGCGCTCCGGCTTTTGCCGGTGCCGCGGGCCGTTGATCTTCATCGTTGCGGCTGGGACCCGGTCACTTCGCCTTCAACGATTCGAGATACGCGAGCAGCGAGGCGAGTTCCGCCGGCGTGAGCTTATCCGCCAGACCCTGGGGCATCGCCGACGTGTCCCGCTTGCCGCGGTCCTTGATGTCCTTCTTGGCGAGCGTGGTGGTGATGCCAGCCATGTTCCGCAGGTCCAGATCGTCGCCGCCTTCGCGCGTGACGAAGCCTTCCAGCTCGTCGCCTTCCTTCGTCTTGAAGGTCTGCGTCTCGAAGCCCTGCGCGATCTTCGCGCCCGGCTTGATGATGCTCTCGCACAAATCCGCGCGGCTGTAGCG
>Ga0209553_1001628_pt1 | contig 11177 bp, 9 predicted proteins | sample LauGreFBDMM110DN_2_FD_188217 | JGI IMG/M metagenome (GOLD analysis project Ga0209553, IMG submission 188217) | Freshwater lake microbial communities from Lake Michigan, USA - Fa13.BD.MM110.DN (SPAdes) (version 2) | ecosystem: Environmental > Aquatic > Freshwater > Lake | place: Lake Michigan, USA...
GTTTCCGGATTAAAGGGCGCGCGCAGGCGCGCGCTATTGTTACGCGCATCAACTCTCTGCGAACACCAAACCAAAGCGGTCTTTGACCTGAAGTAAATGGTTCGTTGGGGTTATCATAAAGTGGTGCTTGAAGAGAGTGGGTTCAGAGCGTATTGTGTCCGTGGGGGTTGGGGATTGAATTTCTTATCTGTTAAACGAAATGACAGATAAAGAAGTACGTGAATCGGTGCTGGAAGCTTTTTAATAAAATCGACAGTGAAACAAACTGTTTACCAGAATACAATGCAAACCTTTCATCTTCTTAAAAAAGTATTAAAACAGCTCGAAGAAGATTATTTGTCAAAAATAAAGAATGATGTTCCGGCAGCAGTTTTGCCTGTTTACAATGAGCGCGGCCCTTTTGAAGCCGAGTTTAAAATAGCAGGCGATTTGCTTATTTTTAGTATGCACTCAAATGTTTTCGGATTCGACGATAAACATCCGGTTTGGAATACCGAATACTTAAAAGAAGATCCGCTTCGCTCGTATTGCGGCACAATCAATATTTATAATTTTCTTGCCGATTCGTTTAAGTACAACAGGGTGAATGATTTAGGCTATTTAGTGGCGCGCATTTTTATTAATAAGGACAACAATTTTGTTGTAGAAGGCAAGCGCCAGGCCGATGAAGTTGTGAAGGATTTCGCAATGGACACAATTTCCCCCGGAATTTTAAAAAAGATAGTTGAAACCGCAATCCATTATTGTATTGAGTTCGATTTATTGGTGCCACCTTACGACCAGGTTAAAATGGCCACGGTAGAACAAATGAACGAGAAAATGAGTTTTTCGAAAATGATAACCGGTAAGAGGTTGGGGTTTGGTTTTAAAACTGATGATGTGTGAATAATTTTTAGACGTTAATATTGAGTGGTGAGACAAGAAAATATTCTGATAATAGTTAGTATTGAGTAGTAAGACAAGAAAAAGAAAAGATTGGGAAAGTAAATTTTGATAAGTCAATTTTCCTGCTCTTAATGAGCGAAATACAATAGCTCAGGGCAATGCCCTGTGAAAAAAGGGAAGAGAAAAGTAAAAAAAGGTGCATTCACGTAAATTGTGCTGGATGGGGTGGTGGCGCAGGGGCGGCAGGGGCTGAGGTTTCGTGGGGCGCACGTAAATGAAAGTTGTATGGAGCGGGTGCAGGCGGCAGTGCGGCTCCGTGGCGAGTGCTCGCGCCATGGCGCTTGGCACCTCACTCAGCTTAGCCCCAAACCATAAGTGGCCGACTTTTGCTAAGCCCAACCGGTTGACTTATACGCCGCCGTTGGCACCGTATGTGACGGGGGCTGGCAGCACTATGGCATTCGGACAGCCAAACGAGGGACTACGGGAAATTTCGTTATTCTGCTAGGTGCGGGCATAATAGCCGAGAGTCGGTTGGGCATGTTTAAGGACATCGACGGGATGCGGGCGCAGTTCAATCCAGCGGAACTTGCCAGCCGGCGCGCCTTTGCCAAAGATCCAGCGCGGATCCACGCTTTCTGCAACAGGCGCCGTGCGGTCTGCGTTGAGGCAGAGCCGAACGCTGCCCGTCTTGCTCAGGCATAGCTAGGAAGGTCGGTATTTTTCAAACACGTCAGCCCGTGCCACCGAGAATTGGGCGCAACTTGCGTCGCTCGTCAATGCGCTTTACGAGACCAGCGGAATTTATGACCGTCGTTGACATGCGCCTGTCGGCATGAAGAATGCGGAGCCGAAGTTGCTCTGCGAGATATTCTCTTTCAATCCCGGCATATTTTGGCTCCTTGCCGAGATTGTTCAACTCATCCGGATCGTTCCTAACGTCGATCAGGATAGAGTCCTGTGCCGGAAAAAAGACATGTTTGAAATTCTTATCACGGATCACGCTCATCATGCACTCATCCTCTGAAATTCCGAGGATTTGCGAAAAAAGAGGTTCTGGTGGACTGGGGAAATTGTACTCCCAATGAACAAATTGCCGCCAGTTCCGAGGGGTTTCACCACTCAAAAATGGCAAAAGCGACATACCATCAAGTTCAGTAGGGATGTCTTGGCCCAGCCAGTCGAGTAGGGTCGGAAGGAAGTCGACGGATTCAGTGAACGAATCTATGATAGTGCCATCAAGCTTTCTGGCTCCTGGACTGGGGTTGCGAATGATAAGTGGGAGATGCGCTTGGATATCGTGATAAGATAACTGGTTTCCCAGCCAGAAATCGCCTATCGGATCGCCATGGTCACTGGTGAATATGATCATCGTGTCGTCGTAATGGTTCGACTTTTTCAGGGCTTCGATGACCCTTCCCAAATGCCGATCAACTTCGATCATCAAGCCGCAGTAGACTGCCCGCACCGACATCCAGTCCGTGATGGAGATGTCCCGCGCCAATCCTGTTAGACTATGAAAGGTCTCAGAAGCAGCACCGTTGTTGAGTTGGAAGTTCATGAAGGGGTGAAGTTTTGCCTGATCTTCCCAGGTCTTTGTCCGGCGCATTGGCGGAAGGGAGTCCGGATCAACGATCGAGTTGTAGGGAGCAGGTGCGGTAAACGGGGGGTGAGGCCTCAGGTAGCAGAGCATCGAACACCAGGCTTTGTCCTGTTCAGATAGCCAGGAAATGAACTGATCTGTAAGAAAGGCTGTGTCGCTGTGTTCAGCGGCATAGATCGCCGGGTGCCCCGCAACACCGCTATTGCCGCTTGGTTTCGAGTAGTCCGGGCGCAAGACATCCTTTGGGTGGTTAAATTTGTATCCCAGACGCCGCAGATCGGACCGCCACAGATCGTGACGCGTCGGAAGCGGATTCGCGCCAACAAGTGCACCGACGGACATGCCGGGCAATACACCTTCGAAGTCCAGAAGTGCCGGGTCCAGCGGCGAAAGGCCGGTCGGGTCGGTTGCGGTGTCAGTGTAGCCAAACAGGATCGGCGAATAGCCCACAGAACGCATGTGTTGCGCGAAATTTCGGTGATGTCGTGCCATGGGAGAGCCGTTTGTCACGACCCTGTGGGTCATGGCATAGAGGCCGGTAAGAATGCTGGCGCGCGAGGGCGCGCAAGGCATCACTTGCCCGTAGTGGCTGGTGAAGCTGACGCCATCCCGGGCCAATTCCTGATAATTAGGCGTGAGAGCCGGGTCCATTCCGAGTTGATCAGGTCTCCACTCATCGGAAATGATCAGAAGAACGTTCTTCTTTTGATCAGGCTGCGATGTGTTCATTCGACTTCCCCCTTGCTTTCCGCTCATTATATGCCTGTGATGCCTTCAAAATGACAGGCCGTAAAATGCTCTGCTGACCGCAAGGCAAGGGCAGGGGTTGAGGTCCGACAAACATCCCGGACATGACGGCACCTTGTTGAGAAGCGGCAGCCTGCCGGAGGATCGGTCATGCTTGGCATCTCTCCATTTATGAGAACTGGCTGCATCGTCTTCATGGGATCCGGCTCGGGAATGGCGGACAACAAAGCTTCAGTATAGGGGTGTTGCGGTCTCAAGAACACATCCGTGGTTCGCCCGATCTCAACAATCTGCCCGAGATAGATAACGGCCACTCGGTCGCACAGCGCTGCCACCACCGCAATGTCGTGGGCAACGAACAGGCAGGATGTCCCACGGGACTGGCACAGGTCGCGGATCAGCGCAAGGACGCTTGCCTGCACGGAAACGTCTAGCGCGCTCGTCACCTCGTCGCATAGGATCACGTCCGGTTCGGCAGCAAAGGCGCGGGCGAGCGCCACCCTTTGGCGTTCACCACCCGACAACTGGGCTGGACGGCGGTCCAGATGATCGGGGTCCAGCCGCACAGCGGCCGTGAGGCTGCGCGCGTGGTCCTCGACCTCGGCGGGGCTGGCGTTGAAGTAGAGGCGCAAGGGCTGTGCAAGGATCTCGCGCACCGTATGACGGGGGTTGAGCGAGGCGTCGGGGTTCTGGAACACCACCTGAACCCGGCGCAATGCGGCCCGATCGCGCTCGGTGGCACGGGCGGGCAGATTTGCACCGTCAAGGGTGATGGTGCCGGCGCTGCGTGGCCAGAGACCGGCAATGGCGCGCACGATGGTGGATTTGCCGCTGCCGGATTCGCCGACCAGCCCTAGAATCTCGCCCTTTAACAAGGTCAGCGAGACCCCAGCCACCACAGAGTCTGGTCGGCTGCGCCGCGACAGGCGGGCAAACAGTGATGCCCGGCGATACTGCACCACAAGGTCGCGCACGGTAACGACGGGAACTCCAGCCTCTTGCGCAACCAACGGTGTGGGCATCACCACAGGTGCGAAGATCCCATTTTCCGGGGAATGGCAAGCGACGCGACCCCCAAGGGGAAGGGGCGACAGCGCAGGCACAAGATCGCAGGCGGCATGGGCGCGGCTGCAGCGGGGCGCAAAGGCACAGCCCGGCGTGGACATTCCCGGCGCCGGTGGGCTGCCGGGAATCGACGGCGGCATTCCAGGGTTTTCGATCTGGGGCACCGAGGCGAGCAGCGCGCGCGCATAGGGATGCGCGGGCCGGGTCAAAAGCGCGGCGGTCGGGCGATCTTCGACAATGCGGCCGGCATACATCACCGCAACCCGGGCGGTCAACCGGGCCAGCACGCCGATGTCATGGCTGACGCAGACCATGGCCATGCCGGTATCACGCCGCAATTCGCCCAACAGGTCGAGAATCTCGGCCTGTGTCGTGACATCAAGCCCGGTTGTGGGTTCATCGAGCAGCAAGAGCTTTGGCGCGCAGGCGAGTGCCATCGCAATCACTACCCGCTGCATCTGCCCGCCCGACAACTCGTGCGGATAGCGCGCGCCGATCTGGTTGGGTTCGGGCAGGCGAACCTGCGCAAAAAGTGCTGTTGTCCGGGCCGTAATGTCACCGGGCGGTATGGTGTCATGGACCGACATTGCCTCGGCCAATTGGGCCCCAACCCGCATGGTGGGCGTCAGGGCCATCGCAGCACTTTGTGGTACCCACGCAATTGACTGCCCACGCAGGCGCCGCATGGCCTCGGGTGCGATGGACCCGAGGTGCTGGCCCATCAAGTGCACATGCCCGCCGGTCACCGCCAGCCCCGGCTTGACCACACCCATGAGCGCGAGCAAAAGCGTGCTCTTGCCGCAGCCGGATTCGCCTGCGATGCCAAGTGTTTCCCCAGGCTCCAGCGCAAGGGTGGCCGCCCGGACAATTGCCGCATCACTGCCCACCTGGGAAATGGTCAGTTCTTGGACATCTAGAAGTGTCACGCGGCCCGGACTCCCATTTGCCGGTCCACGCCCAGCGCCTTGGCAAAGGAATCTGTCGCAAGGTTCACGCCGACGATTAGGGTAGACAGCATCGCCATCGGCCAGAGTACTGCCCAAGGTGCAGTCGGCATCACGCCGCGCGCATCCGCAATCATCAGACCCCAGTCGGGCGTTGGGGGTGCGACGCCCAGACCCAGAAATGACAGCGACGTGATGCCCAGCATCAACCATGACCATTGCATGGCACCCTGCACGGCTAGGGTGTCGCGCACATTCGGCAGGATTTCGCGGATCAGGATCGTGGCCCGCGCTTCGCCCCGGGCTTGTGCTGCCAGCACGAAATCGCGGGCCACGAAATCAAGCGCTGCGGCCCGCGCGATGTAGACCACAGAAAGGCCATAGGAACAGCCCAGGATCGGGATCAACGCCGTCGCCCCAACACCCAGAGCCGCGACAAAAATCATCACGATCAGAATGCCTGGAATCGAGCTGAGCGCATCGACAATCCGCATGATGTAGGTATCGATCCGCCCGCCGATCAAGGCCAGAAAAATCCCGACCACCGTGCCCCAGACCATTGCGACAAGTGTGGCCAGTGTGGCGATCAGCATCGCCTCGCGCCCGCCAAGCATGACCCGCGACAGGATGTCCCGCCCGAGTCTGTCGGTGCCGAACGGATGCGACAGGCTGGGCATCTGCAGCATCAGGTCCGCACTTTGTGCAATCGGATCGTGTGGCAGAACAAGCGGCGACAGCACAGCCAGCATCACATGGCCCACAACCAGCGTGATGCCAATTGCACCAGATGGCTGCGACAAGACGGCGCGAAGAATGGGCGCGCCGCTCATAGCCGTCTGGTCCGCAGCCGGGGGTTCAGCGCCATTGCCAGTAGATCAGCGATCAATGTCATGCTCACATAGATCAGACCGAAGATCAGCGCGGTGGCCTGCACCAGTGGCAGATCGCGGTCCGCCACTGCATTGACGGCCAGCCGCCCGAGGCCGGGATAGTTGAACGCGCTTTCAACGATCACCACGCCCGACAAGAGCCAGGCGAGTGTCAGGCCGATCACCGGGATCGTCGGCAGGATCGCGTTGGGCAACAGATGCCGCCGCACGATCTGCCGTTCGGGCACACCTTTCATTCGAGCCATCAGGATGTAATCCGCACCCGCCGTATCAATCACCGACGAGCGGACCATGCGAAGAATATGCGCCATGTAGACAAGCGCCAGCGTGACAGCAGGCAAGGGCGTGGCGAAAAGCAGTGTCAGTGCCGGTGCATCATAGGCCGCAGTCACCACTCCGGAACTCCAGCCAAGCCAGATGGCAAAGATCAGGATCAAAAGGGCCGCCACCACGAATTCCGGCATCGTCATCGCCACAAGGGCGGTGGTCGAGACGATGATGTCAAACGGCCGCTCACGGCGCAGCGCGACCATCACGCCCAGCCCGATGGCCAATGGCACACCGGCCAGGGCGGCCGCAAAAGCGAGGATTAACGTATTGCGCAGGCGGGGCCCGACGATGTCGACGATAGGCCGCTCGCGCTTCATCGACACGCCCAGATCGCCCTGCGCCAGATCCCCCGCCCAGGCATTAAACCGTTCGACCGGCGGGCGGTTCAGGCCCATCCGGTCGCGGCAGTTTTCCAGCACTTCAATACGCGCGGCATCGCGGCCTAGCATGGCGGTACAGGCATCCCCGGGCATCACCTCAACGCCCACAAACACCACAACCGCCACCACAACCACAGTGATCCACGCAGCGCCCAATCTGCGCAGGATCAGCCCCAGCATAGGGTCATTCGGTCATGTCGACCAGATGCCAGCGGATGAGCTCCTCGGGGCTCTGCGGGATCCCGGTAACCTTGCCACTCAGAACGCGGCGGCTGTTCTTCAAGAAGGGGATCGACGTGCCCCCATCCTCAAAGTGCATCTGCTGGGCCTGGACATAAAGCGCACGCGCAGCCTCGACATCGACCGTCGAGCGCGCCTTATCCAGCAGCGCATCAAAGGCGGGGTCACTATAGAAGCTTTCGTTGTTGCCTGCGCCGGTGCGGAAGATTTCGTTCAGGAACTGGTCCGCAGGTCGACCGTCCCAGGCCGTGACGAAGGCAGGTTCCTTCAACCAGACATCATCCCAATAGCCGTCCGAGGGAGCAAGGTTGACCTTGACGCGAATGCCCGCCGGGGCGACCTGAGCCTGATAGACTTCGGCAAAGCGCACCATGCCGGGCGAGACGTCCGATGTGAACAACTCAATGTCGATCCCATCGGGATAACCGGCCTCGGCCAGAAGAGCCTTGGCACCCTCGATGTCTTGCGGACACTCAAGGTTGGCGCGGTAGGGATCGCTGACCTTGACGGGCGTGTCGCAGCCCACGGCGCCGCCGTCGGCGCCTTCCAGCAAAGTCAGCATGGCATTGCGGTCAACCGCGATGCGGAGCGCGCGACGCACGCGCGGGTCGGTGAATGGTTCCGCGTTGGTCCGGAAGACCGCGCCAACCCATTGGCCGCCCGGGAAGGACTGGACCTGAAAGGCCGGGTTGTTTGCATAAAGCGGGGCCTGTTCCGCCGTCAAAAGGTTGTAATCAAGCTGACCGGCCAACATGGCCTGATTGCGCGCCTCGGCATCGGGGATCGCGGTGAACTGGATCTTGTCCAGTTTTGGGCGCCCTTCCCAATAGCCTTCATTGGCCACAAGGGTCGTCGTGCCTTCGGCGTCAACCTTCTCGACACGGAACGGTCCAGTGCCCACAGGGTTTTCATTGATCGTGGTGCCCGATCCCTCGGGAATCATCCGCACGCGGTAGTCCAGCAGAAGCAGCGGCAGACCGGCATGCGGCGCTTCAAGGATGATCTTGACGGTCAGGGTATCCACGACCTCAACCCGGTCGATGATGCCTAGAACCGATGCGACGGGGGATTCAAGCGCGGGGTCCTCGATTCGGCTCAGCGAATAGGCGACGTCAGCGGCATCAAAGTCCGATCCGTCGTGAAACTTAACACCAGTTTGCAGCGTCAGGGTCCATTCCGTTGCCTCTGCGTTGGCGGTCCAGCTGGTCGCCAGTTCGGGGGAGGCTTCGCCGTTCTCACCTTCGCGCATCAGTCGCGAGTAGATCAGCGCTACGACCTCGATGAACCTGTTGGGCGACAGCGGGTCCAGGCTTTCGGCGCCGCCAAAACTCAGGTCGTTGGCCTGGCGGAACACCTTTTCGGGGGAGGCAAGGGCACACCCACCGATAGCTAATACAAGTATGAATGGTATTAGTAGCGCTGAAAGAAATTTATTCATTGACATTATGCTCCTTGAGTTTCTAGTGCGATAGTAATTCAGCGGAATATGCTGGAAATATTACCAGACAAAAAATGCAGTATCGACATGGTGCCACCTTTTCTAGAACCCCCAAAAGATTTCTGTTCCTTAGCAGGTAACTCTTTAGGTGGATAACAATAAACAGTATCCTGAACAAGTTCAGTGGGTTGTAAACCACACAACAAAATGTTAGCATATCGTTAATTTCCAGTCAAGGGACGAAGACTTGCCAACTCGGCTGCCAAGAAATTCAATCTTTAGGCGTTATTTGAATCCAGGTAATTCTTAACCCCCGCACTGATAAATAGTTGACTTAATTGAGGATGATGGCGATCAGAGTTTTCGCGTCCATCGAGTGTGGCACGGATCAAGCCAAAAAGCAGAAACAGTTCTGATAATACGATTTAGTTTACTCTTTGCAATCAACTCACCTTTACGATTTTAAAAGTGAATGTCTCACAATTAATCAATCATCTAGAAGGTCTTGTGTATTGGCGTAATCGCGGCTTGGTTCATGATCCTTTAAATTAGCGTGACGTTTTTGAGTCAGTAATAATTTGTTACGAATGGCGGTAATTTTTTTGTCTATAGGGCTCCTCAATATTTATGCGCTTGAAAAGTTCTTCAATTTTTGTCAGAAGTGGCAGATCATTTTTTACAGAGGAGGAGGGTTCTGGTGAAGCCCCATAAAATCGCGCAGTAACAGAAGGTGATTTGCGAAGTGTGCCTAGTTGTTCCAGCGTGCCTCGAATGCTGGGCCCAGCTTAAGTCGTTGATGCATTTCGAATTTCCTCCTCAGAGACATGTGGATTGGCATCTCGATCACCACCAATCCGTCTTCCAAATGAAAGTGGACGTGAAATTTGACCTGAAGTTAACAGTTGGTGGGGGTTAGCGCAAAGTGGCACTTGACAAGAGTTGGGTCAGGGTATACTCTGTCGAAGTGGATCGGGGCTTAAATTGGCTTTCCGTCATGGAAAATGTCTCTGGCGGGGATACTTCTTCTGGGTGACATTACCCCAAGAAATTTATGCGTCCGACTTGCAATCGGCGGCGCGGCACGCCTAGACCGCCTTCTAGGCGAGAGCCTTCTGTTCCAGCAGCGGCGGCCTGCGCAACTGCCTGCGTTTCAGTTTTGCGAATTACAGTGTTGCGGAGATTCGCGAAGGATTGAGCGTCGGGGACAGCTTGTTCCACGATGAAGGAGCATGTTATGCAAGCCGCACAATACGCCCTGCAAGGATTTCTTCAGGCTTTTTCGCAATTCCGTGTCGATGAAATGATGGTATGGTGGGTCGAGGACGCGACAGCGTTCTTTCCCGTTGAGCATCAGCGCGAGCGCTTGAATGGCAAAATTGCCATACACTCAGGGTTCGAGCAGCTCATAAGGCACGTACGGGCGGAGGGAAAGACGCAACTGGTCATCGTTGCCGAGGACCTGCAGGAACAAGAGTCGGGCGATATGTCTGTCATCACTTTCCATCTGCGCGGAGATCCGCTTTGCCGCCGCACTTTTGTGTTGCGGCGCGTGAATGACCAGTGGCGTATCGTGCACTTGCATGCGTCCAATGCGCCGCTGACTTTGACTGACCGCTAAGTTCATCACCCATAAATCGTGCATTCACGATTCTGCAAATCACAAGTCTGACACCCATGAACACTGCTCTAATTCTCATCGACATCCAAAACGATTTCTGGGGGCCGCTTCAGAGTCTGCCGCATCTGGCGGAATTTCCTTCCAGCGTTGCGCAGCTATTGCAGGCCGCGCGCGCAAAGAACCTGGCCATCATCCACACGCAGGCGTGGTTTAAACCCGATCGCAGTGACTGGATGTTGTTCTATCGCCCGGAAGGGCGCGGCAATGTGCCGTGTATTGCGAATACGGCGGGTGCACAATTTACTGACTTTGCCATGCCCATGCCCGGCGAGCACGTTATCCAAAAGCAGGCGTTCGACGGCTTCGTACACAGCGACCTGGAACGGATCCTGTGTAAGCACAACATCCAGGCGGCGCTCATCGCCGGGCTGGAAACGTCGATCTGTGTGCTGTTTACCGCTGCCTCGGCTTATTTGCGCCGCATCGTGCCACTGATAGTGGAGGATGCCTGCGGTGACGAGCTGGCACGGCACGAAGCGACCGTGCGCACGTATACCCACTTGTGCTTCAAGACGGTCACAAGTGCACAAGTCGCGCACCAATGGAATGAAGTGAAGCAGCTCGCCGGGGCCTTTGCGCAATCCTGATCTGGCGTGACACGCGCCAGCGGATGCACCGGTGGCGAAGCCTCCCGGCAGTAAGGCTTGGATCAAAGCAGAGGGTTGGGATCCTTTCTCTGACGCAAATCCTCTCCCAGTGACTTTTCTACGGGCTTGAGCATCGTCCCGCCCTGGGGCCATCCGGGGCGGTGTTGCAGTGCGTCTTGGATGTATCCGGGTGCTGCGGCTGTTTGAGCGGCGCGGGTTACTGATCAGGGAGATGGTTGCGGTAATGCAGGGGTGGGGGCACAGTGGCGGTTTTTCTGTGCATGCGGGCGTGCGGGTCGCAGCGCAGGATAGTGCTGGGCGTGAGCGGCTGTTGCGATATTGTGCGCGTCCGATGTTTGCCGGTGAGCGGCTGGTATGGGCAGGAGGCGG
>Ga0209553_1001630_pt1 | contig 11174 bp, 8 predicted proteins | sample LauGreFBDMM110DN_2_FD_188217 | JGI IMG/M metagenome (GOLD analysis project Ga0209553, IMG submission 188217) | Freshwater lake microbial communities from Lake Michigan, USA - Fa13.BD.MM110.DN (SPAdes) (version 2) | ecosystem: Environmental > Aquatic > Freshwater > Lake | place: Lake Michigan, USA...
GGGTCGCGCGGATAATAGGGCGGCAGGGTGACCTTGGTGGGGTCGGTGCAGGCACCCAATTCACTGACGACATGTTCACGGAATTTAACTCGGCCCGCTTCGGCGCCTTCACGCAGTTTACCGCCATTAAGCTGCACCTGCATGAAGAACGGTTGGCCCGCCTTGCGACCGGCCCAATCATGGGAGTCGTAGATGGCGGGGTCCCACTCGAAATTATAGTCCGTCTTACCGAGGCGACTCGCGCCGCCCGTCTTGGCCTTCTTGCCCTTGCTGGCGCCGAAGGGTAGACCGCGGAAGTCCAGGTCAGTCAGTCCGCTACCGATGCAGGTGTAATAGCCGCCTTGCTGGAAAATCTTTGGCGTCGGCGTGACCTCCTTGGGCAGCGTGATCTTCAGCTCGCCGCGACCGCTCCGGTGATGGTGGGCGCCGATGGTCGTCTGATACATCCCGGTGACTAGAGCCGAGCGGCAAGGGGAGCAGACCGGCGCCGTCACGTAGGCTCGGCTAAAGCGGACGCCTTCTTGAGCGAGCCGGTCCACGTGCGGGGTGGCGATGGTCTTCTCGCCGTAGCAGGAGAAGTTAGCCGACATGTCGTCGACGATGAACCAGAGCACGTTGGGCCGGTCGGCGGCGGACGCCGTCAGGGCAACGAGCAGGCAGAGCAGGGGGCGCATGGGGGTGGAGGTAAGTTGGGCGTAAAGTCGTGACGGTGCAAAAACAATGGGGTCAGACCCCATTAATAGGGTCTGACCCCATGATGGGGATAGCCGTCTTCGCCGACTGCTGGAGGGGGTATTATAGGTAGCGGGAGCGAGTTCTTTGGTCGAGGGGCTTTAGCGTTGTAACAGCTGGGTCTTCACCTCCTGCGGGAGGGAGGAACGATTGATCCATTGGGTCGCGGCGGCGGGGTCTTTCTTGGACCACTGCTCAAAAGTAATTTTCTGAGTTTCGGTGCGGATGCCCTTGTCAGCGATTCCGGTGGCCATAACCATGGCTGCTTGCGGGTCATTTGCAGCCAGTGCTCGGCTCATACCTACCGCAACTAGGTCTTTATTCGGGCCCGCGGGGAGCGACTGCATCCACTGGGTCGCGGCGGCGCGGTCTTTAGAGCACCAATCACAGGCATAAGCATCCAAGAACTCAGTGCGTAAGCCCGTGTCACTGATTCTTAATTTTAAATCCAAGCCATCTTGCCGATCAGACATAGATAAACCGTCGCTAACACCACTCAAAGCAACATCTCTAGCTGGGCTCACGGGGAGCGACAGCATCCACTGTCGTGCGGCGGCGCGGTCCTTCTTGTACCACTCCCATGCTACAAACCTCTTCGCGTTATTGCGTATGCCCGCGTCACCGATTACTGAGGCCAAATACCACGCTGCTTGCGGGTTATCGTAGTACATACCTTGGCAGATACGGCCTAAAGCCAAGTCTTTCGTCTGGCCTGCGGGGAGCGACAGCATCCACTGAATGGCGGCATCGGGGTGTTTCACGGCCCACCTCGTTAATATATCTGCATTCTGCGCTGCTGGGCTTTTCAACTGTAGCTCAGTGCGTATACCCGTGTCATCGATTACCGAGACCATATCCCACGCTGCTTGCGCGTCGCGGTCGCCATCCCCAGAGACACTCAGATGTAAAATGATACCCTTCGTAGCTAGGTCTTTAGTCCTGCCCTTGGGGAGCGACTGCATCACGGCGAGAGCTCCCTGGTAATCATACCACGCTGCCATTCTGAAAGCCTCAGGGATCGTGCTATCTTGCGAAGCGCCGGACGAAAGTGACTGAATATAAGCAAGCGCCCCTTTGATATCTTTAGATGCAATGGAGACAATTACCCCTCCAAGAATCAAGTCCTTGACCTTCGTGTTGGTCTGCTGGTTAGCCCAGGCAAAAGCCGCCTCCGGGTCGGACTTGGCCCATGCAGCACCGATAGCTTTCACCACCCAACTTTCAAGATCTTGCTCGCGAACCTGATCAAGCAGAGCGATCGCCAAGTCTGGAGCGCTCTGAATAAACAAAGATCCATAATCAGTAAAGCCAAGCCACCCCCCTTCCTCCCTAATATTCAACAGCAAGCGGAGCACGCTCTTACGGTCCTTTTTAACACCGCTCTCTATCGCGGCTTTGAGGGCAGCTTTCTTCTCTTGGATTTGTGGCACACTCCCAGACCCTTTTTGAAGGGCCTGTAGTTCGGCCAGAGCCTGTCGGATCTCTGAGGGATCAAATTTCTCGCCAGCGGCAGGCTTTGAGTCGCTCTTCTCCACATTCACCGTTGGTGGCTTACTCTGGGTAGCCAGGGGGGGCTTGATGCTCTTTTTAATGGAAGTCGATTGGCTCACGAGGCCTATCGTGACTAGGACTCCGAAAAGCAGGATGGCCGTGAGGATGAGGAGGGAGCGAGTCTTCATGATGTTGTGTTCTTTTATGGAGAATCTCTATGGGATAGGGCGAGGTTAGCGTTGTAACAGCTGGGTCTTCACCTGCTTCGGGAGGGCTGAACTATTATGGGTCGCGGTAGCGGGGGCTTTGGTAACAGCTGGGCTTTTGCTAACAGCTGGGTCTTCACCTCCTGCGGGAGGGGGGAACTATTGATCCACTGGGTCGCGGCGGCGGGGTCTTTCTTGGACCACTCCTCCACAATTTTTTTCTGGGCTTCGGTGCGTATGCCCGTGTCAGCGATTCCTGAGGCCATATTCATGGCCGCTTGAGGATCCTTGTAAGACATACACCAACTGATACCGCTCGCAGCTAAGTCTTTAGTCGGGCCCGTGGGGAGCGACTGCATCCCCTTTATTGCGGCAGCGCGGTCATAGTCGCACCAATTTAAGGCTGCAAACACCATGGCTTCAGTGCGTATGCCCGTATCACCGATTTCCGAGGCCATATTGAAAGCTGCTTGCCGCTCAGACATAGTCAATTGATAGCTTATATAATTTAAAGCAGAGTCTTTCGCCTGGCCCACGGGGAGGGACTGCATCCACTGATTTGCGGCGGGGCGGTCCCTCAGGAACCAATACCATGCTACATACCTCTTCGCTTGAGTGCGTATGCCCTCGTCACCGATTACTGAGGCCAAATACCACGCTGCTTGCGGGTTATTGGACATACCTTCGCTGATACTCTTCAAAGCCAAGTCTTTCGTCTGGCCTACAGGTAGCGACCGCATCCACTGAATTGCGGCATCGGGGTCTTTGCGAGCCAACCCCACTACTACGACTAGCTCCGCTGCAGTGCGTATGCCCGTGTCGCCGATTCCTGAGGCCATATCCATGGCTGCTTGCGGGTCCTTGTAATCCATACCTCGGCTAATTCCATTCGTAGCCAGGTCTTTAGTCCTGCCCTTAGGGAGCGACTGCATCACGGCGAGAGCTCCCTGAAAATCATGGTACGCTGCCATTCTGAAAGCCTCAGGGATTGTTCTTTCTTCCGAAGCGCCGGGCGAAAGTAACGGGAGATAAGCACATGCCCCTTTAAGATTTTTATGTGCCATGGAGGTAATTATCTTTTCAAGAATCCAGTCTTTGACCTTCATGTCGGTCTGCTGGTTAGCCCAGGCGAGAGCCGCCTTCAGGTCGGACTTGGCCCATGCTTCACCGATGCACTCCGCCACCCAATCAAGATCTTGCTCGCGAACCTGATCAAGCAGAGCGATCGCCAAGTCTGGAGCGCTCTGAACAAACAAATCTTCATACTCACTAAAGATACATTGATACCCGGTATCCTCCCTAAAGCCAAACAGCAAGTGGATCACACTCTTACGGTCTTTTTTAATACCGCTCTCTATCGCGGCTTTAAGGGCAGCTTTCGTCTCTTTGATTTGATGCTCACTCCCAAACCATTTTTGAAGGGCCTGTAGTTTGGACAGAGCCAGACGGATCTCTCGGACCCCTGAGGACTCGTCTTTTTCCTGTAATTCCTTCACTAATTCTAACATACTCTCGGGGTCTTTTTCCATGCCGCTTTCTATCGCGGCATGGAGGGCAGCTTCCTTCTCTCGGATTTGTTTTTTACTCCCGCCCCCTTTCTTAAGGGCCTGTAGTTCGGAGAAAGCCTGACGGATTTCTGAGGGATCAAACTTCTCCCCAGCGGCAGGCTGTAAGTCGCTCTTCTTCATATTCACCGTTGGTAATTGCGGTGCCGAGGCCGATCCGAGAGTCGTTGTGGTGGAAGGTGGCGTGGCCGAAGTTGGAACGGGCGACGTTGCAAGGGCGCTGGTGCTCAACGCCGCGATGCAGAGGAAGGAGCGAGTGGTTATGATATTCATGATGTTGGAGTCTGTTTATGGAGAATTTCTGTGATGTGCGGCACGTTGCCGCGGCGGGTGGTTTAGGCTTCGGGAAGTTCCAGCAGGTGGAGTCAGCTAATAGATGTTTTCGTGTTTGATGCCGAAGGCGCCGGTCACTTGAGTAGCGCCTGGAGTTCCCAGGTGCGTTTGAGCTCGGGTGTCCCGGGGCCGTTATATCCGAGCAGGCGAAATCCCTTTGCCTCGATCTTGCGGTCTTTCAGTGCGGCTTCGAGGGCGGATTTTGCCTTGGCGATGTTGGCTTCATTTCGATCGCCCTGCCACGTGTAGCTGAGGGTTTTCATGGCGGGGACATCGCGGACCTCAATTTTCGCCCCATCAGCCCCGGTTTTTCCGACGCCAGGGTCCTGATAGAGAAATGCGAGCGATGTTTGGCGCAGGTTTTGTCCGTCGCCCTCGGCCATCGATATTTCAACCGGTGCGGTCATGGGGATGTCGTTCTTCTGGAGGTGGGAAAACAACGTCCCGAACGCGCCATTCTCCCTCTTTACCGTGGTGAAGGCGGCGCGGTAGGATGGATAGGATTTCTCGCTGACCTGATCGTAAGGGCCGGGCTTGAGCCAACCCTTGGGAAGAGGTGCTTCATCGACATAGGCAGGGGGCTGCATGGGAGTGGGATTCTGCGCCGGGGCGTTGGAAGCAGCGAGGCACGCCAGAACGAGAATGAAAGGGCGGTAATATTTTTTCATATTGGGCTGGTTAAATGAGGGATTACGTAGAACCGAGGTCGGAGGCGGACGCTTACCCCAAAACAGTGTAGCCGCCCATTAAAGGGCGGCTGAACACGCTGTCACTACTGGGGTGTAAAGTCCGCAATCTTTCATGGATTGGGCTTATCTTCCGAAACGTGCCTTTTCCGGGGACTGTAACAAACGGATGTCCTGAATCAGATCTTCCTGGCGTTCGAGATTGCGGAGGGTCGCCTTGAACGCATTCCGCGCGGTCCAAGCTTCATCCGCGAACTGGATCATCGGCTGACGGTCGAAAATGGCCGATTGAAGTAACTGAATGTCTTTTCCGGGCGTGATGGCGGAGTACTTGTCGATGAACTCCTGGCCGCGGCGGATGTAGTAGCGCCAGCTCGCCTCATAGTCGTTGGCGTCATAGAACTCAGAGCCTTTTTTGAGCGTATCCTGTACGAATGTGATGGCATCCACGGTGGAGATATCTTTCTCCGGCAATTCCATCGGATCGGGGATGACGCTATCGATCACGTTGACCAGTCCGTTGTATCCCTCGATATCGGTTTCACGGATGTTGACCCCGTTGATCGTGCGCTTGTCGCCGTCTCGCAGCAGGTAGATGGGCGCTCCGTGGATCGTGCGGATCCTATTATATGGCTTGCAGTTTTCCGATACGTGTTTGCCGATAATTACGTGTCGGGCAAGGAGCCCGAAAATCACCTCGCGATTCTTCCCGGAAGGGTTGGCAATGATATCCGCATATTTCCCAGAAGCTTTCCAGGCATCGTCGGTGGGGGCGAAAATCGTGAACTCCTGGGATGAGGCCACGTTGAGCGACAGTCCGCATGAATCCAGAAGTTTCACCAGAATACTGAAGCGGTCATCTTTTCTGAGAATATCGAAAAGTCCCTTTTCCACCGGAGGAATCACGCTGTCAATCACGTGCACAATGCCGTTCGCGCAGGGCAGGTCGGTTTCTTTGATGACCGCTCCATCAATCGTTGCTCCGCCCGCGGTCGCTTTGAAATTCAATTGCTGACCGAATACTGACTGGGGGGTGACATCCGAGACGCCGAGACTGCGAAGCCCCGGCACTTTCCCGGCCGCGAAGGTCCCCTCGGTGATGTGATGCTTGATGATGTCTACCAGACGCTGGTCATTTTCCGGAAGGAAGAGCGATGCGACAAAATCCGGAGGCAGTTTTTTGAACGCCTCATCGGTCGGCGCGAAGGTCGTGTAGAGTCCGTGCATATTTTGGAAGGTTTTCCCCTGACGGCTCGCCGTGATGGCTTTGGTGAAAATCGTGAAGCGTCCATCTTTCTGGAGACGCTGAAAAAGATCGTCCGTCGTCGGAGTCAGCACTGTGTCGATCAGGTAAATCACGCCATTGGAACAGGGGATAGGCTTCGCCGTAAATCTGGCCCCGCCGATAACCTTATTCTTGTAATCGATGGAAACGAACTGCCCCGATGCAGTTCTGAGCAGAGTAAATTGTTCGAGCCCGAATTCCGGCTCGGAGCTGGCGAGCACATGGAAATTGAACACCTCTGCAAGTCGCTCGTTGTTCTGTGGGGCCAGCAAAGTCTCCACTGCCCCCTTCGGCAGCTTCTTGAAAGCCTCATTCGTCGGCGCGAACAAGGTGAAGCGGGAACCCGTGTATTTGGAGAGATCGGATCCGAGTTTGGTCTTTTCCAAAAGCGCCTGCAGGCTGCTGAGGTCTTCCCTCTCGCGAACCATTCGCCCGATGGTCTGGGCTTCAGCGGGATCGGCTGCGTTGAGGCTTTGGGGCGTGACCAGTGACAGGAGCAACGCGGCGCCTCCGAGGATTACTTGTTTAAGTTTCTTCATGGTGGATAGGTCAGAAAGTTTAGGTGGGCTTTTTGACGTATTTTCTGAGGCAAGATAGGGCATGTGAGTGAGTAAGGGTTTCAATGATATTCTTCGCCCAAAAGGAGGAAATGGATTCAAAAATTGCTAGGAACTTACTTCCGTGCCCGCCGTACCGAAACCGCCCAGAATACGGCGGGTGATCGGGGACGGTGTTAGCGCTTAGGTAAGGCGGACAACGCGGCGCGGAACTCGATTAACAACTGATCGGCGATGGCGGAGGTACGATCGAGGATGACCTGTCTTTCCTGCTGATTAGCCTCGGGCCAAGACTTATCCAAAAAATCTAATTCCTCCCCGAGTTTTACCATGCGAGGCTTGAGCGCCACCATGGCCAGAACTATCTCTGCGGAATTAGTGAGGCCGGAGTCTTGGGATTCATCGGCATGACCCAGTTCCTTAATCATCGCCCGGACCTCAGCTTCCTTCTGTTTCAACAAAGTATTCAAAGCTTTCGGCCCCAGTTCCGTAGCGTCCGGGCGGACATTCTTAGACTCATCTAAATTGAGGGATGCAGAGCTGCGCAGATTGACCCTCACCTGACCTTTTGCGGGAGGTGCCTGCGTCGGCTTCGCCACTGGCGTAGCAATCTCAGCGCCTCGACCAAGGAAGCGCAGGCCGACCAGCACAACACCAAGGGTGAAGACTAATCCCAGCAATAAGCCGAGCCGGACACGTGACGTCGTAGAAGGCTGGAGAGACATGGTGATGACCGGGGACGGTTTGTGGGGCTAGCTGATCACCTTTCCTAGGTTAGTTCTTCGCCAGCGCGACCACGTGCTCCTGCTTCGATTTGACCACCCCGCCGGGGTGTTCGCGTGTGATCACGAACGCTTGTGGATTGGACAAGGCGAGTTTCGCTGCGATGGGGACCACCACTGGCGAACCATTACGCGGAATATCAAAAACGCCGCCATCAACGGGTGCGTCCGAGTCCCGGGTGGGATCCACGATCCAAAGTTGGTATTGGGCCTTGCGGGGATCGTTAGCGGGAATGCCCGTGAGGATCATGAATCCTCGCTGCTGAGCATCGCTCCAGAGGACCTGGCCGGAGGCTTGTTTAAACTCGCCGAGGCCGACGAATCTGCGTTCGATCAAGTCCTTGTCTACCGAGCGGAGAAGGGCGGCGGCCTGTTCCGGAGGCAGTGGTGCTTCTGTTTGCGTGAGCACGAGCGAGAGAATCACGACTGCGGCGGCCGCCGCCCATCCGGTCATCGGATGGAGCAAAATGTTTTTCCAAGCTGGAACCTGCGGGTAAATGATAGGCGAGCCTCCAGGAAGCCCGATCATGTCGGCCTGCTGGTGCAATCTGGCAGCCAGGCCAGCCGGCATCGGTTCGGGCCGTTGCAATACAGGTTCGAGCGCCAAGGCTCCGGCCAGTAACTCGAGTTCTGCGTCTGGCGAGATGCCTAACTGCTTACCCAGCAAGGCGAGTTCGCGCTCCTCTTCGAGCGACAGATCGCCGAGGGCGCGACCAGCCAGCAGTTCATTGTAACGATTTACTGGATCAGACGGGTTCATAATACGGTTTTGGTGTTGGTGATCCCAGCACGCCTGAGACGATCGCGTAGGGCGAGCAGTCCGCGCCTGAGGCGAGTCTTAACCGTGCCCAGAGGCAGGCCGGTCTTATCAGCGATTTCCGGATGGGTGAAACCTTCATAGAAAAACAGATGAAAAAGTTTCCGAGTCTCTTCCGGGAGGGTTTCGAGTGATGATTTTAATGCTTCTGCATCGTAATGAATAGACGAGGCCTCAAGCGCCGGATTAGGAAAGGAACTCTCAACTTCCAGAGGCACGAGACCTGGACTGCGCAATTGGCGGCGGATGAAATCGATTGCGCGACGACGCGCGATCATACCTATAAAGGTGGATTCGGAGGCAATCGCAGGGTCGTAGGTCGCAGCCTTTTTCCAGATTTCGGCGAAGATTTCCTGGACGAGATCCTCGGACGAAGTGTTGTTGTTGACGTAGCGCCGCACAAGCGTCCAGACGATCGGCCCGTAAAGGTTGATGCACACGTTCATGGCGCCGGTCTCACCGGCCGCGACTCGTGTCAGGACGGTCTTTGAGGTGACATGAGCGGGAGTGCTCATTATGGCTTGGGTAAATTCATTATCCAAAAAAAGATTCCTAGGTTCGCAAAGTGTTTCCGGCCGCTGCTTGTGGAGAAAGCGGGTTTGGATCTGATTGAGCAACAAAGAAAAAAAGAACTCCGCCCTAGGCTTGAAAGAGCCTGGAGCGGAGACTCCCGTGATTATTTATTAATCGTAGTGATTAATAAGGCCGGAACCGCTTCCTATCAGTTCCCCTTGCCCTTGTCAGTTGCGGGCGGCAGGAGGACGGCATCGATGATGTGAATTACTCCGTTGGAGCACTTTACGTCAGCGGTGGTCACCTTCGCCGTATTCAGAAAGAGAGAGCCTTCCTTTACTTCCAGCTTGATCTTCTTTTTATTGAGCGCGGTAGCCTCGGTGAGCTTGACGGCGGTCCCAGAAGGTACGTTGCCGCTCACAACATGGTAGGTCAGGATATCGATGAGCATCCCCTTGTTCTCCGGCTTGAGGAGATCTGCCACCGTACCGGGCGGGAGTTTCGCAAAGGCTTCATCCGTGGGAGCGAAGACGGTAAAGGGTCCATTTCCCTTGAGGGTATCCACTAGGCCTGCGGCGGTAAGGGCGGCGGCCAGAGTCTTGAAGGAGCCGGCGCTGACCGCAGTCTCCACGATATTCTTTTCTTCGGCCGCATTCAGCGATGCGCCCGAGAAGGCCACAATACTCAGGACGAACGCGAGTTTTTTCATTAATGATTTCATACTGTTGGGTGTTTTTATTTTTTGTTGGTTGATCGGTGCTCGTGAATGAGAACCGGTTTCAATCATATCTTTCGCCCCAAAGCTGGAAATGGATTCAAAAATTAACAGGAATTTACTTCTGCGCTGAGCAGTGTTCGCCTTCTCTGCTAGCGCTTAAATAGGCTGGATCGCTCAAAAAAAATGGGGTCAGACCCCGTTAATAGGGTCTGACCCCATTGTGGGGGAAGGGGAAGGACGGCTTACTTCTGGGTGAAGACGAACACGCCGTGCTTGTTGGCAGTGACGATAGCCGGCTTAGCCTGCTTAGTCAGCGGGCCGGTCCAGAATTGAGTGCCGACGCCACTATCGCGGTCGACTTGATGAGGGATGAACGTCGCGCTGCCCTTACCGTCGCGCTTGAGTTCGAACCAATACACGACGGGGTCGCCCATGGGATCGTCATCGGCCTTGGGGCCGTGCGCCCAGCGGCGCTTACCGGTAACGATGTCGAGGAGTCCGTCGCCGTTCACGTCGGCCATTTGGATGGCATGGAGCTGACTGAAGACCACGCCTTGCGGGTTCTCGGCGGGCGTTGCGCCCATGACCTTGCGTTCGGTGAAGGAGCTGTCGGCGTTCTGTTCAAACCAGGACAGGCCATAGCCATGGGCCTTAAGGCTCGTGATGACGTCGTTGCGCCCGTCGCCATTGACATCGAGTACATACATCTGGGCGCCGCCTTGACCAAACTTGGCAGGGTGAAAGACCCAGTCAGAGTCCTTCGTCGTGTCCTTGGGTTGCTCATACCAGCCGTCTTTCTCGAGGATGTCCATGCGGCCGTCGCCGTTGACGTCGCCAGCACCGTAGCCGTGGGTATACTTGAAAATCTTCTGATCGTTCGCAGGCGTCTTGGGGGTGATGGGACGGAAGCGCGCCTTGCCGAGCGGGTTATTCCAATCGATCTCGGCGTAACCGAACTGGCCACCGGACTTACCGCCCTTGGCGTTCTTGGGCTTGGCGAGGTCGCTGGTATGGCAGAGTAGCTCGGGCTTACCGTCGCCATTGATGTCCATGAGGCTGGGCGATTCCCCATCGGCTACATCAAAGATATTATGCCGGGCCCAGTCACCGCCCTTGCCGGCGGGGTTGACGAAGACGAAGGCGGGTTCTCCGGGTAGGCCGTAGACCAGAAGGTCGGGCCAACCATCCGCAGTGAAGTCGTAAGCAAACTGAATGAAGTAGTCCGAGTAACCTGACGCTGGGTTGTAGGGCGTCTTGCTGGGGCCGCTGGCGTTCTGGCGCTCTGGGGTGTAGGCGAGCTTTTCCTTGAAGTCAGGGCCGAGCCAGATGAAGCGACCGGCGGCGACGTCCAGCTGGCCGTCGCGGTTGAAATCGGCCACCGCACAGCCTTCAGCGACGAAGTCCTTGGTGATGGTCTGCTTAGTGAAAGAGACCTCCGCGGCCGCGAGGGACGCGGTCGCGGCGAGGAAGGCGAGGAGGGGGCGCATGG
>Ga0209553_1001631_pt1 | contig 11171 bp, 11 predicted proteins | sample LauGreFBDMM110DN_2_FD_188217 | JGI IMG/M metagenome (GOLD analysis project Ga0209553, IMG submission 188217) | Freshwater lake microbial communities from Lake Michigan, USA - Fa13.BD.MM110.DN (SPAdes) (version 2) | ecosystem: Environmental > Aquatic > Freshwater > Lake | place: Lake Michigan...
CAATCAGGTGCGCCATGAACACGGATGCTACCCGCGAAAGCGGCTTGTTTTGTGTGTGAACTACAAACCAGCGGCGATTCAAAGGGTTGTTCGGCAAAGGCAAGACCGACAGCAAGCCAGCGCGAATTTCAAGCGCACATGAATGCAAAGACAAGTAAGCTGGTGCCAAGCCAGCAATGCACATTTGTTTGATGGACTCATTGCTTGAGAGTTCAGACCCAATTTGAAGCTTCAAGCCTTCAGCTTTGAAAATTTGCTCCAAAGATGCTCGCGCACCTGAGCCTTTTTCCCGCACCAACATCCGCGCATTGGCCAGCATCGCCATGCTGACTTGTGCGTTCTTCATCAAAGGATGATGAGGCGAAGCCAAAAAGGCCGTCGGGTTATTGGCAAAACTTTGGGCCATCACCTTGATGTCCTCGGGAGGGTTTCCCATCACCGCCAAATCGATTTCATCAGCGACCATACTGCGCACAATCTCTTCTTTGTTGGCCACTTGCAATTTCAGTTTGACGCTGGGGTGCGAATTCACAAAATTGACCAGCACATGCGGCAACCAATATTCCGCCGTTGTCACCGCGCCTATGCGCAAAGTGCCTGAAAAGTCCCCCAAATACGACTCCATTTCATCGCTAATTTCTTGCCACAAGGTCAACATGCGCTCGCTCAAAACCAATAATTTTTGACCTGAGTCTGTGAGCCGAACGCCGCGACCGGCGCGGCTGATCAACTTTGTACCAACAGCGGCTTCAAGGTTGGCCAATTGAATGGAGGTTGCCGATTGGCTCAAAAAAAGCTCGGAGGCTGCAACGCTGACATTGCCAGAACGTGCGACTTTTTGGAAAGTGAGCAAGTGCTTGATATTGGCTGATTTTTGAAGTGACATAAGGCCATTTATAGCGTTATTTAGCGTAAATGATATTTAATTTTTGAATATTTAAGTTAAAAATATTTAATTTTATTATTTCTTTGTTGCTATTTATCATACATGTCTCACCTTATGCCCTTTTGTGCAAACACTTCATGACAAAAGGAATTTTTAACTTTGGAGACAACATGGACACAAAGAAAGAACACAGCAGACGAGATTTTTTAGGCCTCACGGGTAAAGCCGGTTTATCAACCTTGGTCGCCAGCGCGGCCGGTATCAACTTAGGAGTTATCGATTTGGTCCACGCCGGATCCAAAAAGGTGACACCTTTCAGAATGGCCATGATCAGTGACTCGCATTTATACAGTCAAGATGGCCACAAATTCGACTTGCAACTTGAAGATGCCGTCGCTCAGGTCAATGCATTAGAAATTCAACCTGACTTTGTGCTCTACGGTGGTGATATTGCCCAAAACGGCACTGAGGACCAATTGGCCAAGGGCAAAAAAATCTTGGCCAATCTGAAACCCAAAATGATGGTCATCCCTGGTGAGCACGACTGGTATCTGGACATGGGTGCGGCTTGGAAAGGCATGTTTGGCAAGGACTACTGGTCTTTTGATCACAAAGGTGTCCATTTCATCGGTTTCAATTCCATTTTGGTCAAGGACTTCTGGACCGACAAGGGTCTGACCAACAAACAACGCATGGAAGCCATGGAAATGCTCGAAGGACCCATTGGCGGTCTGTGGGGAATTCAAGCTGAACAATTGGCATGGCTGAAAAAGGATGTGGCCAATTTGTCTCCAGACACACCGGTTGTAACCTTCAGCCATTCACCGCTGTGGGATTACTATCCCCGTTGGAATTTCCAAACTTCTGACGCGCCTGAAATTCGCAAGATTCTTTCTAAGTTTGTGAATGTGACATCGTTCCACGGCCATGTCCATCAAACCATTTACAACAAGATCGGCAACATGACTTCCATTGGTGCCATGAGCACATCATGGCCATGGCCTTATCCGCCTATCAATGTCAAATACCCAGAAAGCCAGCAATACCGTGCTGACCCAGGTAACGAACAAGACGGCATGGGAACTTTGCAAGCTTCATTCAGTGCAAGCGGCGGCAAAGCACAGCACTTGCCTTTCGCTGACTCACTGACTCCATTCCTCAAAAATGGCATAAAAATCTAAACACATTGGCATGGTGGGGCCCGCAGTATGGCGGGCCGCTTTTCGGTTAACCCATAAAAGGAGGCGTTTCATTCATGAAAACAAAAAATATCCTCAGATCTTTGACTGGTTCAGTCCTGTTAATGATCGCCACATCAGCGGTGTATTTTCAAGCCAGCGCCCGAGAGCCTTTCACCAAAGAGGAACTCAAAGCACAAGAAAAAAAGCTTCTGGCAGCAGTAGAAGAGGGCTACAACATATGGCACGGTAGTAACCCAACGACGCAAAACAACGGCCTGGCGTGTGGCAACTGCCATCCAGATGCTGCGGCATCAAACCCGCAAACTTTCCCCAAATACCACACGGCCTTCGACAGAGTGGTCACTTGGCGTGAGATGGCTAATTGGTGTATCCAAAACCCCCAAGGCGGCAAGGCATTGGATGTGAGCGGGCCTGAAATGCTTGCCATCGAAGCCTACGCCTTTAATCTTCATCGTGGATTACCCATTGAACCGGGCCTTGCAAGTCGGCAAACTAAACCGGTCAAAGTTGATTACGGTAAAGGTTTCCCAAGCAAGCCCTCTGGCATTGGTTTTGACACCAAGTAATTCCCCACTTTCATCATTTTGCAACCCACCAAGAACCCTATCAAAGTATTTTGCTCATGCTCACTCAATGCTGTTTGGACATCATTACTTTTTTGGGGAAACTTGGTTTTTGCTCAGCAAATCTGTGATCAACCACTCACTGATGTTCCTTTGCACATTCAGGCAGATGAACGAGGTTGGGTGTTTGATTACCGAGCGCGCTTACAGTGGCAAAGGTGTGCGATTGGACAAACTTGGGTGAACCAGCAATGCGTCGGCAATGCTGAAGCTATGACTTATTTTCAGGCTATCAGCACTGTGACCGAGCTGAACCGGCAAAGTATTGACGGCTTCAATGACTGGAAGTTACCTCATCTGAAAGATTTGGCTTTCATTGCCGAGCAGCACTGCCGCAATCCACGCGTCAGGTTGGAATTGTTTCCAAACTTTCCTCCTGGCATTTTTTGGAGCCGTTACACACGCATCGTTAATGACTTTGATCCACATGTTTTCACAATGGATTTTGGCTTCTCTGGTGTTTCGTTAAAACATCCCGAAGAGTCGCATTTTGTGCGATTGGTTCGGAAACTTCACTAACCCTCCCTTCTCTATCCCAATGAAAAATCTCAATCGACGCATCTTTTTGATTCATTCAGCCGCACTCACAAGCGCTACTTTAGCCACTCAGGTATCCGCAGCAGATAAGAAAATGAAAGCTGCTGCTCCTGGTGAAAAACTCTCGGAAGCTGATTCATATCCCAAGTCCATGGGCTTCAAATTGGAATCCAAAAACGTAGATAAAACGCGTTATCCACGACACACCACTGAGCAATATTGCAGCAGATGCCAACTCTATGAAGGCAGTGCCACTGAGGGAGAGTGTTCTTTTTATGGCGGTCGCATTGTTCCCGCAGCCGGATGGTGTAAGAACTTCAAGCTGAATAAATCTGCTACCTGAGCGCATCCCCCTGGCTGCTTCCCCCACATACGGGGGGAGCGAGATATTAAAAAATTTAGTGATATCAATATAAATAATTAATAATTATTCGTAATTTATGTATTGACTATATAAAGTGTCAATTTATCATGACACATAGTCTTTTTATGAACTCTCTTGTTTTCATTTTTATGCCAATTCGTAGGGGGTGTCCATGTTTAATCATCTCGGCAAAGCTTGTTCTCTAAGTGGTATTCCCCTGCGCTCTTGTTTTTGGGTCAGCATGCTCTTTCTGTTAACAGCTTGCGAAGGACCCACCTCGGTACAGCGCGGTTACCGCGGCACTGGCATGCTGCAAATTTACCAACCCAGTGTGCTTGCTGCCAACGCAGCCATTCACGAGATCCCCGAGCCTGAACCAGTAGACCCGCCCGAGCCTGATGCCCAATCAGTGAATGAACTGTACGAAAACGTTCAAGTGCTCAATGACTTGTCAGCGTTGGAGTTTTCCCGCTTAATGGCCGCCATGTCCACTTGGGTAGCACCAGAAGAGGGTTGCAAGTTCTGCCACAACACCAAAAACCTGGCCTCTGACGAAAAATACACCAAAGTGGTGGCAAGGCGAATGTTGCAAATGACGCGCAATTTGAATAACCAATGGAAAACCCATGTCAAAGACACGGGTGTGACCTGCTGGACCTGCCACCGCGGCCAGGCTGTTCCAAGCGGCGACTGGTTCAACAACCCCGGTTTACCGCATTCCCAAGGTACCATGTTGGGTGACAAAGCAGGGCAAAATACGCCTACCATGTCCGAAGTGGCTAACTCCTCCTTACCCTTCAATCCCTTAAGCACCTATTTAGTCAATGATGACTTGAATATCCGCGTTCAAGGAACACAGGCGCTCGCGGGTGAAAACCGCCGCTCCATTAAACAAGCTGAACACACATACGGGCTGATGGTGTACATGTCCACGTCGCTGGGCGTCAATTGCACCTATTGTCACAACACACGTGCCATGGGCGATTGGAGTGTCAGCACACCTCAGCGGGTTACCGCCTGGTACGGTATTCGCATGGTGCGCGATATCAACAGCCATTATTTAACCGAACTCGCGCCCTTGTTTCCCTCATACCGTTTGAGCGAGGAAGGGGATTTTCCGAAGGTAGGATGTGCCACTTGCCACAAAGGTGCTTACAAGCCTTTGTACGGCGTCAGTATGCTGCCTGATTACCCTGAACTTGCCAAAGAAATCACCTATGAAAAATCTTCAGTCCCTGTCAAACCGTATGCTGCTACCGATGAGCGGCATTAAATTAGTCCTCTTATCAGTTGTCTTTACTCTTTCAAGCCAGGCATGGGGTCAACCCCGCTTAGGAACAGACGAGTTTTTGATGGATGTCAGGCGCGCGGAAATTGCCACACTAGAACAACTTCAGTCTGAGATGACCCTCTCGGATGTGGTGCTGCTCGGCGAAATCCACGACAACCCGCGCCACCACGAATTGCGTGCACAACTGCTGCGCGAACCCGCACTGAAACAACGCAACATAGTCGCTGAACACCTGGACGCAGGTCAAGTGGTGGGTACCGGCGACATGCTGCTGTCGCGTCTCGAGCAAGCCGGCTTTGATGCCACTGGCTGGCAGTGGCCGCTGCACCAGCCTTTGTTTGCTGCCGCGTTGGACCAGGGCATGACTGTGTATGGCGGCAACCTGCCGCGGGATCAAACTCGGGTTGTATTCAAAAGCCGAGGCAGTAGCCTGGGCGTGGGCTTGCAAGCCCTGCTGCTTCACGCGCCCTTAAGCGATGACAGCTTGGCCGCTTTGCGCCGCGAGATTGACGAAGGCCATTGCGGCGCCCTGCCCGCCATGATGTTCGAAGGCATGATGGCGGTGCAACGCGCGCGTGACGCCTCTATGGCAAACGAGCTGATGCAACACCTGCCCGCGGTGCTGCTGTCGGGCAACGGCCACGCATGGAAGCACCTGGGCGTGCCACACATTCTTGCGGCCAACCGACCCGGCATGCGCAGCTTGAGCGTGCTGTTTTTGGAACACGGGCCGTTTGCTGACGCAGCAGCACAGGCTGAATGGCTGCAAAGCTGGCAAGGCAAGGCCGACTACGTCTGGGTGACGCCACCTGTGTCCCGGCCTGACCCTTGCCTGTCGCTGCAAAAAAAGTAACTACTTTGTGCCGCATAAAACCCGGGAATCTTCTGAATTTTTAATTTAAAAGTTTAATTTAAGGTTTTTATCAATTAATATTTGCGTACTTTCAAATTCATTGAATACGCAAGTGAAATTTATTGAGCTACAAGAAATACGTCCGCAGCGCCCGCCTGAAAACCTGCGGCTGATGAACCGACCCGGCGACTCGGCCACCCTGCCGCTGCTGGAGCGCACGCAGTCTCAAGCGCTGGTGCGCTGGAACAGCGTGCCAGTGCGGCGGGTTAAACACCCGCGCCTGCAATTTGACAAAGGCCTGCGCATCGACCTGCTGGCCTGAAACCTTTCAGGCTGTGTGCAATAACTTGTCGAGCTTGAGCGCATCCGCACAAAACGCGCGTATGCCTTCCGACAATTTGTCCCCGGCCATGGCGTCTTCGTTAATGGCGAACCTGAAGCCGGCCTGGTCTAAATGCAGTGCAGGCAAGTCCATGTGTCCGGCCTGGTCTGCGCTCAAAGCCTGCTGCACAGGGGTCTGTTCGGCTTGCAATTGAGCCAGCAAGTCCGGGCTGATGGTCAGCAAATCGCAACCGGCCAGCGCAATGATTTGGCCAATATTGCGAAAACTCGCGCCCATGACTTCGGTGGCGATACCGTGTTTTTTGTAATGGTTGTAAATGCGGCGCACGCTTTGCACGCCTGGGTCGTTAGCACCGGCGTTGGCTGCCTCGTCCCACTGCGCCCCGGCGGATTTTTTATACCAGTCGTGAATGCGTCCAACAAAAGGCGAAATCAGTTTCACCCCGGCGTCGCCGCAGGCCACGGCCTGGGCAAAGGAAAACAGCAAAGTCAAATTGGTGTGTATGCCTGCGCGTTCCAGTTGCGCCGCCGCCTGAATGCCTTCCCAGGTAGCCGCAATTTTGATCAGCACCCGCGCCTTGTCTATGCCTTGCGCCTGGTACAGACCAATGATGCGCTGCGCGCGCGCCACCGTGGCGTCGGTGTCAAAACTCAGGCGTGCATCCACCTCAGTGGACACGCGCCCGGGAATCAGCGCCAGAATGCTGCAACCGAAGCGCACCAGCAAATGGTCCATCACCACGTCCAGCTGCGCACCGGCGTGCAGCGCCAGCGTGTCTTGTAACAACTGCTGGTAGGCCGGCATTTGCACCGCCTTCAGAATCAGCGAAGGGTTGGTGGTCGCGTCCTGAGGCTGAAAGCGGCTGATCTGCTGAAAGTCGCCGGTGTCGGCCACCACGGTGGTGAATTGCTTTAATGCGTCGAGTTGGTTCATTCCCCGATTATCGCCAACAGGTATTTGTGCAAGCCACAGCTATTCGCAGCGGCATTCAGGCTACAGTCCTGTCTATGAAAAATGTTCTCGTTTTAGGTGGCACAGGTTTTGTCGGACGCCATGTCTGCGAGGCGCTGAATCGCGCCGGTATTCATGTGACCGTGGCCACGCGCCGCTTGCCGGCACGTTCGGTACAAATGCTGCCCTTTGTCACCGTGGTGCAAGCCGATGTGCACGACCCGCAAGCACTTGCTACGCTGGTGCACGGCCATGACGCCGTGGTGAATCTGGTCGCCATACTGCACGGCGACCGAGCATCTTTTGACAAAGTGCATGTGCAACTGCCGCGCCAGATCGCCCATGCCTGTGTACAAGCTGGGGTTCAGCGCATGCTGCATGTCAGCGCACTCGGTGCCGATCAGCAAGGGCCATCGCTTTACCAGCGCAGCAAGGCGCAAGGCGAAGCCGCGTTGCAGTCCGAGGTGGTTCACGGTTTGCAACTGACGGTGTTGCGCCCCGGCGTCATCTTCGGCGAAGACGACGCCTTCATCAATTTGTTTGCTCGCTTGCAAGCCATTGCACCCTTGGTGCCGCTGGCCGGTGCGCACACCCGTTTTCAACCGGTGTGGGTACAGGATGTGGCACAAGCCATGGTTCATGCATTGCAACAGCGCGACACCATAGGACAAATTTACGAATTGGCCGGGCCACAGATTTTCACGCTGAAAGAGCTGGTGCAGCACGCAGGCCGCTGGGCAGGTCACCCGCGCCCGGTATTGGCTTTGCCCGAGGCCATGGCTTATTTACAGGCCTTGGTGATGGAGATGCTGCCCGGCCCGCCGCTCATGAGCCGCGACAACCTGGCCTCCATGCAAGTTGACAATATTGCTTCTGGCGAATTGCCCGGCCTGGTCGAACTGGGTGTAGCGACAGCCGCCAGGCTGGACAGCGTGTTTGCCCTGCCAGCCTAGTCACGCTGACAAACCGTTTTTTCATTCACCGGCTCAGCCACCGCTGTTCGCCTGTTCAGAGTGCTTTCAGTTTTCAAAGGAACCCCCATGGCTTTAACTTGCAGCCGAACCGCTGTTTTCAAAAGCATCAGCGCGGCAGTGCTGCTGACTTACTGTGTCGCGTTTGCGCGTGAACCCTTACCGCTGTTTGATGCCCATGTGCATTTCAGCGTAGGTGCTACCTCGGCCTATACGCCTGAAGCGGCATTGAAAATTCTGGACCATGCCGGCATAGGCACGGCCATTGTCTCCAGCACACCTAACGACGGCACCTTGCTGCTGTACGCCGCTTATCCGCAGCGCTTCATACCGTTTGTGCGGCCTTACCGCAAAACCCGCGACCTCTCGAGCTGGGGCGCGGAGCGCAGCAGCTGGTACAAAGACCCGGACACCTTGCCGTTTCTGGAACAAGAACTCAAGCGCGGCATTTACCACGGCATCGGTGAATTTCATGTCGACGGCCACGAAGTCGATACCCCGGTGATGCGCGGCCTGGCCGCTTTGGCGATCAAACACGAGCTATGGATGATGGCGCATTCAGATGCATCTGCCATCGAACAGCTGTTCGGTTTTCAGCCGGGCGCGCGCATACTTTGGGCCCACACGGGCATGGTCGAGCCTGCGGCCAAAGTGGCCGAATTGCTCGAGCGTTATCCGCGCTTGTACGGTGAGTTGTCTTACCGCTCGGGTGTGGGCAACGGTTTGTCGGATGAATGGCGCTCCCTGCTTCTGCGTTTTCCGGACCGTTTTGTGTATGGCTCGGACACTTGGATACCCTCGCGCTGGAGCCAAGTTGATAACTTAACGCGGGAAGCGCAGGACTGGCTGGCCAGCCTGCCGCCCGATGTGGCCCGCAACATCGCTTACCGAAATGCGCAACGCCTGTTTGGCCAGCCAGGTTCTGCTTTCAAAGCGCCTTGAATCGAACAAAGACCTGGGCTGGCGCGTTTGAAATGCCACCCGCCATGATTGGGTTTACAGCGGATAAGCGCTGATAAAACGCTGTATCTCTTTCAAAGTCTCCTGCGGCTTTTCTTCAGGTATGAAGTGTCCGCAAGCCATGGCTTTACCGCGCACATCGGTGGCCACTTCGCGCCAGTCAGCCAGACAATCGAACAAGCGTTCAATCACACCGTGTTTGCCCCATAGCACCAGCAACGGCATTTTCAATTTGCGGCGCTTGTCCTGTCTGTCGTGCTGCAAGTCTATGCTGCCCGCGGCCCGGTAGTCTTCGCAACCCGCGTGTACGGCCTTGGGGTCCTGGTACACCTTGACGTATTCAGCCAAAGCCTCTTTGGAGAAAGCCGACAAATCCGGCTTGGAACGCCCGACCATGCCCAGTATGTTGAAAGGCACTAGGCCTTGCAACATCTTCTCGGGAATGGGCGCGGGTTGCAGCATCTGAAACCAATGGTAGTAGGCAGTGGCGAATTGCATGTCGGTGCTCTCGAACATTTTCAAAGTCGGCGAGATATCCAGCAAGGTCAATGTCTGCACCCGCTCGCCATGGTCTTTGGCCAGGCGGTGAGAGACGCGCGCGCCGCGGTCGTGCCCGACCAGGTGAAACCGCTCATGGCCCAGTTTGGCCATGACTTCGACCATGTCCTGCGCCATGGCGCGCTTGGAATAATTGGAATGGTCGGGCAAACCCTTGGGTTTAGAGGAGCCGCCGTAACCGCGCAAATCAGCGCACACCACGCTGTAGTGTTTGGCGAGCTGCGGTGCAATCTTGTGCCAGCACGCCATGGTTTGCGGATAACCGTGTAAGAGCAACACAGGCTCGCCCTGTCCGGCGTAAACCGTATTGATCACCGCCGATTCGGTGCGGATACGCTTGTGCGTAAAGCCAGGGAAAAGTGTCATGGCGTGTCCAGTAAAACAGCAAATAGCTTGTGGAGTCAGTGTCCAGGGAAATTTTATGCCACGCTTGGCACCAATTAACATGACACACTGTTTCTGCGCAAAATGAAAGCCCTGCATGAGTACCCTCAAACCCACCGAACACCCCGAAGATAACCCGCGCGTCAAAGCCGTGTTTGACGATATACGGCAAACACGCAACAGCGATTTCATTAACCACATGTGGATCTACCTGGCGTTTGACCCGGACTTGCTGGAAAACACCTGGCGCGAGGTCAAAGCAGTCATGGCCACACCGTCTGCGCTGGACCCGCTGACCAAGGAATTGATTTACATCGCCGTGTCAGTCACCAACGCTTGCGCTTATTGCGTGCATTCGCACACGGCAGCGGCCAAAGCCAAGGGCATGACCAGCGCCCAGCATGCGGATTTGCTGCGAGTGATTGCGCTGGCGGGTAAAACCAATCAACTCGCCAACGCCATGCAAATGCCAGTGGACAAAGTGTTCAACGCGGATGCGGCATAAGCCTTGAAAACCTATCTGGTCGGCGGCGCTGTGCGCGATGCCTTGCTAGGCCTCAGCGGGTCGGACCGTGACTGGGTGGTGGTCGGCAGCACGCCCGAAGCGATGGTGCAAGCGGGCTTCACGCCGGTGGGTAAAGACTTTCCGGTGTTTTTGCACCCGCGCACCCACGAGGAATACGCACTGGCACGCACCGAGCGCAAAACCGCGCCCGGCTACAAAGGTTTTGTGGTGCACGCTTCGCCCGAGGTGACATTAGAAGAAGACCTGGCGCGGCGTGACCTGAGCATCAACGCCATCGCCCAAGCCGACGACGGCAGGCTGATCGACCCTTACGGGGGGCAAGAGGATTTGCAACACAAGGTGTTGCGGCATGTGACGGATGCGTTTCGCGAAGACCCGGTGCGCATACTGCGTGTCGCACGTTTTGCGGCGCGCTTTCCCGAATTCAAAGTGGCTGAGCAAACCATTGCGCTGATGCAAGCCATGGTGGCAGCAGGGGAAGTGGACGCACTGGTCAGCGAACGCGTCTGGCAGGAACTGTCCAAAGGATTGATGGCGACTCAGCCTTCGCGCATGTTGCAAGTGTTGCGCGACTGCGGCGCATTGAAAATTTTATTGCCCGAGGTTGACCGTTTGTATGGCGTGCCACAAACCGCCGAACACCACCCGGAAATTGACACCGGTGTGCATCTGGAAATGGTGTTGGACCAAACCGCAGCTATCAACGCTCCTGTGGAAGTGCG
>Ga0209553_1001635_pt1 | contig 11153 bp, 6 predicted proteins | sample LauGreFBDMM110DN_2_FD_188217 | JGI IMG/M metagenome (GOLD analysis project Ga0209553, IMG submission 188217) | Freshwater lake microbial communities from Lake Michigan, USA - Fa13.BD.MM110.DN (SPAdes) (version 2) | ecosystem: Environmental > Aquatic > Freshwater > Lake | place: Lake Michigan, USA...
CGCGTATGCCATAGCTGGAACAATGCTCAAGGATCTGATGACCGAACCACTGGGCATGGGCAAGGGTGGTAAACCGGTATGGCTTGGCGATATCTGGCCCAGCAACTTGGAGATTCAAGCACTGATAAAACATGCTACCAATGCCAAGACATTCCGTCGTCTCTATGGCAACCTGACTAAGGATCACCCGCTGTGGAACGACGTCTCATCGGTCAGTGGCAAGGTCTATGATTGGCCAAGATCAACCTATATTGCAGAGCCACCATTTTTTAGTAATTTTTCTATGTTACCCACTCGGCCCAGTGGTGTTAGCCATGCACAGGTGCTGGGAATATTTGGTGACTCAGTCACAACCGATCATATCAGCCCCGCTGGCGCTATCAAGGATAGCTCTCCGGCTGGAAGATATCTTCTTGCAAATGGCGTTGCTAAGGCCGATTTCAATAGTTATGGTGCGAGGAGAGGTAATCACGAGGTCATGATGCGGGGCACTTTCGCCAATGTGCGTATTAAGAACTTGATGATTCCCAATACCGAGGGAGGCATCACGTTGCATCAGCCTGATGGGCAACAGATGAGCATTTATGATGCTGCGATGCAATATATTGCGGATGGTGTTCCGACAGTGGTGTTTGGTGGAGAGGAGTACGGTACTGGCTCTAGCCGAGACTGGGCTGCAAAGGGGACCCAGTTGCTAGGTGTTAAGGCGGTGATCGCCCGGAGTTTTGAGCGTATTCATCGAAGCAACCTGGTCGGGATGGGGGTTCTGCCATTGCAGTTCAAGGGTAATGATAGCGCACAGTCACTCGGCATCAAGGGTGATGAGCGACTCGACCTACTCGGTCTGGATGAGATCAGTCCGCAGCAAGATGTGACGCTTGTGATTCACTCTCCCGACGGTAGCTACCGAGAAGTTCAATTATCATGTCGGATCGATACTGCCATCGAGGTGGATTATTATATGCATGGTGGTATCTTGCCATATGTCCTCAGGGAACTCATGACGAGCTGAACGGGGGATGAGGGGTCCCCCTCACCTTGTAATCAGCGTCATGATATTGCCACTCCAGTTTTCACTTGAATTAACCCACACCTCTTACTGATTTAACGGGACCCTCTTCCCGTCGGAAATGTAACTCTCAAAAAATAATTCCAGCTTTATTTGAAATGGCCGTCCGACAGGCTGAGTGTTGTATATTCGTCTTAAAAATTCCCGTGATATGCTGTAGGCGTGAAAGATATAAATAGGCCGACGAATGCCCCATAGCCTTACCTTAATAACCACCATTGCGGCCAGCTTGGGCCTTGCTTTGATACTGGGTCTCATTGCTCATCGTTTGAAGCTGCCGGTACTGGTGGGTTACCTGCTTGCGGGTGTCATCCTTGGACCAGCTACGCCGGGCTTTGTTGCTGATGTTGAGTTGTCGCGTCAGTTAGCCGAGATAGGGGTGATTCTCTTGATGTTCGGTGTCGGATTACATTTCTCACTGAACGATCTTCTGGCAGTTAAGCGTATCGCTGTGCCGGGTGCAGTCTTGCAGATTGTGGTTGCGACTGCACTTGGGATGGGGGTTGCAGATCTCTGGGGTTGGAGTCTGGGTGCGGGTCTGGTATTCGGTTTAGCGCTCTCGGTGGCGAGTACGGTCGTGCTACTCCGTGCTCTGGAGCAGCGTGGTGCACTCAAGTCCGTCAATGGCCAGATCGCGGTAGGGTGGTTGGTGGTTGAGGATCTAGCGATGGTTCTGGTTCTTGTATTACTACCTCCACTTGCAGGTTGGCTGGGTGGCGACGTTGTGACTACCGATGCGGGTTCATCCGAACCCAATCTACTTATCACGTTGCTGATTACCTTCGGCAAGGTTGCGATCTTCATCGCACTCATGCTGATTGTGGGCAAGCGAGTATTCCCGTGGTTATTGTGGCATGTGGCCAGCACCCGCTCGAACGAGCTCTTCATCCTGAGTGTGATTGCGGTCGCGGTGGGGATAGCCTATGGGTCAGCAATGCTATTTGGAGTTTCTTTTGCACTTGGCGCTTTCTTCGCGGGTATGGTCATGCGAGAGTCGCACCTGAGTCATCGTGCTGCGCAGGATTCTCTCCCCCTTAGGGATGCTTTCTCGGTCTTATTCTTCGTCTCGGTCGGTATGTTGTTTGATCCGAATATTGTGATGGAGCAACCATTTCGAGTTCTGGCTGTGGTTGCCATTATCGTGACGGGTAAATCCTTGGCTGCCTTTCTTCTTGTTCTTGCCTTCCGCTATCCGTTAAATACGGCTCTCACGGTATCGGCCAGTCTTGCACAGATTGGTGAGTTTTCATTCATCCTGACAGCGTTGGGAGTCTCTCTCGGACTACTGCCGATCGAGGGTCAGAACCTGATACTGGCTGGGGCATTAATCTCGATCACGATCAATCCATTGGTATTTCAGATGATCGAACCCCTGCAGGCGTGGATTCGTGGGCGATCAGAGCTTGCACGGATACTCGAGCGTTATGTGGACCCATTAGCTGAATTGCCGATGAGCGTCTCATCAAGCTCTGTGACCGATCATGTGGTGCTGGTCGGTTATGGCCGGGTCGGTCAGCATATCGGAGAGTCATTGACAGAGCATGGATTGTCGCTTGTTGTGGTCGAACAGAATCGTGAGTTAGTCGAGAGATTACGCGATCATGGAGTCCATGCTGTTGCGGGTGATGCGGCAGATCCTGCAATGCTGATACAGGCGCATATTGTAAGGGCTGATATGTTGGTGATTACAATCCCCGATACTTTGCGTGCGCGCACCATGGTTGAGACTGCACGCATGCTAAATCCGAAAATCGAGATTGTCATACGAACTAATACAGAAGAAGAGTCAGAATTACTCGGCAAAGAGGGTTTGGGAACAGTATTTTTAGGGGAGCATGAGCTCGCTTTTAGCATGACTCGTCATATCCTAAAAAGGACTAAAAACAAGAAGGAGTCACATGAGTAATAAACTAACCATTTACCAGAAACCCAGCTGTAGCAAGTGCAGAGCCACCATCTCAATTCTTAAGGATAGCGGGCAAGAGTTCGAGATGGTCAATTATTATGAAACGCCCTTGACGGTCGAGCAATTGAGAGGCTTGATTGAGAGACTAGGGGTGAGTGCATGGGATGTGCTCCGTAGCGATGAGCCGCTGGCGAATAGTCTTAAACTTAATGAGCGGCAGCTATTGGATGAGGAATTGATCAGGATTATGGTAGATAACCCAGACCTGATTCAACGTCCCATTGTTGTGCGTGGTAATGATGCTGTGCTGTGTCGCCCCCCTGAGAGAGTCTCCAAGTTACTGTAGAGACCATTAATGCATCGCGATGCTGCAATGGGAAGCTGTTTTGATTTGAGGATGAGTCATTATGCGTATTAGATCAACTAATGGACTGAGGGTGATTGTTCCACTCGTCATTACCTTGACTCTGGGAATATCCACTACACCTGTTCAAGCCGATTGCAGTGGTTGTATCTGCCCGGGAGATCCCTGCAGGCTATGTGCTATACCCCCGATGAAGAATATCCCTCTAACAGCGGATGAGCCTGATACGTGTCGCAAAATCAGGGAGAAAGTGCCGCCGATTTCAGCAAGCCCTGGATCAAATGAGCATTTTGCAAATCAAGATAAGGCGACCATGGAGTGCATAAAGAGTGGTGGTGACATCATCAAGAATCATCATAGAACTAAGGATTTTCCGTCTAAACTTTATTGTAAGCCTTATGCTGAGTCTGGTAAGGTCAATGCCAAGATTAGGAGTGGAAGCAAATAAAACCAAAGGCTTGAGGATTGCTGTACTTTGAAACAACAAAGGAATGGTTATGAAGAGTGAGATTACTGTCTTATCCCCCATCCAGCTCGGCCCATACACTCTGCCGAACAGAATGATGCTCGCACCACTCACTCGTAACCGTGCCGGGAAGGGGAATGTTCCTCAACCGCTCAATGTGGAGTACTACTCTCAACGAGCCAGTGCTGGCTTGATAGTCTCTGAGGCATCACAGATATCTCCTCAAGGAGTGGGCTATCCTTCAACTCCTGGAATTCATAGTCAGGAGCAGGTGGAGGGGTGGAGGCATATCACCGATGCGGTGCATTCTAAAGGTGGGAGAATCTTCCTGCAGTTATGGCATGTGGGCCGTATCTCGCACCCTTCACTCCAGCCTAATGAGTCTTTGCCAGTGGCACCCTCCGCAATTAAACCTGCTGGGCAGGCCGTCACTTATCAAGGATTAAAAGATTTTGTAACTCCACGTGCACTCAATCTTGCAGAGATCGCTGGCATCATTGAAGATTATCGTGCCGGCGCTGAGAATGCACTCTCCGCAGGTTTTGATGGGGTAGAAATTCATGGTGCTAATGGGTATTTGCTTGATCAGTTTCTTCGTGATGGGAGTAATCATCGGACCGACATCTATGGGGGTTCTGTCGAGAACCGGATGCGATTGATGCTTGAGGTGACCGATACGGTTTGCTCAGTCTGGGGGGCGAGTCGTGTGGGGATTCGTCTGTCACCGCTACAGCCTTTTAACGATATGTTTGATTCCAATCCTGAAGTGACATTCAGTTATGCCGTGGAGCAACTAAATCGGTTCGGTCTTTCTTATCTGCATGTAACCGAAATGGGGAAGGAGGTACCCAATGCTGCAGGCCCGGCATTTGATCTGATCAATCTGAAGCATCTCTGGAAGGGGATATACATCACGAATAGTGGCTACGACCTTGTAAGAGCCAATGCTTCGATCAACAGGAATGAGGCCGATATGGTGGCATTCGGTGTTCTGTTTATTGCCAATCCTGATCTACCCATGCGTTTCTCTCAGGGTGCAAATCTTAACAAACCCGATCCTTCAACCTTCTATGGTGGTGATGCCAAGGGTTACACCGACTACCCTAGTCTTAATATGAGCTGACTACTCGCGGAGTAGATGGATTCATGCTGCATACTGAGTGGGGCTTTGCATCAGCTTCTAGCTTAAGAGTGCTTGATGTAGGTAGTGCGTATCGATCTGTTCTGAAACATGATCATATGTGTCTATGATGAAGGGGATGCTATCCAAATCACTCCTATCAATGACCTATCCAATGGAATCTAAGTCATGAAGGCCAACAGCAGAATTAGCGCGATGCTAGCGCTGATGGTTGTTCTATTCATTTCCATTTTCATGGCGTGGCGGCATTACTCGTCTAGTGTTCCGAGTATTAAAGTCGGAATACTGCACTCTTTAACTGGTCCCATGGCGATCAGAGAAAGACCGCTGGTAGATGCACTGCAGCTAGCGATTGAAGAGGCAAATGCCGCAGGCGGCATCAATGGCCAAAAGATCGAACCGGTGATCGTTGACTGTCGCTCGGAGCCTCTATATTGCGGCCAACAGGCAGAGCGTCTCATCACTGAAGTTAAGGTAAAGGCGCTCTTCGGTTGTTGGACGTCCGCCTGTCGCAAAGCCGTTAAGCCTGTGGTCGAGAGGCATCAGGGATTGCTCTTTTACTCGGTGCAGTATGAAGGGATGGAGCAATCACCCAATATCATTTACACCGGCGCAACACCGAATCAGCAAGCCGCACCGGTGGTACATTGGGCATTAGAGACACTCAACAAGCGCGATAAACCTAATAAGCGCGTCTACCTGGTTGGGTCAGATTATATTTTCCCACGAGTGACCAACCTCCTTATTAAGGACTTGTTGGCGGCACAGGGAGCGACGGTGGTGGGAGAGCGCTACCTCCCATTAGGATCAAGTGAGGTGATCGAACTGGTCGCTGATATCCTCCGAAAACGACCGGATATGATCCTGAATACTATGGAGGGTGACAGTGCGGTCGCTTTCTTTCGTGAGTTGAATAGGATCGGAATCACACCGGACAAGATACCGGTTCTATCGTTTAGCATTGCAGAGGTTGATCTAGCAGTCAAAGATGCCGCGCTGATGGAGGGTCACTATGCCGCCTGGAATTATTTCCAGAGCATTCAGACACCACAGAATCAGGCCTTCTTACAGCGATTTCATAACCGGTATGGTCAGAAAGCGGTGGTTGATGACCCGATGGAGGCATCCTACATCAGCCTGCAGCTTTGGGTTCAGGCGGCACATGAGGCTGGTTCAGCCGAACCAAACCAGGTGCAGCGTACGATCCTTCGACAGAGCCTGCTCGCACCGGAGGGTGTGATTTCACTCGATTCAGCGACTCGCCACTTATGGAGAGTCGCCCGGATTGGTAGGGCTCGGGCCGATGGACAGTTCGACATCGTTTGGGATTCTGGTCGTCCACTTGAGCCTTCCCCCTTTCCCACATACCGTACTCGAGAGGAGTGGGGATACTTACTAAAAGCGATTGAGGGAGTGGGGTCATGAAGTTCACCTCACTCACGCAACGTTTCATGGCTTGGTTCGCGGCGGTCTCGCTGCTGCCAATTATGCTGGCAGGATACGGTCTTTTGCGCGCCTTTGAGACCGAGCTACAGAAAACTGCTATTCAGCAGGTTTCCGCCATCGCAGATAAAAAAGTAGAGCAGATCGATGGTTACCTGCGTGAACGACTTCTCGATACCCGGGTGATACATACCGCCAGTACAACACGCGCAGCCATGCGTGACTTTACTCAGGTATTTCACCAGAACGGAATGGAGAGTGATGCTTATCGCCGACTGGATGCGAGCTATCGAGATCACTTCGAGAGGTTTGTTGAGGATGCCGGTTATTACGATCTGTTTTTAATTTCTCCACAGGGTACGGTGGTCTACTCACATGCCCATGAACCTGATTTTGCGACCAACTTAATTAACGGCCCTTATCGAAACAGCGGCCTCGGCATCGTCACTCGGCAGGCACTGAACATGCTACAAAGTGGTGTCTCTGACTTTGAGTATTATGCTCCATCGGGTGGTGCCATCGCTGCTTTCATGGCATTTCCAATCGTGATCCAGGGGAAGATTGAAGGTGTGTTGGCATTGCAGATCTATAGCGAGCAGGTATTTCAGGTGTTAACAGATAATGTAGGTCTAGGTGCCACCGGTGAGACTGTGGTCACTCGTCTCGAGGATGGTCATACAGCCCTAGTGATGGCCCCCTTAAAGGATGAACCGAATGCGGCTCTGAAACTGAAAATACCTCTTTCTGCAGCGATCTGGAGCAGCCTTCATGGAGAACGCGGGGCCGGACTCACGGTTGATTACCGTAACAAGGAGGTGGTCGCGGCATGGCGGTATCTGCCTCGCATGGGATGGGGAATGGAAGTCAAGATGGATGCAGATGAGGTATTCGCTCCTGTTCACCGGATGCGAACACTCAGCCTGTTGATTCTAGGTCTAACACTCCTTGCCGCCATCCTGGGGGCTGCACTATTTAGTCGTCGCATGGTCAATACCCTAAAAAGACTCAGCCGTAGTGCACAGGATATTGCTGCAGGGAGCCTTCATCACCGTGTGCCGGTTCAAGGTTGGGATGAGATCGGGCAGTTGGCGCGTAGTTTCAATGCAATGACAGAGCGATTGAGTGAAAGTAACCACGAGCGTGAATCGGCTGAGGATGATCTTCGAAAGCTTAACCAAGACTTGGAGAATAGGGTAGCAGAACGGACTGAAGACTTGGAGCAGGCTAATGCAATCCTAATCAGCAAGGAGGAGGAGACCCGATCTGTGGTCGAGCATATGGAGGACTGTGTTGTTACGGTGGATGAGAATGGAATCATCCTCTCCACTAACCCGGTTATGGAAAAGATCTTCGGATATAACCGGGATGAAGTGATTGGACAGGATGTCGGTATGCTGATGTCAGAGCCTCATCGCAGTAAGCATGAAAGTTATATGGTGAGATACCGACTGACAGGGCAGGGTCAAGAGTATGTGTCGGGTTCGCATGGTGTGGGAATTGGTCGTGAGGTTGAGGGGGTTCACAAGAATGGTGAGCCCATCGCTCTGTACCTAGCAGTCAGCGAATACTATGTGGGCGGTAAACGTTACTTCACCGGTCTGATGCGTGACATCCGAGAACGCAAACAGGTGGAGCAAGCACTGCGCGGAAGCGAGCAAAGATTACGGGCCATTGTGGATAATATGGCCGCCTTTGTCGGCGAGATGACGCCCGATGGGGTGCTGGTGGAGATCAACCGTGCTGCTCTTGAGGTTGGGGGGGTGCAGAGCCAAGACGTGATCGGCAAGAGGCTTGAAGAGACTTGGTGGTTCTCTCATTCCCCCGAAGTGCAGGCACAGATACGAGATGATATCGAGAGAGCTCTACAGGGACAAATCGTGCGACATGATCTGGATGTTCGCATGATCGGTGGTGATCTTATGACCATCGATTTCATGTTGGTACCGGTCCATGACACCGATGGACGAGTGATCAAGCTGATCCCTTCAGGCGTTGATATCAGTATTCGGATTCATATCATGAAGGATCTCGATCAGGCCCGTCTGGAGGCAGAGCAGGCCAACCGAGCCAAGTCAACATTTCTTGCTGCGATGAGTCACGAGATTAGAACCCCGATGAATGGGGTGATCGGTATGGCAGATGTATTGCAGCAGAGTAGTCTCACCGGTCACCAGACGGAGATGGTGGACCTCATCCGTGAATCGGCCTTCGCACTACTCGATATCATTGACGATATTCTCGATTTTTCAAAGATAGAGGCCGGTAAGTTGGAGATTGAACGAGAGCCGATGTCGGTCATGGATGTGATGGAGAAGGCTTGCGGTACGCTGGAGAGTCTGGCAGTAAGGAAAGAGGTCGAGCTACTCCTCTTCATCGACCCAGAGATTCCTGAGGAGGTTTTGGGAGATGCACTAAGGCTGAGACAGGTACTGGTCAATCTAATCAATAACGCGATCAAGTTTTCAAGTGGGCAGTCGCGCAGGAGTCGAGTATCTGTGCGTGCATTGCTGTCAGAGATCGGGTCGGGCGAATTGACGGTTGAGTTTCGTATCTCCGACAATGGAATCGGCATGAATGAAGAGACTCTGGGGAGAATTTTTTCGTCATTCACCCAGGGAGATGCTTCGACCACACGACGTTTTGGCGGCAGTGGACTAGGACTGGCTATCTCTCACCATCTAACCGAGCTGATGGGTGGAAAGATCGATGTGCAAAGTTCTCTCGGGGTGGGGTCCAGCTTCACCGTGAGATTGCCCTTCATAACCTCCTCAGTTCAGACGATCGCAGTCAACAAGTCTTATGATCTGAAGGGATTATCCTGCCTAGTGATGGGAAGCGACGAAGGTCTAGCGGATGACCTGGCCACTTATCTTAAGTATGGCGGTGCATCTGTTGAACGTTTGTCGGATTTTGAGCAAGCTCGTGGGCGGATTGATACTCTCCCTTTGGGTCAGTGGCTGCTCGTCATTGATGCTGGTCATGATACAGCGCCCCCGGTCGATGAGTTGCGTGCTGCCTTCCGCAAACATCAAGGTCTTGACCCTCATTTCGTCGTGCTCGAGCATGGCCATCATCAGATCCAAACCGAGCCAAGATTTGTGATCGTTAAGCGTGGGAGAAGGCACCATGGACGTAACGAGTCTGTAGATCTTGTCACGCTGGATGGTGATGTCATGAGACGGGATCTCTTCCTCAAGGCGGTTGCCATGGCCGCAGGTCGGTTGCATGAGGAGGAAAACACGGTACTGGTCAAGGCTGGGGTTACCCCTCCCACACGTGAAGAGGCTTTGCTAGAGGGTAGATTACTACTTGTTGCAGAAGATAATGAGATCAATCAGAAGGTGATCCGTCAGCAACTCTCTCTGCTCGGATATGCAGCAGATATCGCCAGCAATGGTCGAGAAGCTCTAAAGCGCTGGGAGAGCGGTCATTATGCATTGCTACTGACGGATCTACATATGCCGGAGATGGATGGCTATCAACTCACCACCGCCATCCGTGCTACAGAATCTGGAAAAATTCATTCGCCCATCATCGCGTTTACTGCCAATGCACTGAAGGGCGAGGCAGAGCATTGTTTGGAGATTGGGATGGATGATTATCTGAGTAAGCCGGTACAGCTGATCCATTTAAAAGCGATGCTGGAAAAGTGGTTGCCACTGGTTAAGTCCGTTATTCAATCGATCGTGCCAATTACCCATGCAGACGGTTCTAGTAGCACTCCCGTCACCAAGAAAGTGCCTGTTGATGTCCATATACTCGAGGAGTTGGTGGGTAATGACCCGGCAGTGATTAATGATTTTTTGCGGGATTTTCGTGTGAGCTCGGCCAAGATAGCCACTGAATTGCGCGTGGCTCATCAGATAGGGCAGCCCTTAGAAGTGGGCGCGGCAGCACACAAGCTCAAGTCATCGTCCAGAGCGGTCGGTGCATCGGCGTTGGGTGATCTGTGTGAGCAGATGGAGAGGGCGGGGAAGGGGGGTGACACCGCAGCATTGACACTGCTATTGCCTCAGTTCGAGGAAGAGCTTGCTGCGGTGGACCAGTATATCGCTACCCTTTAAGACTGATCAGGGTAGCTTGAAGGTTAAGGAACCTGCTGATCAATCACGATATTAATATTCTTGTCGCCTGGTTTTACTTTTTGACTAAATCCTTGCAAGTCTCCGCTCTCAGGCATGGCCTTACCAGATTTTGTGATTCTGGCGCTGATGATGAGCTGAGGAACGTTGGAGATTTTTAAATCGGGCCGAGCTCCCATTCCATCTGTCAGCAAGAAAGAGGCCGGCAAGTCTCGGACCTTCTTCACCGATATGGCTCGTGGCATGGGTGGGCCTTCTGTCGCACGGGCAAAGATGAAGAGTGTATCGTCAGGTGAGACCTTTCCAGCCAGTGCCGCGCTCAGCGTAACAGTCCCTGTAAGAGTGGCGCCCGCATTCGGACTCGCTGCAGTAGCCTGGCTTGCAGGGGGTGGACTATCCTGATTGCTGGGGGCTGCTTGGTTCTGTATCCCTGCCATGGTGCTGCCATTACCCGATGCCAGTGACTTTGCCTCTGTGATGCTCTCCTTAACGGACTGGGCGAGTTTAGACTCGGGGGGGATCTGTACCAGTAGCTTCTCCCAGTAACTCGCAGCCTGTTTAAAATTCTTCTGCTCAAAGGCGGCTGTACCGGCAAGGGCCAAGGCTTTAGGGTTTTTAGGGCTCAGACTTAATGCCTTATTAACCAGCTCCATCGGTTCCCCCTGAAGGCTTCCACCATTCG
>Ga0209553_1001636_pt1 | contig 11137 bp, 11 predicted proteins | sample LauGreFBDMM110DN_2_FD_188217 | JGI IMG/M metagenome (GOLD analysis project Ga0209553, IMG submission 188217) | Freshwater lake microbial communities from Lake Michigan, USA - Fa13.BD.MM110.DN (SPAdes) (version 2) | ecosystem: Environmental > Aquatic > Freshwater > Lake | place: Lake Michigan...
GACACAGGATTCTTCGCTTGCCCCGGGGCGCCCAGCGGGAACATGCCAAAACCGAGCAGCAGCAAAGCGGCCAGCAAAGATCGGCTTTTTAAAAAAAGGCTGTTGTTATCGGTAAAAAACATGGGCTAGTTCAAAATATAAAGCTGATGTTAGCAATCGGCAGTCATGGTCTGAACTTGACTGCCTTTGTCGGGAAAACATCAACCTTGCACTGAATAACCGCCGTCCACCGGTATGGCGGTACCAGTCAGAAAATCCGAAGCCGCACTTGCCAGAAAAACCGCTATGCCGCCGAAGTCTCCCGGCTCGCCCCAGCGCTTGGCAGGTGTCCGGTCAAGCACGCGCTCATGCAGTCCGTTGACATCGATGCGCGCCTGCCGGGTCAAGGCGGTATCTATCCAACCGGGTAGCACCGCATTCACTTGTATATTGTCTGCCGCCCAGGCGCAGGCCATGGCGCGTGTCATTTGCACCAAGCCGCCTTTGGAGGCGGCGTAAGGCGTGGCAAACGAAGCGCCAAAGATAGACATCATGGAACCTATGTTGATGATTTTTCCTGCGCCTAGTTTTTTGAACTCAGGGTAGACCGCCTGCGAGCAGCAAAAGGCGCTGGTCAGGTTGGTTTGCAACACCTGGTTCCATTCGGCCAATGCGTAATCCTGCGGCGGCTTGCGTATGTTCATGCCGGCGTTGTTCACCAGAATGTCTACCCGCCCCAGAGCCGCCACGGTTTTTTCCACCAGACTATGACACGAAGCCTCTTGCTGCACATCAACCTGAATGGCAATAGCGCGACCACCGGCGGCCAGCAACTGTGCCACCGCAGCAGCGTTTTTTTCAATGTTGCGTCCGGCGATCACCACCGTGGCCCCGGCAGCGGTCAGGCCTGTGGCCATGCCCAGGCCTATGCCGCCGTTGCCGCCGGTGACGATGGCGACTTTGCCGGTCAAATCAAACAATGCGTTCATAGGACGGCGGATTTAAAACTTGTGCGACGGCGGCAAACCGTTTTGCGTGGCGACAAAGTCGGCCAGCATGGGCACGTATTTCTGTGCAAAGCCTTGCGCTTCCATGGCGGCAAACGAGTTTTTCACCATCGATTGGATGGGATGCAAAGCACCAATGTCTGTTGCCAGACTGCTGAGGTAACGCATGTCCTTGTGCGCGTTGGTGATGGTGAATTTGTGCGCGTTTTCGTCGCCGTTCATGGTCCATTTCATGAAGGTGTCGTAGAACGGACTGCGCATGCGGCCCGAGCCTATGACCGAATGAAACTGGTCCTGGCTCAAACCAGCTTTGCGCGCAATCGCCAGCGCTTCAGAAAACAAAGCGGCGTAGCCCATGGCGACAAAGTTGTTTATGAGCTTCATGGTGTGACCCAGACCGACCGGTCCCAAATGCACGATATTGCCGGCCCAGCACTCGATCACCGGCTTGACCGCGTTAAACAATTCAGGCGAAGCGCCGACCATGGCGTCCAAGGTACCTGCCTCGGCTTCAGCCGGGGTGCGGCCCAGCGGCGCGTCTATGAAATGCATGCCGTGACTTTCAGCCAGCGCGGCCATTTGCTTGGTAGACACGGGGTTGGAGGTGGAGCAATCGATGATGATCAAACCCTTTTTGCCACCTGCGATCAAACCGTCCGGGCCGTTCATCAAGGCTTCGACTTGCGGCGAACCGGTGACGCACAAATGCACGATATCGCATTGCGCCGCCAACTCGCGCGCACTTTGGGCTTCGGTGGCGCCCAGCGCTTTCAAACGCTCTATGGGTTCGCGGTTTTTGTGTCCCATGACGACCAGCGGGTGGCCTTTGGTGACGATGTTTTTGGCCATGCCTGCGCCCATCAGGCCGACGCCGATGAAACCGATGACTTGTTTGCTCATGAATGTTCTCCTTTGAAAGAATTAACGGATAAAGACCGCGACATCGGCACAACCGGCGATATCAAACCGCAGGTCCTGGCCGCTCACGGGGAAAAATGAAGCCAGCCAACTGCCGGTGGTCACCCATTGCCCGGCTTTGAAACGGTGACCTCTTTGCTGAAAATGGTTGGCGATCCAGGCCATGGCTTGCAGCGGATGGCCCATCACATCACGGCTGTGGCCGCTGCCTATGGGCTGACCGTCCACATATGCGGTGCCAGTGGTCTGCCACAAATCGGCAAACCTGGATTTGTCAATCTGCGAGCCCAGCACCACGCCGTGGTTCCATGCGTTCTCAGCCACCAGACTGAAAAAATTCTGCTTTAAATCGGGATACACCGCGTGTCTGTCGTCGGCGATTTCCAGCGACGGGTAGGCGCAGGCGATGAAGTCCAGAATGCTGTCTGCGGTCCAAGGCGCTTTACGCTCGGGCACATCACGGGCAAATTGCAGCGCCAGTTCAAACTCGATGATCAGGTGCTGGCGCTTTGCTATGACCACGGTATGCCCACTTTGAAACACGGTATCTGCCAGCACGCAACCCGACACCGCGTCGTCAAAGCCGACAAACTCGCGCATCACCGGCGTGGTGATGGCGATTTTGTAGCCGCTAATGGGAGTGCGGCGTTGCTGCGACTGCATGGCGATGAAAGCGTCCTGCGTGGCATAGGCTTGCATTACATCGCCGGGAGCAAATTCATTCGCCAAACCGGTGAAAGGAATACCGTTGTCCTGTTGCCTGAGCAGTTCCTGCGCAGCAGCAGCAGCGCCCGGCCAATCGGGCAATGCGGTAAGCGGCATCTCAGGGAATGCGGGTGGCTTGCCAGGAGACAAATTGCAGCACGCCGTCTTTTTTCTGCCAGATGCTGTGAAAGCGGATCTGAACGCTCAAGTCCTTACCGTTAACGTTGACGTCAAAATTACCGTTACCGGTCAGCATGGCCACACAGCCGTAAGTGCGCACATTGACGTCGGAACGGCGCATCACCTTGTAACGGACGGCGCCACTGCGCAAGGAATCGATATAAGTCTGCTTGTTGTCAATCACCGCGCTGGAATGGAAATACACCAAGTCATCTGAAAGCAGCGAATTCATGGCGGCAAAGTCGTTGCTCGTTTGCGCCTCATAGCGCGCGTCTTCGGCCTTAACGGCTTCGTCGGCATTGACAGGGTCGCAGGAAGCGGCAAATGCAGAAGCGCTGCTTAGCAACACCAGGGCCAATGCTTTCAGCAGTCGAGAAGTCAAAGAGTTCATGTCAGTCTCCGGTTGATTGTTTTCAGCCATCATACGCAGGGCTGAAGAACATCGTTGACGTATCAGTGACCGCACTGGCCCAGTCACTACCCATCACAGTTGACAGCCTAGGGTTTGTGCTTAGGCCCACAGGTAACTCAGAGTTGTAAGGTTGCTGACAATTGTCATTTCGCCTGAAAGTATCCCCATGCGCCATTCTTTTTTCCTCCATCCAAGTGTTTGGATGCTGTCCATCCTGTTTGCCCTGCTGCCTTTGAGCGCCACTGCCCAACAAAAGCTGAAATGGGCCCACGTCTATGAGTCTTCCGAACCGTTTCACACCGAGTCGGTCTGGGCCGCCGAAGAAATCAAAAAACGCTCCAATGGCAAATTCGATATCCAGGTGTTTCCTGCCTCCAGCCTGGGCAAGGAAACCGATATCAACCAAGGACTGACGTTGGGCTCGGTAGACATCATCATCAGCGGCCCGTCGTTTGCCGCACGCACCCATCCGCGCTTTGGCATCGCCTACTACCCGTTTATCTTCCGCGACGGCAACCATTTGCTAGCGTATTCCAAGAGCACCTTGTTTCAAGAAATCGTCAACGAGTTCCGCGCCAAGACAGGCATTCAAGTCACGGCCTACACCTACTATGGCGCGCGCCAGACGTCTGCACAAAAGCCTTTCAAAGAATGTGCAGATGTCAAGGGCTTGAAGATACGCGTGCCTGATGCTCCGGCTTACACAGCGACCTGGCAGGCCTGCGGCGCCAACCCCACACCTATTGCTTTTGCCGAGGTGTATCTGGCTTTGCAAAACGGCACTGTGGATGCACAGGAAAACCCGCTGACCACCATCGAAGCCAAAAAGTTTTTTGAAGTTCAAAAATCTATCATGCTGACCAGCCACATTGTGGATGGTGTGATTACCATGGTGGCACCGCATGTCTGGAAAACCTTGACGCCTGCCGAGCAAAAAATGTTCACCGAGGTGATGCAAGAAGCTGCGGCACGCGCATCGGCCAAAATCAAAAAACGCGAAGCCGAGTTGATGGACATCTTCAAGAAAAAAGGCTTGAACGTGGTCGAGGTCAACCGCAAAAGTTTTCAAGACACGGTGCTGAAAGTCAAACCGGTTGAAAGCCTGGGACAGTCGCGCGCCGATTACGACCGCATACAGGCCCTCAAATGAGCAAAGCAGCTGATGAACTCGCCTCTGCATTTGGCGAGGTGGATGAGACTGTAGATTTATCCGGTGTGATTGCCGAAGCCTGGCTGGCTTTGGCCTTTTTCTGGGCTTTGGGCCTGACGGTGTTCTATCAGTTCATTACCCGTTATGTGTTTAACGATTCGGCCGCCTGGACCGAGGAAATCGCCCGTTATTTGTTGATCGCCACTGTGTTTGTCGGAGCGGTCATTGGCGTGGCCAAGAACAACCACATACAAGTGGATTTCTTTTTTCGCTTCATGCCGCCTGCGGTGGCGCGCGGCATTTCCTTGCTGGTCGACGTATTGCGAATCGGCTTTCTGGGCTGCGCGAGTTGGATGACCTGGGAACTGATGCAAAAAATGGGCAGCTACCAAATGACCATCGTCAACCTGCCGATGAACATTGTGTACAGCGTGGTGCTGCTGGCCTTTGTGCTGATGACATGGCGCGCGGTTTGGATCATGCGCAAACATTTACGCCAGGGCTTCAGTGTGCTGGAACGTCCCGAGAACAATTGAGCTCGTCATGTTAAAAATCATTTTTCTGGTATTGCTCAGCGGCGGTCTGCCTGTCGCCATGGCCATGGCTGCGGCTTCGTTGATTTACCTCTGGCTGGTGCCTGGCTCGCCGCCGTTTGTGGTGATACACCGCATGGTCTCGGGCATAGACAGTTTTCCGCTGCTCGCCGTGCCCTTCTTTATCCTGGCAGGCAACCTAATGAATACCTCCGGCATCACGCACCGTATTTATGGTTACGCGCTGTCGCTGGTGGGTTGGCTCAAAGGCGGCCTGGGCCACGTGAACGTGGTCGGCTCGGTGGTGTTTGCCGGCATGAGCGGGACGGCCGTTGCTGACGCTGCCGGCTTGGGCACGATTGAAGTCAAGGCCATGGTGGACCACGGTTATGACCCTGAGTTTGCCGTGGGCGTTACCGCTGCTTCCGCCACACTGGGCCCCATCATTCCGCCCAGCCTGCCGTTTGTGATTTACGGCATGATGGCCAATGTTTCTGTCGGCTCTTTGTTTCTGGCCGGCATTCTGCCCGGCGGCATCATGGCGATTTTGATGATGCTGACTGTGGCCTATTTCGCGCATAAAAACGGCTGGGGCGGCGATGTCAAATTCGACTGGGCCAAACTCATCAAAGCCTTAATTGAAACCCTGGTGGTCATCGGTTGGCCGATGGCGATCTGGTTGCTGGTCACTGAATTTGGCGCGCCACCACAGTTGACTGTGTTTATCGGTTTGCTGTTTTTGTTTGCAGCTGACAAGATTTTCGATTTCCAGGCAGTGCTGCCCGTCATGACGCCAGTGCTGTTGATAGGCGGCATGACCACTGGTGTGTTCACGCCAACCGAAGGCGCTATCGCCGCCTGCGTCTGGGCATTGATACTGGGCTTTGCTTGGTACCGCACCCTGAACTTCAAACTCTTTGTCAAAATTTGCTTGGAGACCGTGGAGACCACGGCCACCGTGTTGTTCATCGTCGCCGCTGCCAGCATCTTCGGTTGGATGCTGACCGCCACCGGCGTGACGGCTGCCATCGGACAGTGGGTGCTGGGTGTCACTGACCAGCCCTGGCAGTTTTTATTGCTGGCCAATTTGTTGATGCTGTTTGTCGGTTGCTTTCTTGAACCGACTGCGGCCATCACTATTTTGGTGCCGATTCTGCTGCCCATTTGTCGCGAGCTAGGGATTGACCCGGTGCATTTCGGCTTGGTCATGGTGCTTAACCTCATGATCGGTTTATTGCACCCTCCCATGGGCATGGTGTTGTTTGTGCTGGCGCGCGTGGCCAAGCTGAGTGTGGAGCGAACCACCATGGCCATCCTGCCGTGGCTGGTGCCGCTGATCGGCAGCCTGATGCTGATTACCTACGTTCCTGCCATCTCACTTTGGCTTCCTCATTACATGTCAACCACCTGAGTTTTCACCATGTCTTCATTCATTCGCTTACATCCTGACGACGATGTCGTCATCGCCCGCCAACAACTCATGAGCGGCACTTCTGTCGAAAATATTGCTGTGCGCGGCCTGATCCCGCCGGGCCACAAAATCGCCACGCGCGCTTTAGAAACCGGCCAGGCTGTTCGGCGCTACAACCAGATCATTGGTTTTGCAAGCCAAGCCATTGCGCCCGGCGAACACATACACACGCACAACCTGAACCTGGGCGACAACAAAGGCGACTTTGCGCGTGACTACGCCTACTGCGCCGACGTCAAACCAGAACCGGCATTGCAACACGCCGAATTCATGGGTTATGTGCGGGTTGACGGGCGCGTGGCCACACGCAATTACATAGGCATTTTGTCCAGCGTCAATTGCTCGGCCACGGTGGCGCGTGCCATTGCTGACCATTTTTCACGCACCACAAATCCTTCTGCGCTGGCGGCATTTCCGAATGTGGACGGCGTGATCGCACTGACACACGGTACGGGTTGCGGCATGGACACGCAAGGCCTGGGCATGCAAGTGCTGGAGCGCACCATGGCGGGTTACGCCACCCACCCGAACTTTGCCGGCGTGCTGGCCGTGGGTCTGGGTTGCGAGGCCAATCAACTGAAGTCATGGTTGTCACACAGCGGTTTGGCTGAGGGCAGTACTTTGCAAACCTTCAATATCCAGGACAGCGGCGGCACCACCAAAACCGTGGCCAAAGGCATTGCACTGGTGCAAGCCATGTTGCCCGAGGTGAACAAGTCAACCCGAAAGCCATGCAGCGCAGCGCATCTGACCATAGGTTTGCAATGCGGCGGCTCGGACGGTTACTCGGGCATCAGCGCTAACCCCGCATTGGGTGCGGCGGTAGACCTGCTGGTCGCGCACGGCGGCACAGCCATTTTGAGTGAAACACCGGAAATTTACGGCGCTGAACATTTGCTGACACGCCGTGCGGTCACGCGCGCGGTCGGCGAAAAACTGGTCGAGCGCATTCACTGGTGGGAACATTACACCGCCATGCATTCAGGTGAAATGAACAACAACCCCTCGCCCGGTAACAAGGCCGGGGGCTTAACCACGATACTTGAAAAATCGCTCGGCGCAGTGGCCAAAGGCGGCACCAGCAATTTGCAGGCGGTGTACGAGTACGCGGAAAAAGTGGACAAACACGGCTTTGTCTACATGGACACGCCGGGCTACGACCCGGTGAGCGCCACGGGTCAGGTCGCGGGCGGGGCCAATATGATTTGTTTCACTACGGGACGCGGCTCTGCCTACGGTTGTGCACCATCGCCTTCGCTGAAGCTGGCGACGAACACGGCGTTGTGGGAACGGCAATCGGACGACATTGATATCAATTGCGGGGAAATCGTTGATGGCGGCGCGACGGTGCAGGCCATGGGACGTGTCATTTTTGAGCGCATGTTGTCATGTGCGTCGGGTGAGGCCAGCAAAAGTGAATTGCACGGTTACGGTCAAAATGAGTTTGTGCCCTGGCAATTAGGCGCGGTCATGTAGGCTGTTGGACGCGTTCAAGTACTTTACTTCTGTGACATCATTACTTAAGCCTGAGCATAAGTTCAGGCCGAATCGAAGGGGGCGTTTTTTTCGAGCGAAAGCGCAGAAAAAAATCGCACCGGATGGTTCGGCCAAGGCGTGTCTTCTGGTGGACTGAAGTGTTCACGCCGGGATGGTTTTAACTGAAGTGCTCACGCCATGCAGGTCCGGTCGCCGCTCTCCATGGCAAAGTCATGACGTTCGCTTCGGCCCGGCCGCCATGCCGTCATCCTCTCGCAGTTTTCACCGACGGCATTTCTGCAATTCACAGCTCAGGAAATAAAACTTCGGGTTAAATAGATGAGAGGAAGTAAATCAACTCGTCCCGCTGCTTCTTAGTGAACGCAATAAATTTATCGCGAGATGTCTTGGCTTCGCCGCCATGCCACACAATTGCTTCGAGCAAATTGCGCGCCCGTCCATCGTGCAAAAAAGAATTGCTGGCGTTCACCTGCATAGACAAACCTATGCCCCACAAAGGCGGGGTGCGCCAATCCGAACCGCTGGCCTTGAAGTCGGGCCGTCCATCAGCCAAGTCCGGTCCCATGTCGTGCAACAACAAGTCGGTATAAGGACGGATCAGCTTGTTCGACAACTGAGGCACAGCCGCGTATTTGCCAGTGCGCATTTCAGGAACGTGGCAACCTGAACACCCGGCCGACTCGAACAACTTCTCACCGGTTTTGAACTCTGCTGTCTCGCGGTTGCGCTGAGCCGGCACATCCAATGACTGCGACCAGAAAGTGATCGGCTCCCACAGTTCATCCCGCAACTCGGGCTCTTTGCCCGAAATCGCAGCCAGACATTCTTTTTGCACAGGCGTACAGCTTTGCTCCGGGTAAATAGCTGAATTAATGCCTATGTCGGCCAGAAACGCTGAAGCAACTTGCTGTTTGATACTGGGCTGGTTGGCCTTCCAACCGAAGCGGCCCAAGGATATTTTTTTGTTGATGTCGTCGCGCACATAGTTGGGACGCCCGTTCAAGCCCATGGCTTTTTGCTTTTCGACTTGCTTCAAGATATCTTTTTCGCTGATAGCTTCCAGATAACCCATGCCCAGTATTGCTTGGGTATTGCGCAGCGAAATCATCACGTTATCTGCCAGCGGCCCGAAGTTCAGGTTTTCTACCCGCACACTGGGCTTGCGCAACTCAATGGTGCTGCCGTCAGGAAAAGTGAAATTGCTGTTGACCCAGTCAATAAAGACTTCGCCCTCGCCTGCACGTGCGTCCGGGTCGCTGCGGGTAACCATGTCAAACGATTGAATGTCCTGGCCGTAATTCGGATCGGGCTTGGGGCCGCCATGCGGTGTTTCGCCGGGAATGGACAAGCGAACCAATTGCTGAAATACGCGCAGACCGCTGGCATCCAATGCCCTGCCGCGCCCGGCGTTCAAGTGACAACCTGCGCAATTGGTTGCCATGAACATAGGACCGAGGCCCCATTCACCGCCACCGGGACCGCTTTGAGAAAGATCCCAGATCAGGGGAATCACCGGGTTATTCACGGCGATCCAGAAATTGGTGAAAACTCTTTCACCCTTTATAAATCTTTGCTTGTCTTTGGCAGACATACCCGGAACCGGTTGCTTGTAAACCTCTTGCGGTATCACTGTCTTGACTTTGGGCGTACCGGGCGAGGCAGCTGACACAGGCAATACCGCCATGGTCAAAGACAACAGACTTAACAACAACTTTTTCACGGCTTTTCTCCCGGAAACCAATACGGTCTTTTATAGGTGCCCATGATAAGTCAGGATCACGGACTCAGGAATTGAGGTGTATCAAATCCCTGTGATTAAATTTCCCGGTCGCTTTTGTCCATTTGCATACGAAAACATATCTACCACACTTGCCGTTTGCCGCTTTGCGCGGTGAATTGAGCGAAGCAGCCTTTGGTTAAAGCTCTACGCACGCGAAAAGCCAATTTGGCAATGCCCGATCAATCTCTATTCAAAGCGCTGGACATGGGCGCTCACAAAATTGATTGGTCATTTTTAGTTTCAAAAATTTTGAGTGTCTAGCGGCATATTCAATCTGCTGCAAATTTACGATTAAGACACCTCAAATTTCGTATCTAAACACTGCATTTCAGATTATTTGAAAGCAGTTTATTGTTGTGAACAAGTGATTACAATTGCGACCTACACCATCAAACGCATGCCCGAGTTTGACATTTGGCTGTCCGGCATCAAGGATGGATTCACCCGAATCCGGCTTGCTCGACGAATAGACCGACTTCAACGCGGATTGTTAGGTGATGTTGCACCGGTGGGTAAAGCCGTTCACGAATTGCGCGAGCTCTTTGGCCCGGGCTGGCGTATCTACTTCACACAACGAAAAGGCATGTTGATCGTGCTGCTGGGCGGCGGCGCGAAGTCAACTCAAAAGGAAGATATTGCACGCGCCGTTGCATTGAGTCAAACACTTTCGGAGTAACAAAGCATGAGCACAAAAATCAAAGTTGCAGACCTGCCGGACTTCGACATGGCCGATCACCTGCAAACCGAAGATGACGTTGCCAATTACTTGACGCTGGTATTGGCAGACAACGACCCAGCTGAACTCAGGCATGCGCTGGGAACGATTGCCCGAGCTAAAGGTATGTCTGAAGTGGCACTGGCATCGGGCCTGACACGATCACCAAGGTGTGTGCGGCCTTGGGAGTGAAGTTGGTGGCGGTGCCTTTGCAGTCTTCGACCCGCTGAGTTTTGTCATTGAGAAATTATTTTTAGAAATCTAGCTAATAAACTGTCAAAGTCGATATATTAGATACAAATATCAACATAAACACATAATTTAATAACTACTTTTTAGTAAAGTTCAGCCCTCATTAAAAAGGGGGTGAAATATGACTGCAAGCCTTGGACAAGGCTGACCCATGCCGTTTCTCGATTGGGTCAATAAATCGCAGGCGACACGAACGGCGCAAAACGTGCCTTACCACCTATTGCGCCAAGTCAGCGCACATGGCGTTGTAGACGGTCGTTTTGCTGACAATCTTTTGATACAGGGTGACAACCTGCTCGCACTGAAAGCGCTGCTTCCGTTTTATCGGGGGCAAGTGAAGTGCATATTTATCGACCCGCCCTACAACACGCAAAGCGCCTTTGAACACTACGACGACCGGCTGGAGCATAGCCAGTGGCTGAGCATGATGTATCCGCGACTGGTTCTGCTGCGCGAGCTACTGGCCGAGAACGGCAGCATCTGGGTCACGCTGGATGACAACGAGGCGCATTACTGCAAGGTACTGATGGATGAGGTG
>Ga0209553_1001638_pt1 | contig 11134 bp, 9 predicted proteins | sample LauGreFBDMM110DN_2_FD_188217 | JGI IMG/M metagenome (GOLD analysis project Ga0209553, IMG submission 188217) | Freshwater lake microbial communities from Lake Michigan, USA - Fa13.BD.MM110.DN (SPAdes) (version 2) | ecosystem: Environmental > Aquatic > Freshwater > Lake | place: Lake Michigan, USA...
AATGCGATCGCATCGACAACAAGATCGATGTCTTCACCAAGTCTTTCCTAGGCCTGACGGTGGCCTGTGCTCGATGCCATGACCACAAGTTCGACCCCATCCGCAGCCAAGACTACTACGCGCTGTCCGGGTTTATCTTGGGGTCGAACTACCGCCAGGTGCGTTTCGAGGCCATGGAAAACAATCAGCGAATGGCCCGGCAACTTCAGGAACTCCGCACGCGCCACCTACCGCCTTTGGCTCGCCGCGCTGGAGTCGTGCTGCGACCCGCAGCCCAGCGTCTGACGGGCACCCTGATGGCCGCCCTCCAGAAAAAGGAACCACTCCTCCCAGCCACACGGGCTTGGATCACCGAACTGCAGTCGGCCACCACCAACCAGCAGCACCTGTTGCACCCACTGGTCCAGCACGAGGCCCGCGGTAACGGAACCGAGACCGAGCTGACTGAACCCCTGGGGATGCGGATCATCGCCGATTACACGCGGCCCGGCGCCCAACCTTGGAAAGCCGATGGAGAGGCCTTCGGATCAGGCCCCTTGGCCCTCGGAATTCTGGTACCCGGATCCAGTGAATCGCAGCCCATCGCTCGAATCCTAAACTTTGGCGCGGCCCGCCGAGACGCCTTCTGGAATAGACTCTCCAACGCCCCGGGCAACGAGAACGACTCCGGGCGCATCGGATCCACGGCCCGGGCTGGTCAAATGCTGCGGACTCCCACCGTCACTCTAAAATCCGGCCGACTGCACTACCTGATCCGCGGCAAAATGCGGGTCTTTGCTTCCGTCGATTCACACCTGATGGCCGAGGGTCCTCTCCACGGGGCGCTGAATCAGACCTTCGACACGGGAGATTCCCTGGAGCCCCGATGGGTGACCCACGCACTCGGCGCTTACTCCGGCCACCGAGCCCACATTGAATTCGGGCCCGATGGGTCACGAGAACTCGAGATCCTTCAGGTGGTGGAGTCCGATTCGGTCCCAACCTGGAAACCCACCCTTCTGTTTCCGGGAACCCATCGGGAGACCTCGACCCAAGCCCTGGCTGAATCATTGCAGAAGCGTGGAATAGAAGCCTGTGACTGGCTCGAAGGCCGAAGCACGAACACCCCAGCACCAGCCACCCTTCGGTGGGCCGAATGGTGGATTCAGCACCCGGAGCTTTCGGACCTGGCGACCGACCTCGAGTATCGAAAACTCGCTCGGCAACTAATGCAGGGGCAGGACGAACTGGCGCGGCAAGTCACCTGGCAATCGCGAACCGCCGTGGCTTGGATGGACGGCACCGGGGTTGATGAACATGTCCTCGTCCGCGGAAAGCCACTCAAGCCAGGCATCTTGGCCCCTCGCAGCCTCCCAGCCGTCTTCCAGGGCGCCAAACCCATCCAGCCCACCGATTCCAGCGGTCGGCTAGAGTTGGCTCTTCAGTTGGCCAACCCTTCCAACCCGCTGGTGGCCCGCGTCTGGGTCAACCGGGTCTGGCATCACCTCTTCGGGCGAGGCCTCGTGCCCACCGTGGACAACTTCGGTGCTCTGGGAGAACGACCCACCCATCCCGAACTGCTCGACCATCTGGCTTGGCAATTCGTCCACGTCGATCGTTGGTCCACCAAGCAACTCATCCGCCGACTGCTCCTCACCCAGACCTATGGCATGGCGAGCCAAACCACCGACACCCGAGCGCCTGAACTAGATCCAGCCAACCAGTGGTGGCATCGGATGCCGGTGCGGCGCCTGGAGGCCGAAGCGATCCACGATGCGCTCCTCGTGGTCTCGGGCCGATTTAATCCGACTCTGGGAGGCCCACCCGTGCCGGTCCATCTGACTGAGTTCGTGATCGGACGCGGCCGTCCCGACCAGAGCGGTCCGCTCGATGGCAACGGACGCCGAAGCGTGTACACGGCCTTGCGACGCAACTTCCTGCCGACCACCCTCCAAGCCTTCGACTTCCCCACCCCGTTCAGCACCGTGGGCCGACGCAACGTGACCAATGTACCGGCACAATCGCTGGCAGTGATGAATGATCCGTTGTTCCACCAACAAGCCGAAACCTGGGCCCGTCGGCTCCTCGAAGAATACCCACAGGCCGACGCGCCCACGCGAATCCGAGCGTTGTTCACTCGCGCCTACAATCGCCTTCCGACACCGACCGAACTGGAGTCCTGTCAGGCTACGCTCGTTGAATTGAAGGCACTCCACGCGTCAAGCCCGTCGGGTGCAGACATCTGGACCGACCTCTGCCACGCCCTGCTCAACGCCAACGAGTTCATTTACCTGCCCTGAACATGATGCCTCCCCATCCCTCCTCAGGAACTCCCGGGCTGCGACTGAGCCGTCGGGAACTCTTGCGTCGCGCATCCAACGGATTCGGGACCCTGGCCTTGGGGTCCCTGCTTTCCCAGTCCAGCCACTCCCAACTGGCCGCCGCAGTCCGTGGCGCTCAATCGGGCCCGCTCGCCACTCCCCATTTTCCAGCCAAGGCCCGCAGTGTTCTTTTCTTGTTCATGGAAGGGGCCGTGTCTCAGGTGGACAGCTTCGATCACAAGCCGTTGCTGGCGAAGTACCATGGCCAAGACGCCCACAAGGCCATGGGACGGATCGAGAAGACTCAGTTCGACAGCATCGGAACCATTCTCAAATCGCCCTGGCAGTTCCGCCAACACGGCCAGAGCGGCCTCTGGATTAGTGACCTCTTCCCGCACATCGCCCGCCAGGCCGACGAGCTGTGCGTGCTGCGTTCCATGACCTCCAACTTCCCGGAACACACCAGCGCCAACTACTTCCTCCATAGCGGGATCGGTCTTCAGGGACGCCCGAGCATGGGAGCCTGGGTGAACTACGGGTTAGGCTCGCTCAATGACAACCTGCCGGGCTATGTGGTGCTCAATGGCGGTCAGATTCCATCCGGAGGGCTCGACAATTTTGGCAGCGGCTTCCTGCCGGCTACACATCAGGGTTCCCTAATTCATGCACAAGGGACTCCACTGGCCAACGTCGTGCCCTCCGAAAAGCAGGCCCAATTACAACAAACCAAACAGCGCCTCGTTCGTCGGCTCAACGAGCACGCACTCGAACAATCCGGTGGAGTCGATGCGCTGGAGTCGGCGATCCACAATTATGAATTGGCAGCCCGCATGCAGGTGACGATCCCTGAGTTGATGGACATCTCCAACGAGACGGCGGCAACCCGGGCGTTGTACGGCCTCGACGCTCCCTACGAACACACCCGCACTTATGCGCGGGAATGCATCTTGGCCCGGCGCATGGTCGAACGAGGCGTGCGCTTCGTCGAACTCACCATCCCGATGGTGGATGGCTACAGCCGCTGGGATGCCCATGGCGGTCTCGTAAAAAACCACGGCGACAACGCGCGCGCCGTGGACCAACCCATTGCCGGATTGCTCATGGACTTGAAACAGCGCGGATTGCTCGACGAAACGCTCGTCGTCTGGGCCGGTGAATTCGGCCGTACGCCCTTTGCCCAAGGCAACGATGGCCGCGACCACAATGAGCACGGCTTCTCGGTATGGCTGGCCGGTGGCGGCGTGCGTGGGGGCATGACCTACGGACAGACCGACGACTGGGGTTACAAGTCGGTGGTGAACCGCCTGGAGATGCATGACCTGCACGCCACCGTTCTACACCAATTGGGAATCCATCACGAGCGGCTGACCTATCGCTTCGGCGGACGCGACATCCGACTCACCGACGTCAGAGGCGAAGTGATCCGGGAAATCCTCGCGTGACCCAATCGCCCGATTTCGTTTTTAATACAGGTAAGCCACATCCCGCATCGCACACCCGATCATGAACACCCACAACCCGCTGACACGCCGGAGCTTCCTCCGCAACTCCATCGCCGCGATGGCCACCGTGGCCATTGTCCCGAGACATATTCTCGGCGGCGCTGGCCATACGCCTCCGAGCGAAATCCTGACCCGCGCCGTCATTGGTACCGGCGGCATGGGCATGGGACATGTCAACACCATCAACACCACCTGCAAATTGCTGGCCGTCTGCGACGTAGACTCCAACCACCTGGCCCAGGCGGTAAAGGCCGGCGGCCCTGATTGCAAAGGTTACAAGGACTTCCGCGAAGTCCTCGCCCGCAAGGACATCGACATCGTCCATGTGCCCACCCCGCCCCACTGGCATGCCATCATCTCCATCGCCGCGGCCAAAGCGGGTAAGGACATTTGGTGCGAGAAGCCCATGACGCGGACCATCGCCGAGGGCCGAGCGGTCGTCGCTGCGGTCAAGAAGCACAAGCGCATCTTCCGCCTCAACACCTGGTTCCGCTTTCAGGACAGCTTCTACGGCATGGGCGTGCCGGTAAAAGACATCCGCAAAGCGGTGATGCACGGGATGCTGGGCGACGGTCCGCTGAAGGTTACTCTCAACGCTTCAACCGGCTTTGATTGGAAGTTTTATTGGATCGGCCGCACCGACCTGACACCCCAAGCCGTCCCATCTGAACTCGATTACGACTTCTGGCTCGGGCCTGCCCCGTACAAACCTTACCACGCGCACCGCGTGCACGGCACCTTCCGCGGCTATTGGGACTACGATGGAGGAGGCCTGGGAGACATGGGCCAGCATTACCTCGACCCCGTGCAGTACATCCTCGGCAAGGACAACGAAAGCCCGGTGGAAATCGAGTCCGATGCCCCGGTGCAAGATACGGATGCGGTAGGCACCTTCCGGACCATCCGGATGAAATACAAAGACGGCACCGAGATTATCTTGGACGGCGAAAACAAGGACAAACAGGCCGCGTTTATTGCTGGTTCCAAGGGCAAGATCTTCAAAGGCATGAAGACGGACATCCCGAACTTCGAGCAAACCCTCAAGGGACTGAAGGATCCGGAACCCATGGTCACTGACTTCGTCCAGGCCGTGAAGACCCGCTCCAAGTTCGCCCTCAACGAGATCAATGGCCACCGCTCCTGCACGCTGGTAAACCTCGCCAAGATCGCCCTGCAAACGGGTCGACCACTGCGGTATGACTCCAAGAAGGAGACTTTCATCGGCGACAAGGCGGCCAACGCCTACCTCGATCAGCCAATGCGCGGAAACTGGAAGCTTAGCTAATCTGGGTCTCCGCAAAACTCCGAATGGTGGGATGTCGGTCGGTCTGTCCAGGTTTGTTGCCCAAGCGCACAACCCAGGCCGTCTGGCATCCCGCCTCGAGTGCCGCGTCTAATTCCTCGGTGACCTCCTTCAGGAACAGAATGTCGACGACCTGAAGCCCTGCCGACTCGGCGACAGCTCGGTCACTGGCCCCTGCGCGTATGGGTCCGGGCGCAGGGTGCTTATTTTAGTGGTCCAGTCGGATATCCAGCGCCAGCAAGACAAAGGGCGCGGTATTGAAAGTCACATGCGCGGCGATGGGAGTCAGGAGATTTCCGGAATGCTGGTACAGCAGGCTCAGGAGGCATCCGAAGACCGTCAGCGGCACTAGAACACTCCGGTTGGCGTGGATCAAACCAAAGGCAAGGGCTGTGCCCCACAGAGCCAAACGAGGCCATCCGAGGTCTTGGAGGAACGGAAAGGCCACGCCTCGAAAGAGCATTTCTTCCACCCAGGGAGCACCCAGTGCGGCTGTCAGGAAAATCGCCGCACGCCCCCAGGTATCGGCTTCGGTGAGAATCCCGATGGCCGACTGCGCGGGCAATTCGACCCCCATGGTCTGAAGCCAAGAACCGATGGCCCATTGCAGTCCGTAGGCCGCCGGGAGGAAGGCTAACCCCGCCAGAACACCCATCCCCACCGCGCGAGCACTCCCGCCCACCTGCAATCCAAAGCCTTCGCTCCAGGTGCGGCCTTGATTCCTCATGAAACTCACCATCGCTGCCACCACGATGGCATGGAAACACAACTGACCGAGAACCAAAGCCTTCCAAGGTGCCATCAAAGTTCCACCCGAAGTATTCGGATGCATCACCAGCGACTGAAGGAGTCCGGACAGCACGAAGCCGATGAGTACCCGAAGGGTCAGTCGGAGGATTTCCTCGGGTTTCCAGTCCCGTCGCTCAATCATGGAGCCACCATGAGGGATCGGCCGGCGCTTGGCGAAACCTCAATCCTTCCTGCCTCGCGGGGGGCCTCAGCGAAGCGGGGCCCATTTCTGTGCCGTCCTCAAACCAGAGTACCGTTCTCCATCGAAATCACCCGATCCAACCGCGCCGCAAGTTCTTCGGAATGGGTGGCCACGATGAGGGTAATTCCGTGCTCGCGATTGAGCTCGAGCAGCAAGCGGCCGACCTCCGCCGCTGAAACGCGATCGAGGGCCCCGGTGGGCTCGTCGGCCAATATTAGGCGAGGTTGGTTGATCAAGGCTCGCACCACCGCCACCCGCTGCCGCTCCCCGCCGGAAAGACGGCCCGGTAGGTATTTTTCACGGTCTGCCAACCCCACTCTTTGAAGCAATTGAGTGGCCCGGAGCAGCACCTTCTCACCCACCTCGGACGCCTGGGCCAGCACCGGAACCAGAACATTCTCTAGTACAGTCAAATGCGGGAGCAAGTGGTGGGACTGAAAAACAAAGCCAATGTTGAGGTTACGGAACTTCGCCAGTTCATCTCCGGCCATCATGGCCAGATTCTTGCCGTCGATGACGATGGTTCCCTGGTCCGGTTGATCCAGCGTTCCCAACAAATTGAGGAGGGTGCTCTTGCCCGATCCACTGGGACCGACAATGGCCACGCTCTCTTGGGCAGCCACGCTGAGGTGGACCTCATCCAAGACCCGGACCTTGTGATCACCCGTCCGGAACGATTTGGAAACCCCTCGAACCTCCACCAAGGCCTTGCTCATGGGGATAGTCTATCCAATCCACAGCCGTTGTCAGGCTTCCGGTTTAATCCGCTGAACCCGCGAGGCAAAACGCCGGCCCGACCCAATCGCCATTGTGAGCAAGTTTCCCTGCAAACGGTTTGACGACACTACCGATAGTGGCTTACCTCGTCCTAGGCCACTGCCGATTGATCGTTACCTCCAAATATGCGCTGTCCCAAATGCGGCGGTCAGGATGACAAGGTCATCGACTCCAGATCCTCCAAGGAAGGGGCCACCATACGGCGTCGGCGTGAATGCTTGGCTTGCGAGCACCGTTTCACCACCTACGAACAAATTGAACACGACCCCTTAATGGTCGTTAAACGAGATGGACGGCGTGAGGTGTTTTCCAAAGAAAAGCTGACCGCCAGCCTCCAGAGGGCCTGCCAGAAACGCCCGGTCTCCGAAGACGACATTGCCGGTGCCGTCGAACGCATCCAAGACGGCTTGGTGGAGGGCTTCGATCGTGAAACAACCTCCCGTGCCATCGGCGAGCGGGTGATGAGGGAACTACGAAATCTCGACCCGGTGGCCTATGTTCGCTTCGCTAGCATCTACCGAAACTTCGAGGAGGCCACCGATTTTGTCAGCGAGGTCGAGCGCTTGGGCTCCCTCCCGATCGCTGACAAGCGACAATTGGAATTAATCGCCGAGGCCGAGGCAGCAGCCAAAGGGAAGCGCCCGTCATGATCGCCCTCCGCGATGATTTTCTCTTGGTCGCTCAAGAGGGGGGGCACTACATCCCCTGCTCCGTCGAACACCTTACCTTCGAACTGGCCGGGAGTGCCGCCAATCAGGTGGATCCCGAGTGGATGAAGCAGGCAGCGGCCGGAGTGCTCCACTATTTCAAGGACGAACTCGGACAGAGCCATGTCACGGTGGCCGAATTCACCACGGCGTTGTCCAAGGTTTTCCAGGGACTGGGAATGACGGCAGAGGTAACGACCATTGCCCCCCCGGTTGCGGAACCCGAGGGTACGCTCGCTCCGCCTCAAGTGATCTGGCGCGGAGATCTGGAAGCCATCGCGGTCGAGTCGGGCGAACTGGGCGAATTGGCCTTTCAAAAAGCCTTGCTCTCACAGTTGACCGCGGCCCTCGAATCCAGCCCTCGGACCGTAGAATTCTCCGGTCTGCGCGGCTGCGTCAAAATGATCACCGGACGCAAACACTGGTGCCCAGAGTGCCGAAAGTGGTCGGCTTGGATCGTGGACTTACTGCGTGCTTGGATGAGCGAAAAAGCCGGACACCGCCACGTGTCATTAGTGGTTCGCTGAAGAACGTGACACCCAGGCCATGAACCCCGACCTGATTCCTGCCCCGATGACCGTCTCTGAATCGGATCCTTTTCTGCCCCTAGATCCCCCGGATTCCACCGTGGATCTCTCGCGCTGGAAACAGATGCCGCTCGGGCTGATGAACGAATACCGGGTTCAATTCGACGTGTTCGAAGGGCCTCTGGATTTGTTGCTGCACTTGGTTAAGAAGCAGGAGGTTGACATTTACCAGGTCAACCTCACTCGAATCGCCTCGGAGTTCGTTGCCTACATCGACCAGATGCGGGAACTAGACCTCGAGATCGCTGGCGAGTTCCTGGTGATGGCGGCCACCCTAATCTACATCAAAAGCCGGGAACTCCTCCCCGCCGACCAAAAACCCGAGGCCCAGATCGGCGAAGAGGATGAAGAGGATCCGCGCTTTGAACTCATTCGTCGGCTGGTCGAATACAAGAAGTTCAAGGACGCCGCCGGCGAGCTTCAGTCGCTGGAAATCCGAATGGATCAAGTCTATGAACATCGATCGGCACAGGTGGTTCTTCCCGAGATCGAGCCCAAGAGGCGGGAGCCTGTTTCGATTTTCGAACTAATTCAGGCGGTCAGTGTCATCCTGAAGCGCTTTGGTGAACGCGACGATGTCCGCGAGATCCAGGCCGATCCGTACACTGTCTCGGAGAAGATGGCTGCACTTCGGATCCTGATCCAAGAGAAGGGTCGTTTTCGCTTCAGCGAACTCTTTGCCGAGGCGCGCAGCCGGGGCGAAGTGGTGGTCACTTTCTTGGCCATGCTGGAACTCACTCGACTACGCCACCTGCAAGTCATCCAAAGCGAAGACTTCGGCGAGATCGAGGTGGAGCTGGCGCCTCCAGAGGCCCCGGTGGTCGAAGCGCCCGAGGAACCGGTGCTGGAGGAGTCTGAGAGCCTAGGAACATTGCCGCCCCAGCCTACGCGGCCACAGGACCCACCCGAAGAACCCGTCGAAGATTGATCTCCCCTGTCAGAGCCCTCTCAGCGGTGCTCAGGGGGCTCAGACTACCCCTCGCGACCGGCCCCTGATCAAGGTGTCAGCGACGTTCTGGAACCCACGGAAATTTGCCGGTTTTAAAACCACGGTTTTGCCCTGTTCTTGGAGAAGGGCTTCCGGATTGAGCGGCCGCGTTTCCGACGTCTTCCAATGGCACCCGAATGCGTTCGAGGCCCTACAGACCTAATCAGGATTTGCTTAGGCAACAAACACGAAGAAGGCCGATGGATGAGGCGTTGAACTTTTGGAGACGGCGGGTTTCAAACTCACCGGTTTCGTCGGCTTTCACGCGGCCGCTGACATCAAGGCTCCCTGAAGTCTATTGCGTGGAGTCCTGAGCAACGGCAAGCCAGACAATCGGTAGTTCGAGCCGCAGAAGGGACCCGGTTCAACAGAACCGGGTCGATTACTTTCGGGCGGGGTCAACGCGCCGTCTGCATTCGCTCGTATTGCGCCACGGCTGCCTTGGCTCGGACATCGCCCTTCTGGGCCATCGCGTAAACTTCCTGCATCACCGACGCGATATTGTCCTGAAGGGCCATGCGTTGCTCGGGCGACATGACTGGCTGACCCCGAAGCAATTGAAGGCGTGTCACAGCGTCTTCCATCTTGCCTGCTTTGAAATCTGCGATGGCTAGCTTGACCTGCTCGGCCGGTGCAGGGCCGGGATCGGCGTCTGCCGCCCCTTCGGCCGGAGCCGCAGGAGCCTTGTCCATGGCCGCAGCCGACTTCTCCAACTCCGCCATGGGATCTTCCTTTTTGCAGGCGGTGGCGACGAGGACGAGCAAGGCCAGTCCGAGCGGGGTGGAACAACGGAGAGTCATCTTAAGAATCGAGAACAGGTTCAGCGTCCGTTGGGAGTGGCCGGATTGCACCAGAGCCGATTCTTGGCAGCCAGATTCCCCTCAGCGTAGAAGAGTTTGGTCTTCAGGTATTCGGTGTGCCCGTCCACGACACCCACGGTAGTTCCAATGGAATGAACGCGGGTAATCCCCTCTGCCGCGCTGCTGGATCCATCATTGAAATCACCAGGATTGGTCTCCAGCGCCTGCCACAGAATGATAGCGTTGGGATCGAACTGCGAAGACTTGTAGGAACCCGGAGAGATGCCTCCAAAACCGCACACCGCACCGTTCATCAGATAACTGGACATCTTCTGAGACCGACTTTTCCACGCAGGCTTGTTGGTCCGGTCGGCGGGGCAACGAAACACGGCCGGGCTTCCGATGTTGGCATACAAGAGACCGGTCTCATAGGCCTTGGTAATGTTGGTACTCCATCGCGCGCTGGTGATGTCTGGCGGTGCCCCCAAGGTGGCATCGTAGAGCCAACCCTTCTTAAGCCACGGAGAATTCCAATTGGGCTCAGGCAGATAGTCGGCCGAATCGCCCACGTACATATGGGTGCCAAGGGTAATCTGCCTCACGTTGTTCTGGCACTGAATAGTGATGGCTTTTTCCTTCGCCTTGGCCAAAGCCGGCAACAGCATGCCGGCCAAGATTGCGATAATTGCGATCACCACCAACAACTCGATGAGAGTGAACGCGGCTCGACGGTCCGCCGTGCTGTAAATGGGGGAATTCATAGTGGGAATTAAGATGAGCTTTTATCTTCCGACGCACTTTAGCAATCGAATCAATCTAGGGATTTGTTGATACGAACCTGCCGCCCAATCGAGTCAAGGCTTTCCTAGCAAATTTCCAAACACCCCACGGCCGATATGGCTCCAAGATCCATATCTCGGAGCTAGAAAACGAGGAGGCAGACGAGGAATAACAACCTTCAGGTGCCGCGCCCCAATCAGGGATTCCTGAATGGCAACCACCAAGCTCCCGAAACGCCGCGGGCCACCCAAAGCCCACTGGGAGTCGGAACACCGAGGCTGGCTCGATCGAGCCAAAGACTGCAGGGTCTTTCACCCCGAGCCTGGACACGCAGCGGATTGGCCAGCGTGTCCACGAGGATCAACGAACCATCCCCCTCCCCGAGCAACGCACCATCGA
>Ga0209553_1001641_pt1 | contig 11121 bp, 12 predicted proteins | sample LauGreFBDMM110DN_2_FD_188217 | JGI IMG/M metagenome (GOLD analysis project Ga0209553, IMG submission 188217) | Freshwater lake microbial communities from Lake Michigan, USA - Fa13.BD.MM110.DN (SPAdes) (version 2) | ecosystem: Environmental > Aquatic > Freshwater > Lake | place: Lake Michigan...
ATTTTATTGGCCGCGTTGCCTGAGGCAAAATTGCCGTTTAACCACGACATATTCCCACTCTGGCCATCATTAAACCAACCATAAGCATTACCCTTGTTTGCCGTGTTTCCAACATTTCCAAAATACATCGCGCCGTAGCCGGGTTCTGAACCGCTACCAGTTTGGGCGTTCATTAAAATAAAACTTACGGCATTTTGCCCGCTTCCTGTTACTGTTCCGCTCGCCGATTGCATCGCCATTCTATTAAAATAAACTGAACTTGCAACATCGGTTGCCTCATAGCGCAACGCTAGTTGCGGGTCATCTGCCGAGGTTGCCGCCGACATCGAATTAAAATACACAATGTAATTTTCGTAGGTACTTGTAAATACTCCATCGAAAGTTTGAGATGCAACGCCGCTAAAAGTTGTGCGACTAATTAGCGTTAAAGCGCTACCGCTAGCGGCAGTCGTCCACGCTGGTATCCCACCAGACACATTTAGAACTTGACCTGTGGTGCCGATACCTAGACGGGCAGGTGTAGAGCCGCTAGAAGAATAAATAATATCGCCCGTAGTAGTCATTGGGTTAGTCATACCGCTGCTTTGTACTATGTCAAAGAATAGCGCGGCGCTTGTTGTATTAAAATATAGTTGCCCACCCTCGTATTGACTAAGGGCTAGTGATCCTGCTGTGCTTACTGTTGCCGACCCAGCTGTGACAGTGCATACGCCGCTTCCCACATTTTGAATTTGTACGCTATCGCCCTGTGAAAATAGCGCGGTATTGACTGTAATCGTGGTTGCGCTCGCGCTGTTCATCTGTACGACTGTGCCAGCATCGGCAGCTACTAGAACATAACTAGCCGTTTTAGCTGTAGCCGATCCACCACCCATCGCTGTCTGTTGCAGACTTGTCATCTGCGCCGCTGTAAGTACCTGCCCTACAGTAAAGGTTTGTTTAGCCATATATCCTCCCTAGTAACTCAATACGCCTGTATCAAGAAGCCCAAAAATTGCATCGTCTAAAATCAGGCCATCTATTACAGGTTCCAGCGTAGTAAAGGTTACACGCCACTTGCTAGGGCTAATACTCATAGCCACGCCAAATATCTGCAAGGTTTTTGTCAAAGTCGATGCCCCAGGTTGGTTTGTCGTGATTGTTATAGGGTCAAAAAAGTCTAGGTCTAGGGCTGCGATTATGCCTAGATTGTAATTATCTGTGTACAGGTCCAGCGTTAATTGGTCACATCTGACAGTAGTTTCTTGTCTGCTCGCAATATAGGCCTGTGCATATTCCAGCGCCTCGGGGTCTGTTTGCATTAGTAGGCCCTGTTGATTGTAGCTATGTAGAAAATACTTGGCTATAGAGGCAGCATCGCTAGCAGTCTGTACCGACCCACCTGCCCTAGTTACATTGGCCTCATTATAGATCAGCGTGTCATTAAGTACCCATACAGCGTTGCTATAGCCTATGTCTGTTCCATCATCGTTAAACTCTGTAGGCGTTCCTGATACAGAGCTAGCCGTAACAGAGCGATCCTGAAAGGTAAATCGGCCCTCAGCATCGACATAAAAAGCGCCATACTCGCTAGTTGTGGCAAGTTGCAGGGCTGATAGGGCTGTGCGTGCTGTGCCTGGGTCTGCCTGTAGCGTTGTAAGCCCTGCATCGACATCGCGCATAGAGTTAGGCCAAGAAATAGCATCAAGTAGTGCGTTTATGCGAGCGCCCGATAGCTGTACACCCGAGCCTGCCACTGTTGCTATCTGTGCATTTTGAGCAAGTCTAAAGGCATCTACAGCTGTAATCGTGGTATAGACGACATCTAGGGCATTTTGTGGTGTATTAGTACTGTAGCTAGTTATGTAGCCCATAAATATAGGGCTGGTACTAGAGGCATAGGTAGCCGTAATCTGTACCTTACGCATAGGCGATAGCAGGCCAAAGTAAGGGCTATTAGGATTCTGTGGGTTAAAATCGCCATTCTGATCTACTATGCGCAGCGTTAGCGTACCTGTCTGGAATTGGTCAGCCTGTGCGTTGCGCCCTCTATTAGTCGTAATGCTATCTATTTGATTCGAGACATCGACAATAACTGCCACGCTATCTGCCAAAATATTAGTATCTAATAAGCCTTGGTCTAAAATCATAGCCTGGGCAAAAGATGGCCCTGTAGAGAAGTTAATAAAGGCATTTACTACAGGAACTGTCATATTATGCCAGCTACCTCTAAATTATTGCCGCGCCTGTTATTGACCTGCACCGCATCTTGTACAAGGGCTACAAACTCCTCCTGGCTTGCTATAACACCTGCGTTTATATTTACAGTTATATTATCCGCGCTGCGCCCTCGATCATCTCTAGATGAGTTTTCTGCCGCTGCATAGATAGCGGCCCAGTCGATCATTGTAGGGTCTGTGTTATTAGCTATAGCTGCTATTGCGTTCGCTGCATCCTCACTAGCCGCCGCTGCTATGGCAGCGTGTGGTACTACGCCTTCAATTATGGCAGTAATGACATCATCCCTAGCATCCTTTTCATCCTTACTACTGCCTGCACTTGGCAAGATTGGATTAGGTACAAATGGGCTACCGCCTGGGTTAGGTACAAATGGCTTGCCGCCTGCGCTGGCCTGTGCTAGAGCTATGGCAGCGTTATAGGCTACTCCTAGTAAAGCAATGTAATCTTGTAAAGCCATATAGCGTGCTAAATCATTAGCAGACTGTGTAAGTCCTATGGCCTTCTCATTACTTGCCATTATCGTATTAAGTGTGGCAAGGGCTTCGCTAGTATCAGCGATAGCTGCCAATTTAGCTATAGAGGTAAGTTGTATCTGTGTGCGTTCATTATATTCATTAAGTGCCGCTAAACCACCTTGCTTAGTTATTGCATCGTTAAACTTAGCAAATGCCGCACTTTTTGCCTGATTTTTATCATCCTCTGACATCTTGGTCTTATCGATAGCCGCTAATTCTGCTAGTAATTGATCTGCCAGCGATGATAACGATGCGTTATTTATTGTAGTGATGCCTGCTAGCTTGGCTGTCTGCACCGATGCTTGTAGTACGCCTAACTGCTCTAAGTAATTAAGTGCTAGCTCGCCATTGTCATTTTCTATGGCCTGCATAGCAAGTAGGCGTAGCCTTGTATCTGCATCATAAGTAGCTTTAAGTGCAGCTGCTATATTAATCCGGTTAAGGTCAAAGGCAGCTGAGGCTTTACTGAGCGCCTCCGACTTTTTTTCTGCTAAAGCTTTTTTCTTAGCACTTGCAGCGGCGGCAGCTGCAATAGCTGCAGCGGCCTTTTTATCTGCCGCTAACTTAGCAGCGGCGTTTTTATTAGCATTGTCAATAGCTGCTCGATCGCCCGGGGATTGTGCAGCTGGGCCATTTGGGAAACGAACCCGGGGCACTAATCCTAAAAAACCACCAAACTCAACCTGCGACATAAGATTATTGAGGGCATTGTAGTCAAACATGACTCTGACTAAGCCAGCTAGAGTTTCACTAAATAGACTAATTTTACTAGTGGCCCTATCAATATCACCGCCGCCTGCTATAGCCTTAAACTTATCTAAAAATGCTTTTCCTAAAGTTTCAGCTGCATTAGCTGTGGCTACATTTAGTTTAGCCATATCGCCTGCATAGCCTTGTAAAGATTCTGCCCCTGCGCCTGCAAATCTGTTGGTAATTACTGCCAAAATTTCATCAAATGACATAGCAGTGATTTGTGCATTTGTTAGACCTAGATTTAATTGTTTAAGACCTTTTTTATTTCCAACATAGGCCTGCGATAATATGTCAATGGTCTGTGCGTACCCTAGCCCTGCACCATTTGAAGCATCAAATGCTACAGTCATTAGCTTTTGAGTCACGCTGATTGATCCTGTAGTGCGCGCTAATTGTGCATAGGCAGGCCTTAACTCATCATCTAAAATTGTAGTCTGTTGCTCTAGGCTTGCTATAAATCTTTCTGAGTCTGCATTTGCATAGGCCAGGCCTAGATTTTTTAGATTGACTGCTAGCAGCTTTTGCGCCTTTTGATCCTGAGCCGCGGCAACGGATGCCATTTTTACATATTGCACTATTGCCCTAGTGCTAAAAGCTATGCCTAACGCCGCTCCTAATTTTTTGGCGCTTTTGGCTAATTTTTGTGCAGATGTGTCGGCTGACTTAAATGCCTTTTTGCCGGTAAATTCTGCAAGAATATCTATAACTATATTGCTCATGCGCTAGCCTTACTGCTACTAACTGTGGCCCTCTTGTCAAAATTAATTTTAGCCTTGTCGATAGCTGCAAATATAGCCGCTGTCTGTTTTCCCTCATCCTGATCATAAGCTCTAAAGAGCACTCGGCCTCTCATGTCTGAGTTATCACGCTTGCGCCCATAGATAGGGCCCTGTTGCACAAAGCGTGCGCCCTGCGCTGTAACGCCTCCAGGATTTGCCCTGCCTGCAGTTTCATATATTGCACCGGCTGCGCTCATATTTTTGACTCTAAATAGTGATCTAAAGCCTTTACTGTTTGGCTTGCCATAGCCTGTGCGATAGACAATGCCGCGCTTAATCTCTGTAGCGTTATAAAGTGGGAAAAAGCGCACCCTGCCTTTAGTGTTAAATGTATTAAACATCGAGCTTCTCGCCGTTATTTTTCTATCGGCGTTGAATTGCCAATTATAGAGCCCACCTGGAGCCTGATTAGGCACAAAGCCTCTAGCAGATTTTTGTATTACTTTAAGGCTAACTGTTATCTCAGCTGTAAGCTGTTTAGCTAAATCAGGTGCATAGGCATTAAGAGCTTTACGCAGAGCCATTACGCCTTTTACCTCTACTGGCACTGCGCACCTCCTCTGCTCTATCGTTTAGTACCTTAATAACATTTGCGAACATTGTGCTATCTAAATCTAGTAAAGCCTGGGGCGCGATACCTGTCTCTACCGCTATCTGCGCGATAAGGTAGCCAAAGCTGCCGCGCCCCACTACTCCAAAGGGCTATCCTCTAGCACCTCGACCTTAGCTAGTGTGTCTAGAAAAGCTGCTCCAAATGTAGGCACAATTTGTCCTGATGATCTCAAACACTCATGAGCCAACCAATATACATCCGATTGTTTTTCCTCGATTCTAAAAGCCTTATGAAATCCTTGCTTGGCGTAAAGTTCAAATGCCCACTCAATGCGAGGTGTAATTTGATGCTCTGTCACGCTGCCATCTGTCATAGTAATTTTTAGTCTTGCCATAGTGAGGCCCCTTTAGCTAGTTAGTCGATTATGGTGTGGTATCTACAACTATAACGCTGTTGCAGGTAAAAGTAATGCTCTGCATACTTACATCGCCTGGAGCACCATTTATATCTTGTGTGTTATTTACTAACACAGTCGTCTGATATTCAGGATTTGTAGCAGATATCACGGCGCTTGTTTGTTTTAGTTTAAGAGCTACTGTTGTACCCCAGGCAGCTTGCAGCGTTGGGATTACACTACTAGCGGCTGTGTCGTTTAAAAAGTCAAGCGTAATAGTGCTGTTTTCTAATCCTTTTACAAATTTTTCCGCAGAATCGCCCATAGCTGTGACAGGCAGTTCCGTAAATTGTCTATTGATTGTGGCGCTAGTTACATGATCGGAGAGATCAACACTATTAAGCGTGACCACTACCCCATTTGATAAATAAATAGCCATGCTTATTCCTCATCCTTCTCTGTTTGTGTTGGCTTTGTTTGTTTGTTTTCTTTAACCTCTACCGGCAATTCTTGCCCGATTTTGATTAAAAATGCTTTGTCTTCATCTGTAAGTGACATATTAGCTCCAAGTAGTTAGTACGGATATGGCAAAATCTGCAGTAAGCATTTGACCTGAGGGCACATCAAGCATAGTGGGAGCAGAGGCAGCGCCTATATTAAAAACAATGCTAGAGGCAGATAGTTTGTTAAATACTGCCACTATAAACTCCTCGATGTTTGAAAGATTGCCCTGATTATCTAGATATGGCACAACCATGATAATTTTGAAGTTAGCTAGGCAACTAATGCTATTAAAAGAGTTATTCTGTGGCTCTAAGTATGGATCGGATGGCGCAACTATCACTGAATTGGCAAGAATTACTGGTGGTGGAAATGAGAAAATGCTCCACACACCAGCATTGGTAAGAGCTGTGGCTACTGTCGAGCGCAGCGTGGTCAGAGCGACTGTCATTATTGCTCACCCAACCATTGCGCCTGGGTTAAGGTATGGAGCTAGCAAGCCTCGAATAGATGCCATAAGCGTATTTGACATTCTAAATGTGCTCACGCCATAGCCCTCAACGCCTGCGCCGCCATTTTGCGTAGCCTGCCTTGATTGCCAAATGTTAGTAGCTAGCATGAGTGAGGCTGATCGTATTGCCGCTGTATTTGCATAACTTGCCGTCTTATCATCGGGGCCTGTCATAGTGCCATAGGGCAATACAAGATGTATAGGATCATCGGATGCTGTGATGGCAAATTGCAGGTATTGATAGCCTAAAGGATATGTGTAGCGTGTAGGTAAAAATAAAGTGGTCTGTGTAGTAGCAAATGGCCCTGTGCCAGTAATGGTGCGTGTGCCGTTATAGGTTGCCCCGGATGCTGCAATAGTCACCGATTGACCTGTTACAAATTGGCCAGGGCTAGAGATTACTACTGTGGCTGTGTTATTGGCCAAGCCAGTAGCTACAACAGGTGCAGAGTTAAATTGTATAAATGAGTTAATTAAATCCTGCGCAGTTTGACAGCATTCCTCGACTGTTGCATCTGCATACAAAGTGCCTATGCCTAAGGATGTGCGTAGCTCTGCCATCGTTGTATATGTAGCTGCCATGAGCGCATCCTTCCTATCGTAAGGCTTACAGGGCTAGGGCCTCCTAACCCTGTAAGCGGCTTAGGGTTTATTTATGTGAGGTTAAATCTTTGTAGGCCACCTGAAATTAAAGTTTTGACTGCAAAATATCCATAAAGCAAAACAGATATTTCACCAGTAGCAACCACATTGACAGATAGTGTCAATTTTGGTGACTCATAAATTACGATAGCCGATGGTGTGACAATAAATGCACTGTCATCGATTGTTGTGGCAACCATGTTGGTGTCCACAAAAAGGTCTAACCCTAATATATTTCCGCGGATGCTAGTAGGGCGTGCATCACCAGATGTATTTTGTGGAAAAGCAGCTGCATAGATTGGGCGCAGGTTGCTATCTTGTGCATTGATGAGCAATGACCATTGTGATGTACCTGCAATGTATGCTGTGGCAAGCTCACCACTAGCAGCGTATGCAGCTGGTGCACCAGCACCTACAAAGTTCTGCACACCTGTAGCACTCGCTGCAACTGTTGTAGCACACAATGTGCCGCCGCTGACAATTTCAGCGATTACAGCTGCATCCGATGCCTTGTTATATGCCCGGGTGCAGTTTTCAAACATCGCTGCATAAAAACTTGGAGATGATCTGTCGAGAAGCTCTGCCGACATGATCTGTGTGCCGGCCAGTTTTACCACAGTGCAATTTACATAACTTGACACAATTTGTGTAGCAGCTGTTGATGCACCCTCTGCAACTGTTGAAATTGTTGCGTTTGTTGTAATTTTTGGATGGCTAATCGTCATGCCTGTTGCATCTAGAGGCCTAGCACCACCGCATGCCTCGATTGTTGGTCGAACCAATAATGATGTGTCAATGACATTAGGAGAAAATACTGTTGGCGAAAATGCCGGGTTTGTAGTGAAGCTGTCATTTGCAAAAGTCATTTTTTTAGATTGTGCATCTACTGCACGCACATAATCTCTAGAGCTATCACTGCCCATAGTTGCCTTGATCATGTGCTCCATGTATTGCGCATTTGTTTTAATAGGTGAGCGAACCTCGCCTACGATGTAAGGTGTTGATGTAACTGGGCGTGAGGCTTCAACTGGCGTAGCCTCTGCCTCAGGTTCTGGGGCTGTATTATCTGGGGCTGTCGTCATGACTGCCGCCTCGCTCTCTGTTTGTGGGTTAGGTATTGCTTGCTCCGCATCGCTTGCGCTAGCGGCAACTTTAGTGACCATCGTATTTTCAAATGCCGGCGCTGCAACCAGGCTGACCTCTATGAGTCGAGCACTCGTGACTAAGAGGTGTGTGTCCGTAGGCTGCGAGGAAATAACCTCTACGCCAACGGAAAGCCCGGACACTAACTCCTCTGCAGCTAAAATTAAATAGCGAGAACCCTCAGAGCTGCTACTAATTTTAAATGTGCCATAAATAAAATCGCCATCCTTGCTAAATGATTGTGCGCGCCCGATTGGGTTTGTTGCATCATGTTGTGCCAATAGCTTTACCCTCGATGGCGTAGGCATTTGTATAGAGCCCTCTTGAAATATAACTGGCCCGGCAGATGTCTGACCTGTAGCTCCATACTCCATAATCTTGCCGCTAATAATGCGCCGCTCTGTATCGGCTGCCTGGATAGATGTACTAAATGTCAAAATCATACTGTGCCTCCCTGTGGTGTTAGTTGCTCCATAGCCTTAGCCTGATCTAGCGTAATAAGTTCTAGTGCTAGCATTTTTTCTATTGTTGCTAAGCGTGTAACCGAGTCTGCTCGCAAAAATGTGGTGTCACTGGCAAATCGCACAGAATTTGATGAATTTGTAATGTCATTCATGCTCAGCCTGTCCTCGATGGCACATACATAAGGCGCAAGGCTGTATGCGTAAAAATCTTTCCTAGCCTCTAAGATATTTTGATATGTCTGACTTTTGTTTTGATCGCTAGATGCCATGTATGCCGGCACATTCATAAGCCTGCAGATTTCGGTACTCAGGTCAGATTTTGCCTCGCCGTACATCATGTCTTTAGGTGAAAATGATGCTGTCTCATAACTTAGCGTGCTAGTTAAAAATGCAGTGCCTCTGCTAGAGCGTGCAGCTTTCCATGCAGCTAATATGCCCTGCACCTGTGCCTCTGGTAAATCAGCACCGGCATTTTTTATATATCCGCTTGCGATAGGTGTCTGCGCAGCTATTGCAGCGGCTTTTTCTAAATCCAAAGCTGCTCTAATAGTGCGCCCACCGGTTGCAAGCACAGAAGGTTGAAGTGACTGGAATGTAATTAAACTTCCAACACCGGACATAGGCCGCACAGTGTTATCTACGGAATAGGACTCTACCTCTGTGCCTTTAGAGTTTAATTTTGGCTGCACACGATCATTTTGCACCCATGCAAATCGTGCAGGCCTTCCATCATCGCTATATGTCTGTGTAACCTCCCAGTAAGCAATTTGGTAGAAAAGCAAGCTCTGCACTGTGTAACTTATTGTGACACTTCGCGGCTGTCGTATATCGGGTTGCTCACACCACACTGGCAAGCCTAAACGCTCACCTGTTTTTTTATTAATAAGCTCTAAAGGTATGCCTGCAATAGTGCCGCATATAAGCTGCCTGCATTTGGAGACTGTAGGCACTTGCATGGCGCTGTTAAGATCAATGCCTGCACTGTCATAACCCAGGCCGTAATCAGACAAATTGCCTAAACCATAAACAGAGTTCATTACAGCTGGTGCATATTGATTTTGTAAAATGTCAGGCTCGCTTTTAACTAAGCGTAAAGCCGACAATATACCCATACTGCTATAATAGCCCTATATCACCTAATAGGGACATTTAGTACATTTGCCTTGCGCGGCGTGTCTAACCTGCAACAATCATGGGGCTACTGACAGGCTCTTGCATTTTATTTACAATCATAGCCAAACTAATTGGCCCACTGACATCGCCTGCGCTGGCCCTTCGCACGATACGCCACGATGAGTCCAAGTTTTTAGCAGCACAAGCCTCCATCTGTGTATTAAGCTCTAATTGACCACTGTGCACTAGCCGCTTACCTACTATGGCATCGAGGAGATCACCGGATGCCTGGTAAAAGGCTGTGCCCGATACATCAACCATATTTTGGTTACTTGCAGTTAGCCTGGCAGCTATAGAGGCTGTAGCAAAATGATCAAAGCAAATCATCACCGGCCTGTATTTATCTGCCCATTCTTTGATTTTAGCTGCTATAGCTAAATCATCGACTACATGATCTGCGCGCCAAGTATCGAGCATTGCCACGCCTATGCGACCATCGGGCAAGATTTGGCCTGCTACTAAGGAAGCTGTGCGCTTACTAATAGCTTTATCAAAAGCAAAATATGTAGCTGGCCCTGGGCCCATAACTAGCTTGCTATCGCTGCAGGCCTGCCATGATCCCTCAGGCCAGGGACTACTTAGGCTAGTCACCCATTGGGTAAGAGCCTCACGCCTAAAGACATCCGGCGTATCTGTGCTCAGCGCCTCCTCTAGCGTTGCCTCTGTGACTGTGTAGCCTAAAGCTGGATTTGCCATAGCCCAGGCTTTACGATCATCTAGCTTGCATAAAGCTGGGGCGCTGTACTCATACCATCCTAAGGTTTTAGCCGGATAGCTTAATGCTCGATCTCTGAGATCATTGAGCACAGTCGATGTAGCCCATCCTGCAGAGCTAGTTAAAATAGTCATGGCGTTAGCTTTAGCCCTAGTTACAGGCTTAGCACCGGCGTAAGCCTCCTCACTGACAAATGCAAGCTCATCAATAAATAGCAGGTCTGCAGACTTGCCTCTAGCTCCATCTGCCGTAGCTGCGCAAATCTCATACCTAGCACCACTCAGTAAATTGATGCTCTCAAAGCCATTAGCCCTGGATGCCAGTTGCTTGCCATAGGTTTTCTTAATCTGCACCGACAAAAAGTCATTTTGCTCAATAATAAGCTCCACCTTGTCAAATGTGTCCCTAGCCATCTTTTTATTAGAGGAGATGCCAATTATAGACATCGTGCCCATCTCGAATAAGTGAAACAAGATCAAGAGGGCAGCTAGCGTAGTTTTACCTTGTTGCCTGCTAGTGCAGAGCATTATGGTCTTACGAACCCACATATTTTCAGCATTAACAGTCAAAAAATCATTAGCGCAGTATTTTTGCCAGGGCATAAGCGGATAGCCCACTTTTTCTGCAAAAGCTGCAAAATCGGGCCCATAAGTTTTGCCGGATAATTTAGGGCTCATTATGCGAGGTTTTACAGCTCCCATAAGCTTTGTTTTTTTTGTCCCAGTTTTACGCTTGGGCACATTGTCTATGACTAATTC
>Ga0209553_1001643_pt1 | contig 11117 bp, 8 predicted proteins | sample LauGreFBDMM110DN_2_FD_188217 | JGI IMG/M metagenome (GOLD analysis project Ga0209553, IMG submission 188217) | Freshwater lake microbial communities from Lake Michigan, USA - Fa13.BD.MM110.DN (SPAdes) (version 2) | ecosystem: Environmental > Aquatic > Freshwater > Lake | place: Lake Michigan, USA...
ACACAGCAGCAACCTTTGGTAAGATAAGCTCATGAGCAACGTCACCGTCGCCGCTTTGCAATGCGCCTACTCAACCGACATGGCCGAGAACATTGCGCGCGTGGGCGAGATGATCTCCGAGGCCGCCAAGAAGGGCGCGCAAATTATTTTGCCGAGCGAACTTTTGCAGGGTCATTATTTTTGTCGCGAAGAAGCCGAGCATCATTTCGATAGCGCGTATGCTGTCGCCGATCACCCGGTGGTGAAAGTCTGTACGGTGCTCGCCAAAAAATTAGGCGTGGTCATTCCCGCATCGATCTTCGAGCGCGACGGCCAGCACTACTATAACAGCCTTGCGATGATTGATGCCGATGGCGCGTTGTTGGGCGTATATCGCAAAAGCCACATTCCCGATGGCCCCGGCTATGAGGAGAAATTCTACTTCAAGCCTGGCAACACCGGCTTCAAAGTTTGGAATACCAAATTTGCCAAGGTCGGCGTTGGCATTTGCTGGGATCAATGGTTCCCCGAATGCGCACGCGCCATGATGCTGATGGGGGCCGAGTTGCTGTTCTATCCGACCGCCATTGGCTCAGAACCCGAGAATCCGATCTTCGACACCAAAGACCTGTGGCAGCGCGCCATGATTGGCCATGCGGTATCCAACGTCGTGCCGGTGATTGCGGCTAATCGTATTGGTAACGAACACGGTCAGATTTTTTACGGCTCGTCGTTTATTGCCAACCATCGCGGCGACAAGGTGGCCGAGTTTGGGCGCACCGAAACGGGCGTGCTCACGGCCAGTTTTGACATCGACGAAATCCGCCGCAACCGCGCCGCGTTTGGGTTCTTCCGCGACCGCCGCCCCGAGCTTTACGGAATCCTGACCGAGAAATAACGCGGGCGTTTTATGCCTTCCCGCGCTTCTGATTGTACTTTGTTTTAGCGGCATATTTTTCAACATCTGCCAAGACGCGCAACAGGTTGCCGCCCCAGATTTTCTCGATTTGTTGCTCGGTGTACCCACGCTTGGCCAACTCTAAGGTCACGTTGAAAGTTTCGCCGGCCCCACTCCATCCCAATATACCGCCACCGCCGTTGAAGTCTGACGCAATACCCACGTGGCCGATGCCAATCAGCTTCACGGTGTAATCAATGTGGTCAGCCAAGTCTTTGATGCCCGCTTTGGGGAATTGTAATTCGATGGCATCGGACTTGGCGCGGTACGACGTGATTTGTTCAGGCGTCAACTTGCCCATATCACCAAAATCTTTAATCCCAAACTCAACCCATAAGGATGCCATGGCATCGGTTTTGCCCTTGGGCACCGCGCGCAAGTAAGTGTCAAAGGCCACCATTTGCACCACGCCGTTATTTTTTTTGATGGCCAGCAGTTCTTCGTCGCTCAGGTTGCGCGGGTGTTTGAACACGCCGTTGACGCCCGAGTGTGACGCAATCACAGGGGCTTTGGAATTGGCGATGATATCGAGCGAGGTCTGTTTTCCAGCGTGCGACACGTCGTTCATAATTCCCAACTCATTGCAGCGCTTCACCGCCTGCTTGCCCAGCGCGGATAATCCGCCATGCAGTGGCTTGGGCTCAGTCAACTCGCGCGTCAACGACATCGACGAATCGCCCAACTGATTGTGTCCTATATGCGTGTGGCCGAAGTAGCGCGCGCCGTAATCGTAGAACACATCCAGCAAGTCGATTTCCTCGCCCATGGGGTAGCCGTTCTCAATACCAATCAGCGCGACTTTTTTGCCAGCGGCGGTGATGCGGCGAACATCATTGGCGGTGGTGGCGAGCTCCCACTTGTCGGGGTACATTTTCTCGGTAACCTTATGGATCGCGCTGAACTTAATCATCGCGTCAGACAGTGCTTTGGAATAACCCTGAACGCCCAATTCGCCTTGACCCACAAAGACGATTAGGAACGTGGCGTCTAAGCCGCCCTCGACTTGGGTTGGCAAGTGCACTTGCTGGCCGCGCGCTCCTGGCTTCATGGGGTCGTAGGCATCGGTGCCGTAGTTGGCGGGAATGTCGACGTGGGTGTCGACCGCAATGACACGGTCATGGATGGCACGTGCGCGGGCAATTAATTCGGCGTCGGTTTCTGCCCAGACACTGGCGCTTGACAGCGCGATAACGCTCACTGTGACAATCAGAAATGTCTTGAAGGTTTTCATGGTGCTGCCCGTTGTTTGTCGCGTGAACTTGTCACACCCCGAAGGCTTTGAACAATTGCTCGACAGCCAAGCTTGGTGTGATGCGACCTTCGGCGATGTTAATTTCGAGCGTCGGAATCAGCGCTTTCACTTTGGCATTGGCTTTCAGTCGTTGGATCAGCCGGTCATCGACCATGGCCCACATCCAGCGAATCTGCTGGGTGCGACGCTTGGCGACCCACTCGCCCGAAGCTGTTGTGGCCTTCTTGTGTGTTGCAATCTGGGTCCACGCATCATCGAGGCCTCGGTTTTCAAGCGCACTGACGCTGATCACGGGCGGGCTCCATGTGGATGAAGCGGGGGTGATAATTCGCAAGGCGTGGCTGTAATCGGCGGCTGTGGCTTGGGCGCGTTTAATGTTGTCGCCGTCTGCCTTGGTGATCGCGATCATGTCGGCGATTTCAAGCACGCCTTTTTTGATTCCTTGCAGTTCGTCGCCGCCGCCTGCGATCATCAGCACCAAGAAAAAATCCACCATCTCCGAAACGGTGATCTCGCTTTGGCCCACGCCAACGGTTTCCACTAAAATCACATCAAAGCCCGCCGCTTCGCAGACCAAAATCGCTTCACGCGTGGCGCGCGCGACGCCACCTAAGTTTCCGCCGGTAGGCGAGGGGCGAATATATGCGCTGGGGTCGACCGATAATTTCGACATGCGCGTTTTGTCGCCCAAGATGGAACCGCCCGTGCGCGAGGATGTGGGGTCCACCGCCAGCACCGCCACTTTGTGGCCTTGTGCGGTTAGCATGGTGCCGAAGGTATCGATAAACGTACTTTTGCCCGCACCCGGCAAGCCACTGATGCCGATGCGCATGGACTTGCCGGTGCGCGGCAGCAATTTCACCAGCATCTCTTGGGCGAGGGTTTGATGCTCGGGCTTACGCGATTCAATGAGGGTAATGGCCCGGGCCAAAACTGAACGCTCGCCACTGGCCACGCCCGAGACATACTCATCGAGCGATAACTGAACAGCGCGCGGTCCGCTCAAAGCCTCAGATGGCACGGGGAATTATGCTCCGTGGGCCAATGTTGCGACAAGTTTAGTCAGCAAATCACTCGCCGCTTCTGAAATCACCGTGCCCGGTGGGAAAATCGCCGCCGCACCAGCTTTATACAGTGCGTCGAAATCTTGCGGCGGAATCACGCCACCCACCACCACCATAATGTCCGCCCGGCCGAGTTTTTTCAGCTCGTTTTTCAGCGCAGGCACCAACGTTAAATGCCCAGCGGCCAGTGAACTGGCGCCGATAATATGCACGTCGTTTTCAACGGCTTGTTTGGCTGCTTCGCCGGGCGTTTGGAACAGGGGCCCAATATCAACGTCGAATCCTAAATCAGCGAAGGCGGTGGCAATCACTTTCTGGCCACGGTCGTGCCCATCTTGACCCATTTTGGCCACAAGAATGCGCGGTCTGCGGCCTTCCTTCTCGGCGAAGGCTGTGATTTGCGCTTGGACTTTTTTCATCTGTTCAGAATTTGCACCCACTTCTTTTCGATAGACCCCCGAGATGGATTTAATTTCTGCAACGTGACGACCATACACCTTTTCCAAGGCACTTGTGATCTCGCCGACGGTGGCTTTCGCGCGCGCGGCATTAACAGAAAGCGCCAGTAAATTTCCTTGGCCCGATTGTGCCGATTGGGTCAGCGCATTCAAACTCTCTTCAACTCTGGCCGGGTCGCGTTCCGCCTTCAGGCGCTTCAGTTTCTCAATCTGTGCGTTGCGCACGGCGGTATTGTCGACAGACCGCACATCAATGTTCTCGGCCCCCGTGGGTCGGAACTTATTCACGCCCACCACGGTTTGGCGACCAGCATCGATGCGCGCTTGGGTGCGGGCCGCAGCTTCTTCAATTCGCAGTTTCGGAATGCCCGCCTCGATGGCCTTGGCCATGCCGCCTAAACCCTCGACTTCTTGGATATGCGCCCAGGCTTTCTTTGCCAAGTCATGGGTCAAGCGTTCGACATAGTAACTGCCACCCCAGGGGTCGACACTGCGGGTGGTGCCGGTTTCCTGCTGAATAAAAAGTTGTGTGTTGCGGGCGATGCGCGCTGAAAAATCTGTCGGCAAGGCCAGCGCTTCATCCAGTGCGTTGGTATGCAGGGATTGTGTATGGCCCTGCGTCGCCGCCATCGCTTCGATGCAGGTGCGTGTGACGTTATTGAACACGTCCTGTGCCGTGAGGCTCCAGCCCGAGGTTTGGCAATGGGTACGCAGGCTGAGTGAGCGATTATCTTTCGGGTTGAATTGCTTGATTAGCTTCGACCACAGCAGGCGCGCGGCGCGCATCTTGGCCACTTCCATGAAGTAGTTCATGCCAATCGCCCAGAAAAAACTCAAGCGCGGCGCAAACGCATCAATGTCCATTCCTGCCGCCATGCCTGCGCGGGCGTATTCCACGCCATCGGCCAGCGTATACGCCAATTCCAGGTCGGCCGTCGCACCGGCTTCCTGCATGTGGTAGCCGGAAATCGAAATCGAATTGTACTTCGGCATTTCTTTGGCAGTGTAGGCGAAGATATCGGAAATCGCCCTCATGCTAGGCGCGGGTGGGAAAATGTAAGTGTTGCGCACCATGAACTCTTTCAGAATGTCGTTCTGAATGGTGCCCGATAATTGCGCAGGCTTGACGCCCTGCTCTTCGGCAGCCGCAATGTAAAGCGCCAGAATGGGAAGCACCGCGCCGTTCATGGTCATCGACACGCTCATTTGATCGAGCGGAATCCCATCGAACAGCGTGCGCATATCGTAAATGGAATCGATGGCTACGCCGGCCATGCCCACATCGCCCATCACGCGCGGATGATCGCTGTCATAACCACGATGCGTTGCCAGATCGAACGCGATGGACAAGCCCTTTTGGCCCGCCGCTAAATTGCGCCGATAAAAAGCGTTGGAATCTTCGGCTGTGGAAAAGCCGGCGTACTGGCGAATGGTCCAGGGCTGGGTCACATACATGGTCGCGTAAGGCCCGCGCAAATAAGGCGGCAATCCCGGTCGCGTGTCTAGGAAATCGAGTTTGTTCGTGTCAGCCGCGGTGTACAGCGGCTTCACTGCTATGCCTTCGGGCGTGAGCCAGTGGGCATCGCTGATGGGCTTGGCATTATCGCGCTCGGCTTGGGCTTGCCAGTCAGGCGCCGACAGCGCACCAGAGTTAGAGGTGGATGACAGCCCCACATCGGCGAAGTCGGGAATTTTTGCGGGCGCTTGTTTGGTCATGGCCTTATCTCGCTGCCAGTGTGCGATGGGCGCTCGTCAGCATCGCCAACACATCGCAGCCCATATATATAAAGTCAGCCACACCTGCGGCGTGTAAAGCATTCTCTGCCTTACCGCCACGCCCGGCAAGATAGACGGTGGTAGCCCCCGCAGTTTTCAGGGCCTGCGCCATGGTCGCGGCCTTATCGGCATAAATGGCGTCGGTGGAGCAAATCACGGCCAAGCCCGCGCCTGATGCGCCAAATTCTTTGGCAATGGCAACGGGATCATCACCGCCTGCGCCCATCACGGCTTCAATACCCCCCGCTTCGAAAAAGTTTTTGGCAAAACTTGCGCGCGCTGTGAAATCAGCCGCACGACCAATATTGGCCAGGAGTATTTTGGGCAACGCGCCGTGTTTGGCTTTGTAGGTGTCGGCTTGGTCACGCAGATGTTCGAAAGCGTCTGCCGCACGCACGCGTGGTAACGGTGTCATGCTAATCGGCGTCCCCGCCAAAGCTTGCGCCATGGCCAGCACGTTGACGCCGTCGTTTGAGGCTTTCACCAACATGTCCATCAGTGGGCCATCGGCGGGCTCTGGCAGCTTGCTTAAAGTTCCCACAGCGCTCTGATCGCGCTTTTTCAAAATGCTCGCAACGTCAGGGTGATCGGCAGCGGTGGTTGGTTCGTAAACGTTGGGAAATTCACTCACGCCCGTCAGCGCATCTTTGCGGCGTGCAATATTTTTAGCGCGCTCAGTTTGTACGGTGGCAATTTTCTGTCCGATGAACCCCGACATCAACGCCTTGGCCATACCCCCGGCGCGTTCGATGTCTTGGAAGAAGGCCCAGGCTGCTTCTGACACTTTGTCTGTCAATGTTTCAAATAAATAAGCGCCACCTGCAGCGTCGACCACTTTGTTGGCGCCGGTTTCTTCTTGCAGGATGATCTGCGTATTGCGTGCGATCCGCCGCCCCAACTCGCGCGGGTGGCCCAAAGCGCTGTCGAAAGGTAAAACCGCAACCGCATCGGCACCGGCGATGCCAGCGCCAAAGCAGGCCATGGTGGTGCGCAAAATATTCACCCACGGGTCGCGCTGGCTCATCATACGCGGGGCGGTCAGCGCGGTAATGGGTGCGGTGCGTTTTTCAGGGCTGGCGCCGCAGGCTTCGGCAACGCGACCCCACAATTTTCGGGCAGCTCGAATTTTTGCTACCGTCATGAACAAGTCGGCATCGGCGGCCAGCGTGAAAGCCATTTGTCCGCAGGCCGCATCGATATCCAGGCCCGTTTTAACCACGGCGCGCAAATACTCCACGGCTGTGGCCATGACGCAGCCCAACTCCTGGGCCTCGGCGGCACCGGCTGAGTGATACACAATCGATTTGACGTTCAGCGCTCGGGCATGCGGATACGTTTTGGCCACATACGCCGTTGTGTCGGACATACGCGCCAGCACCACATCCATAGGCACAATCAGTTTGCCCGCTGCTGCAAATGTGCCCAACGGATCAGTGCCCAAATTGAAGCGCACCTGATCAGGTTTCAGTCCGCGCGCCGTCATCATGTGCATGAACACCGCCGACAACGGCACCGATGGGCCATTGGGTTCCAGCACGATGGGTGCCAGATCAAGAAGAACGCCCTTTAGCACGGTTTCAAAATCTTTCAGCGAACGCACAGCTACGCCATTGGCCCCGGAGGGGTCGACCTTCAAGATGATCGAGGTTGCTCCGCCCTCAAGATCTTCCAAAATCTGCTGGTTAGCGATCTCGGGGTCGGGATGTCCATGGACTTGGCGAATGTCCCAGCCGCTTTGCGAGGTGCCCAAAGCTGATGTGCCGCGCGTGTAGGGCGCGCCACCGGGAAACCCATCGTCGGCGTGCCAGTCGGCTTTCGTATAAAGTGGTTTGATGGAAATGCCGTCGTAGGTGCGGCTGACCAGCTTTTTGTCGAAGGGGGCACCGGCCAGCACCTTCTCGATCAGTTTCAGCCAAGCTTCTTCAGACGCGGCGGGAAAATCGGCCGCCAGCGCTAAAATCTCATCGTCAGTGGAGGCTTGAGAACGACCGTCAGCCACGCGCACAAACTCCTGGAAACGACACCTATTCTATCGTCGTTCTTAGAACCGTGTCGCCGGGCCGTCAAATCTGGAAAATATGAGCAGTGAGGGGGTCTAAACCTTACTTCTCGGCCATTTTTTCGACTGCTTGCCAGGCGCGCAGGAAATTGCCGCTCCAAATTTTGCCGATATCGCGCTCGGAGTAGCCGCGCTTGACCAGTTCTTTGGTCAGGCCCGCCGCTTCGGCAGCGGTTTTGTAGCCGATGACCCCGCCGCTGTGTTCCATATCGGTCGAGACGCCGACGTGATCGATCCCAATCAGCTTCACGGCGTAGTCAATGGAATCAGCCAAATCGACCACCGTGGCCCCGGCGTTGGCCCAGCGTTCACGGTAGCCGGTCATGGCCTTCATGAACTCAGGCATTTTTTCTTTGGGCAGTTTTGCTCCTGCATCGGTGAAGGTCTTAAGGTCGAAACTCTTTTCAATCGCGGCCAAGTCATCTTGTTGTTCTTTCGACGCACTCTTGAGGTAGCTCGGGAACGCGACAATGTGCACAACCCCACCTTTGGCAGCGATGGCCTTTATTTCTGTATCCGAGAGGTTGCGCGAGGTGTCTACTTTGGCCTTCACACCGACGTGCGAAGCTACTACGGGGGCTTTGGACAATGTGACCGCCTGCATCAAAGCCTGGCTCGAGATTTGCGACACATCGACGATGATCCCTAAGCGGTTCATCTCGGCCACAGCTTGTTTGCCCAAGGACGTGAGGCCGCTGTGCTCGCCATCCTTGTCGCCGTTTTTCTCTTGGGGCCGGTTACTGTCGGCGAATTGGTTGTTGCCCGCATGATTGAAAGCCACCATACGCAAGCCAAGTTGGTACAACGCACTCAACCATTTTGTATCTTCGCCGTAGGGGTAAGCGTTGACGATGGACAACACGACAAAGTGTTTCCCGCTTTTGACAATTCGCGGCACATCATCTGCGCGTCTCGCCAGCTCAATGCGATCAGGGTAGGTGCTCAGCATTTTTTCAATAGCCGCCAGTTTGGTGTCCATTTCTTTACGCGCCTTGGCGTAATTCTCGGGTGTGCGCTTATTTTGCAACGCGAATAACACAAACGCCGCCCCGTCCAGCTTGCCTGCGTCCATCTTGGGCAAGTCCACTTGCATCTTGGTGTCTTTACCAGCGTCCTTATCACCGGTCATAAAATCCAGCGGGATGTCCATTTCGGCGTCAAACGTGATGACACGCTCGTGAATGGCCATGGCTTTCGCGTCGATATCGATTGCTGTGGGTGGCGCGGGGGCTTTGGTCGCGCAACTGGCCATCAGTATCGACAGCGCCGCGAGCGTCAGGCAGCGAAAAATTGTATTAATGATCATTCCCCATATGTCTTGGCTAAGATCGTAGCGGGAGCTTGATCGGGGGTCGACTCTTTCGCAGAGGCAAAGCCACATAAAGGCAATGCATGGAGAAGGTTCTGCTTTTTGGGTTCCCGTCGAGACGATTTCAGTCTTCAATCCGCCCATGCCCAGTTTTGATCGCCCGACCGATGCCAATCTCGCGCCTTCGCCCTGGGTGTTGCGCTTTGCAGCGCTCATTGCTCCTGGCGGCACCATTCTCGACGTTGCTGCCGGTCATGGGCGCCATACGCGAGCTTTGCGCGCGCTCGGCTTTGGGGTGCTGGCGGCAGATATTGATGTCTCAGCGCTTGCGGACCTGAAGACCGATTCGGGCGTACTTATTCAGTCGGTGGATCTGGAAACCGGAACCTGGCCATTCGCCGCGCGGACGTTCGATGCCATCATCGTGACCAACTATCTCCATCGCCCACACTTTGGGCACTACATCAGCGCACTCAACGACGAGGGTGTGCTGATCATCGAAACGTTTGGGCAAGGCAACGAGCTTTTGGGGCGCCCGCGCAATCCTGATTTTCTGTTGCGGCCTGGTGAACTGCTGGACGCATTTTCGCCCACGCTCCATATTGTTGCTTACGAACATGGCGCCGAACAGGGGCCACGGCCCGCCGTGCGTCAAAGATTATGCGCCGTCAAAACCCATGCTCCGGTTTTATTACCATGAACCCGATGACGATGATCTTGCGTATTGCTGTTGTCGGCCTTCTATCGCTCAGCCTCGGCGATACGGCCTCAGCCAAGACCTTGCGCATCGCCATGATTTCTCCGGCGATTACGTTCGGCGCGCCATATTCCCGAGATGAAGGCGGTATGATCCGTTGGGCGATTTACGACAACCTCACCATCATCACGCCGGGGGGTGATTTAAGCCCGAGCTTGGCAGAATCTTGGACCATCGAAAACGATACGACGTGGATCTTTAAGCTACGCACGGGCGTGGTGTTCTCGAACGGCGAAGTTTTCGATGCTGCTGCTGCTGCTGCTGCGATCAACAGTTTGATCGATCCGACTCGGCGCTTTCCGCGCCTGCTCGATATTCCCGGCATTGTCGGGGCCCGCGCGCGCGATGCCACAACGTTAGAGATTGTCACCGCCAAGCCCGATCCTTTATTGGCCCGGCGACTGAGCCTGGTGCCGATCCCTGCGCCCAAAGCCTGGGCCGAGATGGGGCCAGAGGTTTTTGCGAAAAACCCTATCGGCACCGGCCCTTTTAGGGTCGTGAAATGGGGCGCGGCCGGGTATCGCCTTGAAGCTGTGCCGACCTCGTGGCGCAAATCAAAGCAAATCGATGTCATCGAGACCAACACCATCACTGATGCCACGGCTCGCATTAAAGCGCTGTTGTCGGGCCGGGTTGACGTTGCGCTGGGTTTGGGCCCGGACGATCTCGAAGAAATCAAAGCTGCCGGCTACACCACACGTATTGTGCCCATTCCCAGCGTGCTTGCGGTTGCCTTTCGCACTGTGCGTGATGATGCCGCGCCCTTGAAAGATGTGCGCGTGCGCCTAGCTTTGAATTACGCCGTCGACAAAGAAACCATCGTTGCCACAATTCTGGCGGGGACGACGCGTGTGGCCAGCCAAGGAACGGTGCCCGGCATCCCAGGCTATAATTCGAATCTCAAGCCGTATGCGTACGATCCAGCCAAAGCCAAGGCGTTGTTAAGTGAGGCGGGCTACCCCAACGGCTTCAATCTTTCGATTCTCGTTTACGGCGGCTTGCTTCCCAACGATACGACGATTTTTCAAAAGGTTGCTCAGGACTTAGGCGCGATTGGCGTGAACGTCGAACTTCGCTCGATGACTTTCCCTGATTATGCGCGGCGGCTTTTCAACGGCGATTGGGAAGGCTTCGATGCGTTCTCCAACGGCTGGCTCAGCATCGGAATCGGTGATCCCATCCGCGCTGTTGATCAATTTTCCTGCGGCTATAACGCGCCCTTCTTTTGCGAACCGGGGATGATGCCGTTGATTGATGCCACGCGCACCGAGATGGACCCCATCAAGCGCGACAAACTGATGCAAAACGTTATGGCGGAATTCAATAAAGTGGGTGTGGCTTTGTGGTTGGTAGAGTTTTCGACCATCACCGGCCTTTCGCCGCGCGTCAAAAATTACGCCACGCGGGGCGAAGGCATCTCGATTAATTTTGAGGCCATTGAACTTGAAACAAAGTAGATCGTGGCAAAAAACGGCTCCAAACCGCCTGAAACCGCCACGCTCTCA
>Ga0209553_1001644_pt1 | contig 11110 bp, 10 predicted proteins | sample LauGreFBDMM110DN_2_FD_188217 | JGI IMG/M metagenome (GOLD analysis project Ga0209553, IMG submission 188217) | Freshwater lake microbial communities from Lake Michigan, USA - Fa13.BD.MM110.DN (SPAdes) (version 2) | ecosystem: Environmental > Aquatic > Freshwater > Lake | place: Lake Michigan...
TTCAATGTATGGCCACATTTTTGGAAAATCTTCTTGGAGGAAGGTAAGGTATTGGTCTGTCTCGTAGTCATAAAGGCCAACAAGAGAGATGTCGAGTAGAAGCGGGTCAGCACGACCGACATCTTGAAAGATGTTGCGAGTTTCTATGTCGAAGACTACTTTTTTCATGGATGTCTATTGTAGCGTATGAAATGTAAATTAAAAAGTCCGTTACTTCTCGATACTTTTTACAAGGTTTTCGATGCTATTTTTAGTAGCATCTCCCGTTTCAATATTCTTTAGAGTGTATTCGTTTGATTTAATCTCATTTTCACCAATTGCGATGATGTATGGAATACCTGTTCTCTCGGCGTGCTTGATCTGGTCACCAATTTTTTTGAAGGAAGTGTTTATGGAAACATTCACACCAGATGAGCGTAGAGCGCTGGCAATTTTTTCTGCGTGCATTGCAGATTCTTCATCAATACAGAGTAGTGATACATCGGTTGTCGATCGAGACACAGCTTTTGGAATGAGATCATAATTTGTCAGCGCTTCGATAATGGTGGCGTCGCCCATACCAAAACCAACCGTAGGCACTTTGTCATTTCCAAATAGAGAAAAGAGTTCATCATATCTTCCACCGCCGGCAAGTGAGCGGTTATTTTCAGGGTGCTTGTCAAAAACTTCAAAAATAGTTCCTGTGTAGTAGTCGAAGCCTCGAATAAGTTCATTATCAAAAACAACGTTTGATACACCGCGATCCTTCAGTTCGCTAATGATCAAATCGAGTTCTTCCTTCGCTTCTTTTATTGGAAGCAAAGCCATCGCTTCATCATATGCATCGCTCTTATCATCAAACGAAAGAAATTCAAAAGCATCTCCGACTATCTCTCTTGCTTTTGACTCAAAATCTTCGGGGGTCATTTTTGCCTTTCGGTCGATTAGCTTCATGAGCTTGTTTGAACCTTGTTCGTCGAGTTCATACCATTCCGTCATGACGGCATTGATAAGTTTTCGGCTTGAGATGCGAATTTCAAAATCAGATTCTTTGACACCGAGATTTTTCATGACAGCAGAAGCAATCTGTATCATTTCTATGTCGCCATTCTTTCCTGTCTCACCAAAAAGATCAGCGTTTAGTTGGAAGTGTTCACGAAGGCGACCCTTCTGTGGGCGTTCATATCGAAAAAGATTTGGAATAGAAAAAAGTCGAAGTGGGAAAGCGAGTTCGTGCTTTCGCGCTGCTACCATTCGCGTGACGGTCGGAGTCATTTCAGGGCGGAGTGTTACTCGGCGCTCACCACGATCAATGAAAGAATATGTTTGTTCGTTTACGATTTCTTCGCTAGTCTTTGATTCGTAGAGTTCGGAAGGTTCAAGGATGGAAGCCGTATACTCGTCGTAACCGAAGCTCTGAAGAGTTTTTCGCCACACGCTGAAGATGTGGTTCTGCAGGCGCATGTCCTCTGGATAAAAATCTCGCACACCTTTGTAGGGTTCGGTGGAAAGTTGATGTTTGGTCATATTTCTATATTCTAACATGATGGGCATCTTAGCGCACTCTATATAAAGATCAAAAATCAATGGATAAAACATTAACCATCTATAAAAACGAAGGAGAGACACCACTCGAGTGTCTGGAGCGTTTTCGTATTGAACAGCCACAATATAATGATGCCGTTCTCAGCTACGCCGGACGTCTCGATCCAATGGCTGAGGGTGTCATGTTGGTGCTTGTTGGTGAGGAAAATAAAAATCGAGAAAAATATCTGTCACTAGATAAGACATATGAAGTAGAAATTTTATTTGGTGTGAAGACAGACACTGGAGATATTCTTGGAAAAGTAGAAGAGGTTAGAAATGTTCCCACTGAAAAAGATGTGAATGAAGTTCTTCAATCGTTTGTCGGACCTTTCGTTCAGAAGTATCCATCGTATTCTTCAAAGACTGTAAATGGTAAACCACTTTTTCAGTGGGCGAGGGAGGGTCGGCTGGGTGAGATTGAGATACCAGAAAGAATATCTGAAATATATTCCATTGAATTATTGGATAAAAGATTTCTGAGTGCTGAGGATATTATTGTTCAGGTGAGAGAGCGCATTGCAAAAGTAAAAGGGGATTTTAGACAAGAGGAGATTGTGGCTTCTTGGGAATGTGCTTCTTTTTTGTCTGCTAAGATGTCGAAGATGCCAGAGGGCCGAATCATTAGAATACAGGTGAAATGCTCCTCGGGAACCTATATGCGTACTCTTGCGGAGAAAGTGGCTGAAAAGCTGGATACAATAGGTCTTGCGTGGAGCATAAACAGGCTAGGATACGGCTCTTTATAAATTCTTTAGCTGGCACTTGCTTTTTTTCTTCACTTAGGGTATTATAAATTTCGATTCAGTAGGTTATTCTCCATACAAGCGAAAGCAGAAGTGCGAGAGGTCGGCTTATCGGAATCAATAATAGATAACATTAAGCAAACAAACGCATGGCAAAAAAGTTATACATCGGTAATCTTCCTTGGTCCGCGACTGCTGATAGCCTTAAAGAGGATTTCTCAAAGGCAGGTTCAGTAATCGGAACAAGCATCATCACCGACAAAATGACTGGAAAAAGCCGAGGTTTCGGATTTGTCGAAATGGAAGATGGTGATATCGAAAACGCTATCAGCATGTTCAACGGCAAAGACATGGGAGGACGTACTCTCACAGTCAACGAAGCTCGTCCAATGACTCCACGAACAGACGGCCCACGACGAAGCTTCTAATAAAGCTCCGAGTTGGAAAGTCAAAGCAAAACCCCGCATTGAAAAATGCGGGGTTTTGTGTGATAATCTTTGATGTATGAAAAAAATCCTAATTATTTTTGTAGTCTTTCTTATTGTGGGTGGAGTGGTATACTTTTTGACTGATATAATTAAAAAACCTCCACAGGAAGAAAATATTTATCAAGAGACGGCGACAGCTAGTACTATTAAAAAAACATTTAAGAGCGATCAAATCGAATTCCAGTATCCTTCAAATTATTCGATTAAGAGTTCCAAGAAAAGTGGTGAGTTTAGTACGATCATTGTTTCGAATGGAAGTATTGATTTTGTTATTTCAAATACGCCTTTCAGCTATGGAGCGATCGAAGAGAAGCCTATAAACTTCTTTCCTGATGAAACAATAGTAACTGACTCCGGAACCACGACTCTAAACTACACGTATTTTCCTGAGTGGGAGAATTATGCCATGTTGGGTTCAAGAGGATTTTTTTATGTATCTGCATTTCCTCTGACGCAATCACAAATTAGTAGTGTTGATGCGAGAATAGTATTTAGAAATATCGTTACTTCCTTAAAACCATAGCACATAAAAATGCGGGTTTTTTTCGGTGAGTTAATACTTGCTGTTTTGGCAAAGATAAAGTAAAACTAAAGTATGGCCTTGAATAAAAAGAAAAATGCGAATACTATCAAACGCATGAAGAAGACTTTTCATTACAATGTGTTGATCCACCCAGAAATAGAGGGGGGATTTACCGTGACTGTACCATCTCTTCCTGGCTGCATCACCTACGGAAAAGACCTTGACGAAGCGAAGAAAATGGCTGTTGAAGCTATTCAGCTTTATCTTGAAAGCTTGGATGAAGCAGGAGAAGAGATTCAAAGCGACGATGGGAATTTTCTTACCACTTTAGATATCTCAGCGCTCGTTCATGCCTAAGACACAGGTTCTTACTTCAAGGCAGGTAATTAAACTTTTAGAGAAGGAAGGTTTTATATTTGAGCGAAGCCGTGGAAGCCATCGCATATTTTACCGAGCTAAAGACAAGAGAAGGGCTGTGGTACCGTACCATGGAAAGGATCTTCCTAAGGGTACTTTGTCGGCCATCTTGAAACAAGCAGGAATAAAGTGACGTTTAGAAGTAAATTTCTATTTCTTTCCGTTTGATCTGCCGTCTTTTGATACTGGCTTCTTTCGCAATCGTACAGACTCAGGTGTCACTTCGAGATACTCATCTTCATTCATGATTTCGAGACCACGTTCGATGGTGACTTTGATAGCAGGGTTTAGGAAAGTCATTCCGTCAGAACCAGACGCACGCATGTTGGTGAGTTGCTTTCCCTTGGTTGGGTTCACTTCCATTTCATCTCCCTTGGTAACGTTTCCGATAACCTGTCCGACATACACTTCATTTCCAGGTTCTACGTAAAGCACACCTCGTTCCTGAAGATTTCCAAGAGCGAAAGCAAGAACTTTTCCAGGTTCCATAGAGATCATAGATCCAACGTCACGCTTTTCGATGACACCAGCATATGTTTTGAAATCAGTAAATCGTGAAGAAAGAATTCCTTCTCCTTTTGTATCGATCACGAACTGGTTTCTGTAACCAAGAAGACCACGAGTAGGGATTTCGAAAATCATTCGAACAATTCCGCGATCCTGCTTCATGTTCTGCATGATACCTTTTCGTTTGCCGAGTTTTTCGATGACGACACCAGATGAAGCTTCGGGTACTTCGATAACAGCTTCTTCATACGGTTCGAGTTTTTCGCCATTCTCTTCTTTGATGATAACTTCGGGCTGAGACACCTGAAGTTCAAAACCTTCACGTCGCATGTTTTCAAGAAGAACAGCGACATGGAGCTCTCCTCGTCCGTATACTTTGAATGATTCATTGTTTCCAAAATCCACTTTGAGTCCAACGTTCACTTCGAGTTCTTTTTCTAGGCGGTCGCGGATCTGGCGAGAGGTAACATATTTTCCTTCACGTCCTGCGAAAGGAGAATCGTTCACGAGGAATTGTAGGGAAATGGTTGGCTCATCAATATCAATAGCGTGAAGAGGTGTGGTAGCTTCGCTGTCGGTGAAAGTTTCTCCGATGAAGATATCAGGGAAACCTGCAATCATTACGATGTCACCAGCGTACGCTTCGGCAACTTCTTTTTTGCTCATACCTTCGAAGGTGTAGAGTTTTGTAACACGTCCTTGGCGGATTTCTCCAGTTGGCTTCTTCACAAAAAGAGTCTGACCCATTTTGATGGTTCCTTCATATATACGTACCACTGACATACGTCCGAGGAAGTTGTCGTAGGCAAGGTTGAAAGGTTGAGCTTTAAGAGGGAGTGTTGCGTCTGACTTTGCAGCTGGAACTTTTGCGAGAACTGTATCAAGAAGTGGATCAAGATTTGTTGATTCATCTTCAAGCTTCATTTTGGCAATACCTTGGCGACCAATAGCATAGACAGTGGTGAAGTCGAGTTGTTCGTCGGTAGCACCTAGATCCATGAAAAGTTCAAACACTTCTTCGTGAGCGCGGTCAGGGTTTGCGGCTGGTTTGTCGATTTTGTTTATAACAACGATAGGTTTAAGTCCAAGTTCAAGTGACTTCTTCAAAACGAAACGTGTCTGGGGCATAGGACCTTCCTGTGCGTCGACGACAAGAAGAACGCAGTCGATAGATCGGAGTACACGTTCTACTTCTGAACCGAAGTCGGCGTGCCCTGGTGTATCCACAATGTTGATCTTGGTGTCTTTGTAAAAAAGGGAAGTGTTCTTGGCGTAGATAGTGATTCCACGTTCAAGTTCGATGGCATTTGAGTCCATAGAGAAGCCTTCTTCTACCATACCGGTCTGCTTCATGAGGGCGTCGGTAAGGGTGGTCTTGCCGTGGTCCACGTGAGCAATAATCGCAATATTTCGAATTTCTTTTGGTGTTGGTATTGAATTTGACATAAGAGTGCCATTAAAACATGAAAAGTGATAAAAGCCAAGGTAATATAGCGATTGAACAATAAAAAAGCGGTTGTAGCACAAGTGCTACAACCGTTTGGTGTCTAAAATTCTTACCATGCGCTATCGTGATGCCTAATACTTGGCAGATTTAACGAACTTAATAGCAGGCGACCGTGCATACGTCGCATCGTCTCTGGTACCTCATCATTCTGGAGGATTTCCTTGATTTTTTCCCTAAACCAAGGGTTACTAAACTTATTTCCAGAAAGAATCATCACTTGTGTGCGGATAACTGGTTCATAGCGGATTTCCGAAGCCAAGGTATCAATGAGTCCAAAGCGGGATGCAATTTTTAGAAAATGTATCCATTTCTCCGCTACAACTCTTTCCTCATCAGTTGGTCTCATATATTCTGTAAGGGATTTGTGCATGTACACAAACGTCCAAACTGCGAAGATACAAGTTGTTAAGCAAGTTGTTAAGATGGGGAGTATCATCTGACTAGATATCAATGTGATGATGATAAGGGTAATACTATAAAACCACTTCCAGAATCTATCCCGAACTTTGTCGAGGCAAAGCTCGGCGTTGGTGTCGATACCGTTGGCCATTGCAAAATAGTGTCCCAAAATTGTGCGAGCAGTGCGAAGACTTTCTGTCTCGCCTATGAAAGCATCGTCTTTATCTTCCCTAACTGTATGAATGGATGTCATTCGGTGTATTTCTTGAGTCGTTTGATGTGAAAAAACAGGCGTAGTGCTTGTGCTTAGTTTGAAAATAACAACAAAATTTTCCGTCAAAAATATAAGTTAAAATAAGTAACATGTCAATACGCTAGCAATTATTTGGTGAGCATTTCTATTTTTGATTTAATTTTATATATGATATTATTATTTAATGAATTTAATATTGCTCATTAAGAAAAAGTTAGTTTATATTCCTTTGGGAATAGTACTAATTAGTATTATTGGATTTTTTATTTATTCAGCAACAAATAAACCTCAATACAATAGTGCAACAGCAATAAGACGGGAGTTCTCTGAGGAGGTTTCAGTTACGGGTAAAGTGGTTGCCGTAAATGATGTTAATCTTGCTTTTGAAAGTGGTGGAAGAGTAACTAATATTCCAGTAAAAGTTGGAGAAAAAGTTTCAAAGGGGAAAATTTTGGCCAATGTAAATAGTGGCGATTTGTATGCGTCACTTTTAGATAAACAGGCTAGGCTCGACTCTGCCCGCGCACAGCTAATCGAAGTTTCGAGAGGAACACGTCCAACCACTCTTTTAAATCAAAAAAAAGCCGTAGACCAAGCTCGTGATGACCTAGTTACTTCAATTCAGAGTGCATATGTTACTTCTGATGATGTACTCCGAACTAATATTGATATTCTTTTTACTGATCCTACAAATGCGTATCCAAATATGATTAGTTTTAACGATGGTAATTTACAAAGTGACTTAGAAGATGAAAGAGTTGAGATTGGAAGAATGATGAATATGTGGAAAAAATTAGTTGATTTACTTGAAATGAATGAATATGAAGAATCATTTCTTCTGGAGACTAACAAAAACCTACGTACTATGAGAGATTTTCTAAGTAACCTCGCCGTAGCTTCTAGCCAATTTGAAGATTCATCAAGTATTACTACAACAGAAGAACAAACATATACCAGCGCTATTTCTGCTGGTCGTACATTGATTAACGCAGAAATTTCTTCTATTAGTAGTGCATCACAAACTTTTATTAATACCAATGATGCCCTTATTCTTTCTGAGGAAGGAGCAACCCCCGAAGAGCTATTGCAAGCTCAGGCATCTGTAAAAAGTGCTGAAGCAAATGTACTTCAGGCTCAATCATCTCTTGCTCGAACTTCAATTGGTGCACCATTTGATGGCATTGTCACAAAAGTCAATCTTCGCGTTGGTGAACAGGTTTCTTCTGGTGCTCCGGTTGTAAGTATGATAAGTAATGAAAATTTTGAAGTTGAAAGCTTTATTCCTGAAGCTGATATCGCACAAATCCAAATTGGAGATACAGGAACCACCACACTTGATGCTTATGGTGACTTTGTTCCTTTTGTTGTGGTCGTAACAGCGATTGATCTTTCGGAAACAGAGGTTGAAGGAGTATCAACATATAAGACAACACTACAATTTACAGAAACGGATAGTCGTATTCTTTCTGGTATGACGGCAAATATTGATCTTGTAAGCGAAACCCGTCTAGGTGTTTTATCAATTCCGCAATCTGCAGTTACAAGTAAGGCGGGAAAACGCACTGTTATGGTAAGAAACACTGCGGGAAAGACTGAGACTCGCGATGTTAGAACAGGAAGTCGAGACAATGCAGGGAATATAGAAGTGCTCGAAGGCGTTGTGGAAGGCGAAACCATTATATGGCTCTCATCAAAGTAAAAAATTTAGTTAAAACCTACTTGGTAGGAGACACCAGCACCACCGTGCTCAAAGATGTATCTTTTGAAGTTGAAAAGGGTGAGTTTGTTGCCATCATGGGACCATCGGGTTCAGGTAAGTCTACACTCCTTCACATGCTCGGGCTTCTTGATGAACCTACCTCTGGAACTTATATTTTTGACGGAAAAGATAGTAAAAAATTAGATGAAATTGCTATCTCAAAATTAAGAAATAACAAATTTGGTTTTATTTTTCAGGCTTTCAATCTTTTACCAAAAACTACAGTGCTAGAGAATGTAAAATTACCACTTCTATATTCGGATATTCCTAAAAGTGAGTGGGACAAAAAAGCACTTGCGGCAATTGAGCTAGTAGGGCTTTCTCATAGAGTAAATCATGAATCAAACGAACTTTCAGGAGGAGAGAAACAGCGTGTGGCTATCGCACGTTCTCTTATTAATTCTCCTGAAATTATTTTTGCGGATGAGCCAACTGGAAACTTAGACTCTAAAACAGGAAAAATTATTATGGATTTTATTCAGAAACTTAATGACGAGAAAGGTCATACCATTCTTCTCATTACTCACGAAAATTCCACTGCTGAGCATGCAAAGCGTATTATTCGTATACAGGACGGAGAGATTGTAAGTGATGAACCGGTAAAACATCGCCGAAAGGAATCAGATGGATATATAAAATAAATATATGACTTTCAAAGAATATGTTAAAACATCAGTATCAGCATTAAAAATAAATAGGGTTCGTTCATTGCTTACTATTCTTGGAATTGTTATTGGTATTGCCGCTATTATTCTTATTATGTCTTTAGGAAAGGGAGCACAAAAACTTATTATTTCTCAGGTTCAAGGTTTGGGAACAAAATCAGTTATAGTTGTACCAGGTAGGCAACTAGATGGACCGCCCACTACTGTTGGACTTCAATCACTGAAGAAGCGCGATCTTGAAGAGCTTTCTAAAAAATATAATGTGCCACACGCCGCAAATGTTATTCCGGTTATTTTTGGGAATGATATTGCAGAATTTGAAAGTCAAAATTTTCGTGCTCAGATCTATGGTTCTTCTGAATTAATGCCTTTTGTATTTGAGGCGAACCCAGTAGAAGGTACATTTTTTAGTGAGGAAGATGTGACAGGTGTGGCAAGTATTGTGGTTATTGGTTCAAAGGTAAATGAAGAACTTTTTCCAAACGGTAGCGGTTTAGGCAAAAGAATTAAAATTAAAGGACGTTCGTTTAAGGTTATCGGTATCTTAGAGGAAAAAGGATCAACTACAATTATTAATTTTGATGATGGTGTGGTAGTCCCATATACCACGGCCCAAAAATATCTTTTTGGTAGCAAGCATTTTGATCGTATTTTGGTTGATGTTGATACAGAACTTAACATTAACTCAACTCTAGAAGATGTTGCGCAGACTTTAAGAACGACACACAACATAGACGACCCCACAAAAGATGATTTTACTTTAGTGAATCAAAAAGCTTTGGCAGACAAGGTAGGAGTTATAACTTCTGCACTTACATATTTTCTTGCACTTGTTGCTGCTATCTCACTTCTTGTTGGAGGTATTGGAATTATGAATATCATGCTTGTGTCTGTAAATGAACGAACACGAGAAATTGGTCTTCGTAAAGCAGTTGGTGCGACAACTAAAAATATTTTAATTCAGTTTTTGGTTGAGTCTGTTGTCCTCACACTCCTTGGTGGTTTGATTGGTATTGTATTAGGAACAGGTGCTTCATTTATCATCTCTATTATTCTTTCAAAAATTGTTAGTTTTAATTGGGATTTTATTTTCCCATTTAGTGGAGCGCTTCTTGGTATCGGAGTTTCAAGTGCCATTGGTTTGATTTTTGGAGTATATCCTGCACGACAGGCTGCGAAGAAGAGTCCGATTGAAGCTTTGCGGTATGAATAATATTTTGATATTTTATTGATTTTTTCTTAAAAGTTTCTTGATGATCCGCGAGATAGACTTGTCTCATGGATATTGAAAAAGAGGAAACGGTTGAAAATATACTCAATGAAATCATCACTTCAGCACTTTTAGTGCGGGCTTCTGATATTCATATTGACCCAACAGAGAAGTATCTCTCGGTCTTTTTTCGTGTTGACGGAGTTTTACGCTTAGAAAGACAATTTCCGCATGCTTTACATGAGGGAATTATGCTTCGGATAAAAGTATTAGCCAGGTTACCTTTAGACGACAGACGCAAACCGAAAGATGGAAAATTCAAATGGTTTAGTAGTGATGGCACGCTTTCTGCAGAAGTTCGGGTATCAATGATGCCTACAATATATGGGGAAAATGCCGTCTTTCGTTTATTTGACCCGCTTATAAGTATTCTTACTTTGGAAGAACTTGGTTTTATTGATGCTCATATATCTATAATAGAAAAAGCTGTCGCTCGACAATCTGGTCTTTTTATAATTGTTGGTCCAACGGGTTCAGGTAAAACCACCACGCTTTATACGCTACTTTCTTACATTAAAAAAACATCAAGACTTATCGTTACTATCGAAGATCCGGTCGAGCGACACATTGAGGGTATCAGGCAAATAGAAGTTGGCGGTAGTAATTTTATTGAATATGTCAGCATACTTCGTTCGGTTCTTAGGCAGGACCCCGATGTTATCATGATCGGTGAAATACGCGACAAAGTTAGTGCAGAGTTAGCTATACAAAGTGCTCTCACAGGACATCTTGTTATCACAACACTCCACGCTTCTTCAGTTTTTGATGTTAAGAAAAGATTGGTCAATATGGAGATTGCCGAATATCTCATCGACAGCACTCTTGTTTGTGCTTTGTCTCAACGGCTGGCTGTAAAGATATGTATATATTGCAAGGAACAAGACGGAGATTTTTATAAAGGGCGAGGGTGTTTAAGGTGTGATGAAAAAGGCATATCAGGCCGAATGGTCATTGCAGAAATCCTGAAAGAAGGTGAATCACTTTATAAAGATGCTTACCATAAAGCGTCGCTT
>Ga0209553_1001646_pt1 | contig 11109 bp, 13 predicted proteins | sample LauGreFBDMM110DN_2_FD_188217 | JGI IMG/M metagenome (GOLD analysis project Ga0209553, IMG submission 188217) | Freshwater lake microbial communities from Lake Michigan, USA - Fa13.BD.MM110.DN (SPAdes) (version 2) | ecosystem: Environmental > Aquatic > Freshwater > Lake | place: Lake Michigan...
CTAGGTTTCATGTGCTGGATTCTCCCGCATCAGAATCGGGCCCAGCAGAAATCAGCTCAATCAGCTTACGCTGCCTGTGGGCAAGCCACAGCACTTCAATCAGCAGGGTTGCAGCACACATGCCCAGCGAGCCCCACACATACAGGGCATAGCCGCCCATGTGCCAAAAATCAGACCAGCCGGCACTGCTCATGCAGACCTCGCCAGATCTTGCACCCAGGCGGTGTGGGCCTCACGCTCCACAATGATGCTGCGCACCCGCAGCAGGGCCGCTGCAATGCAGTAGGCCCAGCAGGCCAGCGCCATCACCAGCATGCCCAGCAGCATGGTGCTGGCCATGCTGGGCGACTTGGTCAAACTGACCGAGGCTCCTTGGTGCAGGGTGTTCCACCACTTCACTGAAAAATAGATGATTGGCACGTTGACTACGCCCACCAGAGCCAGCAGGCCGGCGGCCCGGTCGGCCCGGCGCGGATCGTCAATGGCGGCATGCAGCGACATGAAGCCGATATAGAGAAACAGCAGCACCAACTCCGAGGTCAGGCGGGCATCCCACACCCACCAGGCGCCCCAAGTGGGCTTGCCCCAAAGTGCGCCGGTCCAAAGGGCAAGAAAGGTCATCAGGGCGCCGGTTGGCGCGAGTGCGCAGGCCATCATGGAAGCCAGGCGCGAGTTAAACACCAGACCCACGCCGGCCCAGCCTGCCATGGCCAAATAAACCACCATCGACATCCAGGCGACTGGCACATGCACAAAAATGATTCGGTAAGCCTCCCCCTGTTGCGCATCGGTGGGCGCCAGCCACAACCCGATATACAAGCCCCAGACCGCAAGCAGGCTTGCCAGCACGAAGCACCAGGGCAGCAACTGCCCTGCCAACCGATAAAAGCGCTGTGGGGCAGCAAAATAAAACCAGTTCACCGCACCGAGTTGCATACCGGGTGCCTCCTGACAAATTTCCTATCAAAGTCGGCCATCTGGGGGTACCTACTCCAAAGCAATCCTGAGCCCGGCCGCTACCACCCAAGGCGCGGCCACCAGACTCACCAACAAACCAGCACCAAGCAGCGAAAAATGGGCGGAAAACCCGAGCCCGGCCTGATACGCCTGTACTGCGCCGGCACCGAACACCAACACCGGGACCGCCAGCGGCAGCACCAACAAAGACAACAAAACACTCCCACCCCTGAGCCCCACGGTCAAGGCCGCACCAATGGCGCCAATCAGGCTCAGCACCGGGGTGCCGAGCAGCAAAGACAAAACCAAAACACCGCAGGCATCGGCAGCCAAATCAAACTGCAGTGCCAGCAGCGGGGCGATGAGGGTCAGCATCAATCCCGAGCCAATCCAGTGGGCGGCGATTTTACCCAGCACCAAAAAAGCCAGGGGATGGGCGCCCAAAAGCAATTGCTCCAGGGTGCCGTCTTGGTGGTCGTCAGCAAAAAGCCGGCTCAGCGAGAGCATTGACGACAGCAGCGCGGCAACCCAGACCACGCCCGGCGCCATGCTGCGCAACAGACCAGGCTCTGGCCCCACACCCAGCGGAAACAAACTCACAACCATGACGAAAAACAACATCGCCGACAGGCTATCGGCGCGCCGGCGCAGGGCCAGGCGCAGATCGCGGACAAAAATGCACTGCACTGCCGCCAGCAAACCCACCGGCAGCGCCGCCGGCTGCTTGGGGTGAGTCACAGCGCTCACAGCGCTAGCACCTGCTGCTGCGCGACATCGACGGCAACGTCCTGGTGGCTGGTCAAGACCACCACGCCACCGCCATGAACGCGGGCCTTGACCAATTCAGCCAACCAGGCGGTGGCGCCGGTGTCAAGGGCATTGAAAGGCTCATCGAGCACCCACAGCGCCGCATAGTGGCCGTGCACCAGTCGTGCCAGCGCGCTGCGGCGGCGCTGCCCCTGCGACAAGCGGCGCACCGGTGTGCTGTCAAAACCACGCAAACCAGCCGCTGCCAGCGCCGCGCGCGCCTGAACAGCGCTCAGCGCCTGCCCGCCCAAGGCACTGGCAGCCTGCAGATTTTCCAAGGGGGAGAGGTCGTCCTTCAGGGCCGCCGCGTGTCCGAGATAGATCATCTGGCGGCCAAGGTCCTCCTGCAATGTCGAAATACTTTGCCCACACCAGCTCGCCTGGCCCTCGCTGGGCTCGAGCAAACCACAAATAATCCGCAGCAGGCTGGTCTTACCAGCGCCATTGGCGCCCTGCACCCGCAGCAATTGCCCGGCCGGCACCTCGCAGCTCAGCCCCTGAAACAGGCGCCGCCCGCTGCGCATGCAGGCCAGATTTTTCAGCAGCAGCATGCCAGCATGTCTCCTGCGCTGCCTGAGGGCTGGCTACGGCGCCACGGTTGCGCCATGGTTTGCTGGTTTGGTGTCGTCATTGCTTTTCTTATATCACGCCATCGCAGCAGCTCTGCGCCTGCAGGAATGCGAGCTTTACAAACAAATTTCAAAAAAATCAAAAACTCGCTTGACTTGACTGACGATGTGTCTATATTATCTGACACATGACACTGACAATCAGAATTTACACTGGCACAGTCCGCCCTTTTGATGGAGACCGCCCATGAACATCATTGCCCACATTGAGGCATCCCTTCACAGCGCAGTAGCAGCCGGCGAGATTCGGGGCTGCCCGCCGAAATTGGCTGGCGCAATTCGGCATGCAGTGTTCCCTGCTGGCGCCCGTATCCGGCCGCAGCTGTGCCTGGCGGTGGCCAAGGCCTGTGGCCTTGATGATCCCGGCCTGGCCACCGCGGCAGCCATCTCCATAGAGTTCCTGCATTGCGCCTCGCTGGTCCACGATGACCTGCCCTGCTTCGACGATGCCCCCACCCGGCGCGGCCAGCCCTCGGTGCACAGCGCCTACGGCCAGAGCCTGGCCGTGCTCGCCGGTGATGCCCTGATCGTGCTGGCCTTCCAAAGCCTGGCCCGGGCGGCCCATACTTCACCGGCGCGCTTGCCCGGACTCCTTGACACCATCGCCAGCGGCGTGGGCATGCCTTTTGGCATTGTTGCCGGCCAGGCCTGGGAGTCCGAACCCAAAGTCTCACTGACAGATTACCAGCGGGCCAAGACTGGGGCCCTGTTTGTGGCCGCCACCGCTGCCGGCGCGCAGGCCGCTGGTGCGGACCCGCTGCCCTGGCGCGCCCTCGGAGACTGGCTGGGCGAAGCCTATCAGGTGGCCGACGACATTCGCGATGTCATGGCCGACCCGCAGCTGCTGGGTAAGCCGACCGGCCAGGACATCAGCCTGGGGCGGCCGAGCTCGGCGATTGACCTCGGCCTGGCGGGGGCCATCGAACACTTTGAGTCTCTGGTGGACGCTGCCAGCAAATCCGTGCCGGACGGGCCAAGCGCCGAGGCACTGCGCAAGTTGGTCCGCCTGGAGTCCGAGCGACTCGTCCCGCGGGCCGCTTGTGAGCAATTCAGAAAAGCCCAGACCCGCACACCGGCTACCCCCTCCAAACCGGTGGCGGCCTGACGCCTCCTTGCATCCACTGACCAGTCTGCAGGGCACACGCGGCGCATGAAAACACTCGATCTGGCCAAACCGGCGGCTCTGCATGAGCGGCCGCGGCCCTGGCGCGACAACCTGGACGCCTGGTTTGACCGCCTGCTGACCAGCCCCGCGGTGTACCGCTGGACGGTATCCAACCCCCTGACCCGCTGGATTACCAGGCGACGCGCCCAGCAGGTGTTTGACCTGATGGCCGGCTTTGTCCACACCCAGGTGTTGCTGGCCTGCGTGCGCCTGCGCATCCTTGAGCTGGTATGTGAATCACCCCGCACGCTCGGGGAGCTGGCTGCCAAGTGCCAGGTGCCAGCCTCGGCCCTGCAGCGCCTGCTGGAGTCGGCCCGGGCGCTGCGGCTGCTTGAGTTGCGTGGGCAGGGCCGCTACGGCTTGGGCCCCTTGGGCGCCCCAGTGGCTGGCCACCCCGGCCTGCGGGCCATGATCGAACACCACGCTGTTCTCTACCAAGACCTGCAAGACCCGGTGGCCCTGCTGCTGGACCAATTGCCCCAGGGCCAGATGGCCAAATACTGGCCCTATGCCGAGGCCGAGCCAGGCACAACCGGAGAGCGCCGCTGGCAGCCCGACCAAGTGAGCCGCTATTCCAACCTGATGTCCGCCTCGCAGCCCTTCGTGGTTGACGAGGTGATCGCCACCTACGCTTTCACCGACCACCGGTGCGTGCTCGATGTTGGCGGCGGTCAGGGAACTTTTGTCAGCAAGCTCGCGCGACACGCCCCGCACCTGCAACTCAAGCTGTTTGATTTGCCTCAGGTCGCGGCACTGGCGCAGGCCAACTTCGAGCAACAAGGTCTGGCCGAGCGGGCTAGTGCGGTTGGCGGCGACTTTCTGCGCGATCCCCTGCCAGTGGGCGCTGACCTGATCACCTTGGTGCGGGTGGCACACGACCACCCCGACGAGCATGTGAAGGCCATCCTCAGGGCCATACACGCCGCGCTGCCGCTGGGCGGCACCCTGCTGCTGGCCGAGCCGATGGCACAGGCAGCAGGCGAGGCGCCCCTGGGCGATGCCTACTTTCATTTTTATTTGCTGGCCATGGGCTCAGGGCGCTTGCGCAGCGTCCAAGAGCTCACAGAGATGCTCTCGGAGGCCGGTTTTTCCAATGTTGAGCCGCTTCCCAACCCCATGCCCATGCAAACCCGCATTTTGGTGGGTCGGAAATCTAAGTGTTTACCCTAGGAATGGCAATTATCCGTAACTTTTTATTGACAACCAAAAGTGTCAATGTAACTATACACTCATGCAAGCAATGGCTACTCTCTCAATGACCCCTAAACGGAGCAAAACCGAATGAGCACAGCCAGCATGGGCAGTACCAGCAGCCCTCTGAAATTCGTCGAACGCCTGCGCGAGGAGGCCGCCGCCCCCATCGATCAAGTCGCCACCACCACACCGACCAAAGAAACCCAGATCATTGCGATTTACGGCAAGGGCGGCATCGGGAAAAGTTTCACCCTCGCCAACCTGAGCTACATGATGGCCCAGCAGGGCAAAAAAGTACTGCTGATCGGCTGCGATCCCAAGAGCGATACCACCAGCCTGCTGTTTGGCGGGCGTGCCTGCCCGACCATCATCGAAACCTCGGCCAAGAAAAAATTGGCCGGCGAGGCGGTCCAAATTGGCGATGTCTGCTTCAAGCGTGATGGCGTCTACGCCATGGAACTCGGCGGCCCCGAAGTCGGGCGCGGCTGTGGCGGGCGCGGCATCATCCACGGCTTTGAGTTGCTGGAAAAACTGGGCTTCCACGACTGGGGCTTCGACTATGTGTTGCTCGATTTCCTGGGCGACGTGGTGTGCGGCGGTTTCGGCCTGCCAATTGCACGCGACATGTGCCAAAAAGTGATCGTGGTTGCCAGCAACGACCTGCAGTCTTTGTACGTGGCCAACAATGTCTGCTCAGCGGTTGAGTACTTTCGCAAACTAGGCGGCAACGTCGGTGTTGCCGGTATGGTCATCAACCGCGACGACGGCACTGGCGAGGCCGCAGCCTTTGCCGAGAAGGTTGGTATTCCGGTGCTCTCAACCATCCCCGCCAACGAGGACATTCGCCGCAAGAGCGCCAGCTACGAAATCATTGGCCGGCCGCAAAGCGTTTGGGGTCCGATGTTTGCCGAACTCGCCGCCAACGTCGGCACCTCGACGCCGGTGCGCCCGAAACCCATGACCCAAGATCAATTGCTGAGCCTGTTCTCGGCGGCATCGGTGGGTCGCAATGTGGTGCTCGAGCCGGCCACGCAGTTCGACATGTGCGGCAAGAAAGAGATCGTCAAAGAGACCCTTGAAGTCATTTACGACGAAGTCTGAGCAGCAGGTCAACCATGATCAAAACCATTCCCATCATCGAAGCCAAAATGACGCCGGCAGGGGCTGCGCCGTCACTGGGAAGCCCCAGCATCGAGGGTGACGGCATGGGTTGCCACGCTGGCGGCGAGAAGATGCTCGCAGCCGCCAAGGCCTCGGGTAAGTCAGAGGTGTTGGCGCAGTACGCCAAAGACTACCCCCTTGACCCAGCCGCCGGACCCCATGACCAGCCGCAAAGCATGTGCCCGGCGTTTGGATCCTTGCGCGTGGGCCTGCGGATGCGCCGCACTTCCACTATTTTGTCGGGCTCGGCCTGTTGCGTCTATGGGCTGACCTTCACCTCGCATTTCTACGGTGCCAAACGCAGCGTGGGCTATGTGCCCTTCAACTCAGAGTCCCTGGTCACCGGCAAACTGTTTGAAGACATCCGTGAAGCCGTGCACCAGCAGGCCGACCCGGCCTTGTACGACGCCATCGTGATCATCAACCTGTGCGTGCCCACCGCCAGCGGTGTCCCGCTGCAGATACTGCCCAAAGAGATCAACGGCGTGCGCATCATCGGCATCGACGTGCCAGGCTTTGGCGTCCCCACCCATGCCGAGGCCAAAGACGTGCTGGCAGGCGCCATGCTGAAATACGCCCGCACCGAAGCCATGGCCGGGCCGGTGCAAGCGCCTCGGGGCGGGCGCTCTGACAAACCAACCATCACCCTGCTGGGTGAAATGTTCCCCGCTGATCCGGTCATCATTGGCCGCATGCTCGAGCCCATGGGCCTGGCAGCTGGCCCCACCGTACCCACGCGCGAGTGGCGCGAACTGTATGGCGCTCTGGATTGCGCCGTGGTGGCCGCCATTCACCCCTTTTACACCGCATCAATCCGTGAATTTGAGACCGCCGGACGGCCCATCGTCGGCTCGGCCCCGGTGGGGCACGACGGCACCGAAGCCTGGTTGCAGGCCATCGGGCAGGCTGCCCAAGTACCGCAGGCCCGCATCGATGCCGTTAAAAATGCCATGCTGCCAGCCATTCGGGCGGCTTTGTCCAAGTCCCCGATCAAGGGCCGAATCACCCTCAGTGGCTACGAGGGCTCTGAGTTGTTGGTCGGGCGCTTGCTGGTTGAAAGCGGGGCCGATCTGCGCTATGTCGGCAGCGCCTGCGCCCGCTCTGCCTGGAGCGAGGCCGATTGCCAATGGCTGCAAGCCCATGGTGTGCGGGTGCAATACCGGGCCTCCCTGGAGCAGGATCTTGCTGCCATGCATGAGTTCGAGCCCGACCTGGCGATTGGCACCACGCCAGTTGTCCAAGCGGCCAAAGAGCTGAGCATCCCAGGGCTGTATTTCACGAACCTGATTTCGGCGCGGCCACTCATGGGCCCGGCCGGCGCCGGTTCGCTCGCCACCGTGATCAACGCAGCCATGGGCAACAAGGCCCGCTTTGACACCATGAAAGCCTTTTTTGGCCAAACTGGAGTTGGCCACGCCTCTGGCGTTTGGGAGAGCAGCAGCGGCTTGCCGGCTGACCGGCCCGACTTCAAAGCCGAGACCCGCCGGCTGCTCGCCAAGACCCTGAAAAAGCGCAAAGCCGAGGAAATGATCTGATGCTGGTTCTTGACCATGATCGCGCGGGAGGCTACTGGGGAGCGGTGTACGTGTTCACCGCCATCAAGGGCCTGCAGGTGGTGATTGACGGCCCGGTGGGTTGCGAGAACCTCCCCGTGACCTCGGTGCTGCACTACACCGATGCCCTGCCGCCGCACGAGCTGCCGATTGTGGTCACCGGTCTGGCCGAGGAGCAGCTCGGCCGCGAGGGCACCGAAGGCGCCATGCGCCGGGCCCATGCCACGCTCGACCCCGATTTGCCAGCCGTGGTGGTGACCGGTTCGATCGCCGAGATGATTGGCGGTGGCGTGACCCCCGAGGGCACCAACCTGTTGCGCTTTTTGCCCCGAACCATTGACGAGGACCAGTGGCAATGCGCCAACCGCGCCATGTACTGGCTGTGGCAACAGTACGGCCTCAGGCAGGTGCCAAAGCGCGAGCGCAAGCCCGAAGAAAAACCCCGCGTCAACATCATTGGCCCGAGCTACGGCACCTTCAATTCGCCCAGCGACCTGGCCGAAATCCGCCGCTTGGTGCAGGGCATTGGCGCCGAAGTCAATATGGTGTTCCCGCTGGGCAGCCACCTTGCCGACGTGTCGCGGCTGGTCGAGGCCGATGTGAATATCTGCATGTACCGCGAATTCGGTCGCATGCTGTGCGAGGTGCTGGAGCGTCCCTACCTGCAAGCGCCCATCGGACTGCACAGCACCACGAGCTTTCTGCGCAGCCTGGGCGAGTTGCTCAATCTCGACCCCGAACCTTTTATCGAGCGTGAGAAACACAGCACGATCAAACCGATCTGGGATTTATGGCGCTCGGTCACCCAAGACTTTTTTGCCACTGCCAGCTTTGCAGTGGTGGCCAATGAGACCTACACCCGGGGCATTCGGCATTTTCTTGAAGACGAAATGGGCATGCCCTGCAATTTTGCAGTCGCCCGGCGGGCCGGTGCCAAAACCGACAACGCTGAAGTACGCCGGCTGGTCAGCGAAAAAACACCGTTGGTGATGTACGGCAGCTACAACGAACGCATGTATCTGGCCGAGTGCGGCGGTGGCGGCATGATGAAGACCAGCTTTATTCCGGCATCCTTCCCCCTGCCCATCATCCGCCGGCACACCGGCACACCGTTCATGGGCTATGCCGGCGCAACCTACATCATCCAAGAGTTTTGCAACGCACTGTTCGATGCCTTGTTTCATATTTTGCCGCTGGGCACCGAGCTCGACCGCATCGACCCCACGCTGAGCCGTGCCGCCTCTGACAAGCCCATGCCCTGGGGCCAAGAGGCACAGGACCTGCTGGAGCGTTTGATCGAGGCCGAGCCGGTGCTGGTGCGTATTTCGGCAGCAAAAAAATTGCGTGATCGTGCCGAGCGCGATGCACGTGAAGCCGGTCGTTCCAGTGTTGAAGTGGATCGGCTTTTTGAGTTGTTTGGGCAATCGAGAGCGGGAGTCGCTGCGTGAGCAGTCGTCAAACGATGTCGATTTACCGAGCAAGCACCCGCGAGTTTGGGGTGCTCCGTCACAGTCATGCTTATATGACTGTGGTCCGTACCAGGCCCTTATCAGGCTTGGTGGTCGCCGCAAGGCATTAGAAGTGAGGTGTTAAAAATGGCTGAAAGTATGAACCCGTCGGGGCTAACCGACGCGGAATGCCAGGAATTTCACACGTACTACGTGCAGGGTTACCTGCTGTGGGGTGTGGGTGCGTTTGTTGCGCATAGCCTGGTGTGGATCTGGCGTCCCTGGTTTTAGCAACCCATTCACGGAGATAGTTTCATGGCTTATTCGCACGCTCAATCGGACACGTCAATCCCCCAAAGCCATCTCGATGGGTTTGGCACGATTTTCGTTGTGATCTTTTGTGTCTTCATGTTGTTGGCGGTCATCGGGCAATTGTTCTATATGAACTGGCGCACCTGGCTACCAGGGGCAGAGGGTACGGGATCCATGCTCGACAGCGTCAAGTCGGCCGTCTACACCGTGATGTCTCAACTGAGTTAACTTAAGGAAAAACTATGTGGCGTTTTTGGCGAACTATTGATCCCCGCAAGGCGATCGTTCTGACCGGACTGCTGATTGCATTTGTGTCGACGAGCATCCACCTGATTCACATCAGTGGCGATCGTTACAACATCAATACTTGGCACCCGGACACGGTTAAGGCTGCAAAAGCTGCACAAAATGCAGCTCTTCCGCCTGCAAAGTAACGGCTTCTTTTGAAGCCGCAGTGGTGCGCGAAGCCGGGTCAATCCGGCCCGCTTCGCTCACCTGTTTGAACAAAAATCTAGTGTCTGACCCGCACTGGGATGGTGCGTCGGTCTGAGGAGCCACTATGGCGATGTTAAGTTTCGAAAGAAAATACCGCGTTCGCGGCGGCACCCTGATCGGGGGAGATCTGTTCGACTTTTGGGCTGGGCCCTTTTATGTCGGTTTTTTTGGCGTCACAGGCGCCTTCTTCACCCTGGTAGGAACAGCCATGATTTTGTGGGGGGCGGCATCCGGCCCCACCTGGAACCTCTGGCAAATCAGCATAGCGCCGCCAGACCTGTCTTACGGGCTGCGTTTTGCACCCATGATGCAGGGCGGCCTGTGGCAAATCATCACGGTTTGCGCGCTAGGCGCCTTTGTCTCCTGGGCGTTGCGCGAGGTCGAAATCGCTCGCAAACTGGGCATGGGCTTGCACGTGCCAGTCGCGTTTGGCTTTGCCATCTTTGCTTATTTCACGCTGCAGGTCATTCGCCCGGTTTTGATGGGCGCCTGGGGTCACGCCTTTCCCTATGGCATTTACAGCCACCTGGACTGGGTCAGCAATGTCGCTTACCAGTACCTCCACTTTCACTACAACCCGGCGCACATGATCGCGGTAACCCTGTTCTTCGCCACCGTGCTGGCGCTGTCCATGCACGGCGGTCTGGTGCTCTCGGCGACCAATCCCAAAAAGGGTGAGGTGGTCAAAACGCCCGAGCACGAAGACACTTTTTTCCGTGATGTCATCGGCTATTCCGTTGGCACACTGGGTATCCACCGCCTGGGCCTGTTCCTGGCGCTCGCCGCAGTGTGGTTCGCCGCGCTGTGCATCGTGATCAGCGGCCCGTTCTGGACCCGTGGTTGGCCCGAATGGTGGAGCTGGTGGCTGAACATGCCCATCTGGGGCCATTGAGGCGACAAGGAGCACATGATGACTGAATATCAAAATCTCTTTACGATGGTACAGCCCACCGGGCCGGCATCGGCTGGCATTGCGCTGCCCAAGGGTGACAGCGAACGCATCGGCACACCCTGGTTCTGGCACCTGGCCGGCCGGCTGGGCAATGCACAAATCGGACCGATTTACCTGGGCGGCCTGGGGCTGGCCTCGCTGGTGTTTGGCACCCTGGCCTTCAACATCATTGGCTTCAATATGCTGGCCATGGTGGACTGGAATCCGCTTCAATTGGTACGTCAATTGTTCTGGCTGGCCCTTGAGCCACCGCCACCAAGCTTCGGCCTGTCCATTCCGCCGCTCAACCAAGGAGGTTGGTGGCTGATTACCGGCTTTTTGCTGACCATCTCCATACTTCTGTGGTGGACCCGCATCTACCGGCGTGCCAGACAACTTGGCCTGGGTACCCATGTGGCCTGGGCCTTTGCTGCTGCCATCTGGCTGTTCCTGGTGT
>Ga0209553_1001649_pt1 | contig 11097 bp, 12 predicted proteins | sample LauGreFBDMM110DN_2_FD_188217 | JGI IMG/M metagenome (GOLD analysis project Ga0209553, IMG submission 188217) | Freshwater lake microbial communities from Lake Michigan, USA - Fa13.BD.MM110.DN (SPAdes) (version 2) | ecosystem: Environmental > Aquatic > Freshwater > Lake | place: Lake Michigan...
AACAGGTTATCTGATTTTTATTCTCATGGATCAGATGCGGAAGAATTAGGCGCCCTTGAATCATTACTTCACAAAGCTGCTGATATTATTAAGAATCGCAAAGGTAATTAAAACGCCTATGAAACTAAACGAATCTATTAAAAAAGTCCTCATCAAAGAAGATATCAATGACGTGCAAAAGGCCTTTGTTGCCTTTAAGGAGTTCGATACTCAAGAAGCTGAAGACTTCTTTGAGAAGTTGGCTGAATTATATGATGATCTGTCCCACAATCCATACGGCAAGAAGGATAATTGGTCGTCGACGATCACTCGATCGGCAGTCGAGGAGCGTAGATTGAAAGCTGAGTTTTACACTAAACTCTCCGAGCTCTGCGATAAAGCCCGTGAATTACACAGCAAGTACGATCCTCAAAATTGATCGATATACGTGGCGAGTAATAATTCCATTTAACCATTCAATCAATCCCATGGACCAACATCCATGGGATTTTTAGTTTACACTTTGAATAAATAGAATACACGTGAAAAGCTTTATTCAATTCGTTCTCTCTGAAGGTGCTGGCCACCTCACTCATGTCGAGGACTCGGTCTTATACTCCGGCTTGTCTGGTGCTAAGAAAGCTATTCAGACTTTAAAGACACTTCGCGACTCAATGCTCGGCAAGAATAAGAAGTCGATGTCCGTGTCGGTCAAGTGGGATGGAGCGCCAGCAATCTTCTGTGGCATCGATCCGGCGGATGATAAATTCTTCGTTGCCAAGAAATCAATCTTCAACAAAGTCCCGGAAGTGTATAAGACTCCTAAGGATATCGACGCGGCCATCGACTCCGGTGATCTTAATAACAAGATGAAGGTTGCTCTGGCCGAATTGTCTAAGCTGGGTATTCGAGGAATCATTCAAGGCGACATCATGTTCACGGAAGACACAGCGCGCCGCCAGACGATCGAAGGACAGGAATATATTACATTCCATCCAAATACAATCGTCTATGCCGTTCCGATCGATTCGGAGATCGGCAAGAAAGTATCGGTAGCCAAGATCGGCGTAGTCTTTCATACGTCATATGCTGGTAAGATTGGCTCTCTTGAACCGATTCCCGGAATAAATGTGAAGACTATGAAGCAAGTTCCATCGGTCTGGTGGCAGACGGCGGATCTCAATAGCACCAGCGCTCCAAATATAAATCCTGCAGATCTGGCTCAGATCGATAAGCTTCTGAAGCAGGCCGATCAAACTCTCTCCAAGATCTCTCCAAACACACTGAATGCCATCGAGGCGAGCTCGGATCTGGCTCAAGAACTAGAAACCTATGCCAACTCCAAGGTTCGCTCTGGCCAAGAGATCGGTGATCCGGCCAAGCACGTAGCTGGCTTGATGAACTGGATGAAGGCTCGCTTTGATAAGCAAGAAGCGGAGAAGAAGACGTCTAAGGGCAAAGAAGCCGTGGATCTTCGACGTCAGGCTCGCATGGAGTTCTTCGCCGGAGACAACGTGAATAACTTGGTCCTTATCTTTACGCTCCAGCAGATTCTGGTTGATGTCAAGAAGCTTTTGATTTCGAAGCTGAATCAACTTGGCGGCGTGAATACTTTCCTCAAGACTAAGGCCGGATATGAAAAGACTGGGCAAGAAGGATATGTGGTCGGAGATCCGATGGGTGGCAACACGGTAAAGCTTGTCGATCGCCTTGGATTTTCGAGGGCCAACTTTAGTCCAGATGTCGTCAAGGGATTTTCTAAAGACCGTTAATGAATGATAATTGAGAAGTTGTTTGTATAAATAACTTCATGCCATCGATATGTGTAGTTCCTTTGTTGGATCACAAATAAGCCGGATTGAATCTATAGAAGTATAGTAGATCTGATTTTAAAATACATGCCTAAAGAAATTCTATTTACATTCCGCGAGTTCACGGAGCTCCTAGAAGCCGAATATCAAAATCGAAAGGTTGAATTAAATAAACCTTTTCGTACGTCAAATGGACCAAAGAAGTTTGCCGTCTATGTAACTAACGAAAAGGGTAACGTAATCAAATTGGGATTTGGAGATCCTAATATGGAAATCAAGCGGGACAATCCGGGTCGACGCCGAAACTATCGCGCGCGCCATCACTGTGAGAATCCTGGTCCTAAATGGAAAGCTAATTACTGGAGTTGCAAAATGTGGTCTAGTAAACCAGTTAGCAAGATAACAAAATAATTTCCTCTCTTCAAACCCCGTGGACTAACCTCTATGGGGTTTTTTATTGAACCTGCAAATCGTATAAATACGAGTATATCTTATGGGAAACACGAATTCAGGTAGCACATTCAACGATCGTTTGCCGGTAGACTATACACTCGATGACGTCGACGATGACGGCCTAATCAATCTACAAACCTACAAGCGTCGTCCTCTTCGCGAAGCCGGCCTTCCCTATCGCAAGGCCAATTCTCGTCGTGTAATCGAGCGCGCTGAGCGGCGAAGGTCTAGAGCCTATCATAGTCTATCGAGTAAGTTGAATGAAGCCTCTCAGCAAAATTCAGAAATGACCGCGAAGAAAGAAACCCTGGATAAAGTTTGGCTCAAACAGTTTGAAGTTTGCACGTCCGTGGATATTCCGCTCGATGGATTCAAGAGCACGAAATACAAAAATGAAATTCGGCATCTTCTGAATAATTTATTCTTTAAGAACCTCGATCCTCAGATCCCCGCACTGACAGCTTTGCGTAAATTAAATTCTCTGGATTCGGCCACTTCGGCTCTAAATAAAGGCATCGATCTCCTCCGTGCGGCCGCTGGTTCGGCTTTCTCAACGTTCTACCAGTATGGAAAAAATAATGCATTTGGCCCTGGCGAGGTTCTAATGTACTACCTGATCGATGGAATTACTCTGGCAGGCACGGACTCATCTGGCGATTTAGCTCTGGGTAAAACCTCATATGAGGTCAAGGCCGTGGTTCGGACCAATAGCGGTTACTTCAAAGACTTTCGCATCTCGATCGAGACGGGTGAGGTGATTAAGAAAATTATGAGTCTTTGCATCAAAGCCAATATAACTCTTCCCGCGGGACGTGCAGGTGAATCGATTCCTTCATCGGCTTTGGATGAGCTCCGCGCGAGTAAGTTCAAAGCTGAATATGCTAAGCTCGAGCTCGAGTATGCAACCCTGGCATATAATAATTATTTCAAGAAACACCCCATAGTTTTTATGGATACGAACGACTCCGGCGGCGGCGGGAAACTCGGGCGCATTCTCGACATTATGGACGTGAAAGCCAAAGACGTTGTGATCGATCGTATTTCACAAGGCAAGCCAAAACCGATGGTTAAAGCTAGGAATTGAGATTTGAATATGGATCACATTAAATCATTTCGTCAGTTCCTCGAGGCGACGGTCAAGGAGATCACCGTCACCTTTGGTCGCTTCAATCCTCCCACGATCGGCCATGAAAAGCTTCTGAATGCCATGGCGTCTAGAGCGGCCGGTGGCACCTATAAGATCTACGTCTCTCAGTCTACAGACGAGAATAAGAATCCTCTTCATTACTCTGAGAAGATTAAGCTCATGCGTTCTATGTTTGCAAAGCATGGTCGTAATATCATCGAAGACGAGTCCATCAAGACTATCTTCGACATTGCCCAGAAAGCATATAAAGATGGATTCGTTCGTTTCGTTCTGGTTGTAGGTGAGGATCGAGTTGATGACTTCTCGAATCTGCTAAAGAAGTATCAGGGACAGAAGCAGAAGAATGGCAGCTTCTATGACTTTCCTGGTGGCATCGATGTAGTCTCGGCCGGCGATCGCGATCCAGACTCGGACTCAGTCGAAGGCATGTCGGCTTCTAAGATGCGTCAGGCTGCACGCGACGGAGATCTGAGATCCTTTTCAAAGGGCCTTCCAAAAGGATACGATGATTCAATCTCCGTGTTTAATCTTGTTCGTAAGCGCATGGGATTAAAGGAAACAGTCAACTTTCGTGAACACATTCAGCTCACGCCTCAATCCTCTATTCGCGAAGCCTACGTGCGCGGAGAGATCTTTAATGTTGGAGACTCTGTTCGCCTGAAGGGAGGCGAAGTTCTGCAGATCGTTGAGCGTAGACCTAATTTCCTAGTCACGAATGATTCAAAAAAACGTTGGCTTCAAGACGTGGAGCCTATTCAAGAAGGTTGGGCGACAGATTCCTATAAGAAAGTCGGCGGCAAAGGATTGCTCTACATTGATAAATATGAAGAACAATCTGAGCTCACCAAGTCTTCGGACATCAAGAATGCTCTGATCAATCTAGATAAGCTCGATGCCAAGTATGCCGATTCTTTTAAGGTATTCAAAAATCTAAACGGCGCCGTAGCATTCAAAGAGATAGCTTACGTTCCATTCTTTCATCTAATTTAATAAATAATAACATGAATTTAATCGAATCACATACGCAGCTCAATGAAGAAGACTTGAAATGGACAACAGTCGATCCGGATGTAGGTACGCAGGAAGCAGTTCTATCCAATGGTTCGAAGTTTGTTATTTTCAATTTAATGAATAAAATCACGGTGGTATATTATACAAAGGATGCCAAATCTGGCAATGAAATCTACCACACGCCGGCCGGTGTTCCCCTGGCTTTCATGAAAGCAAAACAAGCAGCAGCAGAATTTCTCGGAAATAAGAAGATTAAGAATACTAAAGATGATGCGGCAGAATCGACAGATGATGGAGCAAAGGACATTGATTCGAAGAAAAATGAATCGATTGAATCGAAGAATGACGAAATTGCTCTCAAGGCTACAGACAAGCTTGAAGTCAGGTATGGTTCGCTCTTCGTAAACGGAAAGCCTTTCGAAGCCTCTGATCCCGATGAAGCCGTAGATTGGCCGAAGTCTATTGATTCGGATGGGAAGTTAATTACGTGGTTCAAGGGCCGTAAGTCGATGGAGAATAAGTGGTCTCCCGAAGAAATTCGAGGACACTACATCAATAATTCTAGAGAGGTAAATGAACCGAAATCTGAGATTTCTGAACGCGCTATCAAAATTGTAGGTCTGTTAACTCGCGAAACTGATCGGACTATCATTGAGAGCTTCTTGAGATTAAATTCCATTGAAGGCCATGAATCCGAACTTCTGATGATTGAAACGGCTTTTAAGCGATTCAAGAAGAAGCTCAACGAAAGTGACGGAGTTTATGAAGAGGCTATCAAACCTAATCCATACTTCGATTATTCGGTTTTTAAGATTCGACATCTCGAAATGTATCCTGGCACCGACGAAGTGAAGATAAAGGCGGCCTTTGAGAAATATAAAACATTAGCGCCAGCCAACGTCGACGTGGAAAATACTAAAAAAATATGAGCACATCCTTGGAAAAAATTCGATTGGGGTTTATCAAGCTCAATGAAGTACTTAAGTGTGAAGTGAAAGTTAATGAAGCGATCGATGATAGGGTTTTCAGTGAAGATTATACCGGCCCACGATGGACGTATGGACTTCGCAATCGACCCATGGGAATGGGTGCTCAGCCAAAGGGATTCATCATTGGAAGCGACGGCCCTCCGGAAGGACGAGCTCGGCATGGAACGATTCAATATCCAAGAGAACTGACAAAGGATGAATTGTATGACTTCGAGCTGGAGCTAATTTCAGGACCGAAAGTTAATGAAGCCAAACAACGATTAGACTCTAAGTGCTGGAAGGGGTACCGTAAGAAAGGCACTAAGATTAAAGGCGACACGCGTGTTAACAACTGTGTAAAAGAAAACTTAGCGGGCAGTAAGAGTGATAGCAAACACCGCGGGGTGCCTACCAAATCTACTGCAACACCGAAATCAAAGTTAATCGAAAACTTGATCGAAGAATATAAGAAATCAAATCAGAGTCGATTCTCCGGGAAATCCGAATCTGCTCGAGTAAAAATGGCCATATCGGATTTTAATAGAGCAAATCCTCGAAAGAGAGAGCAGGCCCCTTTGACTGAATGCATGGACGGCGGAAAGGATAACGATTCCATGGAAATAACTCGTCTGGAACTCGACGAGATCGCCGATATGGCCGATGATCTCTTTGCGGCGCTGCCGAATTATCCCGAATTTCCAGCCTGGGTTGGACATAAAATCGCCGCTCTCCATGCGGGACTTCAATCGGTCTATGATTACTATCTATTGCAAACGAGTAAGGGAAAGACGGAATCTCCGGAAATGATATGTGTAAATCCTGCAAATCCGAATATTACAAATATTCCTCTTCTTCCAGTTCCTTCAGCAGGAATTTAGCAACCTATAAATACTTTAAATAACAATAATCTATTATGTTTTCCGATAAAATTACCAAATCAATTGCCCTCGCCGCCTCTCAAGTCATCGATGAATCGGCTCAGAAGCTTAAACCGAAAGTCGTAACTACTGAAGGCCATACTGCCGATCATATGGCCGGCTATACGGACGATGATGCCAGCGATGACGATAAGTCTTCGGAAATCTCCGTTGGCTCAGAGCTTCGCGTCAATGGAAAGCTTTGTACTGTCAATGAAATCATTGGTAATACGGCCTATTGTACGGATGAAGATGGTGAAGATATCGAAGTCGACGTCTATGGCGACTGGGATCTGGTTTCGGAAGGCCACATGGCCGGCCACGTGGCCGGCAATGAAGACATCTCCGTTGGCTCATGGCTTCATGTTGATGGAAAGCCTTGTATAGTCGATGAAATTCTCGGTGATACGGCCTATTGCACGGATGAAGATGGTGGAGATATTGAAGTTAATTTACGCGGCAGCAATTGGGATCTGGTTTCGGAAGGCCGTAAAGCGACCAATTTGTCGAAAGAGATGGTTATCGAGGCACTCAAGGCAGACAAACCAACCTCTGAATGGATTAACGATTTTGTAAATTCCAATGAAGCTAAGTTCAAGGGGAAATCTAGGGGCGAACGTATCAACATGGCTATGGCAGCTTTTTTCGAAGCTCAGAAAGCTGTTAATAAAACCGGTTCGACGGTGCGAGAAGGTATCGAAGAACCTGCGGCTGGCGGTGAAAAGAAATTCAAAGCCGCCCATCTCATCAATAAAAGTGCTAATGTAAATCAAGATGATCAGTCTGGAATTGAGGCCATGGGAGATTGTAAACCGAAGTTGCCTATGGGCACTAGCTTTTCCAAAGCCGAAGATATTGATGGCGAAAAGAATGATCTGGCCAATGTTGCGGCGATTAAAGCTTCGGCCAAGCATGCAACGGCTCCTTCGGCTCAGGGGAATCCTAAGATCGATGAGATTGACGGAGAGAAAACTGAAATTAAGACTATCGCGGCAATTAAAAAATCCGCGTCTAGAAACGCCTCGGATCCCAAGGCTTCTGGTTCTAAACAATCTGGTGCCCAGTCCGCCGAGAAGGTCGCTAACACGGCTCCCTCCGGAAAGCTTGGAGCCGATGAACCTAAAGCCAAGCAACGCTTCTCGGAACCGATGCCCAAGCGTTTGAAAGAAATGGCCATGACGGCACTTCTCGGTGAAGATGCGGATGTTATGACTACTTTCGATAAGCAATATGCCAATGACCATGCTGAATCCTTGAAGCAATTGATAGCCGGTCGAGGAACAGATGGCATCGATGTTGAGCTCATGCCTCAGTTCAATCATTTCATTGCCAGTTATGGCGATGAACTTCGAAAACATTTTAAGCTTCCGCCTCTCGAAAATAACAAAGAAGTTAAGACGGTAAAAGAAGATATAGGTGAAACTAAAAGTTCTCGACTCGCCGATCAATGTGAAGAAGCCGCTTCGCGTGTTGCCGGTTTGATCAATCGAAAAAATGAAGCTCCTCCTGGAATTCAAAGCAAGATTGAGCAAGCTCAAAGACTTCTTTCGTTTGTGGCTGAATGGTTGGATAATGACGATCGGCGCAATTTAGAGTAACGGTGAAGAACAGTTAAATTCCAATCATGGCCCACACTCTCTATCAAACAATTCGCGACGTCTGGCTCTGTGAGAGCCGCGGTTATGGTGGATGGCTCTCTCCTTCTGGAAAGGAATTTCCAGTCAGATCGAGAATGGAACACGAGAAGGTAGCCAAGGATATTCTGGGAGATGAAGCCGAAGAACTTCAAGGCATGCCATATACGCCCGATGAAATACTTGGGCATCGTGGATGGGCGCGACTGGTCCATGAGCCTTCTCGAACATTTGTTGATATCGATAAGAACGTCAAATTGACGGGTCGCCAGCTTTCCTATCTCAAAGATCTGGGCATTGAAAATCAAGTCAACATCTTCCTCGATGTTGGAACCGGCCGGTTCCTGTATCGTGTAGGAGATGAATAACTTGGATAAATAGAATCGAATAATAATATGCGCGCAATAAATCTAATAAATTCGGAATTGGCTCTGGGATCTACACCAACGACGGTCTATGATTCATTACTTGTCCGCGTCGTTGCAACGACAGCTGGCGCGATTCAGAGGAAGAATTATCTGGGTCAAAATACATCGTCTTGTACGATTCTTACGACCGAACCTACCTATCTCTTCAAGGATGCAGGGGATACACTTACATCTATCTCCGGTGTACTTCTGGCCACGCCAATTACATTCATGTATTGATAGTCCTTCTGCTTTATTATGTTGAAGCTATTTGGCAAGCTTACGGAGAGCAACTTTGAAGCTTATGCTATTAGGCATTATCAAAATCCTCAATGCCTATCAATCGAGGAATTCTACGATGATCTGGCTAAGTTCAAATACATTAAGCGTCTTCTTCGAAAATACCTAGAATGTGGAGAGATTCGCGAAAGGCTAATCCTCAATCATATCATATCAATCTACAATGTATTTCCAATTTCGGCGGCCAATCACATGATGTTTTTTCGAATTGAAAAGAATTTGTGGGAAGTACTAAAGCCATTCCTAATTTTTCTAAATTACCTTCCAGATAATATGATGAGCTCTGTCAAATCCGACATGTACATCGTCAAACGCCTCCAGGATATCTAATGCACATTGAAGTCGCATATCAAGGTCGAAGAAAAGCTTTTGCGGGAAGGGCTTATGATTCTTCAAAGCTAGCGTCATATGCGCCGGCCAATCTGGGTTTCTTCTTCACTTCTTCAGCCGACTCGGCACGATCATTTGGTACCTTTGTTGATAGGGTTGAGATTGATATTTCAAATCTCACTTTGATCAGCGGAAATTCTGAGAATCTCCGAGAATTTACCGACCGGATTTCAAAGATAAAGAGAATCGGTCGAAGAGATGGTGTGCGAATAGAGAAGGTGATCGATGGAGTTTACCATGGTATTCTCTACATCATCTGGAATTCGGGGGCTATCAAATCTCGAGAAGAAAAAGCCGCGGTTCTTCCAGAAGAAGACATGTCTACGCGCGCCGTTCAAGGAACCGATTTACCCGTCGGGCATGGTAGATCGGTGGTTAGAAGATTGCGAGACATATTTCCAATGCGCGAAGATACTGGAGTCAGCGCCATCGGCGGCGGAGTAATGGGAACTCAGGCTATTCAGAGTTTCGATCCGGTCATCTCATTTAAGCGAGCCGCCAAAACAATCAAAAAGAAAAAACGTATAAATAAGAACAAATGAAAACAGAATCTTTCAAAACACTCTCCGAATCCGCCAAGGGTGTAATGCTCGGCGAAGTCTACGAAGCCGTTGAATATAAGAATCTCATTCCTGGTTCAATGGTCAAAATAAAAGACTATGACGAAAATTGGGTAGTAGTTTCAGCCAATAATGATAAGGTACGTGTATTTTCCGTGTATGATTATCCTGAAGATCGTAAGATAGTAACCTTTCCGATCAAGAACATCGTTAAGGTATTGGCAAAAAAGTATAATATGGATGAAGCCGTTGATTCTAAGAATCAACAACAACATATGCAAACTAAAGCCTTTAAATCTATTTCCGAATCTGCCTTGCGCGTAATGCTCAGTGAAGCGACTGCTACACCTACTGATATTGATATCGATGCATTAACAGGAGGTACTACAGAAGTTCCCGATAAAGCTCCTGAGAAAACTGCAGCTCCTGAGAAGACTGCGGCTCCTGAGAAGACTGCGGCTCCTAAGAAAAGTTCTGCCGGTAAACCTAAGTACGTAGCCGTCTGTGAAAAGGATGGCGAAGAAGCGACACTTCTTCTGAGCAAAGATGAGCTCGAAGAATTTATTCATGAGAATGGTGTTAAGTGCATTACGGTTCTTTACGAGCTCGGTAAAGAAACTAAGATTCCTACGATCAAAGTTAAAGCTTAATCTTCGAAGATCATGCATCTACATGAATCTGCGATGCGCCTCTTGAATGAGGAGGCAAGTAAGCGTAATAAAAAGATCTTACGCGAGGCTTTTCAATACGATGTTCGTCGTCTGGAAGAAGCCCGGGCATACGCAGATAATCTTCTCAATGAAGGTGTACTAAACGAAAGCGTCTATCAGAGTATCTCGGATGAGTATCTTCTCGACGAAGGCGTCTTTGATACGCTAAAGGCTCTGGGTAAGAACGTCGGTGGTGCGGCAGCCGCAAAGGTCAAGGATAAAGTTCAGGCCGCCACGGCAGCCGTCAAGAGCAAAGTTCAGACAGGTGTTAATTACGCCAAGGCTGAATATGCCAAAGCGAAAGAGCAAGGCAATGCCATAGAGATGGAACGCCTTCAGTCCCGTCTCTCTCAACTTCAAAGGGGTGCTCAGCCTCCAGTACTTACTACTGCCACTAGTGACACTCCTAGGAGTGGCACTGTGTCAGATCGTACTCGTGCCGCACGTGCCGCCGGTGGCACTGTGTCAGATCGTGCTCGTGCCGCACGTGACGCCGCTCGTGACACTCCTGCCACTCCCGCTGCTCGTGCTACAGTGCCTAAAGTCGCGGCTTCTACGACTGCAGCTCCGCTGGGTAAGCAGCCTCCAGTACTTCCTCGTCCGACTGCAGCTCCGCCGGATGCTGAGCCTCCAGTAATCACTCCTCCTAAAGCCGCTGCTCCTGCTGCTCCTGCTGCTCCTGCAGCTCCTGCGGCCGCTAAGCCTCCGGTAAGCACTCCTCCTCCTCTTCCTAAAGCCGCTGCTCCTGCTGCTCCAACAGCCGCTGCTCCAGATATTAATCAAAGGATTAGGACGCCAATCGAGGACCCC
>Ga0209553_1001651_pt1 | contig 11082 bp, 10 predicted proteins | sample LauGreFBDMM110DN_2_FD_188217 | JGI IMG/M metagenome (GOLD analysis project Ga0209553, IMG submission 188217) | Freshwater lake microbial communities from Lake Michigan, USA - Fa13.BD.MM110.DN (SPAdes) (version 2) | ecosystem: Environmental > Aquatic > Freshwater > Lake | place: Lake Michigan...
GAACTATGCGTCAACTACGTGAACTACGCGTCGTTCAACATTGCTAGGCGACGGACGACTTCGATCACGTTCGCGCGTGAGTTGAATGCGCTGATGCGAATGAATCCTTCGCCGCAACGACCGAAGCCTGCGCCTGGGGTGACGACGACTCGCGCGTTGCGAAGAATATGTTCGAAGTAACCCCAACTATCGAAGGGCGCAGGTACGCGCACCCACACATACGGCGCGTTGATGCCGCCCCATGCTTGCAAGCCCTTCTGCGCACAGCCTTCGCGAAGCAATGTCGCGTTACCGAGATAATGCTTGACGAGTGCAGCGACTTGCTGCTTTCCTTCGTCGGAATAGAGCGCCTGCGCGCCGCGTTGCACTGCGTAACTCACGCCGTTGGATCGCGTGTTCCATCGTCTCGTCCAAAGTGGATGCAAGGGAATCTGCGCGCCGCTCGCAGTCGTTGCGCAAAGCGACTTGGGCAACACGGTGTAGCCGCAGCGCACGCCTGTAAAGCCACCAGACTTTGAGAAAGAACGGAACTCCACTGCGCAATCGCGCGCGCCTTCGATTTCGAAGATCGAGCGCGGAAGCGATGGATCCTGAATGTAGGCTTCGTAGGCAGCGTCGTAGAAAATGATCGCGTGATGCTTGCGCGCGTAGGCGACCCAAGCCTCAAGTTGCGCGCGAGGAATCACCGTTCCCGTTGGATTGCTCGGTGAGCAGAGATACACAATGTCTACACGCGTGGAAGGAATCTCTGCAAGAAATCCGTTCGCCTCCGTGCATGGCAAATACACAAGCCCTTCGTATCCGCCGCCTTCGATCGCAGGGCCCGTGTTGCCAAACATCACATTGCCATCAACATACGCGGGATACACAGGATCCGTGATAGCAATGCGATTCGTATGCGAGAAGAGTTCCATGATCGAGGAACAGTCACCCTTCGATCCATCGGAAAGAAAGATCTCGTCATCTGCGACATCGATTCCGCGCGAACGAAATTCCCCTTCGGCAATGGTGTGCCGCACATCTTCGTAGCCCGTGCCTGGCCCGTAGCCTTTGAACGACGCGCGATGCGCGAGTTCATCCGTCGCCAGCTTCATCGCTTCAACTGCAGCAAGCGGCAGCGGCTCCGTGACATCGCCGATGCCACAACGAATGATTTCGCCTGCATACTGAGGGCACTCGGCAATAAAGGCGTTCACACGACGGGCGATCTCCGGAAAGAGATAGCCCGCAGACAATTTCAAGTAGTGCTCATTCACGAATGCCATGGGGCGCGAATGATACTCAACGACTCCGCACTGAACTACCCGCCGATCTGGAACTGCATCTGCGGGTGCTTTTTCTTCGCGGGAAGATCGCCGACCTTGGTTGCGAGTTCCGCGCCGAGTGTTTCTTTCAACCGTCGCACCGCACTCTGATTCAACTCGTCACGATCCGCTGCCAATCGCTTGCGATCGCGCTCGGCGGATTGCATCGCTTGCATGTCGAAGCCACCTGTGTCCTGCGAGTGGATTCAATGCTGCAGCCTTCGGTCGACTAATGAATTCCGCCGCCAACTTTTCGATTGCTTCGAGGTACTCCACTGCCATCACTTCGACAGCGACGCGCTGCCGCGCAGATACATCGAGATCACGCCGCACGTCGCGATTCATCTGTGGCCTGATTGTTGCAAAGGACGCGTGTGGTCGCGCACGCAGCGTGTCGCTGAGCACCGCGCGTGCGCAGAATCGTGTGGAACCCCAGCGTGAATTGATGGGGTGAACCGTGATGTGGAGTAAATGTTCATAAATCTCTTCAGTTTCTGTTCACCGCCTCGCGCTTTACGCATGAAGGGTAAAGGAATGTTTCCTCGCGAAGTTTTTCTGTCTTCAAGGATCAGCACAGAGTAAGTTCAACAGGAAAAACCAGATGCAGATCGATTTTAAGCGCATACGTCACCGCGCCCTATCGCGCACTTTCAGACTGATGACCCTTGCGGTCGGGTTCGCGATCGGAATCGCGACAACATCCACACACGCATCCGAGCGCACCGTCTCGGGTGTGCGCATCATGTTTGGTGAAGCGGGTCAGCGTTGGACGCTCATCCCGACGCTGCTGGATGGAAATGTCGAGTCGTTCGTTGCATTACGCGAAGACGCGCCAGTAGGTGAGAACATCACTGCGGTGTGGTATCGCAAGAGCACGGCTGCGAACGGCGAGACTCTATGGCAGTCCTTCGCGTGGTCGCAACAAGAGCAATCGAGCGCGATTCGAGCGGTGAAGGATACGCTCGGACTGCCTGATTCCTCGGATGAATTGTGGGGATGCGCGATTGCGGCGTTGCCCGCTTCGACGGAAGAACCGTTCGCGAAAGGCCTGCTTGCTTCAGATCCACTCGCTGCACTTGTCGCAGTACTCGAAGATCCCAAGCCAGTAGTTGAGATGCTCGAAGATGCGGGATGGAAGGTAGCGTGGATCGACCCGCTCGAATCTCTGAGTATGGCAAGCATCGAGAGTTGCGCGCAGGCAACTGTGCTCGATGCCTATGCAGCGGCGGTTGAAGTCACAATGGCGGAAGGGATCGACGCGGGGTTGGATGCGAAGAGCGCTGTCCTCGCGCAGTGCGGAATACTGTGCATCCCGGGCTGGATCTTGGGTGTGCCGACGGCATGGAGTCCATGGGCCTGTGGGCCCTGGGGATGGGGTGGTTGGGGACAGGAAATGAGTTGTACGAAGAAGTGCTGGTACACACGTGGGACGACGCGTGTTCGATCGCGTGTCGCTGTGTACGAGAATTAGGATTGTTCACGGACGAATCTGACTACGCAGTGGCAAACCGAGGCTGGATTTCAAAAAGATATCTGTGGGTCAAACGAAGGCCATCATGCTCCTATGCCTGGTCCAACCTGCCCGATCATTACTTGTCCAACTTCGATCCCTTCAGATTGTCCTATTCCAATTACGTGCCATCCCAGTCCGTCTTCGATCCCGATCGAAGGTCAATGGCTTCCACAACTCTGAAAACTTCACGTTGGAGGCTTGATGAATCCATTCACAATTCGATCTGCAGGATTCGGCGTTCTCAGCCTGCTCGTCGGCGCGATTGGCACGATCGCGCTCGCGAGGTACGAGTCGGCGGTGCGCCCAAATGACGATCATCTCTTGCGGATGGAAGGCAGTCGCGCCGGCAATTGGTTCGGAGTATGGAGATTTAGGAGCGCCGGCGTCGTGCATAGCATTCGTTCGATGTCGGGTCCAGGATGGGGTGATGAGGGACCTGATGTACTACCGATTTCGGTCAGCACGCTTCCCGCATGGAGCCGTATAAGTCAAACACGTGTCGATGATCCGTACTGCAGCGCGACGTTGATTGAGATGCCCTATGGATGGCCGATGCGTTCGATGGTCAGCGAGTTCTATGAGACTAGGATCGACGGCATTTCTGGATACCAAGATGGCATCACCGCAGTGGCCGGTACCCCGATGAATCGCGGCTGGTTCGCGACGCCCTGGTGGACTGATGGGTTCATGGATCGGACGAAGAGCCTCGACCAGTGGCTTGGTGACACGGTGAGGTACGACGATTTTTATGGCATGCATCGCTTCTTCCCTACACGAATCGTCCCGCTTGGTTTCATCGTCAACTCTCTGTGTTACGCCGCGAGCTTCTGGCTCGCCGTCACGATGCTACGCACAGCCTTCCACATCGAGTCCCGGGCGATACGACTGCGTATCGGAAACTGGCGCGCCCGACGCGGACAGTGTCGAGCATGCGGGTACGCGCTTGCGGCAAATGTGCTCTGCCCCGAATGCGGCGAGCAGGTTCGAGCTTGATCGAACCACTCTGCAGCAGCCGAGCGCGCTTGGCGGTTTTTTTGCTTCGTCGACGAACCCAAAACGAGATGCTTGCGAACGCCACGGCTACCCGCGTTGCGTGTTTGGCCGCAGCAGATTTGGTCTACGGATTCTGCATGGGTGGCTGCTTACTCCCTAACGGGGGCGTTGCTCCCGGGTCTATCTGTGCCGCGAGAGAACTTGCCTGCGACCACGTTGACGGGATTCAGCGGGCAGCTTGCAAGGCTGCGTACTTTGCGTTTAGCTTGGGGGCCGACCTCACCTTCGGATCCTGCAAAACACAGGCGCAGGCCAGAAACGGCCTGCTCCTCACTTTCGAACAAGTGCAGTTAGGCTGTGGATGCCCAGATGGGTGGGAACCATTTCCACAGCAGTCACCACCGCGTTGGGGAGATGTCGAATGCATCGAAGAATTTGGTCGACTTGGGTTGCCATGGCCGCAGCCACTCACGGTTTGGTGATACGACATGTAGGCTGAGGCGACCCGATGGATCCAACGAAGAGTCCAGCATTTCCATCCGCGCGTGACGAAGGACGCTCCCTTCAGAGTTGTCTCATTGGTTGCCTTGGTCGGCTAGCCTTGGCGCACCTGATTCTGATGGCGGCAGCGTTTGTCATTGGGCTCTTGATGTTTTTCTTCTTTGCGTTCCAGAGAGCGTTCGCCTGAGTCGATGGGCGGCAGTTTGGTGGAAGTTTGGAACAGGCACAAATCTGTGAACGATCGATGGAGTGATCCGCGCCCCTGCGCGCTAGAAACCGTGCTTGGCGTACCCTTGAGGGGGAAACTAGGCTCGCGGTTCTCCGATCGGCTGGTACGCATTCACAACTACCCGCCGATTTGGAACTGCATGGGTGATCGCTTCTTCTTCACCGGAAGATCGCCGACCTTCGCACCAAGGTCAGCACCGAGTGTTTCTTTCAAACGACGCACTGCGCTTTGGTTCAACTCTTCGCGGTCAGCGGTGAGGCGCTTGCGTTCGCGCTCGGCTGTCTGCATTGCGACGATGTTCAATCCTTCTGGCCCATCACCAAGATTTGCGCGAGCTGGCGCGGGACGCGCGATGAACTCTCCTGCGAGTGCTTCCACCGCTTCGTTGTACTCCGATCGCATCACCTCAATCGCTGCGCGCTGCTCCGCACTCAATTCACGAAGCGCGAGCGCCTTCACAAAGATCCCCTCTGCCGACGACCCTGCGTCGTACACGCGCGGGTACGCAAGTCGTTGCCACGCACGACGCAACTTCGTGCCGTCGACCTCTGGGAGCGCAGCACAAATGTTGCCAAGTGCAGCGAGGTTGGATTTCTCTGCCTTCACACTCAAAGCAGTCTGACGCGCTTCAAGTGTCAGCATCTTGTCCAAAATCTTCTCATTGTCGCCCGCGACTGTCACGGTTGTGGACTGCGACACGCCGCCAGCGGACTCCGAATGCGTCATCTCCATTTGCATCTCATTCTCGAGCTGCATCCGTTGCCGCGCAATCGCATCCAACTCATGCGCACGGCTCGTGAATTGTGGCGACGCTTCTTGCTCCCACGCTGTGACGGACTCCAACGCAGAGGCACGACCTGCCGCACTCACTCCCGCGGCGAGGAACGCTTCGGCAATGTCGGCGGTTGCGGCGCTTGGGGCTTCTCCACTCGTTGCAAGTGCCCGCGCACGCGCCTGCTCAGCGGCCGCAAGAGCGCCTGACTCCATCGCCGTTGGACACACCACACCAAGATCTGCGAAGAAACTCGCGTCAGCAGCTTCGATCGCGCCGCGCAACTCAGGGAGTTTTCCCTGCATTGCACGCATCGCGCCGAACATCACTTGCGGCGAGTCATCCGCGCTGTGGTCACTCTTGGGCGAAAACGATGCTTCAATATTCTTTCCGTTCAACGCGTAATCCTCAAACACTGCGTCGAACACCACGCGCTCTGCTTCAGAGATCGACAACCGCTTCGCAAGCGCGTCTGCATCTGCGCGACTCATCGGCTTTGCGATGCGACGATCTCCTCCGCCATAGCCCATGCTCGCGAACGAGCCACCACTGAACTCGTCGCCGCTGACAATGATCATCTCGCCGTTACCATCGCCAACGCCGATCATGACCGATGCGGTGACAGCCTCACCGAGTGCCTCGCCAAGATCAATCGTCCCACCATCGATGGTGATCGACATGCCTCCTTGCGAAACTTGCGGCGGCGTCACTTCATCCGCGGGCTTGCCGAGAATCGCGCGCATCCGTTCAACGCTTCGTGCATCGACCAGCGACTTCCGCTCGAGGATGGCCTGTTTTTCACTCTGTTGCTGCCCGGCTTCGAAGAACATGATCATGCCGCTGTTGCTGTCCGCATCGCTCAACTTCATCACGTCATCAACGATCGGGTGCACTTCCGCGTCATACGCAGCACGCTCAGCTTCGACACTGCCCCATGCTGCATCATCGAGCTTGTCTGCATTATGCAACTCGGCGGCTTCCGCAAAGAGTGGTTCAGGCGTGCCCTTCTCATGGAGGAACGGATAATTTTCGCGAATCATCCAGCGACGCACATTGCGCGCAGCATTTGCATCGAGCACCGCTTCGAGTTGCGCAAGCGTGAGTCGGTGAAAGTCCTTTACTTTGCGACGCGCTGCATCGGCGTCTGCACTCGCTTCGCGACGAAGATCCTGGAGCGATCGCCAGTACTGTTCAAACGCCGCTTGATCGAATGCTGGTGCTGCTTCACCTTCCGCAGCGGGTGCGGGCATGACTGGCGCCGCAATGCCTCTGTTCGCGCGCAATTCTGCGATGCGCAGTGGGCGGTCAATCGCCAGCACCAACGCGCGATCCCAAAGCCGCGTCAACTCTTGCTCGTAGACCGCAAGCATGGGCTGCACTTGCGCGCGCGCTTCCGGAGCAATCGTGGCAAAGTCTGGGAAGTCCGCAAGCGAGAACGGCCGCGATTCGGAGCCGCCACCAAATGTGCGCAAGACAATTGACGCGCGACGACGAGCAAGCGCGTCCCGCAACGCATCCGCAACTTGCTGCTTCTCTGCAGGAAGTTTTGCCGCAATCTCACTCGCGAGTTGATCATCAAGTTGCTTCGCGGAAGCGATGAGCCGTCGGCGTGTCGCGACATCCTTCTCAACGTCTGCAGCACTTCCGCCGCCTTGCAACATGCCTGCGAAACTTCCTTCACGGCTCTTCAGCCAACGGTCAACTTCTGCGCGCTCGAAGTCTCGATACCGTTCGAAGTACACCTCGTGCGCTGCGACCGCGAGTGCAGCATCAGCGTTCGAAAGTCCCGCGCGTTCAAGCAACGAGATGACTTCCGTGCTCGGCACTGGTGGCGGCACTTCACGCTGTTGCGCGTTCGCAGAAGAACACATGCAACCAATCGAGAGCGCGGCGACCGCGGTGACCGAAGCGAGACGCGACTGCACCGAACGAAGGGATCTCAGAAAGCGCATGTGGAACTCCATTGGCTGTCGGACGACCCGCGCTCGAGTGAACGCGGGATATGTGTTTCATCATGCCGCAACTTGGGTTGCCGTGAAAGCCCGCAAACTGGCGCAAACGCCAAAAACGCAACTCGCCGGTTGCGTCCCGGCTGAGTGCGTACAGAGGAGATTGCTGTGCTGAAGAGGAGAGTCTTCGTCCCGTGCGGAGTCGCCCGTGTCCCTTCGGACGACCCAGCACTGAACAGTGATAGAACGCGCCCGCGCGGGCTGCTGTTCGTGAATAGCACAGATTTGGCTAAATTCGGTGACCCTTACCGAGGGTCGTCGCTCAATCGATACTTAATAAGCAGCGCCGTCACCTTGGGCTGATCACCATTGATCATGAGCGACTGCTGAAACGCCGCGCGTGCCTCGTGACGGGCTGCATCGAGTTTCTTTTCCGACTTGATCCACACGTTGAGTTTCAACACGCCGACGCCATTCAAACTTGGCCAGTGGTTCGGATCGATGGTGAGTGCTTGCTCATATGCAGCGAGTGCTTCCTCGAATCGTCCGAGTCGAAAGCGCGCCCAACCAAGTCGCTCAGCGGCATTCGCATCGGGCGCGATGAGAAGCAGTGCTTGCGCGGTGTTGACTGCTTCTTCGAATCGCTTCTCCGCGCCGTACGCTTGAACCAGCGCGAGCAAGAGTTCCTTCGATGGTTCAGCCAATTCAATCGCGATCTCATACGCGCGAACCGCTTCACTGCCGTTGCCCGCCTTCGTCCATGCTTCTGCGAGTTGCACTTGCGCTGCTGCGCTTGTCGGATCAATCTCCGCTGCTTTACGCGCGAAAATCAGTGCATTACTTGATTGATCGATTTCGAGATAGGTCTTCGCGAGCGCGAGATTCGTCGCGAAGTCCATCGGTCGAATCGAAAGCGCGCGACGGAACGCGTCGATGGAATCAGAGAATCGCCCTAACACCGAGAGTACTTCCGCGTGCCCGAATTGCGATGCGAAACTCGCGGGCGTCAACTTCACTGCACGCGCGAACGCCGTCTCTGCGCGCTGCGGATCACCTTCGGCCATGAGCGCTTGTCCCATGCCGAGATACGCAGGCGAGAGTGTTGGGTTGTCGTTGAGCAGATCGCGGAAGAGTCGCAGCGCGGTGTCGTAGTCTTCATGCGCCATTGCGCGATCCGCAGCGATGAGAACGTCGGCTTCGTCAACAGTTGGCTCGGTGCGAAGCACAACGGGTTGCCCAGCTTTCGTCACTTGCGTTCGCTTGAACCACTGACCAGTGCAACCGACGAGCAGGCTCACCGCAAAGAACATGCACGCGAGTTTGCTCGCACGCGCGAGCGGCAACTTCTTCGCCATCGCAAGGAGTGCTTGCGCGTTCACGAGATCCCACGGCTTTCCATTGGGCGCGTCGCCCTTTTCGGTTTCAAGGGTCTTCGGTACGCGGGCGAGTTTCGGATGCTGCATCACAGCCGTAAAGATCGGCTTGCCGCAGGTTCCATGACCAATGTGCGCGTGTAAATCCCGTCTTGATGCCGGTAGCGCTTCAGAATCGTTCATGTGCATGACTGCGACATGCTGCAGTCCGCAGATTTCATCGAATGCTGCGAGTGTTCGATCGGCGTCTTTCGCCGTCGCGTGCGCGTAACCGCTCGACACGATGTGACAGGTGTCGATGCAGAACGCAACGCGCTCGGGTGCCTTCACGAGTTCACGAATGATGGCGAGGTGTCGAAACGCGTAGCCGAGATTCGTTCCACTGCCGGTTGTCGTTTCGAGCGCGATGCGCACTTCATAGCCGCGCAGCCGTGCATGAATCGCATCAATCGACGCGGCGATGCGTCGCAGTCCACCGAGTTCATCCGCGGTGGGCTCAGACAACAAGTCATTGGGGTCCTTCGGCTTTCGCGGCGTTCCGAGGTGCGCGCCAGGATGCGCGACACTCGCTGCGATGCCGAGTTGCTCACATCGCTCGAGCTCTGCGCACTCACAGTCAATCGACTTGGCGCGCGCTGCATCATCAGGACTCGCGAGATTCACGAGGTAACTGTTGTGGCTCACGATGCGCCCGCGCTCTTCAAACACCGAGCTCGCGCACGCTGCACGAAACGCCGTCACCTCGTCTGCTTCAAGCGGCGGCGTTACCCACACGCGTTGATTGCGTGTAAAGACTTGCAAGCCACCGAAGTGCAGCGCCTTCGCTTCTTCCACCGCAAGATGAAGCCCGCCCGCGACGGAAAGATGTGCGCCAACCCACAGCGACTCCGCAGTCAGCGCACTCGATGAATTGCTAGGGGTTGTGGTGGATGTTTTCGCCAAGGACGACTCTCACGCAATTGTTTGCAGCGCGTGCTCAACAGCATTCTGGAACATCTGCAAGCCTGGCGGAACCACGCTGCGCTCCGCTTCCGTCAATCGTGTCCAACGCGGATGCTGCGTCCAATGCAAGTACCGCTCAGGATGCGGCATGAGGCCGAACACAAGTCCCGTGGAATCACAAATTCCCGCGATGCGATTGCGCGAACCGTTGAAGTGATCTGCTGCGCTGTAGCGCATCGCGATCTGTCCATTCGCTTCGAGTTGCTCGATCGTTTCGTCATCCGCAACAAATCGCCCTTCACCGTGTGCGCACGGAATCAATCCTGTTGCGCGGGAGAATTCGAGATTGCGCGTCCACACGCACTTCGTTTCCACGGGAACTTCCATGCCAACCCAGATGTTGTTGAAGCGACCGGTCTCGTTAGGCGCAAGCGCGATCGTCGAAATCGCTGGCTCTGCAGGCCACTCGGTTCCAACTTCAGGACCAGGAAGCAGTCCCGCTTGCGCAGCGATTTGGAATCCGTTGCACGGCGCCAAGATCGGGCAACCACGCTCGACTGCGTGCGCGAGTGCTGGATAGATGGACTGACGAATGAGCGCAGCCATAATGCGACCTGCAGCAATGTCATCGCCGTAACTAAATCCACCAGGAAGACCGATGAGATCGAACGCGTCGATACGCGATGGATCGCGCGAGAGTCGCGCGAGAAGTTCGCTCTCGACTGTGCAGCCTGCGAGCGCGAAACCTTCACACAACTCAGCATCGCAGTTGATGCCTGGCGCGGTGATGACGAGTGCTTTCAGTTTCGATGCGTGCTTCTTCGAATTGTTCACCACGAGAGACCTCCTGACCAACGCTCACCGAGTGTGCTGCTCAACACCTGCGCTGGAGCAATTCCATCGGTCACGGAGAATTTCCCAGTGCCATCGAACGTTCCAACAACTGCATGTGGAACACCAGCAAGCGTCTTCGAGAGTGCATCGAGTTGCGATGCGTCAACTTCGATCAGATAACGCGACGCATCTTCCGCGAAACATCGCGCGAGGAAACTCGTGTCGCCCGCAGTCGGTGCAGCTAAGGGATTGAGTGAAAGGCCGAGTCCGCCAGAGAATGCCATCTCCGCCGCAGCGACGAGCAATCCACCTTCGGAACAATCATGGCAACTCAACACAATTCCCTGCGCGATTGCCGCTGCAACAGCGTGCGCGTTACGCGGTCCGTGCACAAGGCTCGGCGCAGGAAGCGATGACATGCCGGAAGGAAGCGTCATGAGCAGCGCGAGATGCGATCCGCCGAGACGATCACTCGTGTCGCCGACAAGCACGAGCTGTGATCCCGCGCGCTTGGCATCCATCGACACCGCACGCGACGCTTCCACCACTGGCGCGAAGCCTGAGATGAGCAGCGTGGGCGGAATCTGAATCGTTCGACCATCTTCGGTGACGAACTGATTGTTGAGCGAATCCTTGCCGCTGATGAACGGCGTGCGAAACGCCTTCGCCGCG